>Ga0182012_10001038_pt1 | contig 30705 bp, 25 predicted proteins | sample 612S2SmetaG_FD_120486 | JGI IMG/M metagenome (GOLD analysis project Ga0182012, IMG submission 120486) | Permafrost microbial communities from Stordalen Mire, Sweden - 612S2S metaG | ecosystem: Environmental > Terrestrial > Soil > Wetlands > Permafrost | place: Sweden: Stordalen | collected...
CTCATCGGCGGCGAGACGGCGCAGATGCCCGGCTTTTACCAAGACGGCGAGTACGACCTGGCCGGGTTCATCGTCGGCGCAGTGGATAAGGACAAAGTCATCACCGGCGCGGGCATCAAGGCGGGCGATGTGCTGATCGGATTGCCATCGACCGGGCTGCATACCAACGGTTACTCACTGGCCCGCAAGCTGCTGTTTGAGGTGGGCGGCTACAAGCCTACGCAATACGTGACTGCGATTAAAGAAAAAGCCGGCGCGGCGCTGATGAAGACGCACCGCAGCTACCTGCATGTGATTCAAAAACTGGTGGCGGCGGGAATGACCACCGGCATGGCACACATTACCGGCGGCGGAATTACGGAGAACCTGCCCCGCATATTGCCAAAGAATGTGACCGCGCAAATCGAAATTGGGTCGTGGCCGGTGCTGCCTATCTTCGATCACCTGCGCGATCTTGGCCAGGTAACGCAGGATGAGATGATGCGCACCTTCAATATGGGCATCGGGCTGATCGCCGCGATTCCAGCGGCCAAATTCACGCGGGCCAAGGCGCTGCTCGATCGGGCCGAAGAGAAGTTTTGTGTGATCGGGCGCGTGGTGAAGGGCGAACACCGGGTGCAGTACACATAGAAAGCATCGTTCCTCTAACGCATACTTGGGGCATCAGGTTTGATGGAGTTTTGCCAAATTGGAGGCTCGCATGAATAAGACCTTAGCCGTGTTTTTCATACTGTCACTCGGATTGAACGCTTTCTTCGTCTATAAGACTCACTATGGTCACCCGGACTACGACTTTTACTCTACGGGGTTACGAGATGCCTACTACGTTAGAGAACGCACTCAAGATTCCTACATCATTGACCACAAGGGACATCGCTTTGCAGCCAAGTGCCGGGCATCCTTGACGTGGTTGGATGGCACTGATGGCCGAGGAAAGCCCCTGAGCGACGGTACATGCACCTACATTCCAACGTTGGTCGGGAAAAGCATAGCGGCAGGTCTCATGCGTCACGAAGGTAATAGTCTTGTTTACATTCCGTGGTCTGACAGCGATACGGTACAAACTGCTGACATCCTCACAATCACCGGCGATGAGGCAAAATGACTTTGTTTACCTTCGAGCTAATGCGCAATTTCTGGGTCACTGAAGGAAACCCTTGAGTAACATCCACGCCAGACAAAATCACTCGAGTCCCGCCCGCCTCGGCATCCTCCTCTCCGGTCGCGGTTCCAACTTCCTCGCCATTGCGGAGTCGATTCGCGCGGGCCGACTGCCGAATGTAGAAATCGCCATTGTCATCTCGAACATTGCAGATGCAGGCGGACTAGCCTCAGCGAAACAATTGAGCCTGCCGAACGCAGTGCTCGAATCGAAAGGCCGCAAACGTGCCGAACACGACGCCGACGTTGCGGCCTGCCTCAATGCGCATAACGTTGATCTCGTCTGCCTGGCCGGTTACATGCGGCTGCTCTCGCCGGAGTTCGTTGCCGCGTTTCGCAATCGCATCCTCAACATCCATCCCTCGCTGCTGCCGGCCTTTCCCGGCCTGGACGCGCAACAGCAGGCCTTCGATTACGGTGTGAAGGTGGCCGGATGCACGGTGCACTTTGTCGATGAAGAGCTGGATCACGGCGCAATCATTTTGCAGCGCACGATTCCGGTTCTCGACGAAGACGACGCGCACTCGCTCAGCGCGCGGATTCTGGCCGAAGAGCACCTCGCCTACACCGACGCCCTTGCTCGTGTTGCAAGCGGCGAGTATGAGATTCGCGGCCGGCATTTTGTGAAGCTAACTCCGAAATAGGCGCCCACGGCGATACAGCGGATTTTCTGTCAAGCCCCTGCCTTCGGGAAGCTTCCATAAATTCCTGTTTCTAAAAGACTTCTATTCATGCGGGTATTTCCGAAGATATACCCCGAATTGCCTAACCTTATCACTAGACAGCAATAGCAGCGGATGTGCCGCGTCCGGCGAATGAGTTCGCCTGCGCGGTGGGTGCCGGGACGCGGGACCGTTGCGAATTGCCATGCGGCAGTTGCTCCACCGGACAGCCAGACCGAAACCACGGCAGCCTCCGGGCATAGAGAACTGCCTGCTGTTAGAAAGCGGTTCCGCAATGCTCACAAAGGGCATCCTCCTCAAGCTGCAACTCTTCCCGAAAAAGAAAGATGTGCGCAGGAACGGTGCGCAAGGCAAGATGCGCGGGGATGGATCGACCCAACAACATGAGAGCACGTTGAACACGGAACCGCCTTATACCGGCGGCCGGCTCGCAATCAGCCGGCCGCCGGAAGAAAGAGAGAGTACTCCATTGGCAAACATACTCGTAAACACGGAAAACGGCGTCGAGATTTCCGCCAGAGACGCTTTGAAGTGGCTTACCGGCGCAGGCAAGATTGTGCGCGGCGCGCCAGCGGCCATTGCTGCACTGGCAGTGTTGGTAGAAACCTATGAAAAGCCGATCATGGACATCGCCGGTGCGGCGGCCAACCCACTCAACATTCCGCTGGACATAGAAACGGCCAAGGAACTGGTTACCGCATGGCCCGAGGTCAAATTGTTCCTTAGCACGCTCGGCATCAAGTTCTGATCGGACATTCCGGCAACAAACTCAACGGCCAAACGACACAACGATCGAAACAAGAACCAAGGGAGTTGCTATGAATACAATCTCAAACATCTGGAATCATCCGAAGACTTCGGCCGCCGGTTTGCTGATCGCGATCGTCGCGATTGCCGGAGCGCTGTCGCAACAAGGCATCTCGCTGGGCAATGCAGGCTCGGGCTCGGTGGTATCCCTGGTGGCCGCGCTGGCTACGGCGCTGCTCGGCTTGCTGGCTAAAGATCCGGACAGTGTGCAACAGACAAGCGGGCAGGCGAGCAGGCAAGCAAGCGGCGTAGCAGCCAAACTCGGCGCGTGGCTGCTGATCGCGCTGCTGATTCCGCTGCCCTGGATGGAAGGCTGCACGGCGGTAACTGCCGCACAGGACATTGTGAACTGGACGCCTGCTCTGCAGAGTGCTGTTGCAATCGTTGACTCCACCGCCGCCGTGCTTGCGCCGGCTGACGCATCTATTTTTACCTCGGCAACCACGGCATTTGACGCTGATTCGAACCTGCTGGTGAATCAGGCCAAGGCGTACCTCGCCAACCCCTCGGCAAGTATTCTAGCGGAGATGCAAACGCAGATTGTAACGCTCAACCAGCAGGTGAACGCCGCGCTGCTGCAGGCCAATAAAATCACCGATGCCGCCGGCCAGCAACATGCAATGGCTGCCATCGAGGATGTGGCAACCGTTGCCACAGCGATCATGTCGCTTGTCGAATCGATCTCGAGCAAAGCCGCTGTCGCGCAGATGGCCGCGCAGTCGGCTGTCAAAATCTCCGCTGTTGCGCCCTATTTCAATCGTCCGCGGGCCGCTACCATTGTGGCCGCGCACTACGGCGAGTCGATTGGGCAGGCAGAGGTGCAGATTGACCGAGTCGAGCAGTCAGAGATTGCTGCTGGTCTCTGATCGGATTTGGCTGTGGTTGGTTGAGAATGGCTCAATTGGGTTCGTGCTTTCCCACCCTTTCGCCAGAAAGAAGACGAAAGGATGGGGCACGGAGATGGTTTACAACCGGTGCAGATAGCTAGTGGCTAAAAGCTAGAAGCTAAAAGGTGTTCTTACGTCGTCACGTCTCGCGCCTCGCCCAGCACCAGCTTTACTGTCAACTGCCGCTGACCTCGTAGCACGGTCACGCTGATCGTGTCGCCGGCCTGGTGCTTGTCCATGATGGCGCTGATGTCTCCAGGGTCGGTCACTTGCTCGCCGTCGATGGCGACTATCAAATCCCCACCCAGCATGATCGGCGTGTTGCCCACGTAGGCCTGCTGATTGCCGCCGCGCAGCCCTGCTCGCTCCGCCGCGCCGCCGGAAATGACGCGCTGAATCAGCACGCCTGAATCGGCGGCCAATCCCATCTGCTCCGCCAAATCCGGCCCTATCGCATACGACACAATTCCCAGCGAGGGCCGCTTCACGCGCCCATAGCGCGTCAAATCGCTCAGCACAGCCTTTGCCGTGTTGATTGGAATGGCAAACCCGATGCCCGAGCTCTGGTCCGCGCCGTTCGAGGCGATCATGGTGTTGATGCCGATCACCTCTCCGCGCGAGTTCAACAGCGGTCCGCCGGAGTTGCCCGGATTGATGGCCGCATCGGTTTGAATTGCGTCCTCAATCGGCGAATTGTCCGCATTCTTGATCGACCGAATCGAGCTGATGATTCCGCGCGTCATTGTGCCGCTCAGCCCAAACGGATTTCCAATCGCATACACTTTCTGGCCCACGGCCAGATTGGTGGAGTCGGACAAGGTCACCGGCTGCAGGTTCGGCGCATCAATCTGCAAGAGCGCGAGGTCGTGCACCTTGTCCGAGCCCACAACCTTGGCCGCATAGCGCTTCTTGTTGGAAAGCATGACCTCGATGCCGCGATTCGCGCCGTCGATTACGTGATAGTTGGTCAGCACATGGCCGGATTTGTCGAGAATGAACCCCGACCCCTGGCCCTGCTGCGGCACCGTGCCGTAGAAAAAGTTGAACACCAGCGTCGTCGAAGTAATGTTGACGACTGAAGGCAAAACCCTCTTGTAAATAGCGATGTTGTTCTGCTCTTCGGCGTCGTACTCCGGCGCAGCTTCGGCCTGAGAGATGTCCAGCGGAGACTTTTCGCTGTGAAATCCCGGCAGCTTGAAGTGGCTCATTGCAAACGCACTCGCCCCTTGGGACCAGTGCGTGGTGACGTACCAGAACCCGCCCACCAACAGGGCGACAAACAACAATCGGCGCAGTTTCATGCTTGAAGACCTTCCCATGCCTTAGTTTTTTATACGGCCAGCGCGCCCCGGAAGTTCCATCCTGGCCCCACAGGCAGCTGTGTTTCCTGCCTCTATTTTAAAGACAAACTTTGCGGATTTTTGTTGCGGTCAATTGGAATGTGCTGCCGGCTGGTGCAATCTGGTCCAAAGCGAGTCCACTTGAGCCTTCAGCGCCGCCAGATCGCCGGAGTTGTCGAGAACGAAGTCAGCCTGTGCCGCCTTCTCAGCATCCGGAATCTGGTGCGCCAGCCGCCGCTTCGCATCGGCCTCCGCAGCGGCTCGACCCTCAAAATCAGGACTCACCCTGGCCGCATACCTTGCGATCTTCAGCTCATCCGGCGCAGTCACCACAATCAGCCCATCGAACCGCTGCCGCCAACCGGCCAGATCCCCGCTCGTCTCGCCCCGCAGCCGCGCATCCCGCGCCACTTCAAAGATCAGCGCCGACTCCACCACTGCCACCGCCGCCGGGTTGTGCCGGAAGACCTCGTCCATCCACGGCTTCTGAAGCGCAATCGTCGCCGGGTGAACAATGGCATTCAGTTCCTGCAGCCGACCGCCGCCGAACGCCATCTCAGCCAGCCGCGCCCGGTTCAACTTTCCGTCCGGCCCTACGATCTCACGACCAAACACACGGACAATTTCGTCATAAACGCGCTCGCCGGGCTCCATCAGTTTCCGTCCGAGCGTGTCGGCCTCGATGACTTCCGCGCCCAACTCGCGTAGCATCGCTGCAACGGTACTCTTTCCGCTGCCCAACCCGCCGGTGAGCCCCACGCGCAGCATCGACTAAATACCCCGCCGCATTTCGGCCGCGCGCACCGTGTTGGCCATCAGCATGGCAATCGTCAGCGGCCCCACGCCTCCCGGCACCGGCGTATACGCGCCTGCCAACTCAAATGCCTTCGGATGTATATCTCCCACAATCGTCGATCCGCGTTTCGCAAAGGCCGCTTCGCGCTTCGCGTCCCCTTTGAAGTAGAGTTCAAACTCCTCGCGCGTCGTAATCCGATTGATGCCTACATCGATCAGCGTCGCTCCCGGCTTGATCATATTCGCCGTAATGAAACCTGGCCGGCCAATGGCGGCAACCAGAATATCCGCCTGACGCGTAATCGCAGGCAGGTCGTGCGTCTTAGAGTGGCAGATGGTGACCGTGGCATTTTCATTCAAAAGCAGCATCGCCGCCGGCTTGCCCACGATATCGCTGCGACCCACGACGACCGCGTGCTTGCCGGCGATCGCAATCCCGCTGCGCTTGAGAATTTCAATCATCCCCGCCGGCGTACACGGCGCAAGTGCCGGCCTTCCGGCTTGCAATCTGCCGGCGTTCACGGGGTGAAATCCATCTACATCTTTTTCCGGGGAGACGGCATCGAGCAGCGCCTTCGTATCCACATGCTTTGGCAGCGGAAGCTGGATCAGAATTCCGTCGATCTCGTCGCGGCTGTTGAGCGCAGCCACCAGGGCCAGCATCTCCTCCGTCGTCACCTCCGTCGGCGGCGTAATCATGTCGCTGAAAATGCCAAGCTCGGCGCAAGTCTGTACCTTGCTGCGCACATAAAGCTCTGAAGCGGCCACGTTGCCCACCAGTATTGCCGCGAGGCCGGGGCGAATTCCCTGTGCCGCAAGCGCGCGCACCTGCTCGGCTACGTCCTGCTTGATTGCGCCCGCGATGGCAGCACCATCCAGAATCTTCGGCATTGTTCCTCCCAGCTTTCATCCTATCGCCTGCGCCCCTGCTCGTCGGCATTCATTGATGAAAGGCAAAGAGCAATATTCTCTCCAGTTCGTGCCGCTGTCTATGCTTCTTCCCTTCTTCAGGCCGATGCGACGAGCATCACGTCCCCATGTGATTCGCCTCACATCGACGCTCAGGCATTTCCCTGTACTTTCAAGCTCGTGAGGAATGTTCTTGACCTCGGCAGAGGGCGTCACAACTCTCCAGGCAGCATCCGCACGGAGAGACAGCTCCATGAAGCTAAGCAAGGATTCAAGCCACCTCTTCCGGTTCTTAGGGCTCTTCGTCATCGCCTTCCTCATCTTTCTGGTGGTTAGGCATTTCGTTGTGCCGAAGAGCTTTGGCGAGTATGGACACTACCGCGGCGCGGCGATCAATGAGATTGCGGGCTTGCCGGTAAAGTTCGCCGGTCACCAGGCCTGCGAAGCCTGCCATAGCGATATTGCCGATACCAAGAACAACGGCAAGCATGCGCACGTAAACTGCGAGGCCTGCCACGGCGCGCTGGCAGACCACGCCAGCGACCCTGCCTCGGTGATTCCCACGCTACCCGATACAACCGTACTTTGCGCGCGCTGCCACACGGCAAGCGCGGCCAAGCCTGCCGGCTTCCCGCAGGTCAAGATTGACGAACATTCCGGCGGGTTGCCCTGCAAGACCTGCCACAATCCCCATACTCCCGTCATTGGATCGGATAAAGTTCCGGACGCGAAGACTCCTGGAAATACTAAGTAAAGAGGTGCGAAGTGAATCTGTCTCGGCGTCATTTTTTAGTCTTGTTGCCGGCTGCGGCGATCGGTTATGAGTACGCGCTGGCCGGAACTCCGGAGTCCGCGCCCAACTACAACAAGTCCGATCACTGGTGGGGCATGCTCATCGATATTCCCAAGTGCATCGGCTGCGGAAACTGCGTGCGCGCCTGCCAGACGGAGAACAACGTGCCGGAAGGCTTCTTCCGCACCTGGGTCGAGCGCTACCACGTCGACGATTGGCACATGGAAAAGCCTGAAGTGATTTCACCGGACGGCGGCAAGGAAGGCTTCCCGGTTGTCGAAGCCGACGCGGGCAAGTACTTCTTCGTTCCCAAGATGTGCAACCACTGCTCGGATTCGCCGTGTACGCAGGTCTGCCCCGTTGGCGCAACATTCATGACGCCGGATGGTGTGACGTTAATCGATCAGACATACTGCCTCGGCTGCGCATACTGCGTGCAGGCCTGCCCATACGGATGCCGCTATATTCATCCGGAGAAGAAAGTCGCCGACAAGTGCACGCTGTGCTATCACCGGATCACGAAGGGCCTGACCACCGCCTGTGTTGAGAACTGCCCAACGGGCGCGCGGCAACTGGTTGACCTCAAGGATCCCAATGACCCGATTCACGCATTCTTGAAGACCCATAACGTGCAGGTGTTGAAGCCGCAGATGGCCACCGGCGCCAAGGCCTTCTACAACGGAATGGACGGATCGGTGCGGTAACGAAGGACAGCTTTCAGCTCTCAGCTTTCCACCTTCAGCTTGAACTTGATTTTAAAAAGTTGATGCGTTGAGAACGAGAGAATGAGCTGAAGGCTGAAAGCTGAAAGCTAGGAGCTGTCTTTATGAACGGTGTCGAAGGCTACATGTACCCCAATGAGATCCACGTTTACTGGAGCATCCTCATTGTTCTGTATCCCTACATCACGGGCCTCGTGGCGGGTGCATTCATTTTGGCTTCGCTGGTTCGCATTTTCCGTGTAGAGGCGATCAAGCCCACTTACCGACTGGCGTTGTTGACGGCGCTGTCATTCCTCATCGTCGCGCCGCTGCCGCTCCAGTTGCACCTTGGCCATCCCGAGCGCTCGCCGGAGATGTATTTCACTCCCCACAGCACCTCCGCCATGGCCATGTTCGGATATATCTACCTCTGGTACCTCATGGCCGTGCTGGTCTTCGAGATCTGGCTCGACTATAGAAAAGAAATAGTCCTTCTCTCGCGCAGTTCCAAAGGACTGCTGCGCATTCTCTACAAAGTCATGACCCTGGGCTCGGACAACGTCAGCCCGCACTCGCTCCACATCGACGAGCGCGTCGGTTGGATCGTCACCCTCATTGGCATCCCCTCGGCGTTTCTGCTGCACGGATATGTCGGATTTATCTTCGGCTCTATCAAGGCCAATCCCTGGTGGTCCTCGCCGTTGATGCCCGTAGTTTTCATCTTCTCCGCCATGGTCTCCGGCATCGCCGCCGTGATGCTTATCTACATGGTTACAACCAAAATGCGCGGGCTCAACACAGACGTTCACTGCCTGGACGCGATCGGGATGTACATGTTCTACATCTTCGTGATCGACTTCGGCCTCGAAATGCTGGATCTGATCCATCGCATCTACGAGGCCGATGAGAGCTTCCGCAGTTTGGACTTCATGGTGCACAGCAAGCTGTTCCTGTCGCAGATCATCCTGCAGCTGCTGCTCGGAACGATGGTGCCGCTGGTGTTGCTCTTCATCACCCAGGTGGCCGGGAGCAGTCTCTCGGAGATCGCAAGAAAAGTGATGTATACGATCTCCGGTTCATTTGCGCTCATCGGCATCTTCGCCATGCGCTGGAATGTGGTCATCGGCGGACAGCTTTTCTCGAAGAGCTTTCTCGGTTACACCACCTACAAGATCGAACTGGTAACCCGCGAAGGGCTGTTGCCCGCAATCATCTTCATTCTGCTTCCATTTGGGATACTCACCGTGCTGATTAAGCTGTTGCCGCCCTGGCCGGCAAAGGGCCTGCCACAGGCTGTTGCAGGAGATTAATTAACTAAACATTCGTTCCGCAATTATCGGGTGGGGATTATGAACGATCTTCCCGACACTATCGATCAAATAGAGACGCGGCTCAACGCCAGAATCGAAACACTGGAACGCCGCATCTGCGCTCTTGAACATCCTGACTCAGCAGCCAGAGCAGAAGCAGCGCCGGCTACCGCCGCATTTCCTTCCGCGCCTGCGCCTCAAGCGCTTCCCATAACGTCCGGCGGCAGCATATTCCCCGTACTCGGCAAAGCCATGCTGGGCATTGCGGGCGCATACATGCTTCGCGCCGTGGCTGAGGCCAACATCGCGCCCCAGGCCCTCATCGCCGTGCTCGCCATCGTCTACGCAATCCTCTGGCTGGTGTGGGCCGCGCGCGTGCCTGCCGATGCGTGGTTTGCCGGAGCCGCATACGCCTGTACTTCGGCGCTCATCCTGGCCCCCATGCTTTGGGAGCTCACCCTGCGCTTCAACATACTCTCCGCCGATGCCACGGCCATCGCCCTTGCCGCATTCGTCGTCTCAGCCTTCGCGCTCACCATCCTGTCCGCCCGCGAAGCCAATCGTGCATCGAACCGCAACGTCGTCTTGTGGGTCGCCAGCGTTACCGCCGCCGTGCTCTCCGTAGCGCTATCCATCGCCACTCATCAATTTCCCCCCTTCGTCGCTGTCCTGCTGTTCATGGTGCTCGTCTCTGAGGCCGGCGCAGCCCTCGATCACGGGGGAATCAACCGCTGGGGAAGCATCCGCATCCTCGCCGCTGTGGCCGCGGATTTTGCCCTGCTGATTTTCATCTATATCTACTCAGGGCCTGCAAGCGCGCGCGCCAACTACCCAGGCCTCGAATCTCCATGGCTGATAGCCCCCGCGATCGTGCTTCTGCTCATCTGCGCAACCGGCATCCTCATCCACTGCGGACTGCGTCGCAAGAGCATAGCTACCTTCGCCGCCGTTCAGACCACAATCGCCTTTCTACTTGCCGCCGGCAGCTTGCTCGCCTTTGCGCCGCCGCCGGCTGCAATCGTGCTGGGTCTTGTGTGCCTGGCGCTTTCAGTCGCCTGTTACGCAGCGGTCTTCACGCTCTTCAATGACCGAGGCCGGGGCCCGGATCAGCACGGAAACCATCTCGTCTTCTCCACATGGAGCGCCGCGCTCGCACTGGCAGGATTTGTTCTCTGCCTTCAGACTGGGTTCCTTACCGCCTGCCTGGGCGCTGCGGGCGTCGCGGCTACACTGGCCGGCACTCGGCTCAACAGGCCGCTGCTTGCGTGGCACGGGGCTGCCTACTTGTTTGCATCCGCGGCTGCAGCTGGCCTGTTCGCTTACGTCTTTCACGTATTGGCGGGAGCCATGCCGGCCGCGCTCACAGCAAATGTCTGCATTGCCGCGTTGTGCAGCATCCTTTGCTACGCTGTTTCAACGTCGTTCGAGACCGAACCGTGGAAGCAGCAAATGGTTCACCTTGCCACGGCCGGCATGGCCGCTGTCTCCGCTACCGCGCTGCTCGTTCAGGCGCTGGTGGGCCTGATTTCATTAAGAATGGAACCCGGCGCGCATCATCTGGCCTTCATCCGGACGTTGATCCTCTGCGCAACAGCTCTGGCTCTGGCCTTCGCCGGTGATCGCTGGCGTCGCAGAGAGCTAGCGCGTATCGGTTACGCCACTCTTGCCCTGGTCGCCGTGAAGCTGGCCGTAGAGGATCTGCCACTGGGGAATCTCGCCTACATTGCCGCCTCAATTTTTCTCTTCGCGATCGCATTGATCGCCGTTCCCCGCGTGGCACATAGACGGCAACATAGCTGAGGCAGGCCGCGGGAAAAGATCGAGAGCCTCTGCTGCAATCTTCACAGATTCTTTATTTCGACTGCGCGTTTTTTTTACGCCTGTTTTGAACTTTCTTCCCGTTCTGGCTACTAGCCAACACCCAATGTACCAATTGTTTTCATTAGGTCTCGCTTAAGGCGCTTAAAGCGGCGAAGATTAATTAAATTGAATGCGCCGACGAGGCAACAATTCGCGGAAAATCTTGCTTGCAAGATTCTTCCGGAAGCTCGGTGCGGATTCGCTCAAATTTCGCAACTTGAACAGGGGCCCTACATTGCAGACGGCAGAGACCGCACAGAAAGTCCGGCAAAGCAGCCAGCAAAGTAACCAAGTTGCCAATCTACCCTGGGCTCATCTGCGCCTTCCCCCCTTTCCGCAGGTCGCGCTGCGTGTGCTGCAGTTGGCCAATGATGAAAATGTTTCTTACCCTGAACTGTGCAAACTGATTGCCACCGACCCGGCGTTCTCGAGCGAAGTGCTCACCGTCGCCAATTCCATTCTCTACGCGCCGCGGTACCCTTCGAGCAGCATCCTGCAAGCCATCACCGTGATGGGCGCCAAAGCCTTGCAAGGCATGTGCTTGACGGTTGGCGTTCGAGCTTACCTCGGCAAGACCATGAATATGAAAGCCATGCGCACGCTCTGGCAGCACAATCTGGCCTGCGCCATGATCGCGGAGAAGCTCGGCTCCACGGGCCTGATCGACAAAGACGTCGCCTATTCCTCCGGCATCCTGCACGATATGGGGCGCATGGCGCTGGCTGTGGTGCAGCCCAAGCCATACGCCGCGCTGCTTGAGAAGCATCAAGGCTCGCCAGCCAGCATTCTCGAAGGCGAGCGCGATTTGTTTGGATGGGATCATTGCGAGACGGGCAAGAAGCTGGTCACGGACTGGCAACTCCCGGATACGTTTGATCCGGTAGTCTCCGAGCACCACGCCGAGCGGCGCACCGACGGCGCGTGGTCGCTGGCGGAGTTGATCAAAGTCAGTTGCAAACTGGCCGATGCGGCGGGTTACCCCTCTTTCGCCGGATGCGAGGCGGTTCCCTATGAGGCCCTGCTCGAAGAACTACCCGCGCGCGAACGAAGACTCTTCTATTCCGATGTCGCAACCCTGTCCTCTGAGATTGGGGAACGCATCCGGGTCGTCGATTCCGTCTAACGCCGCAAGTAATCCCGAGCAAAGCCTCAAACGCGACGGGAGTCTCTAAGAAAATCTCCGCTCTTGCCGCCGGTCTTCGACTCCAGCCGAATCTCGCGGATCACAATGCCCTTTTCGAGCGCCTTGGTCATGTCATAAACCGTCAGCGCCGCAACCGCGGCAGCCGTCAGCGCCTCCATCTCCACACCCGTAGGGCCGGTGGTCGCGGCCTTTGCGGTAATATGCACACCGCCGGCAACAATCTCCGCTCGCACCTCGACGTGGCTCAGCGGCAGCGGGTGGCACATGGGAATCAGATCCGAAGTGCGTTTGGCCGCTTGAATTCCGGCTATTTGAGCCACGACCAGCGGGTCGCCTTTGGGATTGTTGGGCAGCGCAGCCAGCACGGCGTCAGACAATTCGACGAATGCCGAAGCGATTGCCATGCGCAGCGTCGGCTCCTTGCTGCTCACGTCCACCATGCGAGCCTGGCCGGCATCATCGAAGTGCGAAAGTTTCGAAGCCTTGTTCATGCGAGTCCTTATAAGAGTAAAACGTGCACCGTCTCGCCTGCCTTGATTTGCTGCGTCTGCTCAGGCAGAACGAGGAAGCAGTTGGACCTCGCCATAGCGGCCAGATCGCCGGAGCCTTGCCAGGGAACGAGCGCGACTACAGGCGAATCGTCGAAGTTACATGAAGCAGGCAGAAAGCGGGTCAGCCCCGGCTTCTGCTTTACATCTGCCGCCAACCGCGCCTGAGCAAAACGTGGGGCGATGTGCGGATGCTGGGCAAGCGCAGCGATAAGCGGAGCGGCGAATAATAAAAACGTCACTGCGGAGGAAACCGGATTTCCAGGCAGCCCGAAAAATGGCACGTGCGTTCGATTTGCCGCTTGGTCTGAACCATCCGCTGAGTCTAAATCCCCAAACACAACCGGCTTGCCCGGCTGCATGAGCACGCCCGTAAAGTGAAATCGTGCTCCGGCGCGCGCCAGCGCGGGCTCTACCAGATCGAACTTTCCCGCCGAAACGCCGCCGCTGATCAGAAGCATATCGGCTGCGCGAGCCTGTTCGAGTAAAGCATCCAAAGCAGCGGAGTCATCGGCAGCAACGGGAAGAGTCCACGGCTCACCGCCAGCCGCAGCCACCATCGCAGCCAGCATAGGGCTGTTCGAATTGCGAATCTGCCCCGGCCCGGGCGTAGTTTCTACGGGAACAAGTTCGTCGCCGGTGGCGAGAATCGCAATGCGAGGACGCACAAAAACTTCGAGTTGAGAATAGCCGCAACCGGCCGCAACGGCGATCTGCGCCGAACCGATCTGCGATCCGAAAGGAAGCAATTCGGCACCGCGACGCGCCTCAGCGCCCTGAGCAACAATATTCTCGCCCGCGGCAACCGTCCGCGGCGGCAGCAAGCGGACGCGCCCATCGGCAACCTCGACATGCTCCACCATCACCACCGCGTCCGCGCCTACGGGAACCGGTGCACCGGTCATGATCTCCCATGCCGTGCCCGCGGGCAGCGGCCCCGCCGGCGCATCGCCGGCCTGTGTGGCTCCAGCAATCGGCAGAGGCGTATGAGCATTTACATCAAGCGCACGAGAAGCAAATCCATCTCTGGTAGAGCGGGCAAACGGCGGCAGATCGCGATCCGCGCAAAGCGGCTGCGCCAGGACCCTTCCTTGTGCACGGCTTAAATCCACATGCTCGGTTGCAGGCTTGCGGCGCATCGGCTCTGACATTGGATTTGCAGCCAGCCGCGCGGCATAGGCGGCAATCTGCGCCGCAGCCTCGCCGTAGTGGATGACACAGGAGCTCATGCATTGGATTGTAGAAGCTGAGCCTGAAGAAACCGACTCTGACCAATTTTTACTCAAGGACATTGTGGGAAAAACAAAAGGGGCGCCCGCAAACGCGAACGCCCCTTTGCAAATGAAGGAAAAACCTACTTTTTGGTTGGCGGAGCCTTATACGATGAGCTGACCTTCTGCCCTGCCGCCTGCAAAATGCTTGAAACCTCCGCCGCATAGGGGCCGGTCGGCGCAAGATCCAGATACTTCTGATAAGCAGCCAGGCAATCGGGAGGCAGAATCATAATCTGCACTTTGGGATTGGTCGGATCGGGTCCCATCGTCGCTTTCTGGATCAGCCCCTGTCCCTTGATGTAGTAAAGGATCGCCTGATTGGGATCGACGGCAATCGCCTCGTTGGCTGCCCCAACCTGGGCATCCGCATTGTTCTGCTGCATGAAAATGACAGCTTCATTTCTCAGTTGCATGGCCGCGCGGCTCGGGTCCGCCTTGGCAGACGCGTCATAAGCCGCATTGGCATCGGCCACCTTACCCGTGCGCGCATAGACTTCGCCCAGTCCGGCATCGGCAATGCCAATCACTTCCGGTCGCGGCTTCTTGGAATTGGTCTCCAGATCAATTGTCTTCTTGTAGGTCGAGATCGCGTCATCGTACTTCTTCAGCCCAGCCTGCGCAAAGCCGAGATTGGACCACAGCAGCGCCTCATCTGGCTTGGCCGCCGTGTCCTGGGTCATCAGGCTTTCAATGTCGGTGTACTTCGCGGTCTTGATCTCGTTCGTCTTGGCCTCGAGGTCGGCCTTGGAGGCCCCAGCGCCCAGCGTACTGGCTGCCGTCTTTGCCGCTGCATCGATATCCAGCCGATCCTGCGCAACCACCTTCAGGTCGGCATTCAGGTGGTTGATCACCTGGTTGGCCTTCATCGCCTCGGAGTTCTTTGACTTGAGTTCTTCGAGCTGCTTCTTCTGCTCGGGAGACATCGTGTCGATGAACTCCTGGCGCGACATGTCGATGTTCTGGTTCAGCGTCTGGCCGGAAACCACCTTCACGCCCTTCACCGAATCCACCATCTGTCCCTTCGGCGTGTCGGCGGCGCGATAGACCATCAAATAAGTGCCTGGGGCAGCATCGCCGCCAAAGGTGCCGTCTTTAGCCACCGGAAAAGAGAACTTGTCGGTTGCGCCGCCATCGGCGGAGAGGCTAACCGTTCCGCCGCCCTGGGGATTGCCGGTCGGGTTGATCACCTGGCCCTGTACTTTGCCCACGGCCTCAACCGGGGCTGCCGGTGCCGGGGCCTGTTGCGCCATCAGGGGCAGAAGGCTGAAAGCCAGCAAGCCCAGACAGATTGAAAGAGTCCGTTTCATGTTTCTCTCCTTAAGAGCTGCGGAGCGCTTTTCAAGTGCCCGGCTCACGATATGTGATAAGTATGCAGTCCAAAGTTAAATGTTTCGGTGCGCACTGCACAAGGGGCATTTGGGAACCCGATTGCACTTTCACAACTCTTGTGCGGATAAAGGCTCCTGAGATGGTGACGCGCGGGAAGCTCCGCAGGTTGCATTCCGCGAGATTGGAGAGCCTCGCCCGTCGTCAAGGCTCTGGAATAGGCCCTAGAATCGGACTATGGGAATAAACATTCGGGCCGCCTCGCCGGCCGATGTCGGGCAGATTCTTCAATTCATTCGCGGCCTCGCAATTTACGAGCGGGAACCCGATGCTGTCTCTGCCACCGAGGAGGGTTTGCTGCGCGATGGTTTCGGCCCTAACCCCTTCTATTTCTGCCTGATCGCCGACCTCGACGGCACCCCGGCGGGCTTTGCGCTCTACTTTTACAACTACTCCACCTGGATGAGCCGCCCTGGGCTGTATCTCGAAGATCTTTATGTAGAGTCGGAGTTTAGAGGCAAAGGAATCGGCAAGGCGCTGCTCCGGAAGGTGGCCGCGATTGCCCTTGAAAACAACTGCGGCCGCTTGCAGTGGGAGGTTCTGGACTGGAACACTCCGGCCATCGATTTCTACCGTGCCATGGGCGCAGAGTTTCTGGACGAGTGGCGCAACGTTCGCCTCACCGGCGATGCCATCCGCAAACTGGCGGAAGGAGCCCAGTGAAATATTCTCAAACCAACGCCGGATTCAATGCAAACATGAGTGCCCCAGGCATCGATTTTGAGGCCTGGGAACGGAATACCTCGGGGCTAAAAGCCCCGTCAAATTACGGCCTTTGTCCTGTCCAGCCGGGCACGAGCAAACTCGTTCCCCGTTACAAAAACATTGAAAATCATGCCCTGGCGAGTTTTTCAGCAAGCTGTGAATCTGTACTCTTTCAAAGCCGGTTTACAAGCCAGTTTCTAGTGAGCTGAGTCAAGCGCCTCGCGGGCGCGGTCGAGTGCCTGCGTCAGGGCGACGAGTTGGCGGGCGGCTAGGGAGGCATCGCGGGCGTCGATGGCTTCATTGACTCCGGGCAATACTTGCGCGGTGTAGCCGGTCACCTCTCCGGGGGCAAAGATGGGATGGCGAAACCAGGGACGGTTGGGCAGGCCAGCGTCGGTGAGGAGTGCCGACTCGGTCTGGCGAAGGGCGGCGTTGAGGCGGGGCAGGTCGCCGGTTGCGCTCAGTTGCTGGGTGAGAACATTTTCAGCCGAGGCGTTCAGACGCGAGGCTGCTTCTTTGGCCGGTAAAAAATTCAGGCTTGCCATGCCGGCATCGGAGGCTTTCGCGCGGGCCGCATCGATGTAGCCAGCAATCTGTTTTGCATAGGTCACGTAGTCGAGCGGAAGCACGTCGGCGTCGGCCATGCGCAGCGCTTCAATGCCCAGCTCGCGGGCCATCTGCTGGAGGTAGACGAAGTGCGGGTCGGCGTTTTTTGTGAACCATGCGTAGTTGTCGAACTGGGAGTGGTAGACGCCGTAGGGGCCTTCGGAGCTGATGTCGGTTGAGGGAACGCCGGCGTGCTGGATGAAGGCCGAGTAGTCGGAGCCGGAGCCAAGGTTGTCGATCTCAACGTCTTCAGAATTTTGCGCGGAGGCAGGCCCGCGGCGCTCGGTCTCCGGCGGCTTGCTAGCCTTCCACTGCTGGTAGACGGTGCTGCCCAGCGGGCTAGGGACGGACTTGGTGACTTCGCGCAGGAATCTGTCGAGCGAAGGAACGGCAGAGCCGGAGAAGTTGGGCCCGGAGACGGCGATATCGACATTGAAGTAGGCGACGGCGCGCTTCAACTCGCGGGCGTGATCCTCGACCCATTCCGTTGAGCCGATGAGGCCCTCTTCTTCCGCATCCCAACTGCAAAAGACGAGAGTGCGCTTCGGTCGCCAGCCCTTGCGGACAAGTTCGCCGATGCTGCGGACTGTTTCCAGCATGGCGGCGGTGCCGCTGCCGGGGTCGACGGCTCCGTAGACCCAGGCATCCTGATGATTGCCTTCGAGCACCCAATCGTCGGGATACTGCGTACCTTTGATTTTTCCGATGACATCCCAGATGATGCGCCGCTCGTAGTCCATCTTGACGGCCATGTGGACGGAGACCTCGCCAGGGCCGACGTGATAGCGGAAGGGAAGCGCGCCCTGCCAGGCATCGGGCACGACCGCGCCCTTTATGGCTCTGAGAATCGGCTCGGCATCCTGGGCGCTGATGGGGATGGCGGCAATATGGGGTTCGTCGCGCTCCGCGGAGACGCGAGCTGAGTCGGGCAAATCGAGCGTGGATGCTATTCCGGGGGTTTCGGCATCGCCCGGATAGCGGAAGAGATATTGCACCGCACCGCGCTGCACGCCGCTTGCCGGTCGCCAGGGGCCGTTGGGCCAGACTTCGCCCTTCGCGTCGCCGTCGTCCTGCGGATCGGAGTAGATGAGCACACCGGCTGCTCCATGCTGCTCGGCGAGATTCACCTTCACGCCGCGAAAGATCTTGCCGTAGCGGATGAGAAGAATTTTTCCATGCAGGTCAATGTGCGCGGCGGCCAGGCGGTCAAAGTCTTCCTGGCGGCCGTAGTTGGCATAGACTACCGGGCCGGTTACATCGCCGGAGGCGCTGGAGGCGTTGTAGGCGGCGACGACTCTTGGGTCATGCGAGCCGGAGCCGGGCTGGTTGTTCTCACCGGGCAACTGCTCCGGCGTGAGGCCGCTGAGGATGTTGTGACCGGCCGGGTCAAAGGCCTCCACTTGAATGGACTTTGGCCTGCTGAGCAGCACGCGATAGGGAACAATCTCGGTGTCGAGTCCGGCGGCGCGAAACTTCTGCGCGATGTAGTCAACGTTCTTGCGGTCTTCCGGTGTGGCAGCGAGATGCGGCTCGGCGGTGAGGAGCTTCAGCACCTGGCCGGCGGTCTTGGGGTCAGGTACGGTAAGAAATTTTGCTTCCGTTTTGGATTCGGCGGAAAAATCTCGGAAGCCGAAAATGGCCTGCTGTGTAGCGGCCTGTCCTGCGGCTTGCATGGGCGAATCGGCGCAGGTGGAAGAAAGCAGAAGGGAGGAGACCAGCAATAAAGCGAGATTCTGTACTCGCGGATTGAGCCGTGTCAGAAATGTGATCGCAGCCATTGAAGTACAGGTTACACCGGGCGGAATATCTGCGTCAGCAAAAAAGGGCGGGCCGCTCGCAAGATTTTGCGAACGGCCCTGTGGTTTTATGTTGATTGTGCCGGCGCGATCAAGCGGCCTGCGGCTGGGCGCAATGGGAGCAGCGCTTGGCCTCGAGGGGAATCTCGCTCAGGCACTCGGGGCAGATCTTGGTGGTTGCGGCTTCTTCTTTCGTCATGCGCGCCGTGACCCACTGCAACGGCACCACAACGCAGAAGTAGATCACGCCGGCAACAATCAGAAAATTGACCAACGCCGTCAGCAGCGCGCCGATGTGAATCGGAGTCTCTCCGATGTTGAAGGCGATGGCGTTGAAGTCGGGCTTGCCAACCACCGCCGAAATCATCTGCATCAAAACATCCTTGGTAAATGAGGTCACAACGGCATTGAACGCAGCGCCGATGATTACGGCTACCGCCAGGTCCACAACATTGCCGCGCATAATAAAATCGCGAAAGCCTTTCAACATTTGCAAATCCTCCAAGCTGGATTATGTGTCCGACCCATTCCAATTCGGGCAGGCTCCCATATAGTAGAGTGTGAATTCGGGCTTACGCAATCGATTTATCGCAGGAACCAGTCAAGCCAACACCCGCGCCAACACCGGCGCGAACATCTGCATAGATCGATTTGCAGCTACTTTTGGAGGCAGCATTCATGGTAATTGCCTTATTACAAGGTTCAGTACGCGCAGAGCGAATGGGTGACCGCGCCGCAATGTGGGTCCAGTCGCAGCTTGCCGCGCGCGGCCATCAAGTGGAACTTGTCGATGCGGCCGCGCTCGATTTGCCTCTGCTGGACAAGATGTGGAAGGAGATCAAGCACGATCCTCCGCCGCAATACGCCGAGTTGCACCGCAAACTGGCGCCGCTCGCCGGCTTATACGCTCGCGCCGACGGGTACGTCGTCGTGTGCGGGGAGTACAACCACAGCATTCCACCGGCGCTCTCCAATCTCATCGACTACTTCCTTGAGGAGTACGCCTTCCGCCCCGCTGCAATCGTATGCTACTCCGCCGGCGCCTTTGGCGGAGTGCGCGCAGCCATGCAGCTTCGCATGCTTCTGCCGGAAACCGGCTTGGTCACGATTCCTTCCATCCAGCCAATCCCCAAAATCTCAACCGTACTGAACGCCGAAGGCAAAGACCCGACGGGAACTCTGGATAAACGGGCCGGTAAATTTTTTGCGGAGTTCGAATGGTATATGCGCGCGATGAAGACGGAACGGGAAAAGGGTGTGCCGTACTAGAGCGGTTCCAGCTTAAGGAAGCAGCTTGTGCACTTCCGAGGAGAGCGATTGGTAGGCCTGATCATCGAACGGGCCGGCATGGAGCCAGGCCACATTGCCCTTTTGATCGAGCAGGACGAGGGTCGCCGTATCCTCATCGCGCACGGCAAGACGCTGCTTCCACGGATCGGTGCCGCCGTAGACGGTGATAACGTGCTCGTGATCGGCCTTGGGCGTACCGCGGCGCATGCCGCTGTCGATGAACCATTTGCCCATGCGCGCCATGCCGCCGATCATGGGAATCTCGTAAAACGTGATCTGTGGATTGGCGCCGAAGTCGGCGCGGAAGTGCTCGCTCCATGTCTCCACCGGATAGCGGGACTGGTAGGTAAAGCCGAGCAACAGTAGAGCGATGTGGCCTGATGCATCGGCGGGCAAGACGGCCTTGCGACCGCTGAGATACTCGCCTTGTAGCGTTGGCAGTTTGTCGCCTACCGCGAGTTCCGCGGCTGAAGCTGATTGGAAGGCCATGGCAAAGCATAGCGCAGTGAGTAGAAGAACAGGGATGCTGCGGCGCACCGTAATTGCGTAAGTGGACATGTGTTCTACGTTGACTCTCGATGCGCAGGGGGCATGATGTCAATTGCGAATTGGATGGGATGCAAAGAACCAGCGTTGGTTTTCGACCTTGCTTGATTGAATATGGAACCTGGCTGGGCGTCGTCCCTATGGGACTCCTCGGTGTTTTGGGGGTACGCTTCCCAACGCTGAAGCGCTGGGCTAAAATCCACTGCGCCTACGGCGCGACGGGCAGAGAGCCACCATGCCTGCTGCGCGATGGGCCAGAGAGCTACTCTGCCTGCTGCGCGATGAGCCGGATGTTCCTTACACGAAGCCGAGATTGTTGCTGGTGAAGTTTCCGATGGTGGGCAGCACAGTAGATAGTTGCGCCGTGGGAACGCCAAACCACTGGGCCAGCGTTGCTGCATACTGCGAGCTGGCTGTCGATGGAACCCAGCGGCCGTTGGAGCCGGAATCGTCTCCGGTGCCGAAGGCCAGGTTGGGATAGGTGCCGTAAATCTGGCCGCCCTTCACGGCTCCGCCCATGACGATGTGATGCGAACCCCAGGCGTGATCGCTGCCGGTGTTGGAGTTGGGCTGGAAGGTGCGGCTGAAGTCGGACATGGTGAATGCGGTGACGTCCGCGGCTACATTCAGTTCCACGGTGGCGTTGTAAAAAGCATTCATCGCCTGGGAAAGCTGGGTCAGCAGCGCTGCCTGGAGGGGGAGCTGGTCAGAGTGAGTATCGAAGTTGCCCAGGCTGGCAAAAAAGATCTGCCGTCCGACGCCAAGAGCCGAACGCACCTGAATGATCTGCGCAATCTGCTTGAGCTGCGAGGCCAGCGGGTTGCCGGTTGGGAATACGGTTTGCAATGCGGCAACCGATTGCGTGGCGGCGGTGAGGGTTTTGGAATATGAATAAGCATTGGAAGTGATGCCGTCGTCGGCCTGCACCAGCGAGACGCCGGTATCGAGGGTCAGCAGAGCCTGGGCCGAGGCCTGGCGCGCGGTGCACTCCGAGCCCTCCGAGCATCCCGGATTGCCGAGGTTTCCCGGTGAGATGGAGACCGGGGAAGTGGCAGAGCCATTGCAGAACAAGGTGTCGCCGGCTACGGAGGTAATCATGGGGATGGTGGCGTTGGAGTTGTAGCTGGAGGTGAGCACGTCAGAAATGCGGCCCGCCCAGCCGGTGGGCGTGACTCCGCTCTGCGCGGCATTTTGCCACTCGAGCTGCTGGTCTGGATGCGAGAACAGATTGGTGGGCGCGGTTTGCCCGGCCAGATACTGGGCGCGGGTGAGCGGCTGCACGAGAGTGCCGACGTTGGCCACAAAGGCAGCGGTCTTGTTGTTAAACAGGGTCTGAATCTCCGGCAGATTGGGATGCAGGGCAAAGTTGGGCGCTGGCGTTAAGGGCAGCAGCGTGTTCCGGGCCAGAGCCAGATCGCCGCGGAGCGATGAGTATTTCCCGTAGTTTGTTGTATCGAAGGGAATGAGCACGTTGTTGCCGTCATTGCCTCCGAACAGGAAGACGCAGACCAGCGCCTTGTAACCCGATCCGCTTTGCGCCAACGCGTTGAGCGCGCCGAAGGGGCGCAAGGCCAGTGCATTGCCTGATGCTGCAAGGCTGGCGTACTTGATAAAGCTTCTCCGGTTGGCTCTCATGTTGTTCTCCTTGTCGAGTCTTCTGTCTAGATTTCTAGCCGCGTGTTTTACTCATTGAGTTTTGTGGTTTCCCACCCTTTCGCCAGGAAAAAGTCGAAAGGATGGGGCACGGAATGTGTGCATTCACTCTCAGTGCATGATCTTGTACTGCGAGGAAGTGATAACCAGATACGTAGCGACGCGGACCTGCTGCGCGGTGCCAAGCCCGGTGATGGTGTTCAATATCTGCGTGCGCATATCGGTGGGCATCTGGCCGTGCATGAACATAACGCCCAGCGTGTCGACAAGGTTGGCCGGGCTCGCCGCGGCGATGACGCCCAGCGGGCTGGTGGCGCTCAAGTTGATGCTGAAGCCGCTGACACCGTTAAACACCAGCGTGTTGGCCAGGGAAAGCCGCAGTGTTGCCGAAGCCGTGTTCTCAAGATCGAACTCCGGCGCGTTGATCGAAGTCTGCGGAATCACATAGTTGGGCGGGAAGAAGTTGAAGACCGAGTTGGAGCGATAAGGATCTTCACTCAGCGAAGAGGACAGGTTGGACAAGTTGTAATAGGAGCTGTTTGCGTCGGTATTCGTGAATCCGATCGCGCGCAGGAAGTTGGTGATCCAGAGCATCGGCTCGCGCAGGTGGCCGCCGTCGTCGGCGGTGTTGGTGTCTCCGGCGCGCGCCTCGGTGTCTTCCAGGATGGCGCGAATGACGGCCTGCATATCGCCGCGGACGCCGCTGCCGTTGTTGATAAACACGGCGGCAATGCGGGAGACGTAGGCTGGGGTGGGATTGCTCTTGACGAGATGCTGGATAAGCTGACGGCAGATGAACGGCGGCAAGCTGGGATGATCGAAGATGTTGGTCAGCGCGCCGGCGAGGTCGGTTTCCGCCGTCTGGCCGGAGGGCAGAGTTGTGCCGTTGAGCAGGATCTTTGCCGTGGTATCGTGGGCGCTCTCGACGGCGACCATGGGGGCGAAATAGTTCGCCGTGTAATTGGGAAAGCTGGTGGGTACGCCGCCGGATGCGGTGGCGTAGGTCCAACCGGTGTAGGCGCGGGCAAACGCTTGGACTTGGGTTTCTGTGTAATTGGGAATCGGATTGCCGTTGCTATCCAGTTGCAGGCTGCCGTCCTGATTGAGGGCATCAATGCCGATGGTGAACAGCTGCATCAGTTCGCGCGGATAGTTCTCATTGGGAATCTGGCCGGTGGGTGCCTTGTTGCTGTCGAGCATGTTCAGGTACGCGCCCATGCCCGGCGAAACGGAGACGTCATGCATGATGGTGGCGTAGTTGGTGAAGGCGTCCTGCGCCAGCATATTGTGGTAGTAGGTGATTGTCGTGGCGTTGACGCTGTTGCTGGAGATGACGAAGATCTCGCTCAGGGCCAGGGCTACGCGCTGGCGAAGCTGGTCGGGGCCGTTAAGCGCGGTCTGCCACCACTCGGACTCCTCGCATACGGTGGGCGTGTTGGCGGCCAGGCATACGGCGGGCAGCGGCGAGGAAGGAATATTCGGCAGAGGCGTGTAGGCGGTATTGAACTGCGCTGTGATCCAGGCATCTGCGCCCATGCTCTGGACCTTGGTGATGTCCGCTGTCGTCGGGCCGAAGGTTGCCTGATCGAGAAGGCGCGCAGCGGCCGGAACTGAGGCGAAGTAGATGGTTGCCGGCGCGGAGCTCGATGTTGCGCTGCCAGGATTGGGATTGACAACACTCACGGTCAATGAAGTCGTGCCGCTGGAGATGGTCACCGTTGCCGACAACTGCGTGGGCGAAACATATGTGGCCGAAATCAATTGGCTGCCGGCCTGAATCTGCGCGCCGCTGATGAAGCTGGACCCGGTCACGTTGAGCGCGAAGCTGGTCCCAATGGCTTGCACGGCGGTGGCCGTGGCCGCGCTCAAGACGGGCACCGGATTGAGCAGCGCGAGTTGCGCGGAGCCGGAAACGGTGGGCGAAGCCACGCTGACGGCCGACACTGTGACCGTGTTTGCCGTTGGAACCGCGGCGGGAGGAGTATAGACGCCGGCGCTGCTGATGGTTCCATAGGTGCTGTTGCCGCCCGCAACGCCGTTTACCTGCCAGGTGACGGCGGTGTTTGTGAGGTTGGTGACGGTGGCCGTAAAGGTGGTTGTGGCACCCACTCTCAACTGGCCGGCGCCGCTCACCTGAATCGCCGGCGTAGGCGCAACCGGCGTTGGATTGATTGTGGCGCACCCAGACGCGAATGTCGCCAAGGCGAGTAACGGGAGCAAGCAGTTGCGCATCGCTCGGGAGGAGGAGTCGTGCACGGGGGGGCCTCCACAATTTTTCGGATCAGATCGGCAGTTTGGCCGGAGGACATAAGTCCCTGACTGATTCAAACACGGCACTGGGCATTAGTTGCGAGATAGTTTGAATTTATTTTGGCAGCCGCGCGGCCGCGGCGGATGCGGCTCATCTTAAAGGCCTTCATCCGCAATGGAGAACGAATGACTTCCCCGCCGCGTGACGTGTTGACGGATCGATGCGCCCGGAGGGTATGCTGAATCGACTCGGAATTGCCCGTAGGATGCAGGCAAATCGATGGAGTGTGCATGAAATACCGCGTCAGCAATCGTACCGAAACCTCGGTTACAAGCCGTATTACGAAAAACTCCGCAGCGCTGCTTGCAGGTGCCGGCGCTCTCTGTCTTGCTGCCTTGCTTTCGGCGCTGGCGCTGGTCGGCCGCGCACAAAGCCCTAACCAACTTTCGAATCAGGTTGGCGTGCAGGCTGCGACTCCGCCACCTGCCGAGCGGCCTCTGCCGCCCGACGCGCCCGCACGGCCCTACAAACGCCTGGTGGGGCCGGAGACCCTGAACCCCGGCGACTACCCCGCCCACTTTCCTTACCCGGATGAGTACGACTCGGTGGCCGCCGCGCCTGAGGTGCATCACCTGCGCTATGTCGACGCGAATGTGCGCTTTGTCGAGGTGGCGTACTTTCCGGGCATCCATGGGCAGATGCACGGGCACCCGTTCCCGTCTGTGTTCGTGGTGGACGCGCCGACGCCGCACGTCTACAACCTTCTGCTCGACCCGGAGAACGCCATCCACATCAGTTCAGGCAAGCCGCCCCAGGGAGCGCAGTTTCCCTTCTGCAAGACGATGAATCCGCAGTCGCCGCACTCGGAGTCCAATCCGGACACGTTTCCGGATCACTTCTATCGGCTGGAGTTTCTGCGGGTGGATGGCGCGGGGATAGCGGACCACTGGAAAGAGTGGTATCCGAATATGCTCAATCCGCTTTTTACCGTGAAGGATTCCGCACCGGCGAAAAACGCGAAACCGTTTTCGTCCGTGTGGCCCTGGCCCATTGCTTATGACTCGCCTGCAGCCGCACCCAACAACAATAAGGTTCTTTATGAGGACGATCACGTTCGGCTGGTCGAGGTGACCATCCGTCCCGGCGAGACCGAGCCGATGGAAGGCGTGCCGTATCCGTCGGTGCAGGCTTACGATACGTTTCCCGGCGCGGGCGTCGAAGAAAGGCCGCTTGATCCGAAGACGCCATCGGCTGAGACAACCGCTGGCCACGCCGGCCCGCCCTCCGGCTTTGATCTGCCCACCTGCGAAGCCATGGCTCCCCAGCCCCCGCACCAGGTACGCAATACGGGCAAGTCGCCGATCCACTACTACCGCATCGAGTACAAGCGCATCGATGGGGACGGGTTAAAGATCCATTGGCGCGAATGGTATCCGTGGATGGCAACTCTGACCGATGTCTACCGCGACCATCCCTACGCCAGCAACTTCCACTAACCACCACCTGCCACCTGCGGTGGTGCCAAACGCTCGCTATTCGCTCGCAGAAGGTCCGTGGTTTCATACCGATCGGAGTCCGGGTTGACTCGGCTGCATGGGCTCTGCGAAACTCCGGCCATGCAGTACACAGGAAAGCTTGATTTTGCCCAGGAGCGCAAAATCCGGGAACACAACACGATCCTCTACCGGATTTGCCACTGGCCGCTTTGGATATGGGTCTTTTTCCTTTCGCCGGGTCCGCTGACGTTCAGCCTATTTGCTCACGGTTTCAGCCGCTGGAACTTTATCTGGCTTTGCGTGGTTCTGGTCGGAACCGGAATCGCGGGTGTCTATGCCCAGTTGCCCGGTACCGAGCCGCAGCCGTATATTCTGCGCTTCGATGAAGACAAGCCCAACCCCATGTACCGCAAGGTCTGCTACACCTTTGCCTGGAACGCGGCGCTCAGCTTTGCGCTGCTCAACTTCACCGGGCTGATCTTCGCCGCCGTGACCGGCGTTTGGAAGCTGAAGCAGATTTACGAGTATGGCTACTCGCCGCTGTGCGCGGTGATCCTGCTGCTGGGCCTGATGGGCAAGCTGCCGCGGGTCGGACCCTCCACCAAAGGCGAGGGAATAGAGCGCCGCTATTTCTACGGCACGGTATGGGCGGTGACGATCTCCCAGACCGCGCTGCTGATCGTGTGGAAGATCGCTCCCGGCACGCAGGCAGGCAACATCTTCAAGCTCGCGGTGTTTGTGGTGGTACTCTGCGCTACGGGCTTTGCAGCCTACCGCGGCTTGTTGCCCCGCACGCGGCCCATTGTGGCTGGGGAGTTGATGGAAGGCTAGGTCTCTGACCGCGTGCAGTTGTTCTTTTGGGTTTTGAGGTCTCACACCCTTTCGCCAGAAAAAATGCGAAAGGATGGGGCACGGAGATGGTGCAAGAATTTGCGGTCAGATGGCTGGTTGATGGAAGGCTAATGATGGAAGCCCGCCCTTGCAGGGGCGGGTTTTTTGTGAAGCATCCCCCGATTGCGTCGTTTCGCTCCAAATCTAAGTACCTTCGTGACAGTAAATTTCTGATCATTAGAAAATTCTTGCAGAATCAAACTCACTTTAGGCCGAGAATTAGAAGTATCTAAGACCGAGATGCCCGAGCCTCTTCCGCTCCGAGGTTCCGGTCTTGAAAGGCAGAACACAACAGTGATTCGATTCGGCTATCTAGCCGGAGCGCTTGCGCTCGCGGCATCGGCAACGTGCGCCTTCTCGCAGGGTTACGGCAGGGTGGCTCTGGTCCCTGGGCAAGCGGGTCCACTGACGAGCCCTGTGCCGGCTGCTTCCAAAGAGATCACGCTTACCGGCAATACGCATCCGCTTTTACAATTCGCGACGGATGAAGGCGCGGTGAGCGCCGAGACAAAGCTCGATCATATGGTGCTGGTGCTCTCGACGTCGGCTGGCCAGCAGGCGGCGCTCGATTCTCTGGTTTCTGCGCAGCAGGATCCGAGTTCGCCGCTTTATCACCAGTGGCTTACGCCTTCTGAATTTGGTTCGCAGTTCGGCGTCGGCCCGGCGCAGATTGCGCAGGTCAGCGCATGGCTTCAGCAGCAGGGCTTTTCTGTCGATGAGATTCCCGCGGGCAACCGCTCGATTGTGTTCTCAGGAACCGCGGGCCAGGTGACGGACACGTTTCACACCGAGATGCGGCGCTACACGGTGAATGGCGTCAGCCACTTGAGCAACTCTCAAGACCCGCAGATTCCCGCCGCGTTTGCCAACGTGGTCAGCGGCTTGGTCTCGCTGCATGACTTCCGCCGCACTCCGCAATTTCACCAGATTGGCTTGCCGAGTACGGAGTCAGAATCCGCACCCGAATATTCTTCCGGCGCTACGCACTATCTATTTCCCGCCGACTTTGCCACCATCTACGACCTGAACCCGGTTTACACTGCCGGCACGACCGGCACGGGCGTCTCGATAGCGATTGCCGGGCGCAGCAACATCAATTTGAGCGATGTAGCCATGTTTCAATCGGTCGCCGGCCTGGCGGCCAATGCGCCCACTGTGATACTTCCCGGCACGAACCCCGGCCTGGTCACTGGCGATCAGATGGAGTCGACGCTGGACGTGGAGTGGAGCGGGGCGATCGCTTCCAAGGCGGCGGTGAAGCTGGTTGCCGAGCCTTCCACGGCAACATCCGACGGAATCGATCTGGCCTCGCAGTACATAGTGAACCACGCCGTTGCACCCGTGGTGAGTGTGAGCTACGCCAGTTGCGAAGCCTCGATGGGAACCTCGGAACTGGCCTTCTATAACGCTCTCTGGGAGCAGGCTGCCGTCCAAGGCATGAGCGTTTTTGTGGCGTCCGGCGACTCGGGCGCTGCCGGTTGCGCGAAGGCCACTGCCACGCAGGGAACGAGCCCTGCCGTTAACGGAATGTGCAGCTCGCCCTACGCCACCTGCGTCGGCGGCACGGAGTTCAAGGATGCATCGAACGCTACCCTGTACTGGTCCTCGGCCAACAGCGCCGGTTACGGCTCCGCGCTCTCTTACATCCCGGAGACCGTGTGGAACGAGAGTTCGCTGGAAGGCGGCACTGGCCTGTGGTCCTCCGGCGGCGGGGCCAGCACGATTTATGCGCAACCCACCTGGCAGTTAGATGTGGCGGGCGCGGCCGCAGCCAACGGAATGCGCGCAGTCCCCGATGTGTCACTCAATGCGGCCGGCCACGATGGAGCCATGATTGTTGAAAACGGCGGGCTTGCCATTCTGAGTGGCACGTCGGTCAGCACGCCGGCCTTTGCCGGCATCATGGCGCTGGTTGCGCAAAAAACGGGCACAGGGCAGGGAAGCGCGAACCCCATGCTTTACAAGCTGGCTGGCGCTGCGCCGGGGTCATTCCACTCGATCGCAGCGGGTAACAACACGGTTCCCGGCGTCGAGGGCTTTACCGCCAGTGGCACAACCTACAACCTGGCCACAGGGCTTGGCTCCGTGGACGGATCGCAATTGCTGACCAATTGGGTAACGTCGACGGCACCCAAACCCTCGCTCACTCTCGCCGCTTCCTCCGATTCCCTGCAATTAGCCGCAGGCGGCACGGCATCTCTCAGTGTGTCCGCGGCAACTGCAGGATCGTTTCAGGGAAGCGTCAGCTATTCAGTGACTGGCCTGCCCGCAGGCGTAACGGACACGTTTTCCTCCAGCCAACTGGCTTCGGCCTCAGGCGGAAGTGAACTGCTTACGTTGTCGGCTTCCAATGTTGCTGCCGCAGGAAGTTACACCATCACTGTCACGGCATCAGGCGACGGGCTCGTCTCCACGCAATCGATCGCGCTGACGGTTACAACGGCCTGCCCGCGCTTCGGCCTGGTTCGCATGCGTTGCGCACTTATACCGCGCGTGTTCGGCTTCGTGCCCGCATGGCTGAGTGCAGCCTCAGCCCGCGACTTGGCCCGTTAGAGCTTGTTTCATATAGGACAGCCCCATTGCGATTCATTTCCCGCAGGGGTTAAAGCCCCTCGGGCTGTGCACCCTTTCGGCACAAATAAACTCATGCCCTGACACATACTATTGGAGTGGAAGTAAGAGCACCGTCTCTACAGAACTCCGGATCAATCATTGGTTTCTGCAACTCCGCGCTGAAGCACGGGGCTTACATTCACTGCGCCTACGGTGCGGGCGACGGGCTGCCCATTGGTTGAGGGCAGCCCGTCACTGCGCGAGTTGATTTAGCTCTATCGGAAGCCGTTGGGGCCTGCGTTGAGGCCGTTGGGGAAAAAGACGCCGGTTGCGGGGCTCACTACTGCGTTGGCGGTTACCGCTCCGCCGCCAGTGACAATGTTGAGCACCTGCGTGGTGCTGCGCGCGAAGGCGACGACGTTGGTTGCATTGGCATCCGTCAGCCTGGTTGCGGTTGCGTTGGTGCCGGAGCCGAGCGTGACCGAAAATGTGGCCAGGCCAAAGTCGTCCGGCGCGGTGTCGTATGTTCCCGGCGTTGCGCCGAGCAGTGCGGCCTGCGAGAGGGTTGCCCGCAGGCTCGATATCAGATTCGTGTAGCTGCCGATGCCGGTGCCGGTAGGGTCGATGTAGTTGATGGTCGTGCGAATCAGCCCGGCGTGGTAGGCCTCAACGGCCATGATGCCGGCGGCGGTCGACAGGTTTGCTGACGATGTGAGCAGCGGAGCAGCGCCGTGATAGGCCGTTACGCCGACGTCTTCAAAGACATACGCGCCAACGAGGAATGTCTGATCGTTTACGTAGGGGCTGAAGGCTGCGCCGCCGGGAATCTTTGCGGCGCTGGCCAATGTTTGAAACGACGTGCCGAGATTGAGAGCCGGCGGCGCAACGGCGGAGCTGCCCAGCGCACCCAGAAGCAGTTGCACGTGCTTGCCTTCTTCGACGGCGGTTTCAATAGCGTAGGAGGCGACCGGGATGGTGGTAAAGGGAACCTGGCTGCCGCCGGAAACCGTGCCTGCGGTGCCGACTTTGCCGGACAACGTGATGGCCGGCGCTCCGGCGGACATGGACGCGTTGTTGGGCTTGTCAATGGTTGTGCCGAACGCCGCGAGGTAGTAGAAGTTGGCTTCGAGGTACTCGAGGTTGAGGGCGAAGTTGAGGATGTCGGCGTCGGTGTACGCATTCGCGGCTGCGGCCGAGGGCGCGGCTTCCATGGCCACCATGCCGGCCAGCGAGGACAGGCCGAAGCTCAGCATCTTGCGCCTGCTGGTGGTGACGATCTCGTCGAGCAACTGTGTCTCTTGATTTGCCATGTTGGGTCTC
>Ga0182012_10001039_pt1 | contig 30704 bp, 20 predicted proteins | sample 612S2SmetaG_FD_120486 | JGI IMG/M metagenome (GOLD analysis project Ga0182012, IMG submission 120486) | Permafrost microbial communities from Stordalen Mire, Sweden - 612S2S metaG | ecosystem: Environmental > Terrestrial > Soil > Wetlands > Permafrost | place: Sweden: Stordalen | collected...
AGTGAATTGAACGCTAAAACCGGCGGCGCTTGGGCGAGTTATGCTGACGGCGACAAAGTGCCACTGGCCGTCGGCGGGCACCACCAAATTTGGTGCTCCGTAGTTTGTGTACCCTGGAGCGGCCCCGTCATCAGCCAACTGGAGGCCCAGATATTGGTTGTAGAGATAGAGGCTGAAGCCAGTATAGGTGCTGGGCGGAGTGAAAGTACGTTTCTCGAGAATGACGCGTACGCCGGCATCGGCTGCGCAGGAAAGCGCTGGCGTGCAGGCGTCCAGTTTCAGCCAGGCGTCAATGGAGAAGTCCCCTGAAAGGTTGGCGGCAGCGGGCCCCACATTCAAAGCGGGACCGTTAGGGATCTCGATATACTGAGTCTCGCCGTTAAACTTCGCCGCGTTGTCGACCTCGCCCATGACCACTTGTACGCCGTTGTGTCCCCAGCCTGGCTCCATATTTCCGGTCCAATCGCGATAGCCGCTGAGGGTTGGACTTGCTTCCATCAATGTCCACCAGGCGGAAAGTCCGGATGGAGCAGGCACACACCCGTTCCAGGCTGCAATGCCGGTGGGATAACTCAATCCCGTGATGAGGGAGAAATTTCCAGTGTTGGCCGTGTTGGCAGAGAAGTCGCCCACTTCTCCGGTGGAATTTAGCGCTGCCAACAGATTCGAACCGAAGACTGCTAGGCCGTATGGGGCGGGATAGCCGACATTATCCAGCAGTACCGAGGTCGACGGGCTCGCGACGCTATATTCGCTAATGAGGCCGCTACCGCTTGTGACATAGAGCGTAGATCCATCGACGGACACTGCGACACCTTCCGGGTAGTTCAATCCGGTTATGAAGTTCCGAGTTTCCTTCGTTACCCCCGCTGCTGAGATATTGATCAGTGCGACAGACCCGGTGTTGGCCGTTCCCGAGCCCGAATTATTGCTTGTGACAAACACATTCACACCGCCGGCGCCATCGGTTGCCGCCGCAAGGTACTGACCGAACGTCACGTTGCCCACGGCGATGCATCCGGTTCCCGTCGCGGCATCGCATTGGTAGATGCCGTTTCCCGCGAGACCGTTCAAGACGTACAGGTTCGATCCGAAGACGGCCACCGCCCGTGGCGCCACTAACTTTGGGACAAGTGAGCCATTCACTAACGCTCCACTGATAGCGTCGTAAACGCTCACCACATTGTTGTTCAGATCGGCCACAAAGAGCTTCGGTCCAGGGACGCCGTTCATTGTAAGGCTTTCCGCGAGCGCGATGCTTTCCATGTCGGCCCCAGGCACCGTTACCAGCGCAGTTTTAACTGGCACGCCAGCGGCGGTGTATTCGCCAATCGTTGATTCGTGATTCCCGTAGTTCCCTCCGACGTTGATGCCGTTCAGCACGTAAATCGTCTGGGCCTTTCCAGAAAGGGCAGCGCCTAAGAGGAGCAGTAGGATCGCAGTTGGTTTCATATAGCCGGCGGAGTGATACGGCGTCTCACCGACGATTCTTTGTGCGGGTGTGATTCGCTTCATTTGAGTGTTTTCCATTCTTTCTGATCCGCTATGCGTTCCGCTTAGCGGCTTCACTCTCTGATGCGTAAGGTTCCGAAAAACGGGATCAACAAAATTTTCACGATCAGCTGTCCGCCAGCGCGTGCTTCGTTTTTCAATTGCTTTGAGCCGTTAACTGAGCGAGAACTACTAGGTGGATGGTGCCCAGGGGATGGCAAGGGCTATGGTAATTGAGTGGCAGGTGCCCCAGTTCTCTACAAGGTTAGGGAAACGCTACTGACTCGCAAAGAAAAACGATAAGCAGTTGTGGTTCTCGCCGTTTCCCGTCACGGATACATTCGGAAACCGCATTCCTAAATCGATCAGCCGGAATCCCTCGCCGTCGTTAAACAAAATTCTCCCCGTTGGCGCAATGGCCAGAAAGTTGTCCGCGCCGAAGCCCCTTGGCGCGGTGACGGTTTTCACTTTCGCGCCCGTCTTCGCAGCATAGACTTCAAACTGGTTACTATCTGTTCGTTTCGCGACCACATCTGCGCCCCCTGGCGTCAAATGAATGAACCCCGAGAGGAGCGGCAATCGCACCAGCTTCTTTGCGTGCAAATGCGCCACAGCCAACTGAATACCCTTTTCGCTATCGCCACTCAACAGATCAAGCAAGACGACATCGCCTGACCGCTCCACGATCTTGTTTTCAAACGGCTGCTTAGTCAGACCTAGGGCAACGGTATCCAGCTTGGCCTCGCGAGGGGGCACCGCATTCGCAGCAACAATAGTTGGCTTCCCATCGGCAGCCACACTTTCAATCTGCGGTTCACTGTCCGCGTTGACGTGTTCACCCGCCGGCCAATGTCCTACTAATTGCACGCCCGGAATCGAAAAGGCCAACACATCGAAGTCCTTGGTCCCATCAGCCGCTGCTCGGTATTGCTTGGCCACTACGGTGTAGAAACGCGCCATCGCGTGGTCGTAAACAGCCTGCGACGCTAAACATCCGTCTTGCGCGCCTGGGCCTGTGGTTGGCGGTATCTTCAACGCCCCCGTACGCGTGCCCAAATCAAAACGAACCACACGCTTGGCCGTTACCGTATCGAGCTTGGTGAGGCCGCCCCCGCCGTCGACAACATAAAAATAGCGGCCCGCCCATGGGGTAGTTTGGCTCTTCGTTGTAGTATCGGCGCCGATCGCGAACGTAGCGCAAACCGCAGCCAGTAAAACCCGCCTTGCTGTATGCATCTCAAGTCTAGAAACCCGGACTTGCCATAACGTCGTCGACATAGTTCGGATCGCCCCAATTCTTCTCTGGCAGTTTCGCATCCTTATATTGCTGGATGCGAGCCTCTACCGGAACACGTTCCCACTCCGCTGTGCCTTTCAAGTTCGCCTCATCCACTGTAACCGAAAGCAAAGAGTCGCCCTTTGGTGTCTTGGCTGTGTCCATTTTCGGGCGGAATTCATGTATCTTCAGAGGTGCTCCGTTATAGAGCCGAATGGTCTCGAGCTGCACCTGGTCGTCAGTGAAATCGGGAATGGTGATCGCCAAATCTTTTCTTGGAACGTTCTTTGCTTCAACCGGCGGCTTCGCCTTGGCTGCGGCCTCTACTGTATTTCGGTATCGCTCATCATTGTAAGTTGTGACCATGGCAGCAAAAGTTTTGCCTGTCCGGAAGTTCGCCGGATAATGACGCGCGGTTGATTCCTTGGTTTTGTAAATCTGCCAACCAGACGCGATGTTCTCTTTCCATTTCCAAACTTGCTCATCCGTCGGACTCGGGTCTGTCACTTGGCAGAGGCCAACGCCGCCCTTATCATCTTCGCTAAAGTAGGGCATTCCGTTAACCTGGCGACCGCCTAAGAACTGCTTGAACCGGCTCTCCACAAACATGAGCTTGCGAAAAGCGACGATGGGTGCGGCCACCAACGCAAGCTCGGCCGGGCTGGGATTGCTGCCAACGATGGCAAGCCCCTCGGACGCTGCCGTCAGCGGTGTACCGCCGACAGTCACGGCAACCTTCACAGTCAAATCACCCCCGCGAACCGCGCTGAACGGGATCGTAAATTGGTTTTTCTCTGTCACCTGATTGATGGTGGGGTGCTGAATGATCCGGCCCAGAGCGTGAGGAACTGGATGCCTTCGAAGGCTTCCCTTAAAGGCAAGCTCAACCGTCCAACCAAATTGTAAGGGGACTTTGGGATCGGGCGTGATGTTCTTGAACGTTGCCGTGACCGTAATGTTCGGCATCTCACTCTGTGTGGAAATAGGGAAGTCCGGTCCGGGCGGATCAAAAGTCAAGATTACATCGGGTTTCTCAGGCACGTCTCGCGTTCTCCAATCGTCGGTGTTGCGGAGCACTCAGGCTTCCATCCCCGTTTCAGTCACAACCGGGTGCTTTATAAGGAAACCGCTACGCGCTTCGAACTTTGGCCTATCTGAAAGGTTAACGGACGACCCGAATGGATAACGTTCAGCCTTCACCCGGTGACCGGTTGCAAAGCGAATCGCGCGTCACTGCCGGCCGACCGATTCTTCCGCGAGCCAATAGCGATATGCATGGCGGCATAAGCGCGCCACGGCCGCCAGGCGCTCGCCGTCGCGATTGCCGTCGTATCGCTAAACGGAAACGCATCCGGCTCGGCGAAAGAGCGCATGGCTACATAGTGAGCGACACTTTCATCGAGATTGGCTGCGGCCATCACTCGCTCCACAATTTCGTCCAGTGTTCTCGACGTTTCGAACGCGAGTTTGTTTTGAGCCGCGGCAGCACTCACGTTTCGCAAGGTGGCGGCTGAAGCATTCGCCATCCCTATCTTCGATAGCGGAGCAATGGCCAGCGCTTCCGGTTGCGGAAATATGTGAGTCAAGCCGCGCACCCCGGTATCAATAGGTGTGCCAAATCTTTTCACCAGCTGCTCAGTCACGCGTCTGGGCGCGCGCATGGTGAGGGTTTCTCCCAGGATGGCGAGCACCGTCCCCTCAAAGCCATCCCACACACCGGGCACTCGCAAGCCGGGGTGAAGCTTCAGGCTTTGCCGCAATCGCCCATCTCTTGACAAGTGATTGGCTATGCGAAACGGGTCGGCGGCCAAATCGAAAATGCGCCGTATGCGTTCCACTGTCTGCGCCAGACCTTCATAGCTGCTCAACTCCAGATTCACAATGAGCCGGCAGTGCGCTAAGTCGGGCCGAACCGTGAAAAAGCCCTGCGCACCGCCAATCTCGATTGTTCGTTGGTACGAATTGATACTGACAACTTCTACTCCAGGAGTTGCGTTCCGTTTTAAGAACGCAATCAAGTTCTCCCAATCGAACGGAGCCCGATAGGGAAGCCTGAGCTCTAAGGCGCTTTGCCGAGCCGGCGCAGGCCTACCTACAGAAGCTCGACGCAGTTCGCTGGGAGACTGGCCGGTTGACGAACGAATGGCATGGTTGAATTCTCGAATGCTTTTAAAGCCCGAACAGAATGCAATCTCAGTCATAGGGAATTTCGATTCTTCAATCAGGTTTAGCGCCAGGTGAATGCGTTGCGTCGTCGCTATTTTCAACGGCGATGCGCCCAGGTGCTGGACGAATAAACGCCGCAATTGGCGCGAGCCGAGGCCTAACCTTTCCGCCAATTGGTCAACACTGCCGCCATTCAGCGCACCTTCCAGGATCAAACGAAACGCGCGCGATGTGACGGCTGAGGTGCCGAGCCACGCAGGGGTGCCCGGCGCCGCTTGTGGCTGGCATCGTTTACACGGACGAAAGCCGGCCGATTCTGCGGCGGCCGCACACGCAAACAGTACAATATGTTTCGGCCTGGCAAACGGTACCGGGCAAATGTTTCGGCAGTATAAACCTGTTGTGGTGGCGGCGGCGAAAAAGCGTCCGTCAAAGCGCGGATCACGGCTGTAGATGGCTTCCCAACAGATGTTTGGATCAAGCAAATCATCCACAGTCTAGCTGCGCTTTCACAAGGAAGGCATAAAGATTTCATGAAAGTCTTTAGCCGGATTTATTGCCGCCAGCCATGATGTCCGAAAGTTGCTAGCGGCGCGCTGTAAGAGGTTTACACTCGAACAATCCTTATGCGAAAAAAGCAATGCACCGCAGGCTTGATCGCTTGTGTATTCGTTGTCGCTTCACTCGTCAAAGCACAGGAACCCCGTCCAGCAGCCCCGTCTACTGAACTCCCAGACACGAGTACTGATCTGTTCGTGATGTTCGGTTCTGACTTTGACCGCCCCGGCCTTCTGCCACGCGCGAATTACAACATCGGTATCGGCCACACTTTCGGCTTCTTGAAGAAAGACCCTTTGGGCGACGAACTGACCTTTGGCTACACCTACGAAAACAGCGGCAGCCATGGTTTTTTACACACTGATTTTGGCGAGCACACCGAAAGCGCCGGCTTGATGAAGAACTTCGGTATCCCGAAGACGAAGGTTGTGAGTGGATACACCTGGCTGCAGGGAGGAATCACCAGCTATACGGGCAACGCGCGTTTAGAAAACCGTTTCGCCGGCGGCGTGTCGCTGGGCGCTATTGTTCATATGAGCCGGAGCAATTCCATTTGGATTCAAGAGAGCTATAACAAAGTGGTGACGGTTCCCTGGTACACGACAACCAGCATTGGTTATACGTATAGCTGGTAACGTGCCCTTGGTTGTATCGGACTTGCGCGCCTTTCGGGACAATTGAATCATGGCGCAAGCGCACCTGCTTACCGGCGAACCCAGTGCTGGTAAGACAACTGCATTAAAGGGAATTGTCGATCGTGTTGGCCGCGACAAGTTCGCCGGATTTTACACAGAAGAGATAAGAGTGGACGGAGTACGCTGGGGCTTTCGCATTGTGACGCTTGGCGGAGAAAGCGCAGTCATCGCAAGTCTGGATATGGACTCGTCATTGAGAGTTGGGAAGTATGGTGTGGACCTTGCGGCTTTCGAACGGATCGCTTTACCAATCATGGCTGACGTTTCGCTTACTCGCCGCTTCCTTGCAATTGATGAAATCGGGCCGATGCAGCTGCATTCAGCACGGTATCTGGAGTCTCTCATCGCCATACTTCAATCGGAAACGGTGCTTCTCGGAACAATCGTTCGGCGCTCTCATCCGGCGGCAGATCAGGTCAAGCTCCATCCAAATGTGCAGCTCTACACGATTACTCCCAACAATCGCGATTCTTTAGAAACGGAAATCGTCCGTTCTTTTTCTTAAAGAAACTGCGCCCCTGCTGCATGCCTGATAATGATGGACATGCCATTGTTGCAGAAGCGGATTCTGTTTCAGGGGACGTTCGTTCCCGAAGGCAGGCGGAGCGACGCTGCCCAGCAATTGGATAGAGCACGACCGTTGGCCGCGGCGTTGGGAGACTTTCTCATTCGAGGCGGATTTGAGCTGATTCTAACGGGTAGCAAACATGTCATTGATGAGGAGTTAGGCATAGCTGCCGTAAAGGCGTGCGAAGCACTTAACGTTGAACCGCATACAAGGATAAGGACATATTTAGACAAGACGCACCGTGCCAAAAGGTCTTCAGGATTTGGCATGGTGCTTGATCCTTTAGAGCAGGATTGGAATGATGTTCGGACATTCGTTGTCCAGGAAGCCGATGCTGTCGTGGCTCTTCTGGGTGGCGACGGCACTCATGACAGCATTCAACGGGCACTTTTAGCAAAGAAGCCTGTCTTCCCGATTGCTGTTGCGGGCGGAGGAGCAGAGCGCGCATGGGAGCGTCTCAAGCTTCGACGCTACTGCAATCGAATCACGGGCGACATTGACTTTTTGGGTGACCACAGCTTGAGTGCGGAGACTCTTGCGAGCCGTATTGTTAAGGAATGCGAAACTCTTCTGAAACCCGCCACGCCTCATTTCTCGCGCCGCATCTTTATTGTTCACGGTCACGATGCCAGCGGCAAAAACGAACTGGCACGCCTCCTGCAAAAGCTTGATTTCGAGCCTGTCATTCTTCACGAACAGCCCGACCGCGGACGCACCGTCATAGAAAAGTTATCCGCCGAGCTGGCGGACATTGGCTTTTGCTTTGTACTCTTCACGCCGGACGATCTAGTTTGGTCCGCCTCCGATAGTGAGGAACTCAGAAGGGCCCGGCAGAACGTTGTCTTTGAGCACGGATTGCTCATTGGATTACTCGGTCGCGATCGGGTTTGCGCGATCCTCAAGGGAAATGTGGAAAGGCCCTCCGATTTGCAAGGGGTGATTTTTAAGACGCTTTCGTTGAACGAACGCATGGATAGCATTGCTGCCGAACTGATTCGGGAATTGAAGACGGCGGACTACGAAGTTGATGCGAATCGCATAGTCTGAGCTTTCTTTGTCGTATTGTCCGGCGTGCGAAAACAGCAATTCCGCCGAAACGAACCGACTTCCGTTTCGTAAAATGCGCTTTCTCTTCGCCTCTACTCCGTAAATCGTCCATTTCCCGGAGAGATCCGGCCACGTTTCCGCACCTATCCAACGTGGCCACTGCCATTGTTAGTCAAGAAGAGGTTCTGCATTGGCTCGCCCTGCGCCTCGTACCGGGCTTGGGGACCGTCGGTTCTCTCAAGCTGCTAGAAAAGCTCAAGTCGCCGCAGGCGATCTTCCGCGCCAGCGCGTCGGAACTGGAAGGCGCGGGTATGAGTGCGGCCCAGGCGCGCAATATCGCCTCCGGCTGCTCGTTTGAAGATGCCATCGATCAACAAAACAAAATGCTTGCTGCCGGTGCGCAACTCATCTCCATCCAGGACGCGCGCTACCCTCGCCGGCTGCGCGAAATCTTCGACCCGCCCATCATCCTCTTTGCCATTGGGCGTACCGAACTCATGACCACTTCCTCGATTGGCGTTGTTGGCACGCGCAATCCAACACCTTACGGTATGGCCGCTGCGGAACGTCTAAGCGCTGATCTCTCGCGGGCGGGTCTGACGATCGTCAGCGGCATGGCCCGCGGCATTGACACCTGCGCCCACCAGGCGACCCTCAAAGAAAATGGCGACACGATCGCGGTCCTGGGCTGCGGGGTCGATGTCATCTATCCTTCCAACAACCGCCGCCTCTATGACGACATCGCGAAGAAGGGACTGCTTCTCTCAGAATTCCCGATCGCCGCTCCGGCCTTCCCGCAAAACTTCCCGATTCGCAACCGGATCGTCAGCGGTCTCTCTATCGGCGTCCTGATCGTCGAAGGGGCGCAACATAGCGGATCGGCCATCACCGCCAAACTCGCCATGGACCAGGGCAGGGAAGTTTTCGCAGTCCCCGGCAACGTCACCTCCAAGATGAGCTGGGGCCCTAACCTATTAATAAAGGAAGGGGGCGCCAAACTCGTCCAGGAGTGGAGCGACGTAACCAACGAATTACCAGCCGCCGTGCGCCGCGAGTTAGTTTCCCGAGCTCAGCAAAAAATGTTACTCGAAGGTATCGACCCGCTGCCGGATGCCCCGCCGAACGCCTATGAAGAACCTCAAAAAGCATTAGGACGCAAGCTGCTCAATGCTCTGCAAGTTGATGAACCTAAACAGCTTGATGCCTTGCTTGAATCTTTTGAGGGGGTTTCCTCATCTGAGTTGATCAGCGCCCTCTTCGAACTGGAAATGAATGGCCTTGTTCGCCAACTCCCCGGAAAGAAGTTTGTGAAGGTGTGGTAAAAGAGTAGCGAACTCCTCTATGGGCCTAATTGGGTTGGCCCAAAATCGAAACTAGTTGTAAGACATAGGTTAAAAGACTATCGGTATGGCAAAATCTCTCGTCATCGTTGAATCCCCAGCGAAGGCGAAAACTATTGGGAAGTACTTAGGCAAGCAATTCGTTGTCAAGGCCTCGCTTGGGCACGTGAAAGACCTGCCCAAAAAAGATCTGTCCGTTGACGTTGAGCACGATTTCACTCCGAAGTACGAAGTGATTGAAGGCAAGAAAAAGTTGATGGCCGAGTTACGAGCTGCCGTGAAAGACGTTGATAATGTCTATCTCGCAGCCGATCCGGATCGCGAAGGCGAGGCTATCTGCTGGCACCTCCAGGAAGAACTGGAGTCGAAGAAGCCCGGCAAGCCCGCGTTCTTTCGCGTGATGTTTAACGAAATTACCGCCAGTGCGGTGCAGAAAGCGTTCGAAAAGCCGCTCCAGGTGAACATCCACCTTGTAGAAGCGCAGCAAGCACGGCGCGTGCTGGACCGTTTGGTCGGTTACAAAATCTCGCCTCTCCTTTGGGACAAAGTGCGCCGCGGCCTTTCCGCTGGACGTGTGCAGACCGTTGCGCTGCGCCTAATTGTCGAACGCGAGCGCGAAATCCGCGCGTTCATCAAGCAGGAATACTGGACCATCGACGTTGCCCTCAACGCCAAGAAAGCGCCGGTCCTCACTGCGCATCTGAATCGGCGTGCCAATGAAATACCGCAGGTCACCAACGAAAAAGACGCCACTGCGATTGTTGAGGATCTTGACGGGGCGGTTTATACCGTCAAGTCTGTCGCGACAAAAGAAAAGAAGCGCAATCCGGTCGCGCCGTTTATCACTTCTACGTTGCAGCAGGAATCTTCGCGCAAGTGCCGTTTTAGTGTGAAGCGCACGATGATGCTGGCGCAGGGTTTATACGAAGGTAAGGAAATCGGTGACGAAGGCGCCACGGGTCTTATCACTTATATGCGTACCGATTCCACCCGCGTCTCGGACGACGCCTTGGCCGAAGTGCGCGCCTTTATTACCGAACGCTACGGCGAAACCTTCGTGCCGAAAGCGCCTAACGTCTACAAGACCAAAAAAGACGCGCAGGACGCCCACGAAGCGATTCGCCCTACCTCTGTGCTCCGTACGCCGGAGATGATGGAAAAGTTTCTTGCCGAAGACGAGTTGAAGCTGTATCGCCTGATCTGGATGCGCTTTATTGCCTCGCAGATGAATCCAGCGCTGCTGGATCAAACCACCATTGACGTCAACGCCGACGGCAAAAGCAAAACTCCGTATATCTTCCGGGCCACTGGGAGCGTTCTGAAATTCGAGGGCTTTCTCAAGGTCTACGAAGAAGGCAAAGATGTAAAGGACGACGAAGACGAAGATCTGAAGCACAAGCTGCCCGTAGTTACCGAAGGCGAAACTTTGAAGTTCAAAGAAATTCTGCCTGAGCAGCATTTCACCGAACCGCCGCCGCGCTACAACGAAGCGACGCTTGTCAAGAAATTGGAAAGCGATGGCGTGGGTAGACCGTCTACGTATGCGTCCATCCTCTCCACGATTCAAGATCGCGAATACGTCAAGAAGGAAGGCGGCAAATTCGTTCCTACTGAGTTGGGGATGGTTGTCACCGACCTGTTACTAGAAAGCTTCAACGACCTGTTCGACGTGACGTACACGGCGCGCATGGAGCAGGAACTTGACGAAATCGAAGATGGCAAGCTTGAATGGCGCGTGGCCATGGCCGAATTCTATGGCCGCTTCGAGAAAGACCTTGAACACGCCGCCCGCACCATGACCGACATCAAGCGGATGGAGCGGCCCACCGATCTCATTTGCGACAAATGCAGTAAGCCCATGGTTATCAAGTGGGGAAAACACGGCAGCTTCATCGCCTGCACTGGTTATCCGGAATGCACCAACACGCGCGAACTCACGGTTGATCTTCCAGATATCGATAAGAGCGGTGGCGATCTGGGCGAACAAGACGAGACGGAATATTGCGAAAACTGCGGCCGCCCGATGGTCCTCAAAAAAGGCCGCTTCGGCACCTTCTTCGCCTGTTCCGGCTACCCGGATTGCAAGACCACCAAACAAATCGGCGGCGAACAGCGCAAAGACGTAAAACTGGAAGAAAAATGCCCGCAGTGCGACAGCAACCTGGTGCAGAAGTTTGGCCGCTACGGCGAGTTCGTTGCCTGCAGTAATTATCCGAAGTGCAAGTTCGTCAAGCAGAAAACCATTGGTGTAGCCTGCCCGAACTGCACCGAAGGTCAAGTGGTGGAGCGCCGCTCGAAACGGGGTCGAACCTTCTTCGGATGCAACCGTTATCCGGAGTGCGATTTCGTCGCTTGGGGCAAGCCCATCATGGAGAAGTGTCCCGATTGCGGCAGCCCGTATCTCATTGAGAAATTCCTCAAGGCGGGGCCATTCGCGCAGTGTCCCAACAAGGAATGCAAGTTCAAGCACCCGCTTGAATTGCCGCCCGAGGCAAGTGTTGCATAAGTAAATATGGGATGATCTTCAAGGAGACATCCCTCGAATGAAAACTCTTAAGTGCTTTGTATTAGTCGCCGCAGCAGCGACTGTTGCCTTTGCGCAAAATCCGCTCAGTGTGGGCCAGAAGGTGTTCTACGGCATGGTGGCTCATAATGTTTTAGCCGCAGCCGAGAAGATGCCCGAAGAAAATTATTCCTTCAAGCCGACGCCCGATGTACGCAGCTTCGGTCAACTTGTTGGACACGCCGCCGATGCGCAGTTTGGTTTCTGCTCGGCCCTCTCCACTGATAAGCCGCCTGCCATGGACGTGGAAAAAACCAAAACGACGAAGGCCGATTTAGTGCAGGCTTTGAAAGATGGAATTGCGTACTGTGACAAAGCCTACGGCAGCATGACCGACGAGCAAGCCCCGGCGCTGGTGCCTATGATGGGCCGCCAGATGCCGAAGCTGACCGTGCTCACCATCAACACGGCGCACCTGGATGAACACTATGGCAACATGGTGACCTATATGCGCCTTAAGGGCTTAGTGCCGCCCAGCAGTGAACCCCGTAAGGCGCCCACCAAGTAGTTCCCATGCGTGTTTTCGTTTTATCGCTGTTAGCCGCGGGCAGTCTGCTCGCGGCTAGCAGAGTTGAGTTGGATATCAGTGCCAGCCAAGTCTGGACCGACACCGGCATCGATCTTCGAGCGGGCGACAATGTCACTATTACTGCAACCGGCGACATCCAGTTAGATTACTCTCACACCTGCGGACCTGATGGCGTTTCGCGCAGCTGGTCCGATCTCAAAACACAATTTCCGGTGATGAATTCAGGTCGAGGCGCATTGATCGGTCGCTTTACGGAGAGTCCGGCTGCCCGCGGGTTTTTGGTTGGTTCCTTTGCGCAACGCTACGTGCCTGTCAGCGGTCATCTCTTTCTTGGTGTGAACGAAACGGCTGGGCAACTCGCCGCTGGTAGCTTCCACGTCACAGTGCAGTGGTCACAGGCCGCTACACCGCCAGTGGCCTACTATCCCGTCTTCCCGCAGCAAATGCTGGATAGCCTGCCTTCGCGCGTGACTGACATTGAGGGCAACTTGGGGGATCGCGTGAACTTCATCATCGTCGGCTCGCAGGAAAAATTAAAAGCCGCTCTTTCTGATGCCGGTTGGATGCTCGCCGATAGAACGAAGAAGGAGGCCGTTTGGCACGGCGTTTTGGCAACGCTTTCGAAAGAAGCGTATGTGTCCATGCCGATGAGTGAGTTGTTTCTCTTTGGCCGCGCGCAAGATTTCGGTTACGTGCAAGGAGACCCGCTCAAAGCCGTCGCCGCGCGCCATCACTTCCGGCTTTGGAGAACGTCCTACACGCTCTACGGCGAACCTGTATGGGTAGGCGCAGGCACGCATGATGTCGGTTTTGAAAAGGATGTTCGTGATGGCGGCCTTGCGCACAAAATCGATCCCGCCACCGACGGCGAACGCGATTACATCGGCCAAAGCGTTCAACTCACCGGATTCGCTGTGAAGGAAGATTTGTTGATGCCAAGTGATTCGATCAAACAAGCGCGCACTGCCACCGGCGGCGGCTTCATTTCCGACGGCCGCACGTTGGTTATCTTTCTCCAGCCGTAACAATCATGTGCGTTTCAATGTGCTAGGCGTGCGCCGTAGCTGCAAAAGCGCACCACATAACCAAAGTGCCGCTCCAGCCAAAAAAAGCCAGCCGGAAAGAGATTGATTTGTTCTAAAATCCAACACGGCGACACCGCCGAAGATAGCTGTGTCGAGAAAATAAACAAATACTGAAAATGATTTTTTTCGTTCCACTACTACACCGCTTCCGCCGGCGCGCTTGAAACCTCAATCTCAATCTTCTTCGGCGGCAAATACTGATGCTTCGCTGTCAACCGAATCGTGCCTGCTTCCGCTTTGGTTTTAATCCAGACAGCGCCGGCGCCGCCCACCAACCCGAACGGATTCTCACCAATCAATTCGCCTGGCCCTTCTAGCGTCAAGGCCACCGCACCGCTGGCAAACTGTTGCGTATTGCCGTATTCATCCGCCACCCGCAGCAACACGCGCGTCACATCGCTGCCGTCGCCACGTAAGCGTTCGTCATCCGGTTCCACCAACAACTGCGCATCAATACCTTTGCCGGAATACTGCTTGGTAATGACGAGTTTGCCGCCGATATAACCTTCCAGCTTGAGATCGCCCCAAGGATCAAGCGGTAAATCGCTCAAATCAATAAATGCGGGCGCGTACTTCAAATGCGCAAACGTCTTTGTGTCCGGCTCCGTTTCCGTATGTAGCTTGCCGTCAATGTAAAGTTTGATGTGCTCTACGTTCGAACAGATGGGCACATGGCCGGGTCCGCCCGCGCCCGAATGATCGCCGCTTGACCAGTTAAACGCAGGCTCCAACACAATCTCTTCCGAGGGCTCACACTGCGATTTATAGAAGCCCGCGGCCGCTTTCGGAAGGCGGAAAATATCCATGACGCCGTGATAACAAATCCGGTCGCCCGAACCGAAATTCCCGTGCGTGTTGTAATCGAACGCGCACCACCCAATGCCGCCTGAGTAGCCATCGTTCGACGCAAGCTGATCGTGAATGCGCGCATGGCGCAGTGTATGTTCCGCCACACGCTCTACTTGGTCAAATCGTTTCGTGGAATATTTGTGCCCCACAAACTCCGTGTTCAAATACAGCGGATGATTTGGCGGCTGCAGCGGGAAGTCAAAGTCGTTCATGGTGAACACGTCTTCCAGCAGTTCCGAGTTGTATAGATAGCGAATGCCGCCCGTCTGCCGGGACGGATCTAGTTCACGCGCTAGCGCATTGGTGCGTGTATAGAAATTGTGATTATCCTGCGATTCGTTGATCCGCACGCCCCACAAAATAATGGATGGATGATTCCAATCGCGCCGAATCATATCGCCTACATTGCGCACCGCCAGATCCTGCCAAGCATTTTCGCCAATGTGCTGCCAGCCTGGAATCTCCTCCAGAACCAACAGCCCTAACTGGTCGCAAGCATCTAAAAAGTGCCGCGATTGCGGATAGTGCGATGTGCGCACCAGATTGAGTTTCAGGTCGTGCTTTAAGATGTATGCATCGCGCCATTGCGCACGCGCCGGCATCGCGCCGCCCACATAAGGAAATGTTTGATGACGGTTCAAACCGCGCAACTTGATGTGCTCGCCATTGAGCATGAAGCCTTTTGGCGTGAAGCGCGCCTCGCGAAAGCCAATGCGCGTCTGATGCTCATCGCTGCCATATTTCACCACCACATCGTAAAGCTTGGGCGTTGTCAAACTCCAGAGCGTGATGTCGCCCAAATTCGACAGGGTTACTTCATGCAGCGCAGTCTTGCCGGACACCTGCGCCGAACCCTTCGCTACCAGCCGCTGGCCATCGCGTAATTCCACCGTTACTGTGCCATCGCCATCACCGGCAAGATAACAGCGCACCAGCACCTTGCGGTTGGCGCTCATCACATTCTGCGGTTCTGCAAATAGATTTTCAATGTGATTGTTCGGCACCACTCGCAGCGAAACTTCGCGATAAATCCCGCCAAATGTCAGGTAGTCGATATTGCCACCAAACGGCGGAATGTCCGGCCGTTCCGACGAATCCAGCTCCACCGCAATCACGTTATCGCCGGTCCAATTCAAGTGCGGAGTCAGGTCAAACGAAAACGGGGTGTAGCCGCCGCGAAACTCTTCAAACTTGTGGCCATTAATGGCCACCGTAGATGCAGTCATCGCACCTTCAAAATCGACAAAGACGCGTTTGCCTTGCGCCGACTTCGGCACCTTGAAATGCCGCCGATATACCGACACATGTTCATACGCCCGATCGTCAAAACTATGCCAGGGCAGCATAACGTTGCTGTGCGGCAGCGTGACTTTGCTGAAACTGGAATCGTCAAAGTTCACGGCAGTAGCATCGGCGGTTTTGCGTCCGCCAAAAAGCCAGTCGCGGTTCATGCGATAGATTCTTCGGGCAGACGGCGACTCGTTGGTTTCAGCAGCGCTAAGTGTGGGCATGAGAGCGAATCCGGCTACGGAGCTGGTCAAGAAATCTCGGCGGTTCATGGGCTGAATTTAGGATACAGGACGGGGCGTTTAATAGCGCCAACTCGTCAAATCCGCACCTGCCGGCGCCGTCTTCTGAATGCGTTCCATAATCTGCGGCACGTACATCTGGTTGTAGTGAAGCCGCGAATACCAGTTCGGCTTCGTCGGGTCGCCATTCCAGCAATGCTCCGCGCGCGGACCGTAGCGTACCTCCCCTTCATAGGGAACGCCGTGCCCCGGAGTGCCGGTCTGCACCAGGAAATCTTCCATGAGGTAAACGGCATTGTTCAGAAAGTAGGTGTCGTCTGAACCAACATAGATGTGCAGTTTGCCTTGCAGCTTCGGCCCCAGCGTCTCCCAATTACGCTGCAAAATCGCGTTGAGATCGTAGTGCTCGCGCCAATAGTCAGCGGTCTTGTGATCAATCACGCCCGTTTTCTTATTGAAGATCTCTTGGGGATAGCCATCGCTCGCGGCTGGCGAATAGACCGCCTGCCAAATATCGAACTGATCACCCGATCGTCCATGATCCCCCAGCGCCGCTTCATACGCCACGTTGTCACGCATCGAAATTAGTGTTTGGCCTAAGTAGTTGCGCATTGCCGGCTGCTCAACCTTCTTGTTGGCGCCAGGGAGATAGAACAGATTGTCCTGTTTGTACAGATCGGCGGTCATGAACGCGTGAAAATCCACAGGATCAGGACAGGCTACAAACGCGCCATTGTAGTGGTCGGGATAAAACATCTGCACCGCCAGCGACTCCCATCCCCCGGTAGAGCCGCCATAAACGAAGCGTGCCCAACCTTGTCCGATCCCGCGAAATTGTGTCTCAATGGCCGGAATCAGTTCAGTCTCAATCGCGTCGCCATACGGCCCGACGTTGGCCGAATTCACTGCGTACGAATCGTCATAGTATGGATTCGCATGCTGCAGCTTCACGATCAACATACGAGGCGTACCCGGCGCAATCCAGGCCTGATAGTTTTTGTACGCTTCTTCTTGCTGAATGCGGTTGTAGCCAGCCAGGTGAAAACGGTCGGAATAGTCGGGTTTCAAATCCGCATCGGGCGGCGTCTCACGAAAGTCACTCATGCTGCTGACAAAGTGATCGTGAAAAATCACCAGCGGAAAGCGCGCTTGGGGATGTGCATCAAATCCTTCCGGCACCAACACTACTGCCGAGAGATACATCGGCCGTCCCCAGAATTCTGTCAGCAGCTTTGATTGAATGCGCAGATGCCGGATGTATTTCGTGTCGGGTTCGGATTTGATGGGAGGAATCACTTCATCCAGCGATACTGCGATTGGGGGCGCGCCCGGACCTATATGAACAAGGCGCGGCTTCGAAAGCAGATTGCCCGGCGCAAGATTCCAGTGCTGTCCTTCCCCGCGATCCGGCGCAAGCTTCACCGTTTTGCCGTCAGCCCGATGAAAGGTCTCATAGACATTCAGGACAGCCTGCACGGTGTAGTCGCCCGCTGGCACGTCTTTGAGGCTGGCGCGCGGATAACCCGTGGCGTTCCCTTCCACAGTGATAGCTTGGCCGGGCTTCCAACCATCCACCGTTACGCCGAACACCATTTGCGATTTCGGGGTGTCGTCAATTTGCATGCGTGGCTCTTCGCTCGGGTCGTTCGAGAGCAGCAGCAAGAGTCGCCCATCCAGTGGCGTGGCAGAACGCGAAGCAGGGAAGCGAATTGTAATCGTTTGAGCGAATCCAACCGAACCGATGACGAGCAACCAAAGATAACGCATCTTTGGAGTATAAAGCTCGGTACATCGCTAAGACGCCAAGTCAATCCAATTCCGAGTTGCCGCCGTTAGCAGTTCTTTGTTCCTGACATACGAGCGATCGAATTGCAACCCCAGAAGATAGCCCGCATTCAGAGCTAAACAGCGACGCACGATGGCTGGCCGCAACTCATCGCCAACCACCAACCGCAGTCGCGCCCCGATGATGAAAGAATTCGGCACAATTAATCCAACGCCCGATGGCGAAATGTCGCGCGTCATGACAGTAGAACGGTAGTCACGCGCATTGACCTGCCAGCAGAGCTCTATCTCCCGTTTTACCGGTGTACGGGCTTCTGAACGAAATTTCCGCATGAAGACTTATCGAACATTTCTGCCGTTGTTTGCAAACAATTTATGCCCATGGTGCCCCACGTTTTGCTGGTGCAGATTGAACGACTCGGAATTACAACTCACCAGGCGGAAGTATTAAGTTGCAACTGCTCACCTCACCATCACCGGCATCTCGCCATGCTCCTTACCAGCCGGCCGCACGGTAATTTCCACATCCTGCCCCAACGCGGTTAAGAATTGCAAGAAGTAGGGGAAAGAGCACGCCCTATGGGAAAATCCTCAAACCGGGCATGCAGAAGCGGTGCCTTGGGCTTTCCATTCCAGACCCACCATCCCAGTCCAGTAAGTCGAAAATAAGCGTTACCGCGCAGCGCCCAAACTCGCCGTTGGCCGGAACTCTTCTACCTCAAATGAATTTCGAATAATCGCCCGCAGCTCTTCCAGCGAAGCGATATGCCCCGTCCCCATTGCCTGCGTCAGCGCGTTTCCCGCTGCCGTCGCTTCGGCTGGACCCGCAATCACGATGCGCCCCGTGACATCCGCCGTCAACTGATTCAGCAGCGCATTCCTCGAACCACCGCCGATTATATGGATAATCTCCAGCTTCCGCCCAGTCAGCGTTTCCAACGATTCCAAAACCTGCTTGTAGCGCACCGCGAGACTATGCAGAATCACCCGCGTCATCGACGCCACATCGGGCGGCACCTGTTGTCCGGTCTTCTGGCAGTAGTCTCGAATCCGCTGGGGATGGTTGCCTGGAGACCCAAACTCGTCTAAATCTAAAACCGTCTCCATCGGTTTCGCCTGAGTCGCGGCGGCCGTTAACTCGGCGTATGAAAATTCTTGCCCTTCCCGTTCCCAAGCCCGCTTGCATTCCTGCAGGACCCACAAACCGGGAATATTCTTCAAAAAACGAATGCGATTTTGCACGCCCACTTCATTCGTGAAATTAGCGGCCAGCGACGCATCGTTGATTACCGGAGCAGCCAACTCCACACCCATGAGTGACCACGTGCCGGAACTGATGTAACACCAGTTCTCACCAGCGCGAGCGGGAACGGCGGCGACCGCAGAAGCGGTATCGTGTGAGCCGGTGGCGAACACCAGCGTCTCCTGCTTGAGATCGCAGCCTTCCATGATGTACGGCAAAACCGGACCCAGATCCGTCCCCGGGTCCACCAAGGGCGCCAGATATCCTCCCTGCAGTCCCAGCTTGCGCAACATATCCGTCGCAAATTGCTTTTTTACCGGATCGTAAAATTGCGATGTGCTGGCAATCGTGCGCTCCGCACTCAATGCACCTGTAAAAAAGAAATTGAATAGATCGGGCATGAACAGCAAATGCGCGGCTTGGGCCAATGTCTTCGGCATGTCGCGCTGGGCGGCAAACAGTTGATATAGAGAATTGATCTCCATGAACTGGATGCCGGTATTCCGGAAAACCTCTTCCCTCGGAACTTTCTCAAACACCTGTTCGATGGCGCCATGCGTGCGGCTGTCCCGATAATGGCGCGGATTGTCCAATAACACGCCCTCTTCACTGAGCAACCCAAAATCAACGCCCCAGGTATCAACCGCAATGCCATCCAACTGATCTACGCTCTTAGCGGCTAAACGCAGACCTTCACACATTTCGTGAAACAGCCGCAGCGTGTCCCAATACAAGCCGCTCGCCAGACGAACGGGAATGTTGGGGAAACGGTGCAGTTCTGAAAGCTCCAGCCGGTGATCGGCCAAATGCGCCAAAATAGCGCGTCCGCTTTCTGCTCCCAAATCTAAGGCTAGATAACTTCGCTTCGCGGTCATTGAAAGTTGAGTATATCGATATGCCGAATTGTGAGTCTTTCCCCTACAGAACTGTTAACTTTACCATTAGATTTTCGGGTTCATTTCAAAGAAACTCTGTTAATCTTCAAGATAACGGAGCTTGGTAATAGTACGAAAGATACATGGTGGGACGAAGAAGCGGAGCGGATAACGGAGTTATACCGCTACGAAATTTTGGACACTCCCCCGGACCCTACTTTTGACCGCGTCACTCAGCGAGCAGCCTCGCTGTTCGCTGCGCCGATTTCACTGATTACGTTTGTCGATCTGCAGCGGCAATTTTTCAAAAGTCATTACGGTTTGAACATCAGCGAAACACCGCGCGAGTATGCATTCTGTTCTCATGCCATCCAAACGAGCAAGGTTATGGTGGTTTGTGACGCGACAGAAGACGTACGCTTTTCGGAAAGTCCGCTGGTGTTAGGACCTCCCAAGATTCGCTTTTACGCAGGCGCTTCTATTGAAACAGTAGCCGGCTTTCGGGTTGGCACCTTGTGTGTCATTGATACCAAACCCCGTGCTACCCCGGATGAGCAGCAGCTAGCCGCTTTGTCCTACTTAGCGAAGCACGTTGGCGATTTGCTCGAACTGCATCGAGCAAAGCGCGAATTAGCGACGAGCCGTAGGATCTCGCATGAAACCGAGCAACGCGCTGCCTTGGCTTTGGATGCGGGACGCATGGGGTATTGGGAACGCGATGCTGAGACGGATCTAATCCGCTTTTCTCCGATGCTAGAGAAACTTCTCGAGATCAATCACGAGGAATACGACGGCAGCGTAGAAGGCTGGCTTAAGCATATTCACCCTGACGACCATCAAACGATCTTTGACGGTATCGAGGTAGCGCGTAAAACCGCGCAAAATTATACTTTCAAATATCGAGTCCTAACTGCGGATGGCAGCGAGCGTTGGATCACCACCACAGGTACCTACAAGCAGGACGAGGCGGGGAATTTTGCAGGTGCGCATGGTGTTTCCTGGGATAGTACGATTGCTGAGGTTTCGGCACGCGAACTCAAACTTAGCGAAGCGCTCTTTCGAGGTTTAAGTGAATCGGCTCCGGTTGGTGTCTTTAGGTCGGATGATGTCGAGCGTCTCATCTATGTGAATGCGAAGGCGGCTGATATCTTCTCGATGTCCGAACAGCAGATGCTCGGTCAGGGTTGGTCTGAGCGGATTCATCCGGAAGACAGGCAAATGCTGCAAGCCTTTCTGGCCAGCGACAAAGGAAAGGATAAATATTGGGAGTATGAAGTTCGGCTGCTGCTGCCGGATGATGCCGTACGCTGGATTCTCGTTCGATCCACTACCTTACTGGATGCCAAAGGAGACTTCGCCGGTAAGACGGGAACGGTTGAAGACATCACGCAGCGGCGCCAAACCTTGCAATATCTGCAAGAGGCCAAGGAAGCGGCGGAACGTGCCAACCGCACGAAAGACTTGTTCCTGGCTAACGTGAGTCACGAGTTGCGCACGCCCTTGAACGGAGTTCTAGGCATCTCTGGGCAATTGGTTGATACACCGCTCAACGCCGAACAATTAGAAATGGTGAAACTGGTAGAGGAATCTGGGAGTGCCTTGCTCAGAGTGGTGAATGACATGCTAGACCTCAATCGCATCGAGGCCGGCCAGATGTCCATTGAACGCGCGCCCTTCCGCCTCCGCAAGAGTATTCAGCAGACCGTTAAGTTTTTAGAAGCGGATGCTCAGAAAAAGGGCCTAACCCTCGTGACACATTACGCAGGTGGTTTGCCTGATACTTTCTACGGAGATGTCTCCCGGATCAAACAGATTCTCACCAACTATTTGTCTAACGCCATCAAGTTCAGTGACAGGGGAGAAATCGACCTCACCGTACAGGGGGAAGTCGTGAAAGAAGCAGTGGAGTTGCTTGTTTCCGTTTCCGATCATGGGCCGGGGATTGAGTTAGCAGCGCAGTCGAAACTATTTCGTTCTTTCTCGCAGCTTGATGATTCCAGCACGCGCCGCAGTGGCGGCCTCGGTCTTGGCCTCGCGATTTGCAAACGTCTGGCGGAACTGATGGGCGGCAGCGTTGGGGTATCCAGCAGTCCAGGGAGAGTATCCACCTTCTGGGTTCGTCTGCGTTTGGAATATGCGGAGGATCTGCCTGCCGCTATGGGGCCGCCTGTCAACGCCAATGGGAACGGTAACGTGGGACGGGTGTTACTGGTGGAAGACAACGTTGTTAATCAGCGAGTGGCGCTGGGAGTGATTCGCAAATTGGGATGGCAAGCCGATGTGGCGGGCGATGGTGCGGCCGCGGTTGATCTTTGTCAACGCAACGATTACGCAGTCGTGTTTATGGACTGCCAGATGCCGCAAATGGATGGCTATGTTGCCACGGAGCACATCCGCAAATGGGAAGCCTCAAACGGTAAACGGGCGGTGCCAATTGTGGCGCTGACAGCACATGCCATGACGGGCGATCGTGAACGCTGCCTGGATGCGGGGATGAATGATTATCTGGCAAAGCCGTTTGGATTGGAAGAACTCCGCACCACCCTGGAGCGTTGGGCCAAAGTCAGTTCTTGATCTAGCTCCATTCTGCGTAGATGCGCGCGACCAAGTCATCTAAAGCGCGTTCTGGATCGGAGGCCAGTAGCACCTCGCGATTGAAGGCCGTAAACAAAGGCAGGGCGAACGGGGAAGGGCGGGGAAGATCATAGATCTCTAAAGGTTGCGAGTAGATGCGTTGCGCCTCCGCGAAAGCGCGCGGTGCATCGCATTGGTCTTCTAGAACCTCCCGCACGGCTTCGCGAACCAGCGGATGATCGGGTTCGTGTTCGAGCAGCGTCTTGTAGAGGAGGCTGCCGTTCCAAGTAGCCGTTCGAACGGGGACGTCGCCGCGCGGCGTGCGTCTTGGGAGGAGTTGACCGATTTCCGCAATACGCCGAAAACTGGTGCCCAGAGTTTCTGTTGTCGAGAGAGTCGCACGGAGGTCTGTTAACCAGTTCGCGGGGTTGAATGACTCATGCAAAGCCCCAGCCGTTAGGTTCATACGGGCGTCTAATGCAAGGAGGAAACTGTGATCATCGAAGTTAGCCACTACGCTCTGGCCTTGCGCGATGCGCGCGGCGGAAACCCATGCCAGGGAACGATTAACCGCGCGGCCACCGACAACGTGCACCAGAACCAACATGCTGCGGCCAGTAGTGACTCGCTCGGCTAACACGGGTGAGTCGGTTGGCACGGGCAGCGCTTTCGTATGGTGAGCCAGGAAGCCGGCAATGCGGCCGGCCACGTTCGCGCCTACGTTATAGACGCTCTTCAGCATGGTGATGCAAGCTTCGGCACCGCCGTGCTGCCAAGCAGCGCGCAATTCACGGCGTAAGCGCAACTCTTCATGGGCAAGCTGAGTGGTGAGTGCCATCTTGTTCCCCATCCAGCGAGGAGTTTTGACGTTCTCGCCTTGTGCGGGTTCCACGACGGCCGTGTTCTGATGAATCTGCTTGACGCGGACAGCTTTGCCTCCCATGATGAAGGCTTCATTCGGTTGCAGAGAAGTGATGAATGACTCTTCCACCGCGCCTAACATGCGATTGCGGCCGGAGACTACTTTCATTTCCACATCGGAGCTGATGACTCCCAGGTTCATATAGTAATTGCGGGCGGTCTTGCCCTTGGCGACATGGAAGCGCCCGTTTTCGAGGACGATCTTGCCATATGTACCGTAGGGTCCAAGTACTTTGCCTTGGCCCGCGAGATAGCGGAGCACTTCGTCGAAGTCTTCGCGGCTCAGGTCAAGATAAGGACCAGCGCGTTTCACTAAATCAAAAGCTTCTTTGCATTTCCATTCCTGTTCAATGCTCATACCGAGCAAAACTTGCGCGAGAACATCTAGCGGTGCAGAGGGAATGCGGAGGGCGTCCAGGTGTCCTGCGCGTGCAGCCTCGCGTAGTGCCACGCACTCCACCAGATCCGGGAGACTCAGTGGTACCAGCGCACCTTGAGCTACTCCATCGACACGGTGACCACTGCGACCCAGTCTTTGCAATGCGCGGCTAACTCCACGCGGCGTGCCGATGAGCAGCACCTGATCGACGGAGGAGAAATCAACTCCCATCTCCAAGCTGCTGGAGGCAACCACCGCGCGCCAAGTTCCGGCTTTGAGACCGTCTTCGATTTGGAGGCGGCGTTCACGATCCACTGAACCATGATGAACGGCGATTTGTTCTTCTAACTCGGGCAGCAGAATACCTAAGGCGAGCGCGAGCCGCTCCACGCCCGACCGAGTGGTGAGGAAGATGAGACTACAGCGAGCTTTTTCGACTAACCGGGCCACAGTATGCGCAATCCGGAAAGGGTTGTAGCCCGCCGCAGGAAGCCACTCTCCCACAGCGGGAGGTTCAATTTCCAGACGGTGGGTTTTGCGAATGTCGACACTGGCCACTGCGCACGGGCGCGTGCCACATAGCAAACGTGCCATGGCTTCCACCGGCCAAGCCGTGGCAGACACGCCGATGCGTTGCACAGGGCGCTGTACGCGATGCTCCAGCCGTTCCAGACACAGAGCCAGTAGAGAACCGCGTTTGTTTTCCGCGAAGGAGTGAATTTCATCTACGACCACCGTGGCTGGATCGAATCCGCCCTCCCGCCATTGTTTTTGCGAAAGGATAGAACTGAGGGTTTCGGGCGTAGTGAGCAGGAGATGCGGGCGTTGACGCCGCTGTCGATTGCGATCTTCAAACGCGGTATCTCCTGTGCGCACTTCCATGCGGATCTGCTGCTTCGGATCGAGAGCTTGATTGAGCGCGGCGAGTGCTGGCTGGAGGTTACGGTGAATGTCGTTATCGAGCGCCTTCAACGGCGAGACATAGATGGCGATGACTGAGTTTGGGAGTTTGTTTGTGTAAGCGAGTGTCGCGAGCTTGGAGAGAACGGAGAGAAACGCGGCCAATGTTTTGCCACTACCGGTCGGCGCCAGGATCAAGGTGTTTTCGCCGCCGAGCGTGTGGGGCAGGGCGCGCTTTTGAATGTCGCTCAGCTTGGGATATTCGCCGCGAAACCAAGCGGCCAACCGAGGATGCAGAGTGAGTCGCGCCATTACTATTGAACCGACGCGCGGTAGAGCGCTTCCACTTGTTCGATAGAATCGCACTCTTCCGGCCGTTTGTCTTTGCGCCAGCGGAGAATGCGCGGGAAGCGCAGGGCGTACCCTCCTTTGTGTCGCGTGCTGCGCTGCACACCGTCGAAGGCAACCTCTAAAACGATCTGTGGTTTGACCAGCATCATGCGTCCGAACTTTTCCACTGACGCGGCGCGCAGTTGCCGAGTTAGATCCTTGATCTCTGCATCAGTCAGGCCAGAGTACGCTTTACCGACGTTGACGAAACCCTCAGCAGTGCGAACGCCGAATGTGTAATCAGAAAAGACCGTTGCGCGCCGGCCGTTACCTTGTTCCGCGGCTGTGATTACAACATCCAGCGTGCCGTAAGGGCGCTTGAGTTTGAGCCAGGCACCGCTCCGTTTGCCAGGTTCGTAGAAACTATCAGGATGTTTTAGAAGCAGTCCCTCGTTGCCACGGGCACGAGCCTCCGAAAACAGACGATCCAGATCAGCACGGGAGGTTGCGTGGTATTGGGGCGAGATTGTGATGGGTAAATCAGCAAGTAGCGCACGGCGTTTTGAATAGGGCTCTTTCAAGAGCAGAGTGTCATTGCGCAGCAGCAGGTCATACGCCATAAAGATCACAGGGATCTCCTGCACCAGCGTGGCGCGCACTTGTCTCTTAGCCAGTCTCCGCTGCAGAATATTAAAGTTCAACGCGCGCCCGTCGCGCCAGGCGAGAATCTCACCATCGATTAAGCCACTGCCAAATAAGCCTGCGCACGAAGCGGTAATGTCGGGAAAAGCACCGGTGATTTCTTCCAAACCGCGCGAAAAGATCCGCACCAAACCATGATCAAAATGGACCTGTGCGCGAATGCCATCGTACTTGTCTTCCACTACCCATCCGGCAGGATCAGATAGGTCCTCGACTTGAGCCAAAGGCTTAGCCAGCATGAAGTCTGCGGGATGAAAGAGGCGCGCCCCAATGGCCGTTAGGTGTTCGTGACGGTTGGCCAATGCGAGGGCTTCTTTAACCTGCCGGCCCATGAGGCCAATACGCAATCCGCGAGTGATCACTTTGACGAAATATTTGATGGTGATTGGCTTGAATTTGCGAAAAATGGCTACCAGCAGCGCCACACGCCGAGCAGTTGTGTTTGCCTGAAATAGTTCTTGATACAGATTGTCTGCTTGGGCAAGACTCATGGGTTCGGAGGCCGTGAGGTTGCGCATCAGCAGGCCGATAGTCTCGCCAGTATCGCCCACTTGCGCATGGCAGATACTGAGCGTCTCCCTATCCCAACCAGTCGCGACCCGGAGCGCCTCACGCAGCACGCTGCGGCCAATCTTTAATTCAGACTTGTCCTCGATTTCGAACAGTGTGTGATTTTTGGAAGAACGAGCAGCCGGCCCGGTACTCATGAATTGCACCGCGAGTGCGAGGTCTTCCTCGCTGAGCGTCTTGAAATAGTCGGCCAGAATACTGACCTTCTTAAGGCGGCTCGAATGCCGCTGGATGTCTTCGCAGATTTCGGCGAGACGGTCCATTTAGCCTTCAGCCTCAATGCTGGTCCGGTCTCCGGCGCGTTGCGGGGCGGCAGCAGAAAAACCGCGAGTGCGGAGGATGTGCGCGAAAGGTTCGGTATAACCATGAACGACATCTATTTGTTTGGCTTGGGAGTAAGTCACCAAAGAAAGGAGTTCGTCAAAATCGGCATGGTCGGAATACGGGATGAGTTCGTCGGCGCCGGAACGAGTACGCGCGTTGTCCAAAGCCGCCCAACCGGAGACGTATGCTAGGCGAATATTCTTACCCGAAGTTTCGAGCGCCGCCCCGTGGGAGGGAACCACAACCAACGCTTTCCCTTCGGTGGCTCGCGATTCATAGGGTTCCCAATGGGGAAATCGATAGCCGCACTCTTCATATACCGGGATGAACTTGGCAATCGCGCCATGAACCGCAGTGGGAATACCCGCTTCCGACAACACGTGAACGATTTCCTGACCGCGTCCGAGCGCGTAGCCAATGAAAACCGGGGTTAGATTTTCCGCTAGACACTCCTGCGCAAAACGAACAATCGCGCTCACGGCCTTCCCTCGATCCAGCAACTGGTAGATAGGGAGCCCGAAGGTAGATTCGATGATCAGCCGATCGCACTGCAACGGCTCGGTGGTTTCACCAGCTAGCGGTTGGCGGAATTTGATATCGCCGGTATAGACAAGCCGCTCGTTTTTGTATTCGATGAGCAATTGCGCGGCACCTAAGATGTGGCTGGCCGGAAACGCGCTCAAGCGCGCGCCATTCCATTCCATGCTCGCGCCGAAGGGTAAGGGCCGCTGAACCGGCTCGTTATCGTTCTCGGCCAGCCAAAGCCGCATCCGGTAGAACCGCAAAGTGATGGGCGTGGCAATCACCAGTCCGTGGCAGCCGCGCGCGTGATCGCTGTGGCCGTGCGAGATCCAGGTACAGGCGCAAGGTTCGGTGTTATCGAGCCAGAGATCAATCTCCGGAAGAAAGATGCCGGTTTGGGTGAAGCGTACTTCCACGAGTGCTAAACGTCATCAGCAGAGATGAGCGGATCGGTCCCCTCGACGCGTTTCTTTTCACCCATCAGATGCGCTTCGTACATGAGCAAGATAGCAAGAATACAGACGGCCACCGAGCCCAGCGCGGGGACGACCATCACGTATTCGACTCCTAAGAACTGATCTACGTATCCTAAAATCCAGGGTGCGCACATGGCGCCGGTGATGGCGATAGAGACAGTGCCGTTCCAGAAACCAGGATGGTAAGAAAAGCGATCATCCAGACGCTCGGCAATCAACGGATAAATGGGGGCATAGCCCGCGCCGATAATGGCAACCGCGATTAGCGCCCCAACCGCCGATTGCGCAAAGCTCAACACCACGTAACCGATCATGGCCAGCACGATGCTGCCGAGCAACAGCTTGCGGTGATTGAACCACTCGAGTAGAGCCTGCGCCACGAGACGGCCAAAAATAAGTGCAAAGAAATAGAAGCCGAGAATGCCGATAGCCCAAGCGGGATTCAAGCCAAAACGGTGAATCAAAAACAGGGGCAGCCAGCCGGCAATGGCCCATTCGTTGCCAAACTGAAAGAACAACAAAAGGCTGAAGAGGACAGTGGCAATGCTGCGTAAATCGGCAAGCATTTCGCGGTGCAGATCTTCTTCGCGCTCGCCAACCGCACGCCGCGCGAGTGAGAATCGGTTGACCAGGAAAAGGAGAAAGAAGAAACCGGGAACAATCGCGAGCGCTGCCATCTCCAACTGCAGCGGACCAACAAGAACGCCGAAAATTTCGACCGAGCCTAGCGAATAGGTGACGGCGGTACAGATTGTCGAAAGAAGACAGCCGCAGCCCAGCAGAGATCCAGCGACGTTGGCTGCCGCGGCAGGCGCATCGGCAAAATAGGGTTCCGAGGCGTAAAGCAAAGCGGTAGATAAGCCACCAGCAGAAATACCGATGAGGCCGCAACCGATGATGCGGTAGATGGGCAAAACCGGCGGCCCGAGCATGCCAAGAGCGCCTAAACTAATTACCGCCAATGCGCAGGAAAGCAGCGCCAGCGTGCGCAATGGCATCCAGCGCACCCAAATCTGCCCAATCGTGGCCGCGAGCACATAGCCGACGCTTAGGGCTAAGAAGTGTAGGCCGATGATCTGCGGCTCAACGTCGATGTGATAATGCCAAGCGACGACGAGTGAACCGAGGAGCCCGATCAGTACCCCTAAAACCAGGAAGCCACTCAGCCAGAGTGGCGACCGTTCGGTGTATTCAAAACTTTGCTCTATTTCCTCTTCAAGATTCATTTGACAGAATTGCAGACAGTTTATACAATCGAGGCATCACTGAGAAAAGGAGGTGGTCCAGTCTAATATGAATTCTGGTAGTGACTGTAGCATACATTCCACGCGCGAGGTGGCCGACTCTTAAAGTCGCCGTTCGTACGTTCAGGTTTCGTTTCAGTGACGAGGCCGAGGTTCCCGTGGACCGGCCGCCCCGTCGCGCGTAGCGTATCTAGAGTAGTGATATAAAACGAAAACCCCGGTGGGTAGAGCCCGCGTGGCCTACTTGCTGGGGTTTTGCGTGTTAAGCTGATATTTAGCTAACCCGAAAGGAATCCAAAAGTAATGAAAGCCGGGATTCACCCAGCCTATGACAATGTGAAGGTAATCTGCGCGTGCGGATCTTCCTTCGACACCCGATCGACGCACAAGGGCGACCTGCGCGTTGAAATCTGTTCCAGTTGCCACCCCTTCTTTACCGGCCGCCAGAAGTTGGTCGATACTGAAGGTCGAGTTGACCGCTTTCAGAAAAAAGCCGCCAAAGCAAAGGAATTGCAGGCCGAGAAAAAGGCTGCCACCGATGCCAAGGCAGCGCGCAAGTTAGTTCAGTAATTACAGCCTAGTTTGATTTTAAAAGACGCGGGCCGCTTTTTCAGGTGGTCGCGTCTTTTTCATTTTGAAGATTGGTTATGCGCTTGATCAGCGCAGCGAAGCGACGGTGGCAATGGGGGCAGGAGCCATTTGATCCTATGGTTTACAGTCCACTTCTCATCGAATGCGCTAAACTATCGATTGTAGAAGCAACTTTGCGTCAGAGCTGAAGTGCGCCGTCCGTAGCCTCTTTCCCGCTCCACCAACCAAACAAGTTCGATCATGTTCGATAATCTTTCAGACAAGCTTCAACGTGTCTTCAAAAATATGCGCGGCGAGGGTAAGCTTTCTCCCGCCAATATGGAAGAAGCTTTGCGCGAGATTCGCGTGGCGCTGCTGGAAGCGGACGTGCATTTCAAGGTGGTCAAGCAGTTTATTGAAGACGTCAAAGTGAAAGCGATGGGCGAGGAAGTGCTGACTGCGCTTTCGCCATCGCAACAAGTGATCAAGATTGTCCGCGATGAGCTGACGAAGATGTTGGGCACGCATCAATCGCGGCTGCGGTTTGCGAACGAACCACCTACCGTCATTTTGATTGTTGGATTGCAGGGTTCCGGTAAGACAACGAGCACGGCCAAGCTGGCGCGGTTCTTGACGAAAGAAGGCAACAAGCCGCAACTGGTTTCTGTTGACGTGTACCGCCCGGCGGCGCGGCATCAGTTAAGCATTCTGGCGAAGCAACTGAATGCGCCGATTTACGAAGGTACGGCGGAAGAGACGAAGCCGTTGGAACTGGCGAAATCAGCACGGCGGGAGGCGATGCAGACGGGGCGCGATGTGGTGCTTGTCGATACCGCCGGCCGGCAACATATTGATGAACAACTCATGCAAGAGTTGAGCGAACTGAAAGAGGCACTGAACCCAACGGAAATTCTGTTTGTGGCCGATGCGATGACCGGGCAAGATGCGGTCAAATCGGCGGACGAATTCCATAAGCGTTTGGGCATAACGGGCGTGATTCTGACGAAGATGGATGGCGATGCGCGTGGGGGCGCGGCGCTCTCGATTCGCACGATTACGGGACAGCCGTTGAAGTTTGTCGGTGTTGGCGAAAAGAGCGATGCGCTGGAAGCGTTCCATCCGGACCGGGTGGCGTCGCGCATTCTGGGCATGGGCGATGTGCTCAGCCTGATTGATAAAGTACAGCAGAACATCGATTTTAAGACTGCTGAGAAGATGCAGGAGAAGTTGCTCGGCGATGATTTCACGCTGGAAGACTTCCGCGATCAGATTAAACAAGTTAAGAAGTTAGGATCTTTGAGCGGCCTCCTGGACATGATGCCGCAGATTGGGCCGCTGAAAGAATTAAAGAACGTTAAGCTGGATGAATCGGAAGGCGATCTGAACAAGATTGTTTGCATTATTGATTCCATGACCCCGAAAGAACGCCGGAATCACATGATTATTAATGGTTCGCGGCGGCGCCGGATTGCCAAAGGAAGCGGCACCAGCGTACAGGACGTAAACAATTTGCTGAAACAATACGCGCAAGCGCGTAAAATGATGAAGAGCTTCACAGGTCAGGCTGGTTTGCTTGGCAAACGGATGGGAAAG
>Ga0182012_10001041_pt1 | contig 30699 bp, 23 predicted proteins | sample 612S2SmetaG_FD_120486 | JGI IMG/M metagenome (GOLD analysis project Ga0182012, IMG submission 120486) | Permafrost microbial communities from Stordalen Mire, Sweden - 612S2S metaG | ecosystem: Environmental > Terrestrial > Soil > Wetlands > Permafrost | place: Sweden: Stordalen | collected...
AATAAGAGCGATCAAAGGAACTCGTATCGATGTCCGGAAACGCCTGCATGATCGCTCGGTCAAGAACGCCGTCGATGGTTGTCCCAATTAGTTCGTCGTCGTTCCCGTGAATAACCAGGACAAAATAGCATTGGACTCGTTGGCTCCCCTGCGCAGATTCTTCGCCACCAGCGCGTCGTGGCCCTCGAGATATGCCGCCGAGCTTGGCGAAGTCTGGCGAAGCCTTCCGAACGCAATAACCTGGGTGGAGCGTGCTCCACGGTCCTTTCATCTCGACTGCTGCAACCAGACCGGATTTAGCGCCACTACCGCTCCGGGTACCGATGTCTATATCTCGCCACCCGTTGTATTCGTCTTCGGTCCACGCGTCATACCCACCAACGAGCAACCGCTTCCACAGCAAATATTGGATATAGCGTTCTGAGCACTGCGAACTACTGCGGTCCACGAACCTCTTGAAGAAATCCTCCTCCGTTTTCAACACATCGAGCGTAGCGTCCGTCAGAACCTTAGCGAAGCCGTCTGTTTCTGAATGCATGATGAACATCCTGTCAATGCGGCCCCAGAAAACGTTCCCCGTTGAAATGGATGAGATGGGACGGGGCCTCGGCAATCCAGACTTCGGTTTCCCAGGCGATCTCGCTCAGATAGCGCGCCATCGTTGCGCGGTTCGGAAACGCGGTCACGTAAACCAGGCCTGCGGATGAGCCCGCGAAAAGCCTTGTAAGCTCAGCGTGACGCTTCCCATCGACTGGCCCGTGGCTGGTAACCGACTCGATTAACAAGAGCCAGTTTCGGGTGGGGTAGTAAAGCACAACGTCCGGCATTTTTCCATGCGCATCAACTTTGACGCCTAGGTTGGCGAGCAGAACCGCGTCAAAATAGCCCCACTTCTCGCCCGCGTCCCCGGCATAAATCAGCACGCCACCCGGAACGAATCTCGCTCCAAAGTCCTCGATGATTGCCCGAATAAGTTCGCTGTGCTCCCCAGGGCTGAGCTTAATTTCGTGACCCGGAGCAATCTGAACCGGCACCAGGTTCTGCTTGCGCGCGTGTGCGTAGCGAGAGGCGAGCGTCTCATTGTCGGCCAAATAGGCCACCAAGTTACCTTGCCACGAGGTAGTACCGAAGCTGCGGAGGAGCGTCAAGGCGGACGGTTCGATCTGGTACACAGCGGCAGGGCTATTCACCGGTCGATCTGGCTTGTCTGGATTGTAGAGAGCGATTCCGGCGTCGACGAATTGGTGCATCGTTTGGCGGCGAAACGTCTCTCGCGTGTTCGGGGCGTAGTTCTTCTTGTAATTCTCCCGAATCCAATCCATGATCGGGGTGACGCCGATCAGCGGGTTCTCCGCCTGGAACCATTTATTCTTCTTCTGGGGGCCGAGGTTTAGGATAGCAAGAAGGCAGAGCGCCGAACGTTCATTCTGCTGCGCTCTGGGCAATCCGAGGGACTTCAGAATGTTCAGTGCGTCCTCGACGCGGGTGCGGTTCCTCATCCACCGATCTTCCTCAATTCGTCGTCGAGCATGGCTTCGGATAATTCCTTCTGGCCCATTGCCCACTCGCCTAACTTCATCAAGACCGAACGGCTAGGGTACTTCATCAGCCGAAGGTCGGTCGCATTCACTTGGGTGTGCCCGTTGAACCTGCGGAAGTAATCATCAACGGCAGCGGCGTTCAGGAATGCCGCGAGGCCATGGGCGAGACTCTCTGGTAACCCTTGCTTCCCCTGGTGGAACACGTTCAGGTGATTCTCAAACCCAAGCATCGGCGCGCCTGGGAAAGCCTCCGGCTTCACAACGCTTGCGACGATGCGTCGGCGCTCCTCTTTCGATGAGAAGCGTCGGGCCACAGTGTAAAAGCCGGTCGGGTATAGCCATTTCATCGTTTCGGCGTTGAGCGAAATCGCGTTGCCCCTTTTGATTCCCTGCTTCGGCCAAAGCGTATCCTGACCCTTAAAGTGTCCGGGGTAAAGCAACGGGACGTTCCCCGGCCCTGGGTCGGGTTGGATGTGGTCCTGTAACCGAAAGTCGACCACTGGCCCGGTCGATACGCCTACGCCGATTTCGTCCAACGAAAACCGGACTTCCGGGAATAGCTCGATCGCGCTGCGCGACAGGGATGTAGGGACGTGGATGAATCGCTCGGTATCGTCGGGAAACACGATTCGATCAAAGGGGTGCTCGATCGTGACCAGATCCGAAAAACGGTCATCTGTCGAATTGGAAATTGCGACCGGGCCTTGCGAGCCGTTGCGTTCCAGCCTGATGACGATGTTCTCCTGCAAGACGTCGTCGTCCCTGAAAGCTGTATTTCGCGAGGCAAATAGATGAATGTGATGAATCGCGGCGTGGGCCAACAGAAAATCGCGAAAAGGCCGGTAGTAAGGTCCATTGCAGAAGCTTCGGGGTATGATGGCGACCAGTTGGCCCCCCGGTTCCATGAGCATTAGAGCGAGGGCTACAAACGCTGAGTAGAGATTGACAGTCTCGATGCCGGCGCGACGGAGGATCATGCGGTGCGGGGAATCGCTGTTGATCTTCTTGTAGGGCGGGTTCAGAATCGCGTGCGTAAACCGGCCTGAGCCTTGAAAGCCCCGCACCGCCGCTGCTGGAATGAAATCCTCGGACGAGACGAAATGCGTAAAGTGCAACCGGCTTGCGTATGAAGCGAGCACCTCCTCCAAATGGGCGCGGAGCGCTGGGTCAACCTCGTATGCGTGCGTTTCAACTCTTTTGAAATTTAAGCCCTCTCCAGAGGCACAGCGGTCGAGGAAGGCACAAGAGAGCGCCCCGACACCGGCTCCTGCGTCGAGTAACCGGCAAGAGTCGAGCGTGCTCGGCGGAAACAGGGAAGCCATAAATCGCGCGACCGTCGAGGGAGTCATGAACTGCCCCAGTGCTGATTTTCGTCTTAGACCTAGCCCGGGAGAAACCCTGCGACGGACGGCGTCTGCGTGATCGAGTAGCTGGGGTGCCAATCTCTATATTCTCTTGAATTCGACTGTGCCGCTATACTCCAACTTAAACCGGAGTACAAAATATTCGGCGATGTCCTGGTTTACTGCCCCCCGGTCGCCCGGTTGCCCGCAACCTTACCGTTGGTTCGCCTTCAAAACCTTCTTCCTCAACCGGATCGATTTCGGCGTCACCTCAACCATCTCATCATCCCGAATAAACTCAATCGCCTGTTCCAGATTCAGCAGCTTGGGCGGCACCAGTCGAATCGCCTCATCCGCCGTCGAAGCACGCATGTTGGTCAGCTTCTTCTCTTTCACGATGTTCACGTCCAGATCACTCTGCCGTGCATTTTCACCGACAATCATCCCCTCGTAAACTTCGGTGGCCGGGCTGACGAAAATCTCGCCGCGCTCCTGCAGATTGAAGATCGCATTGCCCGTGGCCTTGCCCGCACGGTCGGACACCAGAGCGCCGGTTGGCCGCGACGGAATCTCGCCCTGCCACTCGATGTAACCGTGAAAAAGAGAATTCATGATGGCCGTTCCACGCGTATCGGTCAGAATCTCGCTGCGCAGCCCGATCAGCCCGCGTGACGGAATCAGGAACTCCAACCGCACGCGCCCGCTGCCGTTATTCACCATCTTGGTCATCTTGCCCTTGCGCATCCCGAGCTTATCCATCACCACACCGATGAACGATTCGGGACTATCGATCACCAGCGTCTCCACCGGTTCATTCGTCTTTCCGTCAATCGACTTGGTGATGATCTCCGGCTTCCCCACCATCAGCTCGAAACCTTCCCGGCGCATCATTTCGATGATGATGGCCAGTTGCAGTTCCCCGCGGCCCATCACCTTGAATTGATCGGGCGTGATCTGCTCCACGCGGATGGAAACGTTTGTCAACAACTCTTTCTCCAGCCGCTCCTTCAGGTTGCGCGATGTGACGAAGGTTCCTTCGCGGCCCACGAACGGCGAAGTGTTGATGGTAAATAGCATCCCGATGGTTGGTTCATCGATTTGGATCTGCGCCAGCGCCTCCGGATTCTCGGCGCTGGTAATGGTCTCGCCGATGGTGATGCCTTCCACCCCGGCGATGGCCAAAATATCGCCGGGATATCCGATGGTTTCGTCCACGCGCTTCAAGCCTTCGAACGAGTAGAGCTTGGTGATTCGCGTCTTCTGAATGGAATGGTCCAGCTTGACGATCGCGACATCGTCGCCCAGCTTCAGAATGCCGCGATAGACGCGGCCAATCGCCAGGCGGCCAAGATAATCGCTGTAATCCAAATTCGCCACAATCATCTGGACGCCCGCTTCCGGATCGCCTGCCGGCGGCGGAATGTGGGCGAGAATCGAATCGAACAGCGGCCGCAGATCTTCCGACGGATCGTCGAGGGTCATCTTGGCGATGCCGGCGCGGCCATTGGTCCACAGAACCGGGAAATCGAGTTGGTCTTCAGTGGCGTCCAAGTCGATGAAAAGATCGTAGACCTCATTCAACACTTCCTGGGAACGCGCGTCCGGGCGGTCGATCTTATTGATTACGACAATGGGCGTCAGGTGCGCTTCCAGCGCCTTCATCAGCACATAGCGCGTCTGGGGCAGCGGACCTTCGCTGGCGTCCACCAGAAGCATCACGCCGTCAACAATTTTGAGCGCGCGTTCCACTTCACCGCCGAAGTCGCTGTGCCCCGGTGTGTCAACAATATTGATCTTGTTTCCTAAATAGCGGATCCCGGTGATCTTGGAAAGGATCGTAATGCCGCGCTCGCGCTCCAGATCGTTTGAATCCATGACGCGCTCGCCGACGTCTTCATTGACGCGAAACACCCCGCTTTGTTTCAGCATGGCGTCCACCAGCGTGGTTTTCCCGTGGTCAACGTGCGCGATGATGGCGATGTTTCTGGTATGTGAAGTGTGGGTTTGGTTTTCGTTGGACATTTATTCTTCGTGAATGACTTCGATTGGTTTCAGACGCGCCGCGACGCGCGCCGGGTAGAGGCCCGCCAGCACAGTGACGGCCCAGATTAGCAGCATCGCTCCGCCGAGCGCCGCAACGGGAAGATGGAACTGAATTGTCCATCCAAAGCTCTGTTTGTTGATGACGAATATCAACAGGCGCGAGAGGACCAGTCCGAGGGCCGCGCCAAGCAGGAGAGCGAAAAAGCCAATCAGCCCCGCTTCCACCAGAATCAAACGCCGAATCTGGGAAGTAGCTGCTCCTAAATAGCGTAGCATCCCGAACTCACGCCGGCGATCGAGCACCAAAGCCAGCAGGCAGTTTGCCGCGCCCAGCATGGCCACAAATATGGCCACGCCTTCCAGCGCCCAGGTGACCGCAAAAGTGCGATCGAAGATCTCGACCGCCGCCTGGCGCAGCGTTTGGTTGGGCGCCACCGAGATCGGGAATTGCCGGGTGCGTTCTTCGATTTCACGCCGCACCGCGTCTTTATCGACACCTTGCTTCAGATAGACCGCGATGTTGGTGGGCGGCTGATCGGGTAGATATTTCAGCAGCGTGGTCCGGTCGATGATGACGTAGCCCTGCTCGTTGGAGTAGTCGTAATAGATTCCGGCCACGGTCAGCGCGACGCGATGCTCTCCCAAATCGACGGCGATGGAATCGCCGGGGTGAACATGATGCTTTTCTGAAAACGGCTCGCTCACAATCGCGCGATCGTGATGCGAGAGCGATCGCAAAATGGCGTCATGGTCCCCGCTAAGAAATCTCAGGCGGGCGTGGCGGCGCTGCACGTCGAGGTCGCCCGCTCCAAGGGTGGCTCGCTGCCCCTGATAGTGAAATTCGAAAGCCGTGAAGATATCGAGGTCCGCGATGCCGGGAACCGATCGGAGACGGGGAATTACCGCCGTCGGTATCGGAGGGAATTCGCCGGCCGATGAGGGTTCCGCCGACCTGATATATAAATCGGCGCGCAGTTGGCCGTCGAGCCAAAGCAAAAGCGTTTCTCGGAAGCTGCCCACCATAATGCCGACGCTTGAGGTCATGGCGATAGCGGTGGCCAGGGCCGCCACCATCACGGAGGTGCGGCCGAGCGAGGCTGAGAGCCCGCGCGACGCGAGTAATCCTTCGACGCCGAATAACTTCAGGAGCGGGGCGCGCAGCAGGCCATTGACTCCGGCGACCAGGGCGGGAGCCGACATGGCGGCCGCCGCGATTGAGAGCACAGTCGAGAGGTAACCAAAGATGGGGCGGCCATCCACCGGCCCAGGAAGGGACGCGGCCCACGCAGCGACGGCCAGCACCGCGGCTATCGCCAGGTTCTTCCAGAGGCGCAGGCGTACGCGCACTTCACGCGAACCGCGTCCCATGGCCTCCATTGGAACAACGCGCGTGGCTTCCCGCGCAGGGCCCCAGGCCGAGAGCAGGGCGGTGGCCAGGCCGGCCGCAAAAGCCAGCGTGATGTCGAGCAGGCCCAGGTGAATGGGGGCGGGTGTGCTGCTGGTGTAGAGAGCGTGAACCGTTTGCGAGATCAGCCCCACCATGGTGACGGCGAGCACGCGCCCGATCAATAATCCCAAGGCGGCTCCGGCCAACCCGAACATCGATGCTTCGAGTAAGAAGAGCGAGAGGACTGCCTGGCGGGTTGCGCCCAAGGCGCGCAGGATTCCGATTTCGGCGCGGCGCCGCACCACGCTGATCGAGATGGTGTTGTAAATGAGGAACGCGCCGACTACCAGCGAGATGTAACTGAGGATGCGCAGGTTCCAGCGGAACGAACGCAGCATCTTCTGGTTTTCATCGCTGCGCGCGCCGGGACGGGCGATGCGGTAACCGGCTGGCAGCGCCGCGGTGACTTGCCGTTGGACATTTTCGAAACCTTCGCCCGGTTCCACAAACACGTCGATGCGATCCAGTTTTCCAAAACGTCCGAGCGCCTGCTGGAAGTCGGCGATGTCGATCACGGCGAAGTTCGCTTCACCGGATTCGATTGTTTTCGCCTTGCAGAAAGGGTAGCCGTTGATGAAGAATCGATTCGCCAGCCGCGCCGAGATACCTTTCGTCACCAGCGCCGGGGACGCGCCGCATCCTCGGGCTTGCTCCGCTCCCAACAGATCAATTCCGTAGACCGTGACGAACCCAACGCCTTCGATCTTCACCTCCGCTTGCATCCCGGGAGCGAAACGGACGATGATGGGCAACGCGGCCAGTTTGCCGATCCACCGTTCGTCCACGCCTCCGGTGGCGGTGATCTCCAGATCTACTTTTCCAACTACCGTCGTTAACGAGGATTGAAACGAGCCGGCAGCGGCGTCTCCAGCCAGGTCGATGGCGATTACCACCGCCACGCCGAGAGCAACCGCAAGCAAAGTGAGGAGGGAACGCAAAAGATCGTTCCGCAACGGACGCAAAATCAACGTGCGGAACAAAACACTCATCAAAGGTTCCGCTGAATCGACTCGACCGAGCCGTCGCGCATATAGACGCGAACGTCCGCTATAGCGGCTGCTTCCGCGCTGTGCGTGGCCATCAACAGCGTCGCGCCCAGTTCGCGCGCGGCCCTTTGCAGCAATTGCAGAACATCGCCTCCGCTCGCGGTGTCCAGGTTGCCCGTGGGTTCGTCGGCAATCAGGATGTCCGGCTGCTGCACCAATGCTCGGGCCACGGCGACGCGCTGCATCTGGCCGCCGGAAAGCTGATGGGGCAGCGAGCGCTCCCGGCCTTCGAGTCCGACCCAGCGAAGCCGCTCGCGCGCTATTTTCTCGGTATTGGGTTTGCGTGCCAGCAGGAGCGGAAGTTCCACGTTCTCCAGCGCCGTCATGGTGGGAAGAAGTTGAAAGGATTGGAAGACGAAGCCAATCCGGTTGCGGCGGAGTTCAGTCAGTTGCCGCTCATTCAAGCCAGTGGTGGACTGGCCATCGATGAGAACATCGCCGGAATCGGGGAAGTCCATCGCCCCGGCGAGATTCAACAGTGTGGACTTTCCGCAACCGCTACGCCCTACCAGCACGGTCACCGTACCGGCCTCGGCGACCAGGGAGACTTCGCTCAGCGCGGGGATGCGCTGTTCGTCCAGATGGTAAGTCCGCGAAACATTCCGCAGTTCAAGTCTTATCAAGATACGATGCTTTGGTAAACAGCCCGGCCTACAAAAAACGGCCCCATCTTTTCGATGTAGCTCGAAGTCTGCCGGGTCTTGCGCATGGCTTGCACGCAAGCCGACAACGGAAACAGTTCTTTGCCGATCAAACCGATCACAAAGTCATTGTCATTCTGGTCGAGTCCGAAACAGGCCAACCGCACATCGAGTGCCAAACCGGTTTCGCCAAAGGAATGTCCGATGCGTCCGTGTTCGGAAAGGATGGCGCGCTGCTCTTCCGCCGGCAATAAGCCGAACTCCCCTTTGCGCCGCAGCGGATACCAGACGCCCCACGGAAATTCAGCATCGGTCATGCGGCGGCGCGGCGTGTCGAGCAGCCACTCCTGCAGGTTGGGCTCATGCCCCAGCGCGTAAGTACGGCCCAGCATCGTGAACTCAGGCTTGCTTTTCAGCTCCGCGAATGCGCCGCGGCCGAGAGCGGCGCGCAGATGACAGGCAAAAAAGTTCGGGTCTTCGCTCCACGTCACGAGCCCCACGCCATACGCGTCGTTCAAGTCGATGTAGAGCGTGGAAGCGATGCGTTCGTCACGAAGCTGTTCCTTCAGCGCTTCGATATTCGTCGCGCCGCCGAATCCCAAAAACTGCATGAAGAGCCTGCGATCACTGGTCTGCCGCTCACCTCCACGCATGCCGCCCTTCTCACGAAGATCAAGTTCTTCCATGCCTCATTCTTCCATGACGGCGACTCATAGTGAAGGCTTCACTCATCGTCAATGGAAGGCGACTTCATTTTTTTCTTGACATTCGTCGCGAAGAACTCTATATATGAATCACATTGCGATTTTTTTTATCGCAAAATTTCGATGGTAGGAGAACCACTCAATGAAGAACGCAACGAAGAAGGCTGCTGCGAAGAAAAAGGCAGCACCGAAGAAGAAAAAGTAAGTAACCGCCCTTGGTAAGGGCGTGACCCAGGTTTGTGACGAAGGCCCCGAGCAATCGGGGCCTTCGTTTTGTGTGGAAGCGAATTTCCTATGCGCGCCGCTTGCGCAACTCGTCCACGCTGACGGCCAGAATGATCACAGCCCCGATGATCACCTGCTGCACGTAGTTCGAAATGCCGAGTAAGTCGCTCCCGTTGGAAAGCAAACCCATGATGAATGCGCCCACCAGCGTGCCCATCACGCTTCCCTCGCCGCCATGCAGACTGCCTCCGCCGATGACAACCGCGGCGATGGCCTGAAGTTCGTAGCCATTACCCGCGGTGGGCTGGCCGGTCATCAGGCGCGAGGCTTCGATCATTCCGGCGAGCCCGGTGAGCAGACCACCAATCGCATAAACCGCCATCGTGTATCGGGAAACAGGGATGCCGGCATACACCGCCGCGGCGGAGTTACTCCCGATGGCGAAGGCGTAGCGGCCAAGCCGGGTGTGCTCCAGTACGAAATGCATCCCCACGGCGCAGATCACCAGCACCCACAGAACAAAGGGAACTCCCAGCAGGTTGCCCTCGCCGAGGAATGAAAACGCCTGCGGAATCTGGTGCACCGGTAGACCGTTCGAGATCAGCAGCGTCGATCCGCGAAAAACACCGAGCGTTCCCAGAGTCACAATGAACGGCGCGATGCGAAGCCGGGCGATGAGAAACCCGTTCAGCAATCCGCAGAGGAGTCCCACCACCAGACCCACGGCAATCCCAATCAGGATGGGGAAGCCTTTCTCCATCGCCATGGTACCCAGTAATCCGCCCATGGCGAGGATCGCGCCTACGGAAAGGTCGATGCCGCCTGAAATGATGATGATGGTCATTCCCAGCGCCATGATGTTGATCACGGCGGTCTGCCGGATCAGGCTGGATAGGTTCGTGCTGGTGAGGAAGTACGGCGAAGCGATCCAAAGTGCGACGAACAGAACGATCAACGTGGCGAAAGGGAGCAGTCCTTGTAAACGCTTCATGCAACTTTCTCCAGCGCGGCAAGCCGCATGATCTCTTCCTGAGTGGTTTGGCGCGGCAGTTCCCCGGTAATGCGACCCGCGCGCATCACCAGGATGCGGTCCGCCATCTGGAGGAGTTCGGGAAGTTCGGAACTCACCATCAGGATGGCCGCGCCGGAGCGAGCCAGTTCGCTCATCAAGTCGAAGACTTCGACCTTGGCGCCCACATCGATGCCGCGCGTGGGTTCATCGAACAGGAAAACGCGCGCCTGCCGGAAGAGCCATTTGGCGATCACCACTTTCTGCTGATTGCCGCCGCTTAAGCGTCCGGCGAGTTGTTCGGGTGAATCGGCGCGGATGCGTAACTTCGAAATATATTCGCTCGTCACTTTGTTTTGAAGACCGAGCCTGAGAACGCCGGCCGTTGAGATACTCGCCACATTCGCCAGAGTCACATTAGCGGCGATAGGAAGGCGCAAGGCGAGGCCGGTACGCTGCCGGTCTTCCGTGACCAACGCTACGCCCGCGCGGACCGCATCCTCGGGCGATTGGATCTCTATGCCCTTACCATCAATTCGAATCCTTCCACTGCGCGCGGGGTCCGCGCCGAAAATGCATTCGCAGAGTTCCGTCCGGCCTGCTCCGATGAGGCCGGCCATGCCGACGATCTCTCCAGCGCGAAGACAAAGAGATATCTCGCGAACCTTGGACGACGACAATGCTTCCAGTTCGAGCATGGGGCGGCCCGGTGGAAGGCTTTCCCGAAAGTAAGTCATCGAGACCGGGCGCCCCACCATCTGCGCAATCAGTTGATCGGTGGTGATCTGGTCCAGACGGGATTGATAAACCGTGGCGCCATCCCGAAGTACGGTCACGTGGTCTCCGATGACGCGCAGTTCTTCGAGCCGGTGCGTGATGTAAATCACGGCCATGCCGCGATCTTGAAGACGGCGCACGATGCGGAACACCTGTTCGGTCTCCTGGCTCGAAAGCGAGGAAGTCGGCTCGTCGAAGATCAGCAGGCTCGATCCGTTTTGAACGGCGCGGCAGATTTCGACTAACTGCTTGCAGGCAGGGCTGAGCGTTCCGACGATCCACTCGGCCTGGAGAGGAAAGCCGTGTTCTTCGATGATGCGCGCGGCCCGCGCCACCGCTTGACGGCGCGAAAGGAAGCCGAAGGATGAGCGCTCGCGCCCCAGGAAGATGTTTTCGGCCACGCTGAGGTGCGGGGCCAGCAGCGATTCCTGATGCACCATGGCGATTCCCAGCGCGGCGGAATCCGCGGGACATCGCGGAAACACCTCGGCTCCGCGCCAAAGCATTTTGCCGCCATCGCGTTCCACCATCCCGGCGACGATTTTCATCAACGTGGATTTTCCCGCGCCGTTCTCGCCCATCAACAGATGGACCTGGCCCGGTTCTACGAGCAGGTTACCGTCGCGCAACGCCGTGACGCCGCCGTAGCGCTTCTGGACGTTTGCCAGTTCAAGAAGCATGTTACGGAGAATATCAAGCTGCGTAAGGGATTCGGCAACTATTCGTCGGGGGCATTAAAGTCTTCCGCCCGATTCTCGAACTTGGTGAGGGCGTGAAGATAAACCAGATTCGCGATCCCAATCGGGCCGTTGCGCTGTTTGGCGATGATCAGCTCGGCCAACCCCTTCAGGTCTTCCCGGTCTTTCTTGTAAACTTCTTCGCGAAAGATGAAGCCCACCAGGTCGGCATCCTGCTCGATCGAGCCGGATTCGCGCAGGTCGCTCAATTGGGGGCGATGATCTCCCACGCGAGTTTCAGGAGCGCGGCTGAGCTGGGAGAGCACCAGCATAGGGCAGTCGAGTTCCTTGGCCAGCATCTTCATGCCGCGTGAGATGGTGCTGACTTCCTGATTGCGATTTTCAAAGCGGCCGTGACCGCTCATCAGTTGCAGGTAATCCACAATAACCAGACCCAGTTCCCCGGATTGCTGTTTGAGACGCCGCAGCTTGGCGTGCATGTCCATCAAGTGGACGCCGGCCGTATCGTCGATGTAGAGCGGCGCACCCACCAGATCGTTGGCGGCCTCGCGGAGCTTGCGGCGATCGGCCTCGACTAGGTAGCCGCGCCGGAAATGCTGGCTGTCCACGCGAGCCGAAGCGCAGAGCATGCGCGTCAGCAGCGAATCGTTGGACATTTCGAGCGAGAAGATGGCCACGGGCTGGTGCAGCTTGCAGGCCACGTGATGGGCGATGTTCAAGGCCAGGGCAGTTTTTCCCATGGAGGGGCGCGCCGCCAGGATGATGAGCTCGCCGCGGTGGAATCCGCCCGTCATCTCATCCAGCTTCAGGAAGCCGGTGCTGGTGCCCTTGATGCGCTTGCTGGGGTCGAGGAACGCGTTGATGCCGCCCTGGAAGTTCTGGATGACCTCCTGGGGCGTGAGCAGACCAGCGTTGGTTTGCGAGTCGCTGAGCCGCAGCAGAGACTCTTCGGCGCTGGCGAGAAGCGTCGAAGGCTCCTCATCGGCCATTAGCGCGCGATGCATCAGCGAATTGGCGGTCTCGACGATGCGGCGGAGGATGGCTTTATCGCGGATGATCTTGACGTAGCCGGCGAGATTTGGAAGGCGCGGCAGTCCGTCATCCAGCGATACGAGGTAACTCAGGCCGTCAACCGATTCGAGTTCGTTGAAGCGCAGCAGTTCGTTAGCAAGCGTGATGCGGTCGATGCGTTCGCCGCGCTCATGCAGTTCCAGCATGCGCCGGTAGATGCGGCGGTGCTTTTCCAGACAGAAATCATCCAGCTTTAAAAGCCCGGCGACATCGATGAAGCTGCTGTCATCCAGGAGAATCGAGCCGAGGACTAAGCGCTCCGCGTCAACGTTGGAAGGAAGGCCTTTTTCAAGGGCAAGTTTTTCGAGGGCGAGGGGCGAGGATGACATTCAGACCTCTGTTACGGTAACAGCGTTTCAGCGAAGCGAACTGTTAAGAAGCAAGAAAAAAGGTGTGCAAGGAGCGGGGTCTGTAAGCGGCTGCAAAGACAACCGAAACGGGAATGTGCGCGCCGGATATCCACAAAGATCCACAGGATTTAAAAGAACAGGATAGCGCGAAAATGTTTGTGATGGCGGTCTCTGCGCTGCAAACTAGTGCGGGTAGCTCCGCTCGACAAAGCGCAACGCCTCTTCCGCCGATTGAAGCGTCCCTTCCAGTTGCGCATCCTCCACCGCGTGGAGGATCTCGGAAAAGAGCGGTCCCGGTTGGTAGCCGCGCTCGATCAACTCGCGGCCTGTGAGAAGCGGCACGGGCTTTAAAGCCTCTTCGGAAAGTGAGGAGACCCGCGCCTTCACATAGTCATAGGAAGCGGTATAGCCGTTGCTCGAAAGGCAATCCAGGCGATGCAGTTCCAGATGCTCTTCAAACGCGGGTTGCCGGATGAGGCGTTTCAGCGTGCTCTCGCGCATGTCCAAGGCATCTTTGAACTTCATGTGATTGGCGATCAGTGCGAGAATCTGGTCTGCGTCTTCGCGCGAGAACCGGAGGCGGTTCAACAGATGCCTGGCGATCTCAACCCCCGCCTCAACGTGCCCGTTGAAACGGATACGGTCGGCCATTTGAAACGTTGACGGCTTTCCGATGTCGTGCAGCAGCGCGCCCCAGGCCAGCGTTGGCGTCGGATGATCCAGCTTTTCGAGAAGCAGGAGCGTGTGGACCCAAACGTCTCCTTCCGGATGGAATTCGGGCGGCTGTTCGACGCCCTTGAGATTCGCAACTTCAGGCAAAACCTGCTCCAGCAGTCCGCTGGCGGCCAGCAGTTCGAAGCCGCGGCTGGCCGAGCCTTCGGTCAGGATGCGCGTGAGTTCGTCGCGAACGCGCTCCGGGGCGACGGTGCGAACTTCCGGCGCCATCCGATGAATCGCTTGAAACGTCCGAGGCTCGATGCGGAAACCGAGGCGCGCGGCGAAGCGAATGGCGCGAAGCAGGCGCAGGTGGTCTTCACGAAAGCGCGATTCGGGGTCTCCGATGGCGCGGATCATTTGGGAATGCAAGTCGTCGCGGCCTCCGACGAAATCGAGGATCTGGCCGCCGACGGGATCCATAAAGAGGCCGTTAACGGTGAAGTCGCGGCGGGCGGCGTCTTGTTCGGGTGATTTCTCGAAGCGGACAGCGGCGGGCCTGCGGCCGTCTTCATATACGCCATCGCTGCGAAACGTGGCCACCTCGACTTGAGCATCGTCTTGTTGGGCTTCCGGGCGCACCAGAACGACCCCGAATTTCGCGCCCACCAGATTCGCATTCGGAAATAAACTGAGAATCTGGTCCGGTGTTGCGTCTGTCGCGACATCCCAATCTTTAGGCTCGCGGGCGAGCAGGATGTCCCGCACGCAGCCGCCTACAAGCAGCCCCCCGAAACCCGCTCCGCGCAGCGAGGCGGTAATGCGATGGGCAAGGGCTTCCGAAGGAGTCAAGTTGGCACTCAAGACCATGCTAATCTAGTCCCGCATTGGACCCAACCGTACAACCTTCCAGCACCCGCAGCATTGCCGGGCCTTCCACCACCAATAAAGTGATCGTCGCCACCACGGTGATGCTGTCCTTTATTTCGTTCTGGCGCGCCGCGGCGATTGTGCTGAGCGACCTCGCATCATCGGCATATTACGTGGGCGGCATTGCGGAAACGGCCGTGGGCAAGTCCGCGCCCTGGTTCGTGCTGGGGATCATGCTGTTCTCCTACGCCGTTCGCGCCATCTACATCGAGAGTTGCAGCATGTTCGTGCGCGGCGGTGTCTACAAAGTAGTGCATGAGGCCATGGGCGGCACGCTGGCCAAGTTCTCGGTTTCGGCCCTGATGTTCGACTACGTGCTCACGGGCCCCATCAGCGGTGTCAGCGCGGGCCTCTACCTGGCCGGCTTGCTGAACGAGATGGGCGACAAGTACAAGATCGCCTGGATGCACTACAACTCCGAGTATTTCGCGGCGGGCTTCGCGGCCGTGGCGACGCTGTACTTCTGGCGGAAGAACATCATCGGTATTCATGAATCGAGTGAAAAGGCCCTGCGGATTATGCAGATCACAACCGTGATGGTGGTGATCCTGATTGCCTGGTGTCTGCTCACGATCGCACAAAAAGGTTACAACCCGGTTCCTTTTCCTTCGACAAAGACCATTGTTTATGGGCCGGACGCCCTCGGTTGGTTGAAGGGCACGGTAGCGCCAACGATCACGTTTTTTGCGATTGTGATCGGACTGGGACATTCGCTGCTGGCCATGAGCGGGTTCGAGACCCTGGCGCAGGTGTACCGCGAGATTGCTTCCCCGAAGCTGAAAAACCTGGAGCGCGCGGGGACGGTCATCTTCCTTTACAGCACGATTTTCACGGTAATGGTTTCGTTTTTCGCGGTGATGATCATCCCGGATGCGGAGCGAGGGAAGTATCTGGACAACCTGATCGGCGGCCTCTCGGGCTTCCTGGTCGGACCGGACTTTCTGAAGCTGCTATTCCACGGCTTTGTGGTGCTGGTGGGCACGCTGATTCTGGCGGGTGCGGTGAATACGGCAATTATTGGCTCGAACGGCGTATTGAACCGTGTGGCGGAAGATGGCGTTCTGCCGGCCTTCTTTCGCACGCCCCATAAGAAGTACGGGACCACCAGCCGCATTATCAACACCGTGGTGGGACTGCAGTTGGTCACCATCGCGATCAGTAAGGGCGACGTCAACCTGCTCGGTGAAGCCTATGCGTTCGGTGTGGTGTGGAGCTTCGCGATGAAGGCGCTCTCCGTGCTGGTGCTGCGGTTTAAGATGCCCGAGGAACGCGCCTGGAAGGTGCCGCTGAACATCCGCATTGGGGGCAAGGAGTGGCCCGTGGGGCTGGCGCTAATCACGGCGACTCTGTTCCTGCTGGCGATGATCAACGTCGTCACCAAAGAGAAAGCGACCATCGCTGGCGGCTTATTCACCATCGTGTTCTTCCTGGTGTTCTATTTCTCCGAAAAATATCACCAGAGGCGCGAGGCTTCGGACAATGCGCATCTGGAGAAGTTCCGGCTGGACCACAACGAGGAAGTTTCGCGAGAGAGGATGCAGGTTCGCCCGGGCAACATTCTGGTTGCCGTGCGAAACCCCGCGCAACTGGAGCATCTGGCCAAGGTGCTGGCGAAGACCGATACACGGAAAATCGATATCGTAGCCCTTTCCGTGCATCTCGTGACGCAGGCTGCTTCCGGCGAGCATGACCTGGACGCCGAACAGATTTTCTCCCACGCGGAAACCGAAGTATTCACGGGCGCGGTGACGCTGGCGGAGAAAGCCGGCAAGCATATCGAACTGCTGGCGGTGGCCGGCACCAGCCCGTGGGTGGCGATGGTACAGACGGCGCAGAAGCTGCAATCGGCGCGCCTGGTGACGGGGCTTTCGCCGAAGTTGACTCCGGCCGAGCAGGGCAAGATCGTGGGCGAGGCGTGGGAGAACCTTCCCCTGCCCCGGCCCTCGCTCTCGCTGGAGGTGGTAATGCCGGAGGGCGCCAAGTCGATGTTCTTCAACCTGGGTCCGCACCCGCCCCGGTTGTGGCCTGAGGATGTGGATCTAACGCATCGCTTGTGGCTGGAACTGAGCGCGAAGGGATTGGGTGCGCGTTTGCGGCACCGCGACATCGTTGGCGTGGCCCTGCGCCGCCTCGAAGAACAGCTTCGGGTGGGTATGGAGCCGGAGATTAAGGATGAGCTGCAGCGGGAATTGATTGAGCACCCGGCGGAACGCGTGCCGGTTGAATCGGAAGATGGGGCTGACGCCAAGCCCGTCTGACACTGTCTTCTAGACTGTTGATTCCAGTACCAATCCGAGCTCGCGGATCATCCGAAATCGCCCGCATTCCGTAATAAAATCGGAGGGGATTTCCGATGACTTCGACCGTTTTCCAAGGCTCGAAAAGAAAGTTGGTTACGCAGTTCGCAGTTGTCGCACTGGTCTGCACGTCCGCGTTTGGCATGGATTTGCCGAAGCAGGATCGCGATACAGCGTTTGCCGTCGCGGTCGCAAGCGGCCAAGTTTACATCGGGGGAACGGTCATCGGCTCTCTCCCTGGGTTCTCCAGCGCGGGCCAGTCCGACGCCTTCGTCGAAAGCTACGACCAGAACGGCAACCTGCTGTGGAGCCAGCAGTTCGGATCCAGCAAGGATGAGCAGGTGTTAGGTATGGCCGCGGACGCCACTGGCGCCTATGCAGCGGGCTACACCATGGGCTCGCTCCCGGGCCAGAAATCCGCAGGCTCCACGGACGCATTCCTCGCCAAGTACAGCCCCACCGGGGCTCTCCTGTGGCTCCATCAGTTCGGCGCCAGCGGGATTGACCGGCTGGAGGCCGCCACCTCGGACGGAACCTCTGTCTACGTGTGCGGCTATACCGACAGCAGTCTCTACGGTCAGCCCTTCGCCGGCAACCAGGACGTGTTCGTACAGAAGTGGGATCAGAGCGGCGACTTGTTATGGACGCGCGAGATAGGCACTCCTGGGCTGGATCGATCTTACGGCATTGCTGTGAATGCGAACGGCGTATTCGTTACCGGCCGTACCAAAGGCACTTTTGCTGGCCAGACCAGTTCCGGCGGCATCGATGCGTTCGTGACAATGTTCGATCTCAACGGAAACCAAATCTGGTTGACACAGTTCGGTACCCCGTCGGATGAACGCGGCTGGGGCATTAGTTTGGATTCAACCGGCGTCTACGTCACCGGCCGTACCGAGGGGTCTTTTCCCGGTTACACCAACCAAGGGGGCGACGATGCCTATATGGCTAAGTTCAATTTCAGCGGCAGCATGCTTTGGGTGAACGAGTTCGGAACTTCACAGTTCGACCGCGGAACCGCCGCGGCTACTGATGCAACGGGAGCTTATAGCGCGGGATACACGGAAGGTTCCTTGCCTGGCAACACCAATGAGGGCAGTTTCGACTGCTATATCCGGAAGTTCGATACTTCGGGCGATGTTCTGTGGACGATCGAGTTTGGGACAACCGGTTACGACCAGATCTGGGGTGCGGTCACGGATTCGACCGGGCTCTATCTCGCGGGAGCGACCGGCGGGACGCTGCCGGGACAAACCGCCAAGAGTGGGTTCTTCCTCGCGAAGTACACCACGGCGGGCGCGCTTCTCTGGCTCCGTGAAACGGGGACCAAGGCGATCAAGATACCGTAGCTTGCCAGCGTGCACGGCGTCATGAAAGAATTGGGAGTTGTTCAAATTCCTGCTTCTTCTTCTAACCGCGGTTGCGGCGTTCGCCGGCGATTCGCACCCCACCCTGGCGGTGGGCTCGGCCGCTCCTGATTTCTCGCTGCCGGGCACGGATGGGGAAGTTCACCGCCTCGCCGATTATGCGGCCAGCGAAGTTCTGGTCGTGGTCTTCACTTGCAATCACTGTCCGATCGCCCAAATGTACGAAGACCGCATCAAGACGCTGGCGGCCGACTATGGAAACAAGAGCGTGGCCGTTGTGGCGATACAACCGAATGACCCCAGCGCGATCCGGGTAGATGAGCTCGATTCGTCCGACATGAGCGACAGTCTGGATGAAATGAAGACTCGCGCCGCGTATCGTCACCTCGATTATCCGTACCTCTACGACGGCGAAACTCAGTCAGTGGCCGAGGCGTACGGGCCGAAGGCCACTCCGCATGTTTTCGTCTTCGACCGGCAAAGAAAATTGCGCTACGAAGGACGGATGGATAACAGCTACCGAAAAGAGCTGGTGAAGACTTCCGATGCCCGGAACGCCATTGACGCGGTACTGGGCGGCCGTGATGTGCTCGTGACGCATACCGGAGTGTTCGGCTGTTCCACAAAGTGGAAATCCAAGCAAGCGAGCCGCATTGAGGCGCTCCGGAAGATAGAAGCCGAGCCGGTTTCGCTCGAATTGGCTTCCATCGACGATCTGAAGAAACTGCGGGCCAACCCCACGGGCAAACTGCTGCTGCTCAGTTTCTGGGCGACATGGTGCGGGCCCTGCATTCACGAGTTTCCGGAACTGCAAACGACGTTTCGCATGTATCGCGGGCGGGACTTTGATCTGGTGCCGGTTGCTGTAAACATGCCCGACGAGAAGGAAAGCGTGCTCAGTGTGCTGAGGAAGCAGCATGCTTCCACGCGCAACCTGCTGTTCGGTTCACAGGACACTACCGCGTTGCAGACTGCGTTCAACGAGAAGTGGGAATCGGGCGTGCCCTACACGGTTCTGATTTCGCCGGAAGGCAAGATCGTGTATGAGAAGGAGGGCGAGATCGATATGCTCGCCCTGCGCCGCATCATTCTGGCGAACATGCCGGGCGGGGATTACGTGGGCTTCCGGCAGTACTGGCTGAAGCCGTGAATGGCGGGCTACGCTCGTTCACGGGGTCGTCCATATGCACCCGTAGTTGCTCGGGATACTAAGCGTCTGCGCAATCCCGGCAACAACACTACTTAGATTCTGCGCGCCCTCGATCTGCTCGACATAGTTACCGCTCAGGGGGAAGGCGAAGTTCGCCGTTTGCTGCTGATCTGTGAAATTGACGACCACCAAGCTGAAGGTAGTTCCGAGTTGCCGTGAAAACGCCAGCAAACCCTTGGAGTTGAAGTTGCTGTCGTCGTTATAGAAGAAATGCTGGCCATCGCTGAACTGCGTTCCACCCCGGCGGATCTTCGTCAGTTTCCGAACCAGGCGAATGATGGGCTGGCCGTCGGTGTCATAGAAATAGTTCCAGCGCACCGGCCGATACAACATCACGCGTCCGTAGCCGCTTCCAGGAACCCAATAGTTTTCACAAAACTCCTGCCCTTCGGACAGGAGCGGCGTCCCTTTGGCGGTGAGCAGCGCAATCAGATAGGGCTGAACCTTCGCCCAATTCGCGTCGCGATTCCCCTGCTGGAGCAAAACGTTGGCTGGATCGTTGTCGACCGGGATCGTACCGAAGTTACAAATGAATCGCTGATGATCGTGATTCTCAATGTACTGAATCGCGGTCTTGGGGAGGGTGTCGGCATTTACAGTGACCGACGTTGGATACCCGTTCAGCCCCAGTTGTAGTCCCAGTTGCTCGATCGCGCCCGGACTGCCGGCGGCGCAGTTCACGGCGGCGCCGAGCGTGGCATCCTGCCAGGTACCGGTGGAGAAGCTTCCGGAAAGGATAGCCGGGGGATCTGGAAGATATTCGGCAATCTGGATGAGGTTGATATTCCCGGCGGCGTCAAAGAATCTCTGGTAATGATCCGTCGCGCCGGCCTTGGATTTGACGTACTGGTAGGTGGAATAGACCAGGCTGGCATAACCCACCCCGGTCGGCCCGTCAAAATACTCGGGCACATCATCGAACCGGAATCCATCCACGTGAAATGTATCCAGCCAGTATTGGTTGACGGAGTAGAAATAATCCTGCGTAAGCCGCTTGGTGAAATCGTTCAAGGTGCCGTAATCTCCGGTCCCCCCGTCGAACGGGTTAGGGAGATCGTTCCCCAGCGCGCCATAAAGCTGCGTATATGCAAAGTCGCCGCCCGTGTGCCCGTAGACCGAATCCACGACGACGGCGATTCCGTTCTGGTGGCAGAGATCTACGAAATTCTGAAAATCGGACGTCTTGCCGAAGCGTTCCGCGACGCAGAAATAACCGATTGGGTCGTACCCCCAGTCAATGGTGCTCAGAACGTTGGAGACAGGCATGACTTCGATGCAATTGATTCCCAGATCTGCCAGGTACGGGAGCTGCTTGATGGTGCGATCCAGGTCGTTTCGAAACTCGCTGATCATCAATTCGTAAATTATGGCGTGGTTCAGCGGCGGCGTCTTCCAGATCGTTTCATTGGCGGAAAAGTTGTACGCCGGGGCTCCTACGGTAATCGCAGACAGGCGGCCGACACCCACTTCGCGGGAGAACGGATCGATGATGAAGTCGATGTCGCCGCGCGTGGGGCTGTGAACCAAATAGCGATAGACGTAACGTCCGGGCTTTCCGAATGCGGTGGATCCTGGCGGGGCCGCCGCCGTATTCAGATCGATCTGGCCGGACCAGAAATCACCGTACGTTGGGTCGACAAAGTGAGACTGGGCAACCAGGGCCGGCTGGGGGGTCTGAAGATATTGATCGATTTCATGAATGATTTTGACGGAAACCGTGTATCCTTGCCCTGAATCGACTCCTGGCAGAAAAATTCCAAACTGGACGACTTTGGGCGATATTTCCAGTGCGCCCAAAGTATTCATCGCAAGATAGTTCATAAACCTCGCTTCAGCAGTGTTCGCAGCTCTTTCCTATAGTGATCTGCGGAGGCAGGTCGTTAGCCGGATTGCGATCAAAAAAACCTATTGGCTTGAGAAGAAATCCAATGTAGTTCGCCGGCATCACGGGATAGTCTTCGGGGCGGGGGATGTGGGTGTGGCCGAAGGTGTACCACAACACCACATCGGTATCTTCGATCGGGCGATCGGCCTCCACCCAGGTGGAAAGGCCGTGATCGGCCAGGCTTTGATTCGGAAAATCGCCGGCGGCGAAGTTCTCGTTTTCAGCGTAGGGAGTGACCCAGACATGATGATCCACGAAGCGGGCACGTTTGCGCCACCAGGCGTTTGGTGAGGCGAATGGAACGGAGTTATCACCGGGAATGAACTTATAAGCTACGGCTTCTCCCAACCGATTCAGATGCGACGGATTACTGATCTTCCAGGTGCGCGCGGTTTCGAGCTTCAGGTTGGCGCAGGCTTGTTTCTCGGTGCGTAGCGGGGTCGCTTTCGCGCGGAAGGCATTCTCAAACGGATTCTCATCGTCAATCGGGTCGCCTACAAGATCGACCTGTGAGACGGTGTTGCCCTGGCCATCGATATCGAAATCGAGGCGCATGTTGAAGAAGTGCTGGTGATTGGGCGCGTAAAGCTGCGGAGCCACCATCGCTCCATGCGGAAGTTGCTCCCCTGGACGCGCCGCACCCAGGGAAAGTACGCCGGTGAGCTTCAACTGGAATTCAATATTCCCATCCTGATAGAAATACCAATAGAAACCGTACTCGTAATTTTCGACCGTGGAGATGGACGACACAACCAAACGCCTGGAACGCCGCACTTGGGGATTGTCGGGAAGCCGGCGGTCGGTGTGTTTCCAGAGAATGCCGTAGTCTTCCTCGTGAATGCAGATAGCATTTGGGATCGTGAGTGTGCGTCCGCGGCTATCGCAGAGGTCGGCATCCAAATAAGTGATGTCTCCCAGGCAATCACAGCCGAGTTGAAGGCCGTTGGCGCACATCCCCATGCCATATTCGCCGACATCGAACGCATTCTTGCGCGCCTGCGTGGGGCGAGGGTCGCCATAGGGGACCACCATTTCCGTCAGTGAAGCGCGATACAAGATGCCGCGGTCGCGGCCGGAATCGGTGTAGCGGATGTGGTGGAGGGTCAGTCCCTCACGGGCGTTGAAGCCGATCACGAATTTCCAGTTCTGCCAGGTGAGTTGGTGGTCGTCGAGGGTGAAGCTGGGGCCTTCGGGTTGAGTAATTAGCAGCGGCTTGATGCCGGTTCTCAGCGGACCGGCTCGGTCCGGCGAGTAGTTGCAGGATTCCGGAGGGAGCGGCCACTTACCGTACTCTTCGATGCGCACCACCTTCATGGTGTTGAGATCGACTACCGGGCGGATGCCTTCGATGGGGCGGGCATAGCCGTTGTCGGTCGGGTCGAGGCGCAGGAAGCACAATGGGCGCGTGAGGCGCTGGCCGGTGTCGCGATCGTCATCCTGGTCGTAATGTCCGGCGCTCCAGATATCGACCATGACGAGCGATGTATCGGTGATGCCGTATTGGCGTTCGAGGGCCGCGCGGAAATCCTCACTGGCGAGAACGGCTTGCTCGCATTCGATTTGCTCGTCGGTGGAAAGGGTGGGCTGCGCTCCTTCCGGCGCGAGTTGCACTTGAATGATGCGATTAGCGGCCAAGTCCAGCAGAACCGTAGAGGCGCGGTTGAGTGCGTTGTTCATCAGCACCGCCGTGGCGCGCCGCTCGGCAACAGGTACGGCGGGCCAGGCTTCGACGGCGGTCTTCGGCGGCTCTTTCAACGTGACGCTGATGATGCGGATCGCGGGCGTCCAGTCCGGTAATGCGCGCAGCAACTCTACAGCTTGTTGGACTTCGGATTGGGTCAGTGGTTCGAGTGGATGGTTCATAAAGTTTCGCATACGGCAACGCGGGCGGAGCGGGAACGCACTGCGAACGATGACGCCATGCCCGCGGTGAGAAGTACGGCGAAGATGTAAGGCAGCCAGGAGTAAGGGAACGGGGGCACCGGGTACAAGCTGCCGGCGAACGCGACTAACATCACAGCAACCGCCATTCCGGAAAGGATGATTGCCCACAAGGTGAGTTCGCCGCGCTCGCGCAGATAGAGGGGCGCGGCGATGCAAGTCAGGATGTAAGCGACCAGGAATCCAAAGGTGGCGAGCGTGCCCAGCCAACCATTGCTTTCGAAACCGGGAACGCCTCGCAGGGCGAGAATCAGGGCAGGAACCAGGGCGCAAACCGTCGCAAAGAACACGGCGCGGTGAGGCGTGCAATTGGAATGGTGCGCGTCTCCGAACGATGGATGCGCGTCGCCCCTGCGACCCATATCGAAAAGAATGCGGGCCGCGGCGGTGAGGCACGCCAGGATGCACGAGAAGAAGCTGATGATGGCGCTGATATCGATGAGGACGCCGAGAATGGGAAGGCTGGCTTTCAGCGCCAGTACATTCAGAGGGGCGTTGCTTTGGCTGAGTGGCTGCGATTCGCCGCGAAAGCCCAGTATTTCAACGTAGGCGCACAGAGTGAAGAAGACGCCGGCGCAAACCGCGGAGACCATGATGGCTCGGGGAATGTTCTGAAGCGGGTTGCTGGCTTCGGAGCCCAGCGATGCGGCGCTTTCAAAGCCGACGAAACTGAAGATGGCCAAAACCAGTCCCAATTGCAGATTGCCTCCCGTCACTCCTTGCAGTTTCATTTGACCGGAGTCCACCGTGAAGCCGTGCCCATAAAGGGTGCAGCCGAGGATCGCGAGAATGATGGCGATGGCGATGACTTCAAACGTCAGCATCAGGCGCGCGGAAAACGTGACATCGCGATAGGCGAGCGTGCCGGCGGCGCCCACTGCGAGGATGACGAGGATCGCGGGGTGGATGGTCGGCCAACCGACGGCGGCGAAGAATACATTCGCGTAGGAAGTGAGGCCGCCGGCGAGCGCGGTGGCCGTACAAATATAAGCGATCACCAGCGACCAGGCGCTGGAGATGCTGCAGAAAGAAGGCAGCACTCGGGCCGTGTAGCTGTAGAGTGAACCGGGCGACGCGGAGTGCCGGGCGAACTGGTTGATGTTGGCCGCAACCAGCGCTGCGGCGACGGTCGCGATCAGGTAAGCCAGCCAGGTGCCATTGCCGCTGAGGCCGTAGACCTGGCTGATGATCAGGGCCGGCGTTGCGGTGGGCGCCACGTTCGCGATGGATTGGCCAATCGTTTCGAGGGGCGAGAGAACGCCCGTTTTGAGGTTGTTTTTCGAAGCCACGTGTCTGCCGGTTCCTGAAGTTTTGGAAAGGCGACGGGGTTTCCACTCGTCATGTTACAGCAGATCTCGTGGTGGTGATATTCTGTGCGTTATGCGAGTTGGCGTATTTACCGCGTTGTTGTCGCAAATGTCCCTGGACGACGTTCTGAAGAAGATGAAGTCGGTGGGCGTTTCCACCGTCGAACTGGGAACGGGAAATTATCCTGGCGATCCACATTGCAAGCTGTCGATGCTGGATAACGAAACCGAGCTGAAGACCTTCAAAAAGAAGCTGGAAGATGCGGAGATCTCGATCAGCGCGTTGAGCTGCCATGGCAATCCCCTGCATCCCGACGCCGCGGTGCGCAAGGCTTATCAGGAGACGAACCGCAAGACGATTCTGCTGGCTGAGAAGCTGGGCGTTCCCGTCGTGATCGATTTCTCGGGCTGCCCGGGAGACCACGAAGGCGCGAAGTTCCCGAACTGGGTGACTTGCCCCTGGCCGCCCGAGTATCTCGAAATTCTGGATTGGCAGTGGGAGAAACAAGTCACTCCCTATTGGACCGAGCGCGGCAAGTTCGCTAAGGACCACGGGGTGAACATCGCGATAGAAATGCATCCCGGGTTTGTGGTGTACAGCCCGGAAACAATGCTGCGTTTGCGCGCGATTGGCGGAGTGGCCGTCGGTTGTAACTACGATCCGAGCCACATGTTCTGGCAGGGCATCGACCCGATTGCCGCGGTACGGCTGCTGGGCGATTGCATTTACCACGTGCACGCCAAGGACACCCAGATCTACGATCGTAATTTACCTCTCACAGGCGTTCTGGATACGAAGAAGTATACCGACGAGCGCCATCGCGCCTGGATTTTCCGCACGTGCGGTTACGGGCATGGCGCGGAATGGTGGAGCGAATTCGTCTCTACGCTAAGGATGTTCGGGTATGACTACGTGCTCTCGGTGGAACACGAAGATTCGCTGATGTCGCCGGAGGAAGGCCTGACCAAAGCGGTGAAGTTCCTGGATGGACTCGTGATCAAAGAGCCGGCCGCCGCGGCTTGGTGGGTCTAGTCGGTCGACCGTTTGTGTAGGACGTGCTTCTTGAAGTCCGGCCAGAATTCCTTGAGGACGTCGGACAGCGCATCGGTGGCAACGTCGGTACCCAGGCGATTCATCGTATCGACGAAGCCGCGTTCGTCCGGATAGTACGTGTTGCCGATGGAGGCGTCAACTCCGTTTCCCAACCATTCCGAGAAATTGAAAGTGACGCTTCCGTGATCCGTACGCGTTTCCATCACGCTAAACACGGCGTGGAAGGTGCGCCGGACGGCAGATCCTTTTCCCATGCGGAAATAGCGGGGATCTTCACGCAGCAGAGAGGGCATCACGCCCTCCGTCATCATGTTGCCGATGGCCTGGTCACCATAGGCGGTAACGTACCGGTGCGCATACCCTTTCAGCCCCTGGCCAAACGAGGGGTTCTGATTTTGCAGTTGGTAGATGCCCGACAACACTCCGGCGATCACAAAACCGGGTCCGTCCAGCGTATCGCTCTTGGCGATGTTGAATTTCTGCCTGACTGTAATCGGCGTGTAGATCTGGGAAGCCTCGGCGGTCCGGTAGTTGGGCAGCACGCCGAAGATGTGCTTGTCTTCAGGGGTAGGGACAGGCGCCTTGGAAGCCGGGTCGGCGTGAATTCCTGAATCGATTGGGGCTGAAGCCGCGGTGGCCGCTGCCGGCTCAGGGGGCGGCGTCCCGGGCGACTGTCCGCAGAGAAGCGGGCCAAAGGCGGACAAAACCAGGAGTCGCCGCGCGACCAGGTGCACGTTAGAAATCATCTTTTTTTGTGAATCGCGCTGAAAACAGACCAACCCGCATTAACATTTGATGCTCAGACTTCGCGAACGATGCGCAACGATGCGCAACGATGCGCCCCGGAATCCAATAAGCTTCAGACGGCGGCGAACAGTGACTAGGTTACCTCACGCAGCCGTTTTGCCCAGCCATTGTCTCAAAAGCTCAGTTGGATCGCTCGTAAAGTCTACAGCTTCGGGTTGGTCGGGCACCCCGTTAAGAGTTTCGATGGCGCGCACTCCATTTGGGCCGGGGATGAGCTCCAGGCGTTTCCCCGGCAGGTCGAACCGGAGCACGTCCCCGATCCAAACCACCGAGATACGGGCGCGGATACGATAGCTTTCCTGGTGCGCGGCACGCAAAAGGTGGTCGGTGAACGGGCTTTTTCGAAGTTTCTCGACGTAGGGCTGCAGTGCGATTCTGGCGGCTCGGTCCGATTCGCGGCGGTTTCTGGCGCCGGCGCCGTCTTCCCGCTCCGTTACTGCTTCCATGCTCTTGAGGCTGCTTTCCAGATTGTCGAGGAAACCCATGGATTCTATTCTCGCCGAATGAAGCGCTGTTTTGGCGAAAATCAACTTGGCCACCAGCGTGCAACTGTACGGTCATGAACCGTACGGCGTTTTTCCCCCTGGCACTTCTGTGTTTCGCATCGCCGATCTTCGGTCAGGAGCAGTCGCCGTTTGGAGCGGGCGGAATGTTCTCGGAGAGTCACTCAGACGCCGAGACCCCGGGAGTGAGCCCGGCGGTGGAAGCAGCGCCCGCCGTTCCCTCTGTACCGATGACGGTGCGAGAGAAATTTGTTCGAAGCACCAAGGCCACATTCGGACCGCTGGCTCTCGTTTCCGTGGGTGTTGTCGCCGGGTATGAGCAGCTAACGAACACGCCGGGACCTTGGGGACAGGGAGGCGAGGCGTATGCGGAAAGATTCGGTTCCACATTCGGCATTTCCTTTGTCGATCAATACACCGAATTCGCTTTGGCTGCGGCGCTGCACGAGGATCCGCGATACTATCCTTCCGCGGACGCCTCTTTCAAGGCGCGCATCAAAAGCGCATTGAAACAAACGCTCATCAAGAGAACGGATGCAGGCGGCGAACGGTTCGCCTACGCGGAGTTCGGTGGCGCGTTGGCTGGCGGCTTTGTGGCCAACGCATGGCTGCCGCGCACCGATAACAGTGTGGGCGATGGTTTTGAAACGGCGGGGCTCCTCATCGCCCGCGACCTCGGTTTCAATCTGATACGGGAATTCGTTCCCATGTTCCGCCACATCCAATAACCTGAATCGATTCCGCCGTGTCCTAAAATGGTGGTTCATCATTCGCAGGAGAACAAATGGCGGCTAAACGCATCGGCATCCTCACCGGCGGCGGGGACGTTCCAGGATTGAATTCAGTCATCAAGACCGTGGTCTATCGGAGCAATGAGATCAAGGCGGAGGTTATCGGATTGCGCCGCGGTTGGGAGGCGCTGACCCACGTTAATTTCGACGACCCCGCAAGCGTGAGCCGGTATGTGCTGCCGCTGAACCGGGAGAACACTCGGACCATCGATCGGACCGGCGGAACTTACCTTCACAGTTCCCGTACGAATCCGAAAAAGATGAAGAAACTACCCGGTTTTCTCGCGGAGACGGATTTCCCGACGGCCCAGGCGACCAAGGACGGCCAAACCTCGACCGTCTTTGACATGACCAAACAGGTTCTTTCCAACATCGAGAAACTCAAACTCGATTACCTGGTTGCCATCGGTGGCGATGACACGTTGAGCTACGCGGCGCATCTGGACAAAGCCGGGTTCAAGGTGATCGCGGTTCCCAAGACCATGGACAATGATGTGCGGAACACCGAATACTGCATTGGTTTTTCGACCGCGATCACGCGCGCCACCGAAGCCATCGAGCGGCAGCGCACAACCGTTGGGTCCCATGAGCGCATCGGCATCTTTCGGATTTTCGGACGCGATGCCGGCTACACCGCGCTCTACACCGCGCTGGTGACATCGATGCGCTGCTGCATCCCGGAGTATGAATTCGATCTTGAAAAGCTGATCGATCTTCTCATGACGGACAAACGGCTTTCACCCAGCAACTACGCGCTGATCGTGCTCTCCGAGGGCGCGAGATGGAAGGGCTACAACGCCAAGGAAGTGGGCGAGGCTGATGCTTACGGGCATCGCAAGAAGGCCAATGTGGGCGAGGACCTGAGCGACGCTATCAAGAACCATACGGGCGAAGAGACCATCGCGAGCGACCTCACTTACGATCTGCGCAGCGGCAGCCCGGATTTTGTGGATAAGATGGTGGCGTCAACCTTCGCCGGCATGGCTGTGGATTGCATCGAGAAGGGAACGCATGGCGTGATGATGGGCCTCAGCCAGGGCTGTTACGCGGTGGTGCCGATTCCGGATCCCAAGCTTGGCCCTCGCAAGGTGGATGTGGCGACGATGTATAACACCGAAAGGTACCGTCCGATCTATACAAATAAGATCGGATTGCCGATATTCCTTACGCGGGCCTGAATCGCTCGCTTGGCCTTTGGAATGGAGTCTGACACAAGGATATTCGCAGTTCCGCATGAGAATCTAAATCGAGCGGTCAATTTCAATATTGTCCGGTCCGAGGTAGAGGGAGGTGTGTATTTGCGGGATCTTCTGCCGGGTTCGGCGATCGAGATACAGACCAGAAACCGCCTTTACGTGATTGTGATGCAGGCGGAGGGCGAAGTGCTGATTTCCGGCCACCCGGACTTTTGTCCGAGCCCCGTGCTGGTGAAGGTGGATGGTTCCAACTGGGGCGGGTCGATGCTGAAGCAAGGATTCATCGGACGCGGAATGCGCCTCGAATTCCGCCATCCTGTTTTTCAGACCGTGACGACGTCGCCGATCTTTGAGATCAGGCAAGTAGCTTAGACACCGTATCCAAAGTCTCGGACTGATATCCTAACTACGCCCTATGTTTCTTCGTATCCTTGCGCATCCTGTACTGGTGAACCTGAACTTCCACATGCCCGTGATCATGGATCTTTCCCATCCTCTGGTCATGCTCACTGGTGAGAATGGTTCCGGGAAAAGCACGCTGCTCCACTCAATTTTTTATGCCTTGAAGAACGAGCAGGTGGATCAGTTCGTCTACCGCTGGCAAGCTGAGGAAGCCGTGAAGCGCGATTCGGTATATCTGTTCGATGCCGAGCAGCACAACCCGCGCATGATGCTGGATACGTTCCAGAAAGACCCCGCCATGTTGGAATTCCTGCGCTCGGCCAGCCATGGGCAGGTGATGCTTTCCATGTTCAAGGAGACCTTCCCGAAGATGCCCGAGGGAACGATTCTGCTGCTCGATGAGCCGGAGATGGCGCTCTCCGTTTCCAACCAGCGGCGCGTGTTCAAGATGCTGAAGGAACTCGTGGATCAGAAGCACTTCCGCATCATCTGCGCAACGCATTCCCCCATCCTGATCGAATCGCCCGAAAGCTACGTCATCAACCTCGACTTTCACATCAACCGGAACATCCTGCCGACGGATCTGGCGGTGGAAGGCGCAAGCACGATCCAGTAGGCCAGCCCGCAAAGGTGCGTCGGGCACCCTCATTACATTGAAGTAAAGCGGGCGACCTATTCAAAAGCCGTGGGGCGGAAGTGAAAGTGAGCGATCACTTCGCTCGATACCGGACGATCCTTCAGTTGCGCGGGCTGAAACTGCCACTCATAGGCGGCATCTCCGGCCAGTTGCACCAGGGCGCGATCGCTTCCGTGAGAAAGCAGTTCCACGGAAGAAACACGGCCCGTGTTATCCACCTTCAGCTTGAGATCCACAGGAACCTCCGCGGTGAGTTCGCGAGCGATGTCCGCAGGCACATGCGGCGTAATCCTTCGCAGCACCTGCGGCGGATGAAAATCCTGACCGCCGCGGTAGCCGCCTCCCAGCGCACCGAACACCGGAATGCGGTGGATGACGTGCTTGATTCCTCCATCCTGAGGGGCTTCCAGATCAACCGTCGCGTCGGCTGTTCGAATCGCCTCGGAAGGCGGCGGAAGTGGATTCGGATTGTGCGGGAAAGCGCCTGCGTTCGGGTTGGGACGAGGTTCTGGAGCAGTGTCGCGCGTCGGCGCCGGCTCCGCAGGCTGAGGAGGCGAAGCGACCGCGGGCGTCGGCGTGTTGCGCGCCATGGATGCCGGTTGGCTGGCCCGCGCCTTCGACGGCGCTGTCTTTACAGGCGGAGCCACGCTGGCGGGCGTGGGTGGCGTTTCGAGTGGCACTACAGGTTGCACTACAGGTTGCACTACGGGTTGCCCTACGGGTTGCGTGTTGAGTTGTTCCACCGGTTGCGGTGGGGCAGGCGGCAGCGGGGCAGTCGGTGGAGGCTCCGTCACGTCGCTGATGGTGATGTCGCCAGGGCGCG
>Ga0182012_10001042_pt1 | contig 30667 bp, 25 predicted proteins | sample 612S2SmetaG_FD_120486 | JGI IMG/M metagenome (GOLD analysis project Ga0182012, IMG submission 120486) | Permafrost microbial communities from Stordalen Mire, Sweden - 612S2S metaG | ecosystem: Environmental > Terrestrial > Soil > Wetlands > Permafrost | place: Sweden: Stordalen | collected...
AAGCCGGTCATAATCCTGGCAAGCGAACGTTCCTGCAGCCAGAAGTTGCGTGGCCGACCCGTCAATTTGCCAAATGAAAAATTCTTTGGACGAAATCGAAAACATTCTCATCCTCTGAGGAGCGTGCGCTTCTCGCGCGCGCGTCTCGAAGGATGGCCGCTTGCACTGCCTTTGCGGCCATCCTTCGAGACGCATCGCTGCGCGATGCTCCTCAGGATGAGGACGGTATCGGGACGTATCGATTCCGCGATGCTCCCTCAGGATGACGACCGGGGAGGATGCCGATATGATCAGAAGTTCGTGAAACGCTGGTCTAATGCTGCCGGCCGAGCCACAGCCAGCCGCCGAGTGCCAGTACGACGATCACCGCGATCGCGATCGCCCATACGCTGACGCGAACGTCGCTGGTGGTTTGCCGCACGCTTTCATTGTGCGCGATCTCGCGATTGCGCTTGTTGGTGTCCTTGCCCGCATCGTTCATCGTCACCCCCGTCAGGGTATCGCTGGCGCCGCTGACCTCGCCGTTAGGCCCCGGCCGTCGTCGACGGCCGCAGCTGCACCTCGACCGAGGACAGCCCCTCGGCGCTAGCCTGGCCGCTGCCGCCGAGGCCGGCGAGCCGGCTCAACGAATAGGCCGCCACCGCCGCGCACAGCGCGGCAACCGCGGCCGCCATGAACACCGACGCCGGGCTCCATCGCATCGCCAGCAGCATGCCGCCGATCAGAGGCCCGACAATCGAGCCGACCCTTCCGATCCCGAGCGCCCAGCCGACGCCGGTTGCCCTGACCGAGGTCGGATAGAGCGCCGCGGCCAGCGCGTTGGCGGCGGTCTGGCCGCCGACGACGCAAAACCCGGCGACGAAGATTGCCATGGTTACGAAGACAATGGAATGACCGAGCTGGCCGATCGCGCCGACCGCGACAACGGCGATCAGATACACCAGCGCCAGCACGCGGAACGAGAAGCGGTCGATGACGCGGCCGAGTACCAATACTCCGACCACGCCGCCAACCTGCAACATAGTGCCGATCGCTACCGCCGCAGCTACCGACGCGCCGAGGTCGTTGAGCACCACCGGCAGCCAGTTGGAGAGGAAATAGAGGTCGAGCAGACTCATGAAGAACACCACCCACAACAGCAGCGTGGCGAGTGTCCGCCCCTCCCCGAACAGATGCCGCACCGGAATGCCGGACAGTTGCGCTTCATGCACGACGAACTGCGTCGCTATGTCGAACGCAGCCTTCGGATTGACCGCGCCGAGCAGGCGCGCGACCCGCGCGTCGGCGCTTCCCGAAAGCGCCAGGAACCGCACCGATTCGGGAAGCCGCAGCGCCAGGATCGGCACCAGCAACAGCGGCGCGATGCCGCCGGCGACGAACACTGAGCGCCAGCCGAATTGCGGAATCAATGCCGCGGCGAGAAAGCCGCCGAGCGCCGCGCCGACCGAAAACCCGCAGAACATGATCATCACCATGGTGGCGCGGCGGCGCCGAGGATTGAATTCCGAGGTCAGCGCAATGGCATTGGGCATCGCGCCGCCGAGCCCCAGCCCGGTGAGCAGCCGGATCGCCAGCAAGGAGGTGATGTCGTGCACGAAGGCAGTGGCCAGCGCGCCCAGGCCGAAGGCCAGCGTCGAGCCGATGATGATCTTCTTGCGCCCGACGCGGTCAGCCAGCGGACCGAACAGCAGCGCCCCGATCATCAGCCCGACCAGGCCGGCCGAGAACACCGGGCCGAGCGCGCCCTTGCTCAAGCCCCATTCCCGGGCCAGCGCCGGCGCGACATAGCCGATGGCCTGGGTATCAAACCCGTCGCAGAACAACACCGCCGCGCAGGTCAACAGCAGCCGGAGCTGAAACGCGCCCACCGGCTGCCGATCGATGAAGTCGGCGACATCGACCTGCGATGCGCCGATGTGAGCTTCCGACATCGCCACGGTTAGTCCCCTCCCTTGAAACGGGCTTTCCGGTTCTTGCGACCGGACTCTGTTTCGACAGCTTCATGCGATCCAATCATTTCAGGCCACGAGCGTTGGCCTCTCGCTCCCTCTCCCGCTCGCGGGGGAGGGCTGGGGTGGGGGTGCCTCAGCATAAACACCGCCCGCGTCTGCCCCCACCCCGACCCTCCCCCGCAATAGCGGGAGAGGGAGCGCAGCATCGCAAGCTTCGATATGATCAGAACTTCGGAAAGGCTGGTCAAGTGCCTGCTCAGCTGCGCAGGGCGTCCCTGGAGTAGCCGGCGATGCGCTTATAGCCTTCGGACAGCGCGACAAGTTCCGCGCGGCTGATGACCTCGTCGATATCGGCGAACGGCCGATCGTGGGTGCGCTGGTAGACCTCGCGCAGGATGGCGTCCGGCGGGTTGGTGCGGTTGGTCAGGACGACCCGCGTGGTCGCCGGCAGCCGCTCATGCTCATAGGCCGCGAGCGCGGCAGCCGGATCCTCGTTTGCAAGCAGCGCCGACACCAGCGCGCGGGCATCCAGGATCGCCTGGCCGGCGCCGTTGGAGCCGCGCGGCACCATCGGGTGGGCGGCATCGCCCAACAGCGTCACCCGGCCAAAACTCCACCGCGGCAGCGGGTCCTGATCGACCATCGGAAATTCCAGCACGCTGTCGGCCGCGCGAATCAAGGCGGGCACGTCGAGCCAATCGAAATGCCAGTCGGCGAAGGCGCCGATGAAATCGTCGATCGAGCCCGGCCGGTTCCAGTCGCGCCGGCGATAGCGAGGGGTTTCGATTTCGGCCACCCAGTTGATCAGCTGCAGGCCGTCGGCGCCGGCAGGGCGGATCGGATAGATCACCATCTTGCCGTGCGACAGCCATCCTGCGCGCACCATGCTGGCGCCCGACAGCACCGGCTTCCAGCGCGTGACGCCGCGCCACATGTTGACGCCGGAATAGCGCGGCTCGCCTTCGCCGGGGAAAAACTGCCGGCGAACCGCCGAGTGAATGCCATCGCAGGCGATCGCGACGCGGCCGCGCCGGGTGGCGGTGGCTGCACCCCCTGCGACATCCGAAAAATGCACGCTGACCCCCGCCGCATCCTGCTCGACGCCGAGGCAATGCTGGCCGGTATTCAGCCGCTCGGCGCCCGCCCGCGCCACGAAGGCATCGAGCAGGACCCGGTGCAGGTCGGCGCGATGAATCGAGAATTGCGGATGATCGTAGCCCGCCGCGCGTCCCAGCGGCTCCTGATAGATCAGCTGCCCGAAGCGATTGAAGAAGGTTGCATCCCTGGTAGCGATCGCCACCGCTGCAAGCGCAGGTTCAAGCCCGAGGGCTGCAAGTTCCTTGCTGGCATGGGGAAGCAGATTGATGCCGACGCCGACCGGCCTGATCTCGGCTGCCTGCTCAAAGATCCGGCAGGAGATCCCGGCGGCCTGCAACGCGAGCCCCAGCGTCAGCCCGCCAATACCGGCCCCGACGATAATGACGTCGTCCATGATTCCTCCCCGGCTTTGTCATCAAGCAGTTGGCGGCGATGAGACACGAAATGTGAGACCACTGTCAATGCAAGCCGCGCGTGTCCGCCCCTCGCCGCGTGCGGGGTCACCGTCATTGCGTCGGCCGGTCGCGATTGAGCCGTTACAGACCATTGAAAGTTCGCTAAAGCTGCGTTTCTCAGCTTCCACTGCCGACCGCATCATCAAAGGCCTGTTGTCTTGCCCAACCCCCACGATTTTCACACTCCGAAATCATCCTACACGAGAGAAGATCTGCTCAAGTCCAGCGAAGGGGACTATTTCGGCCCCGGCAATGCACAATTGCCGGCACCGCCGATGCTTATGATGGACCGCATCGCCGAGATCAGCATGGACGGCGGCGCATTCGGAAAGGGCAATATCATCGGTGAGTTGAACATCACGCCGAGCCTCTGGTTCTTTGATTGCCAGTTTCCTGGCGACCCAGTGATGCCGGGATGTCTGGGGTTGGATGCGATGTGGCAGTTGATCGGCTATTGGCTCGGCTGGTCGGGCTCGCCGGGCAAAGGCCGCGCCGTCGGAGTTGGGGAGGTGAAGTTCGGAGGTGGCATCACGCCACAAACCAGACTCGTGCACTATGAAGTTGACATGCGCCAGGTGAGGCGTGGCAGGCTCGGTCTCGGGATTGCAGACGGCCGCGTGCTTGCCGATGGCACATGCGTCTACCTTGCCAGGGACATGAGGGTAGCAATGGTCCAGTAGGCGCTGCGCTCTCAGCGCGTAGCGCGCAGGCCGACTTGTCCGCCGTGCACCATCCCAGACCCCGTCATTGCCAGGAGCCCTTGCGACGAAGCAATCCATGCTTGTGCCAGACGAGAGATGGATTGCTTCGCTTCGCTCGCAATGACGAGCGCGCGGCCACTTATCCATTGCAATGACGCCGGCGAGACGCGGCGTCAGCACCCAGCCGCTACCGCTCGCCGATGAAGCACATGCCGACGCGCGAGGTCTTGTCCATGGGCTGGCAGGTGAGACCCTCGGCGCAGCTCCATGATGCCAAGCTTGCGTCATTGTCGGCGGCATCGGGGTGGCGGATATAGCAATGGGCGCCCCAGCCGTCGTCATATTGGGTGCCGGCCAGTTCGGTACTGCCGCGCAGTTGCGGACGGGCGGCAAAGCCGTGGGAGAAATCCGGCTGCCGGCCATCGCGAAAAGCGGTCACGATATCGCGGCGGCGGACCTGGTCGCCGAAGAAATGCGGCGAGGCCGGCACGATGGTCGAATTGTTGGGACCGGCCACCATCCAGTCGACGCCCGGAAAATGAAAGCCGCCGATGCCGCGGGTCTGATGGCAGCCCGAACACGTCACGTCGTTGAGGCGGCGTTCGAAGCCGGCCAATGAGCGGATATTCGCAAGTTGTTCGCCGCGCTCGACGGCCCGTTTGAGGGCGGCTTCGACGTCGCTTGCGCTGAACACCGCGCCGGTTCTGGAGGTGCCCTCGCCTTCCACCAGGCCGAATTCCGGCTGCAGGCTGGAGGGCGCAAATCCGACCGGGGTTGGACCGATGGCCGCGGTGGCGAGGAAACGATCTGGGAAAAGGATCGTGCCGCGATCGAGTTCCTGCAGATGCCTGGGATCGAGCAGCCAGGCCTTGAAATCGCTCCTTAGCTTGTCATCGGCCATGATCTTTTCGCGATCGATCTGGTTTTCCAGGGGCGATTCCTCGAACGCTCGCGTCGCGGCGTTGTAGTCGAACACCTTGAAGAGATAGTCGGTGCGAAAATCCCGCACCGCCGACTTCGGCGCATGCGCGATCTGAATATTGGTTTCAATACGATCGATATTTTGCGGCCGCACCAGATCCAGCGGACCATCGCTGGCGATCAGCTTTTCGGCAAGCTCGGCTCCGTTTTGCGGCCAATCGCCGGCTGCCAGCCAGCGGCGGGCGATCTCGGCACAGCTGAAGGCCTTGCCGCGCTCGGCCGCGGCATCGCCCGTGTCATCAGCTTTGGCCTTCAGCACGATATTGAGCGTCATCGGCAGCCGCGGGGAGATCGCGCCTTCGCCGGCCTCCGGCGCGCCGATGCCGACGTCTTTGATGTCCGTCCGCACCAGGCGGTAGAGCAGCCTGATTTCACCGCAATTGGCTTCCGAGACATAGGCGCGGTCCATCCGGTTGACGATGCCCGTCAGCACGAAGCGCGCAGAACCGGAATAAAGCGGCGCGCGGTCGAACAACTGAACATCGTAAGCCGTGCCGACGCCGATGCTTTCGTTCGGAAGATCGGTCTTATGCCTCGATATGTACCGATCGAACTCGGCGTCGAGCGCCTTGCGGACGGCAGCCATCGACGGCAGGTCGAACAATTCGCCACTGGTGAGCGGCGCATCGCCGGGTCGCGCCGGGGCCAGCACGTGGCCGAGCGCAAACCTGCCCGCATCGAGGGCGCGGAGCGCCAGCGGATCGATGATCGCGGTGCCCCGCTCCAGTGCCGCAGCACTTTCCGCAGCGCGTAGCGGCATAACGCCGGCAAGCAACATCAAGACGGCAACGAGAATTCGCAAAGGGGCGCCTGTCCTTTTGGCAACGCCATCGGAACCACGCTTATGCGAGGCGCGGTTCCGACAGGCGAGCGCTTCCTATTGCGCAAACTAGCCGAAATGGAGGCGGGTTTTTAGTGCCTTTTCCGGCAAATGCTGCCGCTGGCTTTGGGCAAAAAAGGCGACCGATCAGGAACACGGCAGGCGATCCGCAGCGCGCCCGTCCTTGTTCGGTATTGCCGCGGCGCTTGCTTCAGTGGCCGATAATCAGGCCGCTGCTGGTCACGACCACCCAACGGCCGTCCTGACGCCGGATGGCATCGACCCGGCCAAGACCAGGCACGGGATCGCCGGGATGAACCTCGTAATACATTCCGTCGCGATCTTCGATCAGCGCGACGCCCCCGGAGATTTTACGCAGCAGCCAGCCTTCCACTGCCGGCAACCTGCCGACCCTGGATGCCGCGGACCCCTGCGGCGTAATCGATCCCGTGGACTCCTTGGTCGCCATCCGTGCGGCTGCGGCCGGTGCCGTGGCAATCTGCGGCGGCGCCTCCCGCAGCAACTCGAGCGCTTCGCTCAGCCGCCCGAGTTTGGAGGCCGGATCGGCCTGCGCCTTTTCGAGCTTTGCCAGGATTTCGCCGGTCTTGCTGAGCTGCGCTAGGCTGAGCCGGGAGCTGCTTTCGAGGCTGGCCTTCAGCGCCTGGACGTCGGCGTCGATCCGCGCCACCGATTCCTCAAGGCCGCGGTCACTTACCGCCTCGTGACCGAAACCGCCGGTGAGGCCCGGGATCGTCAGCAGGGTGCCGATCGCGCTGGCCACCGCGGCCACCGCGGCGGCCGCCACCAGCGCCACTAGCCGGCGCTTGCGGGGCCTGACTGGACCCGCTCCGAATTGCGGTTTGCGGCCGGCGCGGTCGGTTTCCCAGGCGCGGTTGCCGGATGACATGTTGATGACCCTGCTGGCGATACGCAAGGCATCCTCGCCGGAAGCCTCAAGCTTCGCAGGAGTGGCCCTGCCTGCGTCCGGCTCCGGTCTTTCGGCGGCGCGGTTGTCCCCCGCCGAGGCGGATGCGGCAGGGTGTGATCCCTGCGCGGCCACCGGCGCCGGCGCCGCTATCGGCTCGCTGTGGGCAACTGAAGCCTCGCCAGTAGCCGCCTCTGCGCTGAGGGAACCGGCTTCACTACCGGTTGGCTCTTCCTGCTGTGCGGTCACGGTCAAATTCTCCAAATGGATTTGACCATTTGGTAACTTTCATTGCTTGCGAAATCGTTACGCACGGGGCGTACTTCTACGTGGCCGCGCGGCAAGCCGTGGGCGCGCGGCGGCACGCCGCCTCTGGCCGGCTCGGTGAAAGGCTCCGCGAGTGAGCCATCAAATCCATCACCACGATTGGGGGGTTATGGATTTGAGGGCGCGCCCCGGAATGACGGCGAGCGGCGACAGAAACGAAGCGTCAGAACAGAAAGCTAACGTGCGACAATCAGGCCTTTGGTGGTCACCACCACCCAGCGGCCGTCCTGACGCTTGATGGCATCGACCCGGCCGAGACCGGGCACGGCATCGCCGGCAAACACCTCGAAGGTTCCCTGCCGGTTCTGGATCACGGCGCTGCCGTTGCCGACGTCACTCAACACCCAGCCTTGCAACGTCGGTAATTTCGCCGGCCCGGCCTTGGGCGCGGAAAGCGGCGGCGCGGACGCTAACCCGGCAGCGGCCGGGGGCGTCATCGATGCATCCTTGGCCGCGACCTGGGACGCAGCGCCGACTTTATCCATGGCATCGCTGAGCTTGGCAGGTCTGGCCACAAGCTTGGCTTGCGCCTTCTCGACCAGGTCAAGGCGATCGCTGATGCTGTTGGACTGGCTCAGGCCGAGCTTGGCGTTTTGTTCGACATTGGCCTTCAGCTCCTGGAGGTCGGCGTCCATCTGAACCACGGAGGCTTCAAGCGTGCTGTTGTCGGGCTTGGTCGCATGAGCGTCGACAAAATGCCCCACACCAACGGTCGCCAATGCGCCGCCAATGGCGCCCGATACGGCGGCCAGCGCCACCACGAGCGCCAGCGCGGACGATCGCCACACGGCCTGCCGCGGTCCGGAGGCGACCGCCGGTGCAGCTTGTTTGGCTGCCCCGGCGCGGCGGTCCGGTGGCGCGACCGGAGCCCTGGCAGCAGCCTTGGCAGCAGCGCTCGGCGCGTCAGCCCGGGCTGTCTTTGATTTTTCTGGATCCAGTTTGGTCCTGAACAGCCCGAGCCTTTCACGGCCGCGCTTGGGCAGGGGATCATCCGCAACATCGGCGCCGGCCGGAGCTTTCGTCTCCACCTCTGCCAAATCTGCCAGCGTGCCGCTCGCCGCATCCGCCGAAGCGGAGGCAGCCGGTGCAGGGCTGGGGAAGGCGGATGCACCGCCGGTCGGCTCGACCTGTTGTTCGCTCACGGTCGGAATCTCCATTCTAGAGTGTCCATTTCGACATTTCTTGGCGCTTATCTAGTCGTTTGCCTGCCGTTTGCCTTGTCTCTTGCCTTGTCGCTTGCAAAATCCGCCAGCGGCGACCGGCCTGCCGGGGTACCGAAGCTCGCCCGGCGCGGCCTTGGAATTGACCGATATTGCCCTGCGGCATGACCCGGATGCCGCGTTTGCCCAGGTGCATTTCCCGACTAACATGGCAGGACCGGACCAGCCGGCAGGCGGGGAATTCCATGGCGATCGAGAAATGCATCGACGTTTTTGACGAAAACGAAGTCATTTTTGAGGAGGGCTCGACCGGACGCGAGCTGTTTGTGGTGCTCGACGGCCTGGTCGAGATCGCCAAGATCGACGACGCCCGCAAGACCGTCATCGTGACGCTCGGCAAGGGCGAGTTCTTCGGCGAGATGGCGGTGATCGACGGCTCCTCGCGCTCGGCCTCCGCGATCGCCGCCGCGCCGAACACCCGGGTGATGCGGATCAATCATGCAAGGTTCGTCTACCTGGTCAGTCAGCAGCCGGCCTTTGCGCTCATGATCATGGACGCGCTCAGCAAGCGGCTGCGCCGATCCAATGACGTCTCGTTCCGGGCCGCCCATCCATGAGCGAGCGCAAGCCAAGCCCGTTTCCCGTTCTTCTGAACAACGACGTCTGCTCGCTGATCCAGGCGGCTGAAGACGTCTACCAGGTCCGCTTCAAGAACCGGGCCGCCAACGCCTATGTGGTGCGCGGAAAATCCCGGACCATCATGATCGACGTCGGGCTGTCCTCCAACTATCCCGCGCTGCTGGAATGCCTGCAGCATATCGACTGCCCGCCGCACAAGATCGACATGGTCATCCTGAGCCACGAGCATCTCGATCACATCGGCGCCGCCTGGCATTTTGCCGAAAGCCGCACCCTGATCGCCGCCCATCGCCTCGCCGCCAACAAGATCCGGCTGCGCGACGACTTCTCGATGCTGCGCAAGATGTTCAACGAGCCCGACGTGCCGATCGATGTCGATATCTGGCTCGAAGAGGGCAACCTGCTCGACCTCGGCAACTTCCGCCTCAACGTGATGTATACGCCCGGCCACACCTCGGCCTGCATCAGCCTTTTCGACCAAGACCAGGGGCTGCTGTTTGCCGCCGATACCCTGATGCCCGGCGGGGTGATGGGCGGGGTGTTCGGATCGGGCAGCATCGCCGACTACATCCAGTCGCTGGAGCGGCTGCAGGGCTTGAATTCGAAGATCCTGCTGTCCGGGCATGGCCGGCTGTCCGACACGCCGCAGGACGATGTCAGGATCGCGCTCGCCCGCTCGCACGGCCTGTTGTCGGACACCGCGCAACTGTTCGACGCACTGGATGCGCGGTCGAATTTCGAGCCGATCATGCAATCGGTGCGCGACCTCAACAAGCTCGACGATGGCTGAGCGGGCGGTCGCGTCCGCAAAGGATGCGCCGCCGCCGACGGCGTAGGGGCGCCCCTTGTGGGTGCCCTCGTGCCGCATCGCGGATCGGAGTTGGTCGCAGCAGGGCGGCCACAAGGGGCGCCCCTACACGATGGACCGATGGCATACAAGAGCGGTTTCTCAGGTTGCCTCGCTAAACCGCTCGTTCAAAGCACCACCGGCGCGTCCGGCAGTTCGTTGGGATCGCCGGGATGAGGCGGAAAATGCGTCGCCAGTTGCCTGGAGACGGCTTCGATGCCGCCGATGATGCCGGCCTGGAAATGTCCGGTCCTGAAATGGCGCTCCATATCGGCGCAGATCTGCTGCCAGCCGGCCGCGCCGATGGAAGCGTCGATGCCGCGATCGGCGACGATCTCGACCTTGCGGTCGGCGAGCAGCAGATAGATCAGCACGCCGTTGTTATGGGCGGTGTCCCAGATCCGAAGCTGCGAGAAGATATCGAGGGCGCGCTCGCGCGCCGATTGATCCTTCAACAGCGGCGCGCCGTCGAGTGCGCCTTCCACCACGAAGCGGACCTGGCCGGAATGCGTCTTTTCACCGGCCTTGATCGCCTGCTCGATCGCGGCCAGCACCGGCGGCGGAAAGAAGCGCCTGACCTGCCAGTGGTGGGCGAGAAGATGCCTGCCGATGCGGTTCAACCTCATCTTCACCAGCTCCCCGACGCACCGCCGCCGCCAAAGCTGCCGCCGCCACCGCTGAAGGAGCCCGAGTCGCTCGAGCCGCCGCCGCCTGAAAAGCCGCCACCACCGCCGGAATAGCCACCGCCGCCGACAAAACCGCCGCGGCCGCCGCCACCGAAATTGAAGATGCTGTCGCCGATCATGGTGAAGACAAAGGCGATTCCCCCCGAGATCAGCGACAACAGCGGCGAGGCCAGGAGAAACCAGGCCAGCAGCCCGACGAGGCCGCCGGCGGCGACCGAGCCGATCAACCGGCCCAGCGTGGCGCGCAGGATGGTGCCGACGATGAACACGGCGAACAGGATGACGGGATTGAAGAGGTCTTCGATCGAACCGATCGAGCCGGAGGAGTCACGGCGTGGCCGTGGTGCCGGGGCCGGCAGCGGCTCGCCGTCGATCACGTTTATGATCCGATCGATGCCGGCTGTGATTCCGCCGGCGAAATCGCCGCTGCGGAATTTCGGCGTGATGACTTCGTCGATGATGCGCTTGGCGGTGACATCGTTCAGCGCGCCTTCAAGCCCGTAGCCGACCTCGATGCGCAGTTTGCGATCGTCCTCGGCGACCACCAGCAATGCGCCATCGTCGATCTTCTTGCGGCCGATCTTCCAGGCTTCCGCGACCCGGATCGAATATTGTTCGATTGCCTCAGGCGCCGTGGTCGGCACGATCAATACCGCGATCTGGCTGCCCTTGCGGGCCTCCAGATCCTTCAGCGTCTGGTTCAGCCGGGCGATATCGCCGCTCGATAACGTGCCGGTCTGATCGACCACCCGTCCGGTAAGCGGCGGCACCGCGACGTCGGCCCGGGCGGCGAACCCCCAGCATACAAGCAGCGCCAGCAGACAGGCTCTCGCGACGTTCATCAGGGATCAATCAGGGTTGCCGGACTATTTGGCGGGCGCGGGCGTCGGACTGAAATCCACCTTCGGCGCGGTCGAAATTTCCTTCTCATTGTCGACCGTGAAATTGGCCTTTTCCTTGTAGCCGAACGCCATCGCCGTCAGGTTGTTCGGGAAGGTTCGGATGCCGACATTATAATCCTGCACCGCCTTGATGTAGCGGTTGCGCGCCACCGTGATGCGATTCTCGGTGCCTTCGAGCTGCGCCATCAGGTCGTGGAACAAGGCGTCGGATTTGAGCTGCGGATAGTTCTCGGTCACCACCAGGAGCTTGGACAGCGCGCTGGTCAGTTCGCCCTGGGCGGCCTGGAATTTCGCAAACGCCCCGGGATCGTTGACCAGCTCCGGCGTGGCCTGGATACTGCCGACCTTGGCGCGGGCATTGGTCACCCCGAGCAGCACGTCCTTTTCCTGCTGCGCAAAGCCCTTCACCGAATTGACCAGGTTGGGCACCAGATCGGCGCGCCGCTGATACTGGTTGAGGACCTCGGACCATGCCGACTTGACCTGCTCGTCATTGTTCTGGATCGCGTTGTAGCCGCAATTGGTCAGGCTCAGCATCGCCAGCGCCGCCAGCACGCTAAACAATCTGCGCATCGAAATCTCCCGCTGCATTCTGGGCAAGCTATCAGATCGATCGTGCCAGGTAAGCCATCCTGAGAGCGCCTACCGCGGCCAATTCGTCGCCGCTAGCTCTTGCCTATCATTTGCAGAATTAGCAACGGGTAACGACTGCACGGCGCCATGGCGTCACCGGCGGACGCGGCATCGAGTCCTGTTTCCAGCGAGCTCTGATCGATTCTGAGCGACATGTGATCCCATTCACTTGCAATCTCAGGTTGGCGCGGCCAATCTCTGGTTTCAACAAAAGGCCGCGCCGGAACGCGGCGACCAGAGGGCTGCTGCGATGACATCGACCTCCCGCTTCACGCTGACCGCGTCATCCGCGCTCAGCGACGATTACATCTACACTTCCGACACCCTGCTTAACCTCGCCCAGCCGTCCGCACTCGGCGTGTTCGCGACGGACGCGGGTCCAAACGCGCTATTTGCGCGGATTGACGGGGCGCTGTGCCAGCTGTCGCCGGCCGACGGAGAAAACACCGCGGGGTGGTCGGTGACCACGGTCCGCAGCGCATCCGGCGTCACCCAGGCGGTCGCCGGGACCCAGAACGATGGCACCATCCACGGCTTCTACACCGATGCCAACAAGCTTTATCATATCGCATTCGATGGATCGGCGTGGTCGGCGCCGGCAAGCTTGCCGCTGTGCAGCGGGCTGCAGGCGACCGTCAACCAGACCACCGGCGAACTGATCGTCACCGGCGTCGACGCCGATGGCAATCTGCTGTTTGTCCGACAGTCCCCCACCGACGGAAGCTGGCAGGCGACGTCGATTACATTTGAAGCATCGCTCGCCGGGACCCGTCCTGTCCTCGCGCTGACCAATCCGGGCTGCGATTGGGTGATGGCAACCCCCGGGGTTGGCAGCCAGCTCAACCTTTTCCAGGGCTCGCCGACCAGCCTGACCAGCGGTCCGCAGGTCGTCCCGGTCAAAGCACCGGTCGCACAGGTCGTACTGGCGTTCTGGCAGAGCAACTCGCCGCTGTTCTTGTTCACGGACAGCCAGTTCAATCTTTACGCCACCGTCGGCTCCTCCTCGAGTGTGGTTCAGATCTCGCAGGCCTCGGTGGCGTCCGCCGCGGCGATCCTCGATCAGAACAGCCGGCTGCACGTGTACACGGTGTCGCCGGCGGGCGTTCTCTCGGTGCTGCATCAGACCGGATGGAACAACACCACCGGACCGGTCTGGGCGCCGATCATTCCGCTCGCTTCCGACATTCAGCTCGTGTTCACCGACACCAACCCGCTTGACGCGACCGCCTTCTTCGCGGTCGATCCCGAAGGCGCGCTGTCGCATTATCGCAAGGTCACCCGGCAGGACGGCGCGCGGGTGTGGGCGTCCGGCAAGGCGCAGACCCCCGGCGGCGCCAAGAATTTCCAGGTTCCGCTCTATCGAACGGAGATCCGGGTTGTCGACGAGAACGGAAGCCCCGCCGCGGGCTACGCCCTGACCGTCAGCGCGTCTCGCGAGACCAGTGTCCTGGTGAAAGGCGTGGCTCAGGCGATCGGGCCGTCACGCACCCTGACGGTGACGACGAATCCGGTCGGACGGGTCACGCTCTCGACCATCGCCTCGGGGCTGCACGCGCCGCAATTGAGCTTCGAGGGTCCCGGGCTTTGGGCGACGGCTCCGCACAACGCGGCCGACGGCATTCAGTCCTATCTGCGCGGCGAAGGCGTGCTCAACCAGGGCACATCGCGCGTCCTGCCGATGTTCGGGCCAAACACGTTGCAGCAGGCCACGGTGGACGGACAGCCGCTCGCGCCGGCGACGCAGGACCCCAGCAATGGCAGCGATCTGGCGCAGGCCGCGGCGAGCGGCATCACGTCGATGTTCAAGATCCATCCGAAGCCTGACGGCACGAGCGCGCTCGCGGCCGCCGGCGTGGTCGGCTTCTCCATCGACTTTTCCAATCCGGACCGCCCCGCTTATGTCGAGTACCGAAGCTCGGAAGCGCTGGCGGCGGCGCAACGCAAGCTGCTGCACGCGCATGGAGGTTTGGCAGCCGACAGCTGGTGGGACGACGTCGCCGGCTTTTTCGAGGATGTCCTGAAGGGGATCGAGAACGGCGTGATCGCGGTCGTCAATGTCGTCGTCCATGCCGCGGTGGATCTTGCGGTGCAGATCGGTGACGAGATCCACAAACTTGTCAATCTTGCCGTCAAGGATATCGAGACGATCGCCGCCGTCGTCGCTGGGATCCTGGCCAAGATCGAGGCCGCGATTGAGGCTGTCATCGACTGGCTCAAGATGGTGTTCGACTGGGACGCCATATGGAACACGGCGAAAGCGCTCGAGAGTGCGCTGACCCAAGCCTTTCCCTACCTGCAGAACGTCATCAGCAACGACGCCGAGCCGTTGGTCAACGGCTTCTTCGCCAAGCTCGAGACCCTCGTTACAGATTCGTTCGACAAGGTGATCGCGGGTTTCGATCAGGGGCAAACGCTTGCTTCCCTGTCGGGCTCGACGTCGCGGCTGGCGCTGCAGGCCACCGGCGCTCTGCGCCGCCCGGTCGCCGCGGGCTTCGACATTGGGCAGTGGATCAGCGGCGTCCAGCACAACTGGCTGCTCGAAAAGATCGAGAGCTACCTCGGCGGCGGGTCGTTCGACTCGGTCGATGCGCTGGCACAGCCGCTGGAGACGTTGAAGACCGCCTTCGACACGGTGTTCACCGACTTCCAGACTGCCGCCGTGGCCTTTGCGAACTTCGTCCAGACCGCCATCACCGAACCCAAGGATTTCCCGACCATCGGCGTTGCCGACTTCCTGGTCGCCGCCAAATCCGTCGCGCTCGCCGTGCTGGCGTTCCTCGACGGCATCATCGAGGCCTTCCTGCAGGTGATCTCGATCGCGATCGGGGCGGTCGGCACGATTCTTTTGCAACCGCTCGAGGTGCCATTCCTGTCCTCTCTGATCGAGCGCATCGCATCGCTCCTCGGCATCACCCTGCCGAGCGTGTCGTTCGCCAAGCTGTTCTGCCTCGGCTTCGCGATCCCGATCACGCTGGTCTACAAGATCGTCAATGGCGCCGGCGAGCAGCCGTTTCCGGGGGGCAACCTGCCGGATGGCGCGGCGCGGCTCGCTTCCGGGGACAGCGACGCCGCCAAGGCCTGCCAGTTCGTCGCCGCCGGACTCGCGGCGCTGTGGGCGGTGTTCGACACCGGCCTCGACGCCGTGCCGTCGGCCAGTTTCTTGGCATTCAAGGTCATCGACGTGATTGCCCCGACGCTGATCGGCATCTTCTCCTGGCCCGGCTTCATCCCGTTCAGCAGCGTTGCGCTGGATACGCCCGAGGATCGAGCGGCCTTCGCCAACTGGATCATCGGCTGGGGCGTCGTCGCCCTCGACATCGCCCTTCTGGTCACGAGTTCGATCGACTGGGCCAAAGAATCGACCATGGCGCGTTATCAGGATCCGGTCGGCAAGATCCTGCTCACGGCGATCGGCGCCATCCAGCTGATCTCCGGCATCGTGGCAAGCGCGCTCGGCACCACCGGCGGATCGATCGCGGCCAATATCCTCGGCCCGATGCCTCTGTTGATGCAATTCCTCCGCCTGCAATCCCTGGTCGAAGGCAGCGAAGAGGTGACGCTCGCCATCAAGCTCGTGATTGATTTCTTCGCCGGCGAAGGCACCGCCGTCGCCATCGCCAGCTCTTAACCGGGGAGAAGTCTCGTGAGCTATCCGATTGACACGCTGCTGCAGAAAATGGCCGGGAAAACCATCACGCTCGGATGGGACGTCGTCGTCGCTTACAACACAACCGCCGTCAACACACTGTTCGCCCAGCAATATGTCCAGAACGTCGCGGCCGGGCAAGATCTTCCTCCGCAGACAACGACGCTGCCGATCGCCGGCAGCTCGGTCACGCTCGACGTCGTCAACCTGACGCTCGGGCCGCCGCTGATCTCGTTCCCCGATGCCGACACCACCACCCAGCAGGCGATGGTCACGATGGACTTCATCGCGGGCGAACTCGTGGTCCTCGATCAGGCGGGCGAAGTCGAATATGTCTCCAGCTACCAGTCCATCGTGCCGGGCGACCAGTATGCGCTCACCATGACCGTTGACCTCGGATCGGTCACCGGCGAAGTCGAGGAACATAAGGTCGTCGTCGATCTTTCCAATGCCTCGAACTTCAAGGCGAACCTGATCGGGGCCGGCTCGGCCAGCCTGCTCGGCTCCTATTTCCAGACGCTGTTTCAGGACGCGACCAAGGCCACGCTGACTTACGAGTTGGGATCGCTGGTGTTCGGAACCGGCGTGAACCTCGTTCCGCAGATGTTCGAAATTCGCACCCAGCCGCCGCCATCCGGCGGGGACGACGGCGCCGTGCTGCTGTTCGTTGCAACAAGCTACAACCCCGATGGCGGCAATCTGCCGGGCCTGTCCTTCCCCTATCTCATTCCGGACGGCTACTCCGGCGCGCTCGTGGTCGCCAGCGCTACGCTGTTCGGCAATATCATGGTCCCGTATTACGAGCAGGTGACGCCCGGCAATGCCACGCTCGCGGTGAGTACGCTCGGCGGATCGAACCCCGCCTCTTATATCCGCTTCACCGGCGGCTCGGCACAAACGACAGCGCCGATTTCGAAAACCTGGTTCTCGGGCGGTGGGATATTTCATTCCGTCTGGTCGGGTTCGGCCAGCAATAATAGGCAGAACCTGAGCAACGTGGTCGTGCCCTATGCGGGCCTCACCATCCAGCCCGCCAACGACCTTTTGTCGATGTCGTGGTCGAGCCAGTTCAACCAGAGCTTCGGCGCTTCGACCAGTGCCCCGCGGGTCGGCACGTCCTATAGCACTGACACCCTGACGCTGACGATATCGGCCAACCTGTCGGCCAAGGGATCGGTTGACAGCGGCAACGTCGTATCCTTTGCGGGCGGCGGCTCAGCGTCGGTCAACTTCGCGTCGAGCGGGTGGCTGTCGCAATGGTTCGGCAACGGCAACCTGGTCAACGTGGCAGGAAACGAGATCGCGAGCGCCGCCCAGCCCGTGGTAGAGGCGACGCTGAAAGTCACGATCCCTGAGGTCGATGCCTTCGCGGTCAGCCATCTGTTGTTTCCATCCTCCAATGCGCTGCAGTTGTCGGCCGCGACCATCCCCGGCGACCTCGCGCTGTTCGGCGCGGTGACCTCGGCCGCGGGCACGCTCTCGGTGAGCCCGCTGCAGGCCGTGATCGCCTGGGGGCAGACCCAGCAGTTCACGGCTTCGCAGCCGGTGACGAAATGGACGCGGTATCCAGCCATCGGCGGGATCTCGCCAGCCGGCCTCTACACCGCGCCGAAAGCCGGATTTACAGGACCGGTCGTGATCACGGCCTATTCGGGCGGCGAACTCACGACCGCGGTTGTCACCATCGTCAGCGCACCGGTCATGGTCAGCCCCGCCTTCAGCGTCGTGCAGCCCGGCGCGCAAGCCTTCAAGATCTCGAGCTCCGTGCTGGGAGGGGCTTCGCCGGCCTGGAGCATAGCGCCTGCAAACGGCTCGCTCGGAACAGTCGACCAGAGCGGCAACTATACGCCACCTTCGTCGAGCTTTCCTTCGGGCATCAACATTGCGGTGGTGACCGCAACGGCCGACGGTCAGAGTGCCAGCATGGTGCTCTGTCTGTTCGATGCCGTGTTCGCCTACAACGTCACGCCCACCTACACCCCGGCCCCGCTCACCGCAGGCCAGACCCAGCAATTCACCTCGGAGCCCAGCATTGGCACCTGGTCGCTCAGCCCGCCGCTCGGCACCATCTCCTCGAGCGGTCTCTACACGGCTCCCGCTGCAATCAGCGCGCCGGCCACCGTGGTCGTGATCGTGCAGGATCCGGGCACCAGCTGGGTCGGATTCGCTCTGGTGATGCTCGCCCCCACCGAGGGCGCATGAAACGTTTGGTTCGCGTGCTGCTGCCCTGGCTCGAGCGCCACGATGCGGTGGCGGCGCAGTTCGGCTTCCGGCTGCCGGAGCCCGGCGAGGACATCTGCGCCGAGACCGCGGCCTATGAGCGGCAATCGGCCGCCCGCTTCGCGCGCCCGCCCTTCGCCGCGCCGTCCCGCGCGGTCGAGCCGCTGCCGGCGGTCATTGCCGAGCGCGGACAACGCTTGCTCGCCGCCCTTGCAACGGCGCTCGAGGGCGACGCCAGCCGGCTGCGTGCCGGGATCGTCGATTTGACCGAACTGCTCAGCATGCAGAAGGCCGTCTGCCTCGACGACATTGAGCAGCGTGTGGCGCTGGCATCGGCGGATGACTGGACCGGGCTTGCCGAGATCTGCCTGCCGGAGGAGGGGGGCGACGCGACCTTGCAAGGCACCTACGACCGCGACGGCAAGGGGCTCACGATCACCTCGGTCAATCCCAACCTGCGGGTTACCCCGGTGCAGAACTTCCTGATGCCGGGCTCGGGCGTGCGGGTGATCGGCTTCCAGGTCGTGTTCGGCACCGCGCATGTCCACGTCATCAGCTATCGCGGCCGCCTGATCCTGAAGGATGGCTATCATCGCTGCTACGGGCTATTGGCCCGCGGCATCACTGCAATCCCCTGCATCATCGAGGAGGCCCGCGGCTTTTCCGATGTGCAAGCCGTGGGCTCGACGCTGATCGGCGCGGAGGATCTGTTGGGCTCCCATCCGCCGCGGCTTGCCGACTTCCACGACCCGGAGCTGTCGATGACGCTCGAGCAGCAGAATTTTCGCAAGACCATCCGCATCAGCGCCGAGGAGTTCGTCGTCAACGTCTGACGCGAGCCCCCGCTCAGCCCCGCGTCGCCCTGGCATCCCGGATCGCCTGCCAGACTTTCATCGGCGTCAGCGGCGGCGGCAGGTTGGCGATGCCGAGTTCGGCGAGCGCGTCCATCACGCCGTTGACGATGCAGGGCGGCCCGCCGATGGCGCCGGATTCGCCGCAGCCCTTGGCGCCCAAGGGATTGGTGCGGCACGGCGCCGAACCATCCAGCGTGACCTCGATCGGCGGAATATCGTCGGCGCGCGGCACGCAGTAATCCTGGTAGCTCGCGGTCAGGAGCTGGCCCTCGGCATCGTAGCTCACGCCCTCGTACAGCGCCTGGCCGATGCCCTGGGCGACGCCGCCGTGCACCTGGCCCGTCACCAGCATCGGATTGACGGCGACGCCGACGTCGTCGACCGTGGTGTAGCGCACCACCCGCGTCATGCCGGTGTCGGGATCGATCTCGACCTCGCAGATATGGGTGCCGTTGGGCCAGCTCGGCCCGTCGACCTCGCCGGTGCTGTCGACGCTGAGGCGGGCAGCCTTCTCGTCCTTGGCGATCTCGAAAAGGCCGATCCGCCGGTCGGTGCCGACCACCGTGAGGAAGCCGCGCTGATACTCGATATCCTCCACCGCCGCTTCCAGCTTTTCGGCGGCCTTTTCGCGCGCCTTGGCGATCAGGTCGTTGGTTGACACCGCGACCGCGGTGCCGCCGACGAACAACGACCGCGAGCCGACACTGCCGAAACCGGTGGCGAGATCGGTGTCGCCCTGCACCACGTCGATCTTCTCGATGGGAATGCCAAGCGAATCCGAGATCATCTGGGCGTAGGTGGTCTGCAGCCCCTGCCCCATCGCCATGGTGCCCGAATGCAGGATGATCCTGCCCTCGGCGGTGGCGTGCAACTTGACATTCTCGGTGTGGGCACGGCCGCCGGTCCATTCGATATAGCTGGTCAGGCCGCGGCCATAGAGCAGGCCCTTTTTCCTCGCCGCCTTCTTGCGTGCGGCAAAGCCGTCCCAATCGGCCAGTTTCGAGGCGCGCTCCAGCATGTGGGCGAAGGCACCGGAATCGTAGACCTGGCCGACCGCGTTGGTATAGGGCAGTTGCGCCGGCTTGATGTAGTTGATCTTGCGGATGGCGCGCGGGTCGATGCCGAGCTGCCGCGCCGCGGCGTCCATCAGCCGCTCGACGACGAAGACGCCTTCGGGACGGCCGGCGCCGCGATAGGCACCGACCGGCGCGGTATGGGTCATCACCGCCTTGATGTCGTAATGCACCAGCGGCAGGTCGTAGACGCCGCTCTGCACGAACGGGCCCAGCACCAGCGGAATGATGACGCCGGTGCCGGTGAGATAGGCGCCGGTGCCGCCGAGTGAGCGGACCCGATAGGCCAGCACGCGGCCCTTGGCATCGAGCGCCAATTCCGCCGTCGAGGTCAGGTCGCGGCCATGGCTGCCGCCGATGAAGTCGTCGCTGCGCTCGCCGCGCCAGCGCACCTTGCGTCCGAGCTTGACCGCGGCATAGGCAACCAGGCCGTCTTCCGGATAAAGGCTGGTCTTGTGGCCGAAGCCGCCGCCGATATCGCCGACCAGGACGCGGATACTTTCCTTCGGCCGCTTCAGGATTGCCTCGGCGAGAATGTCGCGGGTCGAGCCCGGCGTCTGCGACTGGGTGTGCAAGATCAGCCGGCCGGTCTTCTTCTCGACCTCCGCGATGGTCGAGCGCGGCTCCATCGCCGAGGGCACCAGCCGCTGGCTGATGAGATCGAGCGAGACCCTGTGGTGCGCCTTGGCAAAGGCGGCTTCGACCGCGGCGGCGTCGCCATAGCTCATGACCGCGGCGATATTGTCCGGCGCGCCCTCCCACACCACCGGCGCGCCCGGCTTGAGCGCTGCCTCGGGATCGACCACCGACGGCAATATCTCGTAGTCGATCGCAATCGCTTCGGCTGCGCTTTGGGCTGCAAACCGCGAGGTCGCCACCACGGCGGCCACCGGCTCGCCGGCAAACCGCACGATCTCATGGGCCAACAGCCGCCGCGGCGGCGCCGTCATCGGCTTGCCGTCAGGCCGCGGAAAGACCAACAGCGTCGGCAGGGTGCCGATGTCATCGGCGATCAGGTCCGCGCCGGTATAGACCGCTTGCACACCGGGCATGGCGGCCGCGGCCTTGGTATCGACACTGACGATCTTGGCGTGGGCATGCGGCGAGCGCAGCACATAGAGCCACAGCGCGCCCTCTTCCGGCCGGTCGTCGATGAACTGCCCCTTCCCGGTCAAAAGCCGCTGGTCCTCCAGCCGCTTGACGGGCTGGCCCGCCCCAAAACGCATATTGGTGGGAAGAATATTCATCCGTGGGTCCTTCGGGTGGCTTGTTCAATTGAGGTCGTGTTGTAGCGGATAGGCAAGGTCCGGGCCAAGCCCGGCGGTCATGCCACGGGGAACGTGGGGGTATCCAGTACGCTGCGGCGCTTCGGCCCTGTCACTGAAGCCTCGGACTACTGGATCGCCCGCTTTCGCGGGCGATGACAGCGGAGGCTGTCGCGTGACCCGATGTTCCTCAGAAAGTAGCCCGCATGAGCGCACGCGATATGCGGGGGCCGTTGTAAGTGCGAGAGGTCCCGGATGTCGAGGCGCCGAACCGGATGACGAGCTGGCGAATATCGGCGTCTCCGGTCGGCATACCCAAATCGGGATATTCCGGCAACCGCTCGATCGCCGTCAAGATAGCCGCCATTGCACGGCGCGCGGCTCCGGGATTGGCCTGATCGAGAAAGGTCCGCAATCGCTCGACGTCCGCCACCGCGTCAGGCGAAAGAACGATCATCCAATCTGGTGCGGGGATGGGCGGGGTAATTCTTCCGCCGTATCCCAGCTTGCGACCCACGCCTTGACGCCGTCCAGCGAAACCGCCGTGCGGCTATGCAGGAATCCAACGAGCCGACGCCGGTCCTCCGCGACATCAGGACCTGCCAGATCGACAACCGAATCCAGCAATGCCACGGCTTCGGCAAGAACCGCGGCGCCATCCTGCCCGCGCTCGGCCGCCATTTCGGTCAGGCGCGCGTCGGTGCCGACGTCGATTTCCAGGGTGCGGCGAACGATGTTCATCGGGTGATGATAGTCGGAGCTCAAGGTAAGCTCGCTCTTTTGATTGATTCATGGCGGCGGATCACGATCCGCCCTGCGAGCCGTTACCGCAGCCACTATGCTCGAACCAATCGCGGCTGATTGCTGGGAAGTCCACCCTTCAGGCCGGCCGGTCGTAGGTGATGAGATAGCGCTCCGGAAACGGCCCTGCCGCGTAGTCAATGTCCGCGACCGGACGTACGCCCGGAATTTGCAGGATGCGGCGAACGATTTCCGGGACCTGGATGCGGCTGATCTGGTCGCCGAGGCAGGTGTGCATCCCGTAGCCCAGGTGCATGTAGACCGACTCCGGCCGGTCGATGGCGAAGCTGGACGGCGCCGGCAGTTGGAAGCCGTCGCGCATCGCCGACCGGGTCGAGATCAGCACGGTGCTGCCGGCCTTGATCGTCGCCGCGCGCAGCGAGCCCTTGGCGATCCGGTAGTCGGTCCGGCAGTGGCGCACCACGAACGGATTGATCGGATTGAAGCGCAGCGCTTCCCAGCAATAGCGATACATCAGATGATCGTCGTTGCTGCTGGCGACGTCGATCGCCTCCTTCAGGATCTTCGGACGTTTGAACAGCTGGTCGAGCAGCTGCACGATGGCCGCCGACGTGGTCTCGATGCCGCCGACCAGCGTGCCCATCATGTTGGTGATGATGCGCTCATCGCCGAAGCCGATCGAATCGTCGAAATGGCTTTTCAGCAGGCGGCTGAACACGTCGTCGAGCGGCGCGCCGTTCTTCAATTGCTCGCGCCGTTGCGGGAGCAGTTGGGTCAGGTAGGCGCGCATCTCCTGCCCGGCGTCGATGTTGTCCTGGTGCACCTTCGGATCATTGTCCAGGTTGTGGAACATGTCGTACTGGGTAGCCCGCGACCAGCGGAACATCGACGCCAGGTCGGGGCCGGGAAAGCCGAAATAGTCTCCGGTCAGCTGGATCGGCACCAGGCGCGACAGCGTGCTGACCACCTCGATCTGGTTCTGGGTGTAGAGCTGTTTTTCGACGGATGCATTGGCGAGGCTGCGCACCTTCTGGCGAATGGCCGGCAGATCTTCCATGCGCATGAAGGCGCGCATGATGCCCTTGTCGCGCTGGTTGATCTCGGTGCAGTCGCGGCCGAGCATGTAGGGGCCGACCGAGGGGTCCATCATCGGCCCATAGGTGACGTTGAAGATGTCGGGCCGGCTGAGCGCCTCCTGCACGTCGGGGAACCGGGTGACGAACACCGGCCCTGCGGCGCCCAGCGCCAGGTTGGGCCTGACGTGCCGGATCAGCGCAAACAGCGCATCCGGATGGTTGGCGATCATCCATTTCAGGAATTTAGCCGCCAGACCCTGCTTCTGCTCCGCCATTGCCGCTGCCCCCTAACTTAAGAAATGTATCCTGCTCCCGCAGAAGCCGAGCTCATCCATCTCAGATCGACTTGAGGAATTCGATGATGGCGTTGCGCTCATCGGGAGAGAGCTCAGGGCCGATCACGCCCTCGTGCTTGTCGTTGGAGAATTCATGCCCGGTGTTGCGATTGGCGGGCCTCGACGTATCGAGGATGAAGTAACCCTCGCCGTCGTAGCTCCTGCCTTTGGGATCGACCGTCCGCGTCACGATACCGACGCGCACCGGATCGAAGCTGGGATCGCCGAGCAGGAACGCCTTCGGGCGTTCCGCGACCGGGCTGAGCAGGTCATAGATCGTCGGCACCGAGCCGTTGTGCAGGAACGGCGCGGTCGCCCACACGCCGTTCAGCGGACGCGCCTTGTAGCCGAAACCTGCCGCGAGACAGTTCGGCCGATCGCCTTCGATCTCCGCGTGGTCCGTTCCGGTCGATCGAAGCCAGGCGTCGATGCTCTGTTGGACCGCGGCGCCGAGCGCGAGCGCATAGAGTTGCAACGCATGGTCCGAAACGTGGATCGTATCCAGCGTGTTGTCGGCCTTGCGTTGGCAGACATCGATGTCGAGGCCGAGGCCGGGGCTGGTCTGGCCGGCGCGGACCAGTTCGCGGCCGGCGGTATCCACGGCGCGGTTGCGCAGCACGTTGCCCTGGGTCGGATCGGTACCGATATGGGTTTGCGCGATGATCTCGACGTTGAGGACTGATTCCGTCGTCTGCTTCTCCTGCCCATCCGGGCCGCGCCAGCGGATGGGGCCGAAGTGCTTCCAGAACTCCGCGTCCGGCGCCTTGCCGTGCACGATGTCCGGCGTCAGCGCCGGAAGATGACAGCCGCTGCAATGCTTGTCGTAGAGCTGGGCTCCCACGGCGGCCTTGGCCTTGTCGATCGCAGGAAAGCTGGCGGGCCAGGTCGGCGCATTCAGGCCGGTGAAGGCCTTGGCCACCAGCGGCTGGTCCTTTCCGGCGAGCTGCTGTTCGATCCAGCGCAGATTGTCGAACGGGATGCTGCTCGCAAAGCGTCCCTCCGCCGGCGAGGCGGTGAGGTTGAGCTCCGCCGAAACCCCCATCGCCTCGCCGGCATTGTGCACCAGCGGTGACATGATCGAGCCGTCATACTGCACCCAATCGAACCATGACGAGGTCCAGATGTGCGGGTAGGTGACAGGGGCGTTGATGTTGACATAGTTGCCGTAGCGTTCGGGGTCGATCGCGAACACCTGGTTGCCGATGCGATTGAGCGCATCGAGGCGGGAAAATCCTTCCGTGACGTCGATCCCACCGGGCTGATTGACCAATGCATCGATGATCCCATCGAGGTCCTTCTTCAGCTGGAGGCTGGTCAGATCGTTGTACTCCGTTCCCAGGACGGCCTTGGCGAACCGCCTGAAGCGGCCGTCGAAGAACGGCAGTTTTGCCGACAAGGCGGTCTGTCCGAGCGCGGCGCGGAGCGCATAGGTCAACTGACCGAGATCGGTCACGGCGGGCCCGCCTTCGATGACATAGCGCTTCCCGTTGAAGACCAGCTGGCCGGTATGGCAGGCGGCACAGGTCAATCCGACGGCGGTCTCCTTGTGCGAAAGTCCCTTGATCGACTGAAACGGCGAATAGGCAAAGCCGATCGGCAGACCGTATGCATTATTCCTGCTTCTGGCAGAAGCGATGAATCCGAACCGCAGCAGATAGCGGTTGTCGGCAAACCGTTCGCGCGTGAAAAAGGGAACGGCCAACGGCGAGTTCAGCGGCGCTTCGAGGGCAAGAAACCACGACAGCGGAATCGGCAGGGTGTGCGTGCCCTGGGCTTCGTGATGAAATCGATCGGCGTCTTCGGCGTTCCAGCCCTGATCGAGCGAAACCTGCTCGCTCACCGCAGCTGGTTCAGGCAGACCCGGTGGCTCCAGGGCTTCGATGATCGCGCCAACTTGGGGGCTGGTCAGGACGGCGATCACGGCAACGACCGCGATGATCGCCAGAACAACCAGAAAGCGTCGCCACCAAAGGCCCGATATTGCGCTGGCAACTGTCGACATGGCTCCCCCGGGGGTCAGCAAATGGCTTCCCGATCATCAACGCCGTTCCAGCGTCCCGGCTCACGAACGCCTTGCGGCGATCGAGAAGCCGGGATCTGCCAGCCTAGAAAACCGGCTTGGTCGGCGGATTCTGTGGATCTTGAGGTTCAATATTCACTTCGTAGTCCAAAGGTCTGGTGCTTATGAGTTTGAAACGGCCATCTTCAATCCTGATGGAATAAAGACCGGCTAACGCGCCCTTGGGCGGTATGCATGCCGGCGTCTCGCCGACATGGCGGGTATTGGTGTCGACAGCTCTAAAAATACTATTCTTGTAATCGATGTTGCTCTTGCTCATGTGGGCCGTGCCCACGGCGGTACCGAAGCCGGCTTCGGAATCCTTTACGCAGGCCCCATGGTTGCCGACTTTTTTCGAGGTGACGTCCTCATAGTGGCAGGAGCCATCCTTCGATTTATCCCACATCTTGTGAGCGTACTGGAACACGCCGTCCTCGTATTTGATGAATGCAATGGCCAGGCATTGGTAGTGCCCGAGTATCTGCTTGGTTCTCGCGCTTACCTCTCTGACCTCCCCGTAATAAACGGGTTCACCGGTTTCCTGGGTCCAGAAGTGAAGCTTCGCGGCAATTTCAGCAGGGTCCGTGACGGTCTGGGCACCAGCCGTCGAAACCGCAGCCAAGGTCACCGCAATTGAAATCATCGCTTTCCACATGGAGTACCCCTCTCATCAAATTCAGCAGGCAAAAATAAATTTGGTTCAGGAGGCCAAGGTTCTCACCGAATTTGAAACAACGCAACCGAAAGATGTGGTATGCGGCACGTTTATCAACCAGGTTGGACCTGTCCGACCCAGGCCGGCCGAGGCGGTCAGCCATTAGAACGCCGAGGTCAAATTTCCTGAACGTCGCAAACACGTGACGGATGCTGATCCACTGAAGTGCGAAAACGTGGTCTATCCCTTTTTAATCCTTTTTTGACTTCCGCGGGATTCGGCTATGAACCCGCCGACAGATGCTTGGTGACGGTGAGACTCGTCACCGTCAGATTGGTGATGGCGAGATTGGGGATGCTGACGGCGCTCATCTAAGTATTCCTTGCCATGCAATCTCTGAATGAATATTGCGAATATCGTCAGATTATCAGGGTATCGGCATAAGGGATGTGAGATTTCCCACAATCCTTCGAGGAAAGATCGCAAGGTGCTTGCCGCGTTTGTCGCTCACCTCTGACAATTCAGCCAGTCCGTAGGGCGCATTGTAGCCGAAGGCGTAATGCGCCTGCCTGCCTCGATGTCATCCGTAGCTGGGCGGCCCGGAGCTCAAGGCAAACTCGCCGTTTGATGATCCATGGCGGCGGATCACATACCGCCCTGCGAGCTGGCACATCCCGCCGCAGCGCCGTGGCTTCGCGCCGTGATCGGCGTTAACGTCCGAGGCTCCACGGACCCCATCGGAGGTAGACCATCATGCGCGATGCCAATGCCCTGGTCAGCACCGGGCAGCTTGCCGCCCTCCTCCATCAACCCGATCTCAGGATCTATGATTGCACCACCTATCTGGAGCCGCCGCCGCCCGGCAGTGACGATCCCTATGTGGCCGTCCCGGGTCTTGCCTCCTTCGAGGCGAGCCATATTCCCGGTGCGGATTTTCTCGATCTGCAGGGCGAATTTTCCGATCCCGATACACCTCTCCGCTTCATGATGCCTTCCGCCGATCGGCTTGCCGCGGCTTTCGGTCGTCACGGTCTGGGCGATGGCACCAGGGTCGTGCTCTACAGTATCGGGACGATGATGTGGGCGACGCGGCTGTGGTGGATGCTGAGGTCGATCGGCTTCGACAACGCCGCCGTCCTCAATGGCGGCTTCGACAAATGGCGCGCCGAAGGGCGACCTACCGAAAGCGGCGGCGCTGCCGGCTACAAGCCGGCGCGGCTGGTGGCGAGGCCAAGGCCGGGCCTTTTCACCGACAGGCACGCCGTGCAGGCCGCGATCGGGCAAGTGGACCACATCACCGTCAACGCCCTTGGACCGCAGTTCCACCGGGGCTTGGAGCCCAGTCGATACGGCCGGCCCGGCCGGATCCCCGGCAGCGTGAACGTGCCGGCGGCCAGCCTGACCGATCCCGCCAGCCGTGAATTCCTGCCGCTCGATCAGGCGGAGCAGAAGTTCACATCCAATGGCATCACCAGGGACAAGAAAGTGATCTGCTATTGCGGCGGCGGCATCTCGGCCACCATCGATCTCTTTCTGCTGCACCAGCTCGGCTACGACCAACTGAGCCTCTACGATGGCTCAATGGGAGAGTGGGCCAGGGATCCCGCACTGCCGATCGAGACGGACTGATCTTTCCGCCTTGCAGATCAAGCCGGTCTGGCCGCAAGGTCGATCGCGGCCAGATCGCGGATGGCCCGGATCTAGACTTGCTATTCAGATCGGTCCTGACCCTGCTTTCTCTCGAATGGCCTTCGCGCGCTTGAATAATTGTACGGCGTCGGCATAGCGACCCTGGCCCTTGTAGAGACCGGCCAGGTTGTCCAGAACATCCGCGAGATCCGGATGGTCCGGACCGAGCGTCTTCTCGAAGGTCGCCACCGACCGCTTGAAAAGCCGCTCGGCATCGGCGTTACGCCCTTGACGCGCGTAAAGCGCGGCCAAATTGTTCAGCGCCTGCGCGACGTCGGGATGGTCGGGTCCGAACGCCTTCTCGGTCACCGCCATCGATCGCTTGAGCAGCCGCTCGGCATCGGCGTAACGATGCCGGTGGATGTAGGCATCGGCCAGGTTGCTCATCAACACCGTGGCTTCGGGATCATCGGGGCCGTGCGCCTTTTCGAGCACGGCCAGCCCCCGCTTGAACAGCGGCTCGGCCTGCTCGTACCGACCCTGATTGCTGTAGACAGCGGCGAGGTTGCTCAACGCCAGCACGATCGACGGATCGTCGCCACCAGTCGTTTTATCGCGAATGGCGATCGACCGCTTGAGCAGCGGCTCGGCTTCCGCGTAACGCTCTTCCGCGCGGTAGAGTTCGCCCAGATTGTTCAGCACGGATGCAACTTCCGGATGATCCGGGCCGAGCGTCTTCTCCCGGATAGCCAGTGACCGCTTGTACAGCGTTTCGGCAACGGCGTATTGACCCAGATTGTAGTGGATGGTGCCGAGGTCATTGAGCGGCATCGCCACGTTCGCATCATCGGGACCGAACTCCTTCTCGCGAAGCGCCAGGGACTTCTGAGCCAATGGCAGCGCTTCCGCGTACTTCCCGGCCCGATAAAGTTCCTTCATCTGCGAGATGAGCGTGCTCGCCTCATCCTCTTGCGCATAGGATGGCGCGCCGAGTAACAGGCTCAGGGCGAGCGCGGTGACCGAACCACGGATCAATGATTTCAGGGCCTTCATCGCGCATACCTTTCTCGGGGTTCTCGGCAGGTACGCGCGTTTGTGCTTCCAGAGACCGGACAGGTTCAATGCAGGCGGGGTAAATAGCGCAGCGTGGATGGCGTCGTCGCACGGGCTCCTCGAAATGACGGGGTCGGCGAGAGGTCTCCACCCCTCCTCACCCGTCACGCTTTTCGCGGGCGATTGCCTTCCAATGTCCCCTGTTGACCCGTACGATGCCGGCACGAGGCCCGGGGGAGCCGCATGAGGCAGCGTGCGTCGTTTCTGTCCGACACAGGTTTAAGACGCCGGGGGATTGACCGCTGTGATCAATCTCGTCCGTAGCGGACGGCCGCAGGATTCGCCGGTCGCATCGCTATCTTTCGTCGCCGGCTCTTGCTGGTTGGCGGTTGCAATTGGCTGTGGCTTGGCGTCCCTTGGCTCGCGATATGTGCGCTGGCCTTGATGGCATTTCGTCTTCGCACGGCGCGTCGATTGGTTCGCCCTGTTTGAACCGAAGGCCAGGTTTCTTTCATGCGTATCTTGCTCTCGGAAGGGTCGGGGCTCACCTCCCGCCAGGTCGCTGGACAACTCGGTTCGCTCGGGCACGAGGTCGAGATTCTCTCGTCCTCGAAGATTTGCCTTACGCGGTTCACCAAGCATGTAAGGGCGGTACACAGCGTTCCGCGTTTTGGACTCGATCCTTTCGGATGGCTCGAGGCCGCCGAGCGCATCGCGGGCGAAAGCAAGACCGACCTGCTGTTTCCGACGCAGGAGCAGGTGACTGTGCTGTCAGCGCGCCAAAAACACCTGCGCGTCGCGACCATCGTGCCGCCTTTCGCGGGCCTCGCACGGGTTCAGGACAAGATTTCCGCGTTTCGCGCCCTGAAAGCGATTGGCGCCCCGCAGCCGCAGACCTTCGTGATTTCGAACGAGCACGATCTGCGCGACGTCGCAACCTTTCCGATCTTCGTGAAACGCCCAGTGAGCACGGCGAGTTCGGGCGTCCGGCGCGCGACGAACACGCGGGAACTCGAGGTCGCCGCACGCGAGTTCGGACTTGGGCAATCCGAGCTGATTGCGCAGAGTCAGGCGTTCGGCCCCCTCGCGATGGTGCAAGCGGTCGCAGACAGAGGCCGCCTCGTCGCGCACCATGCCTGCCTGCGCTTGCGGGAGGGGGTCGGCGGCGGGGCTTCGCTGAAGGAAAGCATTGTCTTACCGGGTTTCACCGACATGCTCGCGATGCTGGTGGCGGAGCTCGACTGGCATGGAGCATTGTCGATGGACCTGATCGTTGCCGATGGCGGGCCTGTCATCATCGACGTCAATCCGCGGCTCGTCGAACCTGCGAACGCCCTGGCGGCCGGCGTCGATCTCGTCGCCGCCATGCTTGAGGTCGCGGGCGACACGCCGGCGACGGCGCGGTCTTCTGGCCGCGCAGGCGTCCGCACGCGGCAGACGCTGCTGGCAATCCTCGGGGCCGCCGAGCGGCCGGGCACCCGACGTCCTGTCCTTCGCGAAGCGTTTGATGCCATTGTCGCCCGCGGCGATTATGCCGGCTCGGTCGAGGAACTGACGCCGATCGCGGGCGATCCGGTCGCGGCCGTCCCTGTCGTCGCCGCGCTCGCGGCGGCGCTCATCTATCCCTCGCTGTGGGCGAAATTTCACGCCGGTGCGGTAGGCCCCTACGCGGTGACGCCGAAAGCGTGGAACGAGATTCTGGCGGCGGCGGACTGACTTCCGCCGTTGTCCTTGCTTTGGCGACATCATTCGTCCACGAGGCGGTTTCGGCCCCTTGCCACAGGAGGCAATTTTTTTTTGATAGCTTGTCGATTCAGGCATTTCCCGAACGACTATGGCGTGGAGGTTGCAATCAATGCCGCCTCGCCAAACTTGAGGAGCACCAAATGCAATACATGCTCTTGATTTACGAAG
>Ga0182012_10001044_pt1 | contig 30649 bp, 24 predicted proteins | sample 612S2SmetaG_FD_120486 | JGI IMG/M metagenome (GOLD analysis project Ga0182012, IMG submission 120486) | Permafrost microbial communities from Stordalen Mire, Sweden - 612S2S metaG | ecosystem: Environmental > Terrestrial > Soil > Wetlands > Permafrost | place: Sweden: Stordalen | collected...
TACCCCGGAGACACCTACATCGCCGGCGCCAAGATTTTGCGGCAGTACGGCCTGGGCCCGCTGCCCGGTGTGGCGATGATGGTGGTCCTGATCTCCCGCGGCGGATGGTGCACTATCACGGTGCGCTACGACCGGGCATCCGTGCAGGACGAAGCCTTGTTTGCCCAGTGCCTGCTGGAGGGTTTCGACGAAGTCCTTTCGCTTGCCGGCGAGCCGGTACCGCACGCGGTGCCGGCTTCGTTCGCCGCCGAGCCCGCGGCGTCTCGATCGGAGTCGGGCTCATGAGCGCCGATCCGCGGTTGCCCGGATCGGTCGCCGAGATCCTCGCCAGTCCGCCGGGTCCCAAGATCGGTGCGTTTTTTGACTTGGATGGGACGCTGGTCGCCGGCTTCACGGCCGTCATCCTCACCCAGGAGCGGCTGCGGCGCCGCGACATTGGTGTGGGTGAGCTGCTCGGCATGGTTCAGGCGGGTCTGAACCACACGCTTGGACGCATTGAGTTCGAAGACCTCATCGGTCAGGCCTCCTCGGCGCTGCGCGGGCGGCTGCTGACCGATTTGGAGGAGATCGGCGAACGGATGTTCGCCCAGCGGATCGAGTCCCGGATTTACCCCGAAATGCGTGACCTGGTACGGGCTCACGTGGCTCGCGGTCACACCGTGGTGCTCAGCTCGTCGGCGCTGACCATCCAGGTCAATCCGGTGGCCCGATTTCTCGGGATCGCCAACATGCTCACCAACGCATTCGAGACCAATGAAGACGGGCTGCTCACCGGCGGCGTGGTGAAGCCGATCTTGTGGGGGCCGGGCAAAGCGTCTGCGGTACAGCGGTTTGCGGCCGAGCGCGGTATCGACCTCAAAGACAGCTACTTCTACGCCGACGGCGACGAGGACGTCGCCCTGATGTACCTGGTCGGCAATCCACGGCCGACGAATCCCGAAGGCAAGATGGCTGCCGTCGCCAAGCGCCGGGGCTGGCCGGTTTTGGAGTTCAACAGCCGCGGCGGCGTGGGTTTGCGCCGGCAGTTGCGAACACTTGCGGGCTTCGGTTCGATGCTGCCAATCGGGCTGGGCGCAGTGGGTTTGGGTGTTCTGACCGGTGACCGGCGGCGGGGCGTGAACTTCTTCACGTCCAACTTCTGCCAGTCGGTGTTGTCGACCACCGGGGTGCAGTTGAATGTCATCGGGGAAGAGAATCTGACCGCTGCGCGTCCGGCCGTTTTTATCTTCAACCACCGCAACCAGGTTGACCCCGTCATTTGCGGCGCGCTGGTGCGCGACAACTGGGTTGGCGTGGGCAAGAAGGAACTTTTGAAAGACCCGATCATGGGCACCCTCGGCAAGTTGGTGGACGGCGTGTTCATCGACCGGGACGATGCGGTCGCCGCGGTGGAGATGCTGCATACGGTAGAAGAGCGAGCCAAGAACGGGCTCTCGATTGTGATCGCGCCGGAAGGCACCCGGCTGGACACCACCGGAGTCGGCCCGTTCAAAAAGGGGCCGTTCCGCATCGCGATGGCGGCGGGGATCCCTATCGTCCCGATCGTGATTCGCAATGCGGAGATCGTCGCCTCACGAAACTCCCTCACGATTAACCCAGGCACCGTCGATATCGCGGTGTTGCCGCCGATTCCGATCGACGACTGGACTGTCGACACGCTGCCGGATCACATCGCCGGGGTGCGCCAGCTGTACCTGGACACCCTGGCTAACTGGCCCGACGAAATCCCGGCCGAGCTGCCTGAGGTCGATCTGTACGCAGAGAAGAAGGCCCCGATCAACGCTCGGGTTCGGGCTGCCAAGACCACCCCGACGAAGACAGCGACAAAGACTGTGCCCAAGGCTGCCGCGAAGAAGACAGCGACGAAGACAGCGACAAAGACAGCGAAAAAGACAGCGAAAAAGACCGTCCCCAAAACCGCTGCGAAGACTGCGACCGTGAAAAAAGCGCAGCCGAAGAAGTCGAACCCGAAACTCGATGGTGAAGCGAAACAGTCCAGTACGGGCCAGGCTGGGTCGCGCCCCAGTGGACGGCCGTGACCGAACCGGCCGCGGATATCAGCGCAGTCCTTACCTCGCAAGACTCGCTGGTGCTGGCGTCGATGAAGACTCCGGTCGAGACGCAGTTGGTGATGGATTGGCTGCGCCGGCAGCGAGCCCGAAATCCGGATGCGAAGTTCGATGTCTTGAAACTGCCGTCCGGGAACGCGTCGCCGACTGCGCTGACGGCGCTTGTTCATGAGCTCGAGCCTGGCCCCGAATCCGGTGACGACCGTGCGGTCGTGCCGGTGCGGGTGTTCTGGGCGCCGCCTCCGGATCGCAGCAGGCTTGCCAAGCTGGCCGGGCTGCTTCCGGGCCGGGATCCCTACCATCCCAACCAGCGTCAACAGCGCCACATCCTGCGTCACGATCCGCGCCGCGCGCGGGTGGTGGCCGGCGAATCGGCCAAGGTTTCCGAGCTCCGCAAGCAGTGGCGCGACACCACAGTCGGAGAGAACCGGCGCGATTTCGCCCAGTTCGTCGCTCGCCGCGCCATCTTGGCCATGGAACGTGCCGAGTACCGAATCCTCGGACCGCAGTACAAGTCTCCACGGCTGCTGAAGCCAGAGATCCTGGCGTCCACGCGGTTTCGCGCCGGCCTGAAAAAGATCCCGGGGGCAACCGTCGAACAGGCCGGGCAGATGCTCGACGAACTCGCCACCGGGTGGAGCCGGGCGTCCGTCGACCTCGTTTCGGTCCTCGGCAGGTTGCTCAGCCGTGGCTTCGATCCCGAGATCGACTACGACGAGTATCAGGTCGCGGCGATGCGCTCCGGGTTGGAAACTCATCCGGCGGTGTTGTTGTTCTCGCACCGGTCCTACATCGACGGCGCGGTGGTGCCGGTCGCGATGCAGGAGAACCGGCTACCGCCCGTGCATGTGTTCGCCGGGATCAACCTGTCGTTCGGGTTGATGGGGCCACTGTTACGCCGCTCCGGCGTCATCTTCATCCGCCGCAACATCGGCGGTGACGCCCTCTACAAGTACGTCCTGCGCGAATACGTCGGCTACATCGTCGAAAAGCGTTTCAACCTGAGCTGGTCCATCGAGGGCACCCGGTCGCGCACCGGCAAGATGCTGCCACCCAAGCTCGGTCTGCTGGCCTATGCGGCCGATGCCTACCTGGACGGCCGGGCCGAAGACATCTTGTTGCAACCGGTGTCGATCAGCTTCGATCAGCTGCACGAGACGGCTGAATATGCCGCCTACGCCCAGGGTGGCGAGAAGACACCCGAGGGCATCGTCTGGCTGTACAACTTCATCAAGGCCCAGGGCGAGCGCAATTACGGCAAGATCTACGTCCGCTTCCCCGAAGCGGTCTCGATGCGCCAGTACCTCGGCGCACCGCACGGTTCGCTGGCCGAGAACGAGGACGCCAAACGTCTTGCGCTGCAGAAGATGTCCTTCGAGGTGGCGTGGCGAATTTTGCGGGCGACGCCGGTGACGGCGACAGGTTTGGTGTGCGCGTTACTGCTCGCTACTCGCGGTGCGGCGCTCACGCTCGATCAGCTCAAACGCACCATGCAGGACACACTCGATTACCTCGACCGCAGGCAAACCCCCGTGTCGACGAGTGCGCTACGGTTGCGCACACCGGAAGGTGTGCGCGCGGCGGTGGACGCATTGTCCAACGGACATCCGGTCACCCGCGTCGACGGCGGACGAGAACCCGTGTGGCGCATCGCGCCCGACGATGAGCTCGCCGCGGCGTTCTACCGGAATTCGGTGGTACATGTCTTCCTGGAGACCTCGATCGTCGAACTCGCGCTGGCGCACGCCAGGCACGCCGACGGCGATCGTATGGCCGCTTTCTGGGAACAGGCGATGCGGTTGCGCGACCTGTTGAAGTTCGATTTCTACTTTGCCGATTCCGCAGCTTTTCGGGCCAATATCGCCGAAGAGATGGCATGGCACCAGAATTGGGAAGCCCGTGTCGCCGCCGGGGGTGACGAGATCGACGCGGTGCTGTACGCGAAGCGCCCGTTGATGTCGGATGCGATGCTGCGGGTGTTCTTTGAAGCCTACGAGATCGTTGCCGACGTGTTGCGTGATGCGCCGGCCGATATCGGACAGAAGGAACTGACTGACTTGGCGCTTGGCGTGGGCCGCCAATACGTGGCGCAGACCCGGGTCCGCAGCAGCGAACCGGTATCGACGTTGCTGTTCGCCACCGCGCGCCAAGTGGTCGTGGACCAGGGTCTGATGAGACCCGCAGCAGACCTCGCCGAACGGCGAATCCAGTTCCGGCGGGAACTGCGCAACATTCTGCGGGATTTCGACTACGTCGAGCAGATCGCGCGCAATCAGTTCGTCGCCCGCGAGTTCCAAGCGCATCGAACTCGGCCCACCCGCCAAGCTGGGTAGCGCGGAGTCCTCGGGCACCTGTCGGGCCTTTCGCGCCAGCCGGTGGACTGATCCACAGTCGCGGGTTTCTCCACAGGTCCTCCTCCTACGCGACCCAGGTCGGTCCGCGTCGTCGGTGCCCACGAGCTGAATGGGCACCAGACACGCGCAATACGACGCAATAGGACGCAACAGGACGCAATAGGAAAGGAATTGAGTCAATGTTCGAAACACCGCTGACCGTGGTCGGTCACATCGTCAACAACCCCGAGCGCCGGCAGGTCGGCGCCCAGGAGGTCATCAAGTTCCGGGTGGCCAGCAATTCGCGCCGGCGGACCGCCGACGGCGGCTGGGAGCCGGGAAACTCGCTGTTCATCAACGTCAATTGCTGGGGCAAGTTGGTCACCGGAGTGGGTGCCGCATTAGGCAAGGGCGCGCCGGTGATCGTGGTCGGCCACGTGTACACCAGCGAGTACGAGGACCGCGACGGCAATCGCCGCTCGTCACTGGAGATGCGCGCGACATCGGTGGGTCCCGACGTGTCACGCGCCATCGTGCGCATCGAGAAGCCCGGGTATACGGGTCCGAGGCCGGACGAGGTCTCTGACACGGTCTCGGTGGCCCCGGGCACCGACGGGGCGGAGGGCGCCGGCAGTCACGCGGAACCCACCGCCGACGTCGGGCCGGCAGCAGCCGCCTTACCACTGTCGGCTTAGCCCGCTGCTCGGCGATGCCTAGGATGGTCCGCGGGGTGGTCGGGATAGTTCTCGAAAGACCAGAAAGGCAAAACTGCGGCATGGCTGAGTTCATCTACACGATGAAGAAGGTCCGCAAGGCACACGGCGACAAGGTGATCCTGGACGACGTCACATTGAGCTTCTTCCCGGGCGCCAAGATCGGTGTCGTCGGCCCCAATGGCGCCGGCAAGTCGAGTGTCTTGCGGATCATGGCTGATCTGGACAAGCCCAACAACGGCGACGCCTTCCTGGCCAATGACGCCACCGTCGGCATTCTGCAGCAGGAGCCGGCGCTGAATGAGGAGAAGACCGTTCGCGGCAACGTGGAAGAGGGCCTGGGCGACATCAAGGTGAAGCTCGACCGCTTCAACGCGGTCGCGGAATTGATGGCCACCGACTACTCCGATGAACTGATGGAAGAAATGGGCCGACTGCAAGAGGACCTGGACCACGCCGAGGCGTGGGACCTCGATTCTCAGTTGGAGCAGGCCATGGACGCGCTGCGCTGCCCGCCGCCCGACGAGCCGGTGACGAATCTGTCGGGCGGCGAGCGACGCCGCGTTGCGTTGTGCAAGCTGCTGCTGTCCAAACCCGACCTGCTGCTGCTCGACGAGCCGACCAACCATCTGGACGCCGAAAGCGTGCAGTGGCTCGAACAGCACCTCGCCAGCTATGCCGGCGCGATATTGGCCGTCACGCACGACCGCTATTTCCTGGACAACGTTGCCGAATGGATCCTGGAACTCGACCGCGGCCGCGCCTATCCCTACGAAGGCAACTACTCGACCTACCTGGAGAAAAAGGCCGAGCGGCTCTCGGTGCAAGGGCGCAAGGACGTCAAGCTGCAGAAGCGATTGACCGAGGAGCTGGCCTGGGTCCGGTCCGGGGCCAAGGCGCGGCAGGCTAAAAGCAAGGCTCGACTGCAGCGCTATGAGGAGATGGCCGCCGAGGCAGAAAAGTCGCGCAAGCTCGATTTCGAGGAGATCCAGATTCCGGTCGGTCCGCGGCTGGGCAGCGTGGTGGTCGAGGTGCAACACCTGGACAAAGGCTATGAAGGACGCACCCTGATCAAGGACCTGTCCTTCACTCTGCCCCGCAACGGCATCGTTGGCGTCATCGGCCCCAATGGGGTCGGCAAGACCACACTGTTCAAAACCATCGTCGGGCTTGAGCAGCCGGACAGCGGGACCGTCAAGGTCGGCGAGACCGTCAAACTGAGCTACGTCGACCAGACCCGCGCCGGCATCGATCCGAAGAAGACGGTTTGGGAAGTCGTCTCGGATGGGCTGGATTACATCGAGGTCGGTCAGAACGAGGTACCGTCCCGGGCCTACGTGTCGGCGTTCGGGTTCAAGGGGCCCGACCAGCAGAAACCGGCCGGCGTGTTGTCCGGCGGCGAACGCAACAGGCTGAACCTCGCGCTGACACTCAAGCAGGGCGGGAACCTGATCCTGCTGGACGAACCGACCAACGACCTGGATGTCGAGACGTTGAGTTCGCTGGAGAACGCCCTGGTCAACTTTCCCGGCTGTGCCGTGGTGATTTCGCACGACCGTTGGTTCCTCGACCGGACGTGCACGCACATCCTGTCCTGGGAAGGTGACGACGCCAACGAGGCCAAGTGGTACTGGTTCGAGGGCAACTTCGGTGCTTACGAGGAGAACAAGGTCGAACGGCTCGGTGCCGAAGCCGCCAGACCGCACAGAGTGACCCATCGGAAGTTGACACGCGACTAATGTCAGGTCTGCGGGTGCGGTCGTGAGTTGGGAGCTGTCGGCATGACGATCGATTCTGAAGCGATCCAGGAAGCGAAGCCGTGGACCACATTCACCAAGACCGCGGACATTCCCGCCTGGATCTCGAAGGCCTATATCGACAGCTATCGCGGTCCGCACAGCGACGAACCGGAAGCCCCGGGTGCCTCGGGAGTGCGTGCAACCGCTCGCGTTGACCAGGCCGTCCCCGCCGCCTTGGTGACGCCGGCCATGCTCAGCGCGCACTATCGGCTTGGCCAGTCCCGCCCGGCCGGCGAAAGTTGCGTCTGTGTCTACCCGGCCGACGATCCCGCCGGATTCGGGCCCGCGCTGCAGGTCGTCACCGAGCACGACGGCATGCTGATGGATTCCGTCACCGTGTTGCTGCACCGGCTCGGCGTCGCCTACACCGCCATGATGACCCCGGTGTTCGAGGTACATCGCAGCCCGAGCGGGGATCTGCTCCGCGTGGAACCCCAAGCGCCTGGCACGTCGCAATATGCATCCGAGGACTGGATATACATCCAGCTCGTGCCCGCCGTCGACGGCAAAGCCATCGCCGAGGTTGAACAGCTGTTGCCCAAGGTCTTGGCCGACATACAGCAGGTCGCCAAGGACGCAGCAGCGTTGATCGCCCACATGAACGACCTGGCCGAAGATATCGAAACTAACTCCGGAGGCCGGTTTTCAGCGCCGGACCGCGAGGATGTCGCCGCGCTGCTGCGCTGGCTGGGAGACGGGAATCTTCTGCTGCTCGGCTACCAACGCTGCCGGGCACATGACGGTCTGGTCACCGGCGACGGCTCAGACGGCCTCGGAGTCCTGCGCTCCCGCACCGGTTCCCGTCCCAGGCTCACCGACGACGACAAGCTGCTGGTCCTGGCGCAGTCCGTGGTTGGCAGTTATCTGCGCTACGGCACATACCCGTATGCCATCGCGGTTCGTGAATATATCGACGGCGGCATTATCGAGCACCGTTTCGTCGGGCTCTTCACGGTCGCCGCCATGAACGCAGACGTACTGGAGATCCCGTCGATCTCCCGCAGGGTGCGCGAGGCGCTCGCGATCGCAGATAGCGACCCCATCTACCCGGGCCCGTTGCTGCTCGACGTCATCCAGACCATCCCGCGCTCGGAGCTCTTCACGCTGAGCGCCGAGCGGCTTTTAACGATCGCCAAAGCCGTGGTGGATCTGGGATCGGAACGGCGCGCATTGCTGTTCTTGCGCGCCGATCGGCTGCAGTACTTCGTTTCATGCCTGGTCTACGTACCCCGCGATCGGTACACGACGCCGGTGCGTTTGCGGATCGAGGACATCCTGGTCCGAGAGCTCGGTGGGACGCGATTGGAATTCACTGCTCGTGTCAGTGAATCACCTTGGGCGCTAATGCATTTCATGGTTCGGTTGCCCGACAAAGACGCCGGGGACGCCGGGGACCCCAGCGACTCCGAGACCGTCCCGGGCTCGGTCGACGTCTCGGAAGCCAACCGTATCCGCATTCAGACGTTGCTGAGCGAGGCCGCGCGAACGTGGCCCGACCGACTGGTCGGCGCCGTGGCGGATTCTTCTGGGGGTTCCCCCCAGGCTTCCGTGTCGCAAGCTGATGCCGAGTATTACGCCACCGCTTTCTCCGATGCCTATAAATCGGCGATCACCGCGGCCGACGCGATCGACCAGATCGCCATCATCAAAGAGCTGGAAGATGATTCGGTCAAGCTGGTGTTATCCGAGCGCGGCGAGGAGGGGGCCGACCAGCTGACCTGGTTCTTGGGTGGCCGCGCCGCCTCGCTGAGCCAGCTACTGCCGATGCTGCAGAGCATGGGCGTAGTCGTGCTTGAGGAGCGACCGTTCACAGTGATCCGGCCGGACGGACTGCCGGTGTGGATTTACCAGTTCAAGATCTCGCCGCATCCGACTATCCAGCAGGCGTCGACGGCGGCGGAGCGGGACGCCACTGCGCAGCGATTCGCCGACGCAGTCACCGCCATCTGGAACGGCCGCGTCGAGATCGACCGGTTCAACGAGTTGGTCATGCGCGCGAGGCTGACCTGGCAGCAGGTCGTGCTGTTGCGTGCCTACGCGAAATACCTGCGGCAGGTGAACTTTCCCTACAGCCAGTCCTACATCGAGTCGGTGCTCAACGACCACCCCTCGACCGCACGGTCGCTGGTCGCATTGTTCGAGGCGCTTTTCGATCCCGCGTCGGATTCGTCGGGTTCGCCGGCGAGCCGCAATGCGCAAGCGGCGGCCGCCGCGGTTGCCGCGGACATCGATGCGTTGGTGAGCCTGGACACCGACCGCATCCTGCGTGCCTTCGCGTCACTGGTTCAGGCCACCCTGAGGACCAATTACTTCGTGACTCGGGAGGGTTCGGCCCGTAGCCGCAACGTGCTCGCGATCAAGCTGGACGCCCAATTGGTCGACGAGCTTCCGCTGCCGCGCCCCAAATACGAGATCTTCGTGTATTCGCCCCGCGTCGAAGGCGTGCACCTGAGGTTCGGTCCGGTAGCGCGCGGCGGCCTGCGCTGGTCGGACCGCCGCGACGATTTCCGCACCGAGATCCTCGGTCTAGTTAAGGCGCAAGCGGTGAAAAACGCTGTCATTGTGCCGGTCGGTGCCAAAGGTGGGTTCGTCCTCAAACGCCCGCCGCTGCCCACCGGCGATGCTGCCACCGACCGAGACGCGAGCCGCGCCGAAGGCGTGGCGTGCTACCAGCTTTTCATCTCGGGCTTGCTTGATCTCACCGACAACGTCGACCACGCAACCGGAAAGGTCAGCGCGCCATCCGAGGTGGTGCGGCGCGACGGTGACGACGCCTATCTGGTGGTGGCCGCAGACAAAGGCACCGCCACGTTCTCCGACATCGCCAACGATGTCGCCAAGTCTTACGGGTTCTGGCTAGGTGATGCGTTCGCGTCCGGCGGCTCGGTGGGCTACGACCACAAAGCCATGGGCATTACCGCCAAAGGTGCGTGGGCGGCCGTCAAACGACACTTCCGGGAAATGGGGGTCGACACCCAAACCGAGGACTTCAGCGTGGTGGGCATCGGCGATATGAGCGGCGATGTCTTCGGTAACGGAATGCTGCTGAGCAAGCACATCAGGCTGGTCGCAGCTTTCGATCACCGGCATATCTTCCTCGATCCGAACCCGGATGCCGCGGTTTCGTTCGACGAACGTCAGCGGATGTTCGACCTACCCCGGTCCAGCTGGGACGACTACGACAAGTCTTTGATCAGCGAGGGCGGTGGGGTCTTCAGCCGCGAGCAAAAAGCCATCTCGGTCAGCCCGCAAGTCCGTGCTGCCCTCGGTATCGACGGCGACGTGAGCGAAATGGCCCCGCCCAACCTGATTCGGGCGATTCTGCAGGCGCCGGTGGATCTGCTGTTCAACGGCGGCATCGGCACCTACATCAAGGCCGAATCCGAGTCCGATGCCGATGTCGGTGATCGCGCCAACGATCCGGTGCGGATCAACGGAAATCAGTTGCGCGCCAAAGTTATCGGTGAAGGTGGCAATCTTGGCGTGACCGCATTGGGTCGGGTCGAGTTCGACCTGTCCGGCGGCCGGATCAATACCGATGCGGTGGACAACTCTGCCGGTGTGGACTGTTCCGACCACGAGGTCAACATCAAAATCCTGATCGAGTCGCTGGTCACCGCCGGCAAGGTCAAGCTCGACGAACGCAAACAGCTGCTGGAATCGATGACCGACGAGGTTGCCCAGCTCGTACTTGCCGACAACGAGGACCAGAACGACTTGATCGGCACCAGCCGCGCCAACGCGGCCAGTCTGCTGCCGGTGCACGCTCTGCAGATCAAATACCTAGTGGAAAAACACGGACTCAACCGCAAGTTGGAAGCACTGCCTTCGGACAAGGAGATTCAGCGCCGGATAGAAGCCGGTATCGGGCTCACCTCTCCTGAGCTGTGCACGTTGATGGCGCACGTCAAGCTGGTGCTCAAAGAGGACATGTTGGGCACCGAACTGCCTGAACTGGATGTGTTCGCGTCCAGGCTGCCCCGATACTTCCCGACACCGCTGCGCGAACGATTCACCCCGGAGATCCGTACCCATCAGCTGCGCCGCGAGATCGTCACCACGATGTTGATCAACGACGTCGTCGACACCGCCGGCATCAGCTATTCCTTCCGGATCGCCGAGGACGTCGGGGTTGGGCCGATCGACGCGGTGCGTAGCTATGTGGCCACGGATGCCATTTTCGGTGTGGATGACATCTGGCGCCGGATCCGATCGGCGCACCTGCCGGTCGTGCTGTCGGACCGGATGACGCTGGATACCCGGCGGTTGATCGACCGTGCGGGACGCTGGCTGCTCAACTACCGTCCGCAGCCGTTGGCGGTGGGCGCCGAGATCAACCGGTTCGCCGCGAAGGTCAGGCTGCTGACACCGCGTATGTCGGAGTGGTTGCGCGGTGACGACAAGGCCATCGTCGAACAGGAAGCCGCGGAATTCGCATCGCAGGGTGCACCCGTTGACTTGGCCTACTTGATCGCCGCCGGCCTGTACCGATTCAGCTTGCTCGACATCATCGACGTCGCCGATATCACCGAGATCGACACCGACGAGGTCGCAGATACCTATTTCGCGCTGATGGACCGGCTCGGTACCGACGGTCTGCTGACGGCGGTGTCCGAGCTGCCCCGGAACGACCGCTGGCATTCGTTGGCGCGCTTGGCGATTCGTGACGACATCTATGCCTCGCTGCGGTCGCTGTGTTTCGACGTGCTCGCCGTCGGCGAGCCGGACGAAAGCGGCGAGGAGAAGATCGCCGAATGGGAGCACATCAGTGCCTCGCGGGTGGAACGGGCCCGCCGCACGCTCACCGAGATCTATGCAAGCGGCGATAAGGATCTCGCGACGCTGTCGGTGGCCGCCCGACAGATTCGCCGCATGACTCGCACCAGCGGGCGCGGGTCTTCGGGGTGAGCCCCGATTCTCACGCGGGCTTCCTCGCGCCCGTGCCGGTGCGCTGGTCGGACATCGACATGTACCAGCACATCAACCACGCCACGATGGTCACGATCCTCGAAGAGGCGCGGGTCCCCTTCCTCAAAGACGCTTTCGCCGCCGACATCGCCTCGACGGGCTTGTTGATCGCCGATGTCCGGGTCACCTACAAGGGGCAATTGCGACTGGCCGATTCGCCTCTGCGGGTGACCATCTGGACCAAGCGGCTGCGCGCGGTGGACTTCACGCTCGGGTATGAAGTTCGTTCGGTCAACGCCGGACCCGAATCCAAACCGGCTGTCATCGCCGAGTCCCAGCTGGCCGCGTTCCATATAGAGGAGCAGCGGCTGGTACGACTCTCACCACACCATCGGGAGTATTTGCAGAAGTGGCTCCGCCAATAAACTGGGTAGCTGAGCGCGGCTTATGGCTGGGTCCAGAAGGCAGGGCCGGCCACCGCGGAGATCTCGCCACCTTCGTCGATCATGCGATGCGGCTCGATGACGCTGCCGTCATCCGGCTTCGTGCTCGATCCGCCGGGCTGCTGACTGCATGGGTGGCCACCGGTTTCGACGTACTGGCCAGTCGAGTGGTGGTCGGCGAGGTGCGGCCGCACGATTTGTCAGTCGGCGCAGACGAATTGGCACGCGGCCTGTCCGCGATGGACGCCTCTGGCTACGTCGATCCTGGCTTCTCGATGGACTCGGCGTGGCGGGGTGCATTGCCCCCGGAAGCGGGCTTCACTCACCTCGAGGATGTACCGGCCAAGGTGATGCTCGAGTTGGCGCAGCGTGGTGCGCGACTCGCCAAAGAGCACAGCAGCTCCCATGGCCCGCCGGTCTCGCTGCTCGATCAGGAAGTCATTCGGGTCAGCTCGGCCGACGCCCACGTGGGGCTACCCATGCGCTGTGTGTTTGCTCTGACCGCCATGGGTTTCCTGCCCCAGTCCTCTGATGCGATCGACGCTGACGAAATGATCCGGGTCCGGATACTGCCGGCGTGGTTGCGTGTCGACGCCCGGTTCGGCTCGGTGTACCGACGCCGCGGCGATCCGGCGTTGGTGCTGCGCTGATCGGCCTTCCGGCGGCGAGCCCCGTCAGGTGCCATAAAGCAGCCACAATGGCAGAACGGAGTCGAGGTAATCCATAAACTTTTTGAGCCCTACGCGGTATTGTCCATAACCGTAGGGGTCTGTTGCGTATTCCGGAAATGCAATGCCCAGCCCAAATAGGCCAGGCGCAATTATTCCGTTGGCCGGATTGTATTCTAGTTCGCCCCATTGTCTTGTCTCGGGCAGTTTTCGCCGCTCAAAGCCGACGGTGTAGACAACGCGGTCGCATGCAGCGACTTTCTCGTGAAATTCCGGGCTAGAGACCCAGCATCGCTCCAATCGTTCTGGATAGACGCCATCGATATTCTCGCGGGCCCAGTCCGCCGCTCGGCCTTTGAGGCCAGTATCGTCGAACAAGATCCAATTATCCAGGTAGACAGCGTATTTGAGGGGACTGAGGTAGAAATTGATCACCTTCTCGACGGGATTGTGCAAGAGATGTGGCAGCGCGATCATCGTGGAGTGGGAAGAGCCGAATACGGCGACCGTCGCACCTTCCAGCGTTTGCTCCGCCAGCTTCTCGGGATCGAGAGCGACTTCTACCGGAATCTCATCCAACTGCGGATGCTCGAGCTTCTTGGGAACTGCGCCGACGGCGAGTATCACATTGTCCGAGAAGATTTCCTGCAGCGCCGTTTCAATTCTCCACCGCCTTTTCTGCAAAGACAGGGCGCTCGCGGTGGTTTTGAACACTTCCACCCGCTGACGCAGGTGCTGGGTGATCCAGACCAGGGGCTCTGCGACCAGGCCAAGCGCACAGGTCTCTTCAGGGTCGACTTCGAGCAGTGGCATAGGGGGTGCCTCTGCGAACCGAAACGCAGAGGCACCGTTCAAGAAGCTCAGGAATGTCCCGACGATGGTGTTACTTGACACTGACCGCCACTTTTGGCCGAGGTCACCTGCTGCAAAGGCGGGATCGACCCAGGCGATCTTGTCAGGCGCTATCCCGTGGTCCAGCAGCCTCCCCACGGCGGCAATTCCCGCGGGTCCTGCTCCGATCACGGTCCACGCATAGCGCGTCATGTACTAGGTATAGAGGAGTCAGACGCGACGTGCCGCGCTGTTGGCGGCTATGCCAGCCAGGCCGCGGTGTCCGGCGGCAGCTGGCCCTTGACCAACGGCGCGCTGGCCAGGATGAGTTCTCCCGGAGGCAGCGGCATCGGCCGGTCGCCGGCGTTCAGCGCGCACACCAGTCCGCCGCCGCGACGCCGGAATATCACCGCACCGCGCGGCGCCTTCAGCCACTCGATCTCACTGCCATCGAATTCGGCACGCGCCCCGCGTAATTCGATCGCTCGCTGAAAGAATGCCAGCGTCGATTCGGGATCTGCAATCTGCTTTTCGACGGTCAGCGCTGCCCATTCTGGCGGCATCGGTAACCACGTATCGGCTGATGTGGAGAACCCGAACGGGGGAGTGTCACCCGACCACGGGATCGGAACCCGGCACTTATCGCGGCCCCGCTCGGTATGTCCGGAGCGTTCCCACGTCGGGTCCTGGAGCACCTCGTCACGCAGGTCCAACACGTCGGGCAGCCCCAGCTCCTCGCCGTTGTAGATAAACACCGTGCCCGGCAGGGCGAGCATCACCATCGCCATGGCCCGCGCCCGGCGCAGACCGATCTCGCCGCCGCCGTAACGGGTAACCTCGCGGTCCACATCGTGATTGGACAGTGTCCAGGTCGGGATGGCGCTTTCAATTGCGACAGCCTCCAGTGAATTCTGGATCGCATCGTGGATTTCGCCCGCGTCGAAGTCGATCTTGGTCAGCCGGAAATTGAAGCCGAGATGCAGTTCGTCGGGCCGTAGATACTCCGCCCAAAGGAGGTTGTCCATGACCCAGACCTCGCCGATGGTTACTGCATCGGGGTAGTTGTCGACGATCTTGCGGATCCCGCGGTGAATCTCGTGCACGCTCGGGTTGTTGAAGCGCGGATCGTCGTCGCTGTGGGACAACACCTTGACGACTTCCTTCGTGTCCGGCAGGCCGGGGGGCTTGGCCATTCCGTGCGCCACATCGATACGGAAGCCGTCCACACCGCGTTCCAGCCAGAACCGCAGCGTCTTCTCGAAGTCGTCGAAGACTTCCGGGTTGTCCCAGTTCAGGTCCGGCTGCTCGGTGTCGAAGAGGTGCAAATAGTACTGGCCGGGGTTGCCGTCCGGCTCCACCACGCGGGTCCAGGCGGACCCGCCGAACACCGACGTCCAATTGTTCGGCGGCAGCGCCCGATCGGGTCCGCGACCGTCGCGAAAGTGATAGCATTCCCGCGCGTCGCTGCCCGGCCCCGCGGCCAGTGCCGCCCGAAACCACGGGTGCGCCGAACTGGTGTGGTTGGGCACCACGTCCATGGTGATCTTGATGCCCCGCTGGTGCGCAGCCGCGATCAGCCGCTCGAACGCGGCCTGCCCGCCGAACAGCGGATCGATGTCACGCGGATCAGCGACGTCGTAGCCGTGGTCGGCCATCGGCGAGACGGTGACCGGGCTGAGCCAAATCGCGTCGACTCGCAGCCGCTCGAGGTGATCCAGATGGGCCACCAACCCGTCTATATCGCCGACGCCGTCGCCATTGCTGTCGGCGAACGATCGCGGATACACCTGGTAGAACACCGCGTTCGACCACCAGTTGGAATCCATTACACCCCGCTCAGTTTCGTTTCGTCAGAATGAGGAGTTCACCAGGGAGTGGGCCGCCATCTCGAGGTAATCGAGCAACTCGCTACGGTGCTCATCGTCGAGAGTCTGCGAGTCGATCGAGGCGACGGCCGTCTGCATGCACCGCAGCCAGGCGTCGCGCTCGATGGGAGTGATCCGGAATGGCGCGTGACGCATCCGCAGCCGTGGGTGGCCACGCTGGTCAGAGTAGGTTCGCGGGCCTCCCCAGTATTGCTCGAGGAACATGCGCAATCGTTTTTCGGCGCCCGCTAGATCGTCTGCGGGGTACAGCTCACGCAGTATCTCGTCCTGCGGGACCTGTTCATAAAATCGCGACACGATCGCGTTGAACGTTTCGGCACCGCCGACAGCGTCGTAGAAGCTCACCTGATCCATCTCCTACATTCCATCTCCTCCATTGTGGTGTATCGCCGCACCAGCAAAGCGAGGCAGGCCTAGAAGCAGGTCTGAGCGCCACTTCTGTTCACCCATTCGACACGGCGCGCATCAGCAATAGGCGTGCGATCGGCGGCGAATCATGGTGGACTGTTTCGCGGAGGATCTATGGCGCAGGGCAAGACACGCCGCAGCCACCGCAATTCCGGGGCCGCGGCAGGGTTAACCGGGCCCGCTACCGCGTCATGCCTGCATAGCGTTGATACCCATCCGCCCGCCCGCCACGAGACCGCATCGATCTGGAGTCGTCGACGGGTGCTCTTGCTGAACTCGACCTACGAGCCTTTGACTGCATTGCCGATGCGGCGGGCGATCGTCATGGTGATCTGCGGCAAGGCCGACGTGGTGCACCACGATCCGGCCGGGCCGGTGATCCACTCGGCCACCAACTCCATCGTGGTGCCGTCGGTGATCCAGCTGCGGACCTATGTCCGGGTTCCGTACCGCGCCCGTGTCCCGATGACGCGTGCCGCGCTCATGCACCGCGATCGTTTCTGCTGCGCCTATTGCGGGGCGAAGGCTGACACTGTCGACCATGTGGTGCCGCGCAGCCGTGGTGGCGAGCACTCCTGGGAGAACTGCGTCGCGTGCTGTTCGACCTGCAACCACCGCAAGGGCGACAAGCTGCTCAACGAACTTGGCTGGGCATTACGTCGGGCGCCGCTACCACCGACGGGGCAGCATTGGCGACTGCTTTCCACGGTCAAGGAATTGGATCCGGCGTGGGCTCGATACCTCGGTGAGGGCGCAGCTTAGGACTACGTGGGTTACGGTTTTCGTCGTGAGCACTATGTATATCCACCTGTTATTCATCGGGATCCCGTTATTGCTGGTGGTCGTGCTGTCGGTGGCGATCTGGTCCCGCAAGGGACCCCACCCCGCGACCTACAAGCTGTCAGAGCCGTGGACACACCCGCCGATCCTGTGGGCCGCCACCGACGAAGCTGTCGGCCACGCGCACGGCGGGCATGACGCATCGGAGTTCGCAGTCGGGGGTGGCGCCAGTGGCACATGGTGAGATAGCGACGATCGACTACGCCCAGGTCCCGGCGGGCCTGCCAAAGGGTTCCGTAGTCACAACCAGCGGGCGGATCTCGGGGGTCACCGAGCCCGGAACGCTGTCCTCGGACTACCCCTTTTCCATCAAAGACCTCGTCACCCTGGACGACGCGCTGAAATACGCTTCGCGGAGGTCCAACGCGCGGTTCGCCATTTACCTCGGCGACCTGGGCGCCGACACCGCGGCACGGGCTCGTGAGATTCTGGCCAAGGTGCCGACGCCCAACAACGCGGTGCTAATCGCCGTCTCGCCCGATCAGGCCGCCATCGAAGTGGTCTATGGCTCCCAGGTCCGGGGTCGCGGCGCCGAGTCGGCTGGACCGCTTGGGGTTGCCGCGGCTTCCTCGGCGTTCGAGCAGGGCCACCTGGTCGACGGCCTGGTCAGCGCCATCCGGGTGCTGAGCGCGGGGATCTCCCCCGCTTAGAACGCGGACTCGGTCAGGCTCTGGCAGCGTCAAATTCGCGGGCCTTTAACGACCGTTTGACGGCCGCTTGGCCTTCAAGCACCAGGCGGCGCAATGCGGCCGGAACGTCGGGATCGTCCAGGAACTCGTCGGCGGCAGCGATGCCTTCGTCGCTGATATCCCAGTGTGGATAAAAGCCGATCACCACTGTCTGGGCGACTTCGCTGGATCGGCGTGCCCAGATTCCGGATATCGCTTTGAAGTAGCTCGCGGTGAACGGCTTGAGCAGTTCGCCCTGTCCGGGTGCGACGAAGCCCGCGATGATCGAACGTCCGGTGATGTTGGCCAGCGTGTCGTCTTCGGTGACCTGTGCCCAGGCCTTCTCCTTGACGGCCAACTGGGGCCGCGCCGCCGAGGCCTGCGCGCCGTGTCGCTTGCCGGCCGCGGTCGGGTCGCGCTGCTTCTCGGCGTCGATGAACGGGGTCTCCGGGCCGCCGGCATCGATCTCGCCGGCGCCGGCCAGCGCGGTGACGATGCGCCAGCGCAGGTCCGTATCCACGTCGAGCCCGGCCAGTCCGAACTCGGACGGGTCGTGCTCTAGCAGGTCGGCCAGCACTACGACATGCCGGGTCGACAGCACCGCCGTGCACAGCGCGTTGACGTAGGCGAGTTGGTAGTCGGAGCCGCCGGCGGCGCCGCGGGCCAGCTCGAGCAACCGGTCGGCGAACGCCGGCCACCCTTGCTGGCGCGCCCAGCCCGGCTCGGCGTAGGAGCCCAACGCAGTCTGGGCCTGCAACAGCAGCCGCTGCACCACCCCGACCTCGGTTTCGGCGTGCACGCCGCCGGACACCAACGCCACGAAGTCGCGGGCACGCAGTTCGGCCTCGCGGGTCATCTCCCAGGCCGCCGACCACACCAGCGTGCGCGGCAGCGGCTCGGCGATGTCAGCGATTCGCTCCAGCGCAGTCTGCAGCGATTGCGGGTCCAGCCGTAGCGAGCAATACGTCAGGTCGTCGTCGTTGACCAGAATCAGCTTGCCGCGCGAAATACCAACCAGTGCAGGGACTTCCGTGCTCGAATCGTCAACGTCGAGTTCCTCGCGGTGCACCCGGACCAGCTTGCCGGATCGATCGTCATCGTAAATTCCGACCGCCAGCCGATGCACCCGCGTCTCACCCGCACCCGGCGCGGCGCCGCTCTGTATCACCGCGAATCGGGTGAACTTGCCGTCGGCGTCGACGTCGAAATCCGGCCGCAGCGTGTTGAGCCCAGTGGTTTTCAGCCACTGCCGGCCCCAATCCGACAAGTCGCGGCCGGATGCGCTCTCCAGGGCGGAAAGCAGGTCGTCGAACGTGGCATTGGCGTACGCGTGGGTGCGGAAGTAGTCACGCAGCCCGGCCAGGAAGTGCTCCAGCCCGACGTAGGCCACCAGTTGCTTGAGCACCGAAGCGCCCTTGGCGTAGGTGATGCCGTCGAAGTTCACCTCGACCGCGGCCAGGTCGGGGATATCGGCGGCGATCGGGTGCGTCGACGGCAACTGGTCCTGACGGTAGGCCCACGACTTCTCGACAGTGGCGAACGTCGTCCAGGCCTCGGTGTACTCGGTGGCCTCGCTTTGGCACAGCACCGACGCGAAGGTCGCGAACGACTCGTTCAGCCACAGGTCGTCCCACCAGGTCATGGTGACCAGGTCGCCGAACCACATGTGCGCCATCTCGTGCAGCACCGTCTCTGCGCGCCGCTCGTAAGACGCCCGGGTGACCTTGCTGCGGAAGACGTAGTCCTCCAGGAACGTCACCGCGCCGGCGTTTTCCATGGCGCCGGCATTGAACTCAGGGACGAACAGCTGGTCGTACTTTCCGAACGCGTACGGTAGGCCAAAATGCTTGTGGTAGAACCCGAAGCCCTGCTTGGTCTGGGTGAACAACCGCTCGGCGTCCATGTACTGCGCCAGCGAGGACCGGCAGTAGATGCCCAGCGGGATCTCGCCGTGTTCGTCGATATAGGTGTCTTCCCAAACGGCGTAAGGGCCGGCGATCAGTGCCACCAGGTAAGTGCTCATCCGCGGGGTGGTGGCGAAGGTGTGCACACTGCTGCCATCTGTGTCCGACGAGGCCACACTGGCGCCGTTGGAGACCACCTTCCAGTGCTTGGGCGCGGTCACCCGCACATCGAAGGTGGCCTTGAGGTCGGGCTGGTCGAAGCAGGCGAACATGCGCTTGGCGTCGGCGGTTTCGAATTGCGAGTACAGGTAGATCTCGTTATCCACCGGGTCGACGAACCGGTGCAGTCCCTCGCCCGTATTGGAGTAACGGCAGTCGGCGTCCACGATGACCACGTTGCGACTGGCCAGTCCATCTAGCGGGATCCCGGTGGACTCGTCGTACCCGGACACGTCGAGCTCGCGACCGTTGAGGCTGGCGCTGCGGATGGTGTCGGCGGCGATGTCGATGACTGTGTCGGCGCCGGCGACTGCGTCGAACACCACGGTGGTGGTGGACCGGAACGTCTGCGAAGTTCGTTCGCCCGGCGCACCACCACCACCGGAGCCGGCGGTGATATCGAGGCTGATCTGGTAGTTGCCGACAGTGATCAGCGCAGCGCGCTCGACAGCCTGATCGCGGGTGAGGTTAGGAAGTGCCACGCGTCCAACTTAAAGCGTCGGGCGCGCGGCGCGCGGTTGAGCACCTCGCAACGGGAACATGCGCGCGGCGACTACGGTTGTTGCTAACGGTGTTATACCCGTCTGTGATCTCGAGAAGAGGACTCCACATGCCCGCAAAAGCCCCCGAAAAATCCGTAGCCGATTTCTGGTTCGATCCGCTGTGCCCCTGGGCGTGGATCACCTCACGCTGGGTTCTTGAGGTGGAGAAGGTTCGCGATATCGACGTGAACTTCCATGTCATGAGCCTGGCGGTGCTCAACGAAGGCAAGGGGGATCTGCCCGACGAGTATCGCGAGAAGCTGGCGAAGGCCTTCGGACCGGTGCGGGTGGCGATCGCCGCCGAGCAGGCCCATGGCGAGGGCGTCCTGGCGCCGCTGTACACCGCGATGGGGACCCGCATCCACAACGAGGGCAACAAAGACCAAGAAGAGGTCATCAAGTTGTCGCTTGCCGACGCCGGGCTGCCGGCAGAGCTGGCCGCGGCGGCGACCAGCGACGCGTACGACGACGCGCTGCGCAAGAGTCACCACGCCGGGATGGACGCGGTCGGTGAGGATGTCGGCACGCCGGTCATCCACGTCAACGGTGTGGCGTTCTTCGGGCCGGTGCTGTCGAAGATTCCGCGGGGCGAAGAGGCCGGCAAGCTCTGGGACGCCTCGGTGACCTTCGCGTCCTACCCGCACTTCTTCGAACTCAAGCGGACCCGAACCGAGCGACCCGAATTCGACTGATCCGCGGTTGGCAGGGAAGGATTTGGCAGGGAAAGATGTCGGGCATGCGCGTCTACCTGGGATCCGATCATGCCGGCTTCGAGCTCAAACAACAGATCATCGAGCACCTTAAGACGACCGGACACGAGCCGATCGACTGCGGTGCATTCAGCTACGACGCCGAGGATGATTACCCGGCCTTTTGTATCGCAGCCGCAACGCGCACGGTGGCCGACCCGGACAGCCTGGGCATCGTGCTGGGTGGATCGGGCAACGGTGAACAGATTGCCGCTAACAAGGTTCCCGGTGCGCGTTGCGCGCTTGCGTGGAGCGTCGAGACCGCGACCCTGGCCCGCCAGCACAACAACGCTCAGCTGATCGGTATCGGTGGTCGCATGCACACGGTCGAGGAGGCGCTGTCCTTCGTGGACGCGTTCCTCACGACGCCGTGGTCGAAAGCCCCCCGTCACCAGCGTCGTATCGACATTCTCGACGAGTACGAGCGCACCCACCAGGCGCCGCCGGTGCCCGGCGCTCCGGCCTGAGCGGCACCCCCCGTGCCTGAAGGGCACACCGTGCATCGGCTGGCCCGGCTGCACCAGCGCCGGTTCGCCGGTTCGCCAGTCGCGGTCTGTAGCCCGCAAGGCCGATTCGCTGGTTCGGCGGCCTTGGTGGACGGCCTGGTGTTGCGACGCGCCAGCGCCTGGGGCAAGCATCTGTTCCATCACTACGCCGACGGCCCGATCGTGCATGTGCATCTGGGCCTCTACGGCACTTTCACCGAGTGGGAACACGCCGGCGGGGCAGTCCTTCCCCAGCCAGTTGGACAGGTGCGGATGCGGATGGTCGGAGCCGCGTACGGCACCGACTTGCGCGGTCCGACGGTGTGTGAGGTGCTCGACGAAGGTCAGGTCGCTGATGTCGTGGCCAGGTTGGGGCCGGACCCACTGCGCAGCGACGCTGACCCCTCTCCGGCCTGGGCCCGGATCACGAAGTCCCGCAGGTCTATTGGCGCGCTGTTGATGGACCAGACCGTCATCGCCGGTGTGGGCAACGTCTACCGCAGCGAGTTGCTGTTCCGGCACCGTATCGACCCGTTCCGGCCCGGCCTGGGGATCAGCCAAGCAGAGTTCGACGCGGCGTGGACCGATCTGGTGACGCTGATGAAGGTCGGCTTGCGCCGCGGCAAGATCGTTGTGGTACGGCCCGAACACGACCACGGTCCGCCGTCATACCGGGCTGGGCGGCCGCGCACGTATGTGTATCGTCGCGCGGGCGAGCCGTGCCGGGTGTGTGGCGCGACGATCCGCACGGCCGTGCTGGAAGGCCGAAATGTGTTCTGGTGCGCTGCTTGCCAGGCATGACGATGTTCTGCATGTGCCAAATACGCTGTGGCTTCAGAAAACTGGCTGATCCACAATGTCGAGCAAATTGGCAGGAGTTCGCGAAAAAGAAACGCTGGCGTCTATAAGTTTAGAACCGGCTGATTCGGGTACGCACTACCGTGATGAAAAATAATCTACGTTCGGCTGCAATGACTTTCGCTCTAGCCGCTGGCTTGGGGCTGGCGGGGCTGGGCGTTGCAGCTGACGCTCAAGCCCAGCCAGGGCCCCTCCCGCAGTGGTGCCCGGGCGACTTTTGGGACCCGGGCTGGGGCGACAACTGGGATGGGGGGGGCTGCCACGACAACTGGCGCGGCGGATATGGCCCCGACCGGAATTACGGCGGTCCGGGTGATCATGGTGGATTTGGTGATCACGGGTATCACGGCGGTCCTGGCGATCACGGTGGTCCTGGTGGGCCCGGCGATCATGGTGGTCCCGGTGGTCCCGGTGGTCCCGGTGGTCCTGGTGATCACCGCTGACCCCCAGCGTTGCCTGATCGCTGCGGTCAGCTGAGAGAGTTGATCTGAATAACCGCACCCTGCCGAGGTTTCGGCAGGGTGCGGTCATGTCGGGGTATAAAACGCTCCACGTTGTCAGGAACGTTGTCAGGAACGTTGTCAGGAAATTGCCAGGAAGAACGCTAGCGTCTCTCGTTTCAATGCACGTTGAGCGGGTATTTACGGCTCTTGTGAAAACCATTCCACGTTTAGCTGCAACGATTTTCGCGGGGGCCGTGACCCTGGGTCTGGGCGGGGCGGGTGCCGCGTTCGCCCAAGCGCAACCCGCACCCTTTCCGGAGTACCACTGGTGCCCGGGTGACTTTTGGGACCCGGGTTGGGGTCCGAACTGGGACGGGGGCAACTGCCACGACGATCACCACCGCGATCTCGATGGCTACGACCACAGCCACGACTGGGGCGGACCGGGACCAGACCGCGGACCGTGGCAGCCCAACCCCTGGCAACGTTGATCCCGGTCGATCCCGATTGATCCCGGTTATCCCGACGCGCGGTTAGTCGGCAGTAATTCCCAGTGCCGCGTAAACCTCGTTACTGAGGGCCAGGCTGCGCGGGTCGGCGTTGGACTTGGTGGCGTCGAAGCGGTTGGCCACATACGCGTACCCGATCCGGTGTTCCAGGTCGACGAACCCGAACGAGCCGCCCAGTCCGCCGTGGCCGAAGATCCGCCGGTTGGGTCCATTGACGCCACGCTGGTTGAGCATGTAGCCCAGACCCCACCCGTGGTCGGCGACCCGGGGCCCGAGCACCAGATCGGTCTCGAAGCCGCCCTGGCAGACCCGGACCAGGTCCATGTGTTCCCGGCTGAGCAGTTTCTCCTGGGCGAGTGCGTTGTAGAACGTCGCCAGTCCCAGCGCGGAGACCTGCCCGTTGGTGCCGGGAAACTCAAGCTGGCGCCACAGTTGCAGATCGTTGGAGCCCAGTTCGTCGTCCGGGGCAAATCCCATCGAGATCGACAGTCCCGCCTTGGGATGTTCGGCCAGGGTGGTGGGGTAGCCGGGGGCTTGCACGTCGGCCAGCAGGTCTCGGCAGTGTGGCTTGTTGACCCGCTCGGCGCACCGGAGTTGTTCGGCCGGGGACAAGCCGATGTGGACGTCGGCGCCCAACGGTTCGGCGACCTCGCTGCGCAGGTACTGCCCCACCGTGCGTCCGGCGACCCGGCGGAACACCTCGCCGAGGATGAAACCGTACGTGGTCATGTGGTAGCCCTGGGCGGTACCCGGCTCCCACCACGGTTCCGCGGCTGCCAGTTGCTCGCAGACGAAGTCCCAGTCGGCGACTTTTTCCCAGCTCATCCGGGTACGCGGCCCGATGACACCGGATCGGTGGCTCATCACCATCGCCAAGGTGATGGCTTCCTTGCCCGCCTGCCCGAATTCGGGCCAGTAGCGCGCGACCGGTGCCTGAAGGTCCAGCTCACCGCGGTCGGCGAGTTGGTGTACGCAAGTAGATGTCAGACCCTTGGTGCCGGACAACACGGTGGTCAGGGTGTTTTCTCGCCAGGGCCGCGTCCCGGCAGCATCAGCCGAGCCGCCCCACAGGTTGACGACGAGGTCCCCGTCTACCCACACCGCGACTGCTGCGCCGACCTCGCTGCGCAGCGTGAAGTTGCGCTCGAACGCGTCGCGAACTCCGACGAAGTTTGGCGCGCATGAGCCTTTGATTGTGACGTCCACTCCAGCGTCGCTCATAGCGCCTTTCTTTGGAGCAATCATCCTGGCCCCGAGCGGGCGACGGGAATCGAACCCGCGTAGCTAGTTTGGAAGACTAGGGCTCTACCATTGAGCTACGCCCGCATGTATTAGTCGAGCGAGACGATACGTGTCGGCACACATCAAATCTAATCGAGCCCGTGCTGTGACCGCACTGTGAGGTCTGTGAGGTCTGTGGGGTCGCTGCGAAGCCGGTGGTCGTTCATGCCGAAGGTGGCCGTAGGATCGCGTGGTCAGCCGCGGGGTGTAGCGCAGCTTGGTAGCGCATCCGCTTTGGGAGCGGAAGGCCGCAGGTTCAAATCCTGTCACCCCGACTATTGAATGCGCCGCGCCGACGGCCACCGACTGCAACAACGACCACCGAGGAGCACGCCCGTGAAGAGCAGCGTCGAGCAATTAACCCCCACGCGGGTGCGTATCAATGTGGAGGTGCCCTTCACAGAACTCGAGCCCGATTTCCAGAGGGCTTACAAAGAGCTGGCCAAGCAGGTGCGTTTGCCTGGCTTCCGGCCCGGCAAGGCTCCGGTGAAGTTGCTGGAGGCGCGCTTCGGCCGCGAGGCGATGCTCGACCAGGTGGTCAACGACGCGCTGCCCGCCCGCTACGGGCAGGCCGTAGAAGAGTCGGAAGTCCAACCGATCGGGCAGCCCGATATCGAGGTGACCAAAAAGGAGTACGGCCAGGAGCTGGCCTTCACCGTCGAGGTCGACGTACGCCCGAAGATCACCCTTCCGGACCTCAACACGGTGACGGTCGAGGTGGATTCTATTGAGGTCAGCGACGAGGACATTGTGGCCGAACTGGAGTCGTTGCGGGCCCGGTTCGGCACCCTGACCGCGGTGGACCGCCCGGTGGCCCTCGGTGACTTCGTCTCGATCGACTTGTCTGCCGCCGTGGACGGCGAGGACGTACCGAACGCCGCCGCCGAAGGCATGTCGCATGAGGTCGGCTCAGGCCGGCTCATCGCCGGTCTGGATGATGCGCTGGTCGGTTTGTCCGTCGATGAAGCCCGGGAGTTCACCGCGAAGTTGGCGACCGGCGAACATGCCGGGCGGGACGCGCAAGTCACCGTCACGGTCCGGTCGATCAAGGAACGTGAACTGCCGGAGCCCGACGACGAGTTCGCACAACTAGCCAGCGAGTTCGACACCATCGACGAGCTGCGGGCCGATCTCGGCGAGCAGGTGCGCCGAGTCAAGCGTGCCCAGCAGGCCGAGCAGATTCGCAACGCCACGCTGGAGGCTCTGCTCGAGCAGGTCGACGTGCCGGTGCCGGAGGCAGTCGTGCAGGCCCAGTTCGATAGCACCGTGCACAACGCGCTGCACGGACTCGACCACGATGAAGCCAAGTTCGACGAGGTGCTCGCCGGGCAAGGCTCGTCGCGCGAGCAGTTCGAATCCGAGGCGCGCAGCGCCGCGGAGAAGGACGTCAAGACTCAGCTGTTACTGGATACGTTGGCCGATGACCTCCAGCTCCAGGTGAGCCAGGAAGACCTGACTGAACGACTGCTGGCGACATCGCGGCAATACGGCATCGAGCCGCAGCAGTTGTTTGGCTACCTACAGGAGAACAACCAGCTGCCGGCGATGTTCGCCGACGTGCGGCGCGGGCTGGCCATTGCGGCTGTGGTCGAGGCGGCGACGGTCACCGACACCGACGGAAACACGATCGACACCAGTGAATTCTTCGGCAAACGTGGCCAGACCGGCCCTGAAGCCCTGGAAGACCTTGAAGCCCTGGAAGACGTCGACGACCTCGACGACCTCGACGACCTCGAAGCCCTCGAAGAAGCCGAAGATGACACCGACGAGGCCGATGAGCCCAGTGCAGACGTCGCGCGAGAGGCGTCTCAGGAGGTCGCTGAGGAAGCTTCGAAATGACCGGCTCATGACGCTGTGAGCGAACGCGCCCACTTCAGGGGGTGCGCGCCCGCCACACCGCGGGGTCGGTTGGTTAGTGTCGGTACAAACAGATCTTGAGAAAGCAGGTAACCCGGTCGTGACTGACATGCGTGGAAGCTCGCAGGGTCTCAACCTCACGGACTCGGTCTATGAGCGCTTGCTCTCCGAGCGCATCATCTTCCTGGGTTCAGAGGTGAACGACGATGTCGCCAATCGGCTGTGCGCACAGATTCTGCTGCTCGCCGCCGAGGATGGCGAGAAGGACATCAACCTCTACATCAACTCCCCGGGCGGATCGATCAGCGCCGGGATGGCGATTTACGACACCATGGTGCTGGCGCCCTGTGACGTCGCCACCTATGCGATGGGCATGGCCGCCTCGATGGGCGAGTTCCTGCTCGCGGCGGGCACCAAGGGCAAGCGTTACGCGTTGCCGCACGCGCGGATCCTGATGCACCAGCCGCTGGGTGGGGTGACCGGCAGCGCAGCCGACATCGCCATCCAGGCCGAGCAGTTCGCCGTCATCAAGAAAGAGATGTTCCGGCTCAACGCCGAATTCACCGGCCAGCCGATCGAACGCATCGAGGCGGATTCCGATCGCGACCGCTGGTTCACCGCTCCGGAGGCCCTGGATTACGGGTTCGTCGACCACATCATCACCCGCGCCGCCCACATCACCAACGGAGAAGCCCGATGAGTCCCCAGCATCCTCAGATCCAACCGCAGTCGCGGTACATTCTGCCGTCGTTCATCGAGCACTCCAGCTTCGGCGTCAAGGAGTCCAACCCCTACAACAAGCTGTTCGAGGAACGCATCATCTTCCTCGGAGTCCAGGTCGACGACGCGTCGGCGAACGACATCATGGCGCAGCTGCTGGTGCTGGAATCGCTGGATCCCGACCGCGACATCACCATGTACATCAATTCACCGGGTGGCGGGTTCACCTCGCTGATGGCGATCTACGACACCATGCAATACGTCCGGGCCGACATCCAAACAGTGTGTCTGGGACAGGCTGCCTCGGCGGCGGCGGTGCTGCTGGCCGCCGGGTCGCCGGGCAAGCGGATGGCGCTGCCGAATGCGCGTGTGCTGATCCATCAGCCTTCGCTGTCCGGCGTGATCCAGGGCCAGTTCTCCGATCTGGAGATCCAGGCCGCTGAGATCGAGCGGATGCGCACGCTGATGGAGACCACCCTGGCCCATCACACCGGCAAGACCGCCGAGGTGATCCGCAAGGACACCGACCGGGACAAGATCCTGACCGCCCAAGATGCCAAGGACTACGGGATCATCGACACCGTCCTGGAGTACCGGAAGCTCTCGGCGCAGACCACCTGAGGTCACGCTCGGCCACTTCGGCGATGCTGGCTATCGCGGCGATATCAGCGGGCCGCACCCGGCAGCATCCGCCGACGATCCGGGCCCCCGCCGCAACCCACTGGGGCATGAGCTGCCCGGAAAAGCCAGTGAACCGTGATGGACCCGTCCAGGCGCGGCGTCGGCTGTCCCAACGCTGTCCGCCGTTCGGGTAGACGATTACCGGCTTGCCGATATCTGCGATGCCGATTGCCGTGAGCACGTCGTCGGGTGCGCAGCAGTTGACGCCGACCGCGACAATCTCGGGCACTCCTGCGGCCACCGCAAAAGCGTCGGCGAGCAGTTGTCCGGCCCGGGTGCGGGTTCCGTCGATGGTGTAGCTGAGCCAGGCCGGCACACCGACCGACCGCGCTAGCTCGACGAGTGCTTCGGCCTCGTCGACATCGGGCACGGTTTCCAGTGCGAGCACGTCCGCGCCGGCCTCGGCCAGAATCTCCAGCCGCGGCCGATGCCACCTGGTCAGATCCGCAACGGACAGGCCGTAGCGCCCGCGATATTCGGACCCGTCGGCCAGCGCTGCGCCATACGGTCCTACCGAGGCGGCGATGCGCAGGTCAGTTCCACCGACCTCGTCGCGCGCAATCTTGGCAAGCTCGACGCTGCGGCGCAGCAGCCGGACTGTCTCGTCTCGGTCGATTCCCTGTGCCGCGAAGCCTTCAAACGAAGCCTGGTAACTGGCTGTCGTCGCGATTGTGGCACCGGCGCGAAAGAATTCGGCGTGCACTGCAACGATCTCCTGCGGGGCATTTGCGAGCAGCTTCGCCGACCACAACGGGCCGGAAAGGTCATGCCCGCGCGCTTCTAGCTCGGTGGCCAGGCCGCCATCGCTGATCAGCACGGATTCGCCGGGCCATGAGAATTCCACAGCCAATCCCACACCGCCACTGTAGGAGGATTCTCTGTAGGGTGATTCTGTAAGGGTGATGTTGTGGGGAAACGACGGGATCCCACACGACTTCCCACTCCTTCGAGCTTTTTCGAGGCTTCCGGAAGCTTTTGGAGGCTCGAGCCCCACTATTCGAATGCCTCTGTCGTGTAACGACCACGACACGCCAGAGACACGCAAAGCGCGTCTCGGCGAGTAGCGGGCCCTATCGGGCTATATGTTTCTCGAAGACGCAACGTTTCTCGAAGACGCACGGCATGAGTACCCGCGAACCCGCGAATACCCGTGAATATCAAGGACGCGATTCGGCGCGAACAGTCGCGGCGGGGCCGAGCAAGCGGGTAGCGTCGGTTGTTACATGCGGCGTTGCAACACGAACGGCGAAGCAACACGAACGGCGAACAGGAAGTAGGCACTGAAGCACCATGGCGCGCATCGGAGACGGCGGTGATCTGCTTAAGTGCTCGTTCTGCGGAAAGAGCCAGAAGCAGGTCAAGAAACTTATTGCTGGACCCGGCGTGTACATCTGCGATGAATGCATCGACCTGTGCAACGAGATCATCGAAGAGGAACTGGCCGACGCAGACGACGTCAAGCTCGACGAACTGCCCAAGCCCGTTGAGATCCGGGACTTCCTTGAGGGGTACGTCATCGGGCAAGACACGGCCAAGCGGACACTGGCCGTCGCGGTCTACAACCATTACAAGAGGATCCAGGCCGGCGAGAAGGGTCGTGACTCCCGGTACGAGCCGGTTGAGTTGACCAAGTCCAACATCTTGATGCTCGGACCTACCGGCTGTGGCAAGACCTACCTGGCCCAAACGCTGGCCAAAATGCTCAATGTGCCGTTCGCCATCGCGGATGCCACCGCGCTGACCGAAGCCGGTTACGTCGGAGAAGACGTCGAGAACATCCTGCTCAAACTCATTCAGGCCGCCGACTACGACGTCAAGCGCGCCGAGACCGGCATCATCTACATCGACGAGGTCGACAAGATCGCCCGCAAGAGCGAGAACCCGTCGATTACTCGCGACGTGTCCGGCGAGGGCGTTCAGCAGGCTCTGCTGAAAATCCTGGAGGGAACTCAGGCGTCGGTTCCCCCGCAGGGCGGTCGCAAACACCCGCACCAGGAGTTCATCCAGATCGACACCACCAACGTCTTGTTCATCGTCGCCGGTGCCTTCGCCGGTTTGGAGAAGATCATCTACGAGCGCGTCGGCAAGCGTGGGCTGGGCTTCGGCGCCGAGGTGCACTCCAAGGCCGAGATCGACACCACTGATCAATTCGCCGACGTGATGCCCGAGGATCTGATCAAGTTCGGTTTGATCCCCGAATTCATCGGGCGGCTTCCAGTGGTTGCCTCGGTGACCAACTTGGACATGGACTCGTTGGTCAAGATCCTGTCTGAGCCGAAGAACGCGCTGGTCAAGCAGTACACGCGGCTTTTCGAGATGGACGGCGTCGAGCTGGAGTTCACCGACGACGCGCTGGAAGCGATCGCCGATCAAGCGATCCACCGCGGCACTGGCGCCCGTGGCTTGCGGGCCATCATGGAAGAAGTTCTGCTGCCCGTGATGTATGACATCCCGAGCCGCGACGACGTCGCCAAAGTGGTGGTGACCAAGGAAACGGTGCAGGACAACGTCTTGCCGACGATCGTGCCGCGCAAGCCGTCGCGAAGTGAACGTCGCGAAAAGACCGCCTAGCACGACAAGTGTCACGGCGCGGGCGGTATGCGCGTCCCGAACGCACGGAAGTGATCAATCCCACAGTTCTCAGTGTTCACGCCCCCACTACGGTGCTGACTTGGGCTTTTAGTCACCGATCCGCTGCGGCTAAGGTGACCGAGACGGCCATGGGCAGCAGAAAGCAGTGCCATACTTGGTACTGCCGGTGACACACAAGCGTGACGGCGCGGGAGTCAATCCGGTGGCGCGTATTCTGTGAAGTCCAGCGGAGTGCCTGTCGGA
>Ga0182012_10001045_pt1 | contig 30648 bp, 25 predicted proteins | sample 612S2SmetaG_FD_120486 | JGI IMG/M metagenome (GOLD analysis project Ga0182012, IMG submission 120486) | Permafrost microbial communities from Stordalen Mire, Sweden - 612S2S metaG | ecosystem: Environmental > Terrestrial > Soil > Wetlands > Permafrost | place: Sweden: Stordalen | collected...
GATTTGCCCCGCGGCGAGGATCCCAACGCGGTCAGCCAGCCGGTCGGCCTCCTCCATGTTCTGAGTCGTGAGCAGCACAGTCGTTCCTGCCGCGGCGAGCTGCTCGACGAGCCGCCACAACGCGGTGCGTGACAGGGGGTCGAGTCCTGTGGTGGGCTCGTCGAGGATGCGAAAGGGGGGTTGGAAAGGAGCGCGTACCTCATGGGCGTGCAGAGCATAAGCAAGAAGAAGGGCCTCGGTGCCGAGGCAACTGACGTGATCGACGCGGTGATCTATGGCCGGGCGTCGAAGGATCGGCTGCGGTTGCTGCGTTCGATCGGTGATCAGATCGCTGATTGCCGGGCGTGGTGTGAGCCGTTGGGGTGGCGGGTGGTGGAGGTCATCACGGATGCGGATCGTTCGGCGTCGCAGTGGCGGCGTAAGGAGCGGGAGGGGTTCGAGGTGGCCCTGGGCTTGATCGAGTCGGGGCGGATTCAGGGGTTTGTGACCTGGGAGCCCTCGCGGGCGGGTCGTGACATGGCGATCTATGTTCAGCTGCGGGCGGCGTGCCAGCGAGCTGGGGTGCTGTATCTGACGCAGGGGCGGGTCTACGACTTCTCCCGCTCGGATGACAGTTTCATGATGGGGTTTGAGTTCCTGCGGGCGGAGGCGGACGCGAACACGATGCGCGAGCGCCAGCTACGCACGGCGCGGCGGAACGCGGAGAAGGGCCGTCCGCACGGCCGGCTGGCGTATGGGTATCGGCGTGTGTATGACGAGCGGACCGGGGTGCTCGTTCGTCAGGAGCCCGACCCGCATACCGGCCAGATCGTCAGGGACGCGGTGCGTGACGTGCTGGCGGGAGCGAGCATGTGGTCGGTTGCGATGCGGTTGCAGGACGCGGGTGAGCCGACGCCGATGCGCGCCTGGTCCGAGCATCCGCGCGGGTGGGACACGTACACGATCCGCCAGCTACTTCATAACCCGACGATTGCTGGCAAGCGTGTCTACCGCGGGCAGGTGATCGGCGATGCCGATTGGGAGCCGCTGATCGGTTGGGAGGACTTCCAGAGGCTCCAGCGCGTGTTCGCTGACCCTGGTCGCAGGGTCAGGGGCGGGGGTGGGATGCCGGCGAAGACGCTGATGGTTCACATCGCCCGCTGCCATTACTGCGGGCGGCCGTTGAAGCGGTCGGTGATGCGACGGAAGAACAAGGCCGACGCGGTGAAGTACCACTGCCAGTTCCGGGGGTGCTTCAAGACGACGATCTCCCAGCCCGGCTTGGACGCCTATGTGCAGGAGGTCGCGTTGGCGTGGTTTGAGCAGCCGGCGAACCTCGCCCGGTTGACCGCGACCGACGGCGACGGCGACGGGTGGCTCGCACAGGCCCGCGCGGTCGAGGAGGAGCTGGCTTCTCTACAGCAGCGGTTGGATGAGGCGGCCGACCGCTACGCGGCTGGCGAGCTGCCGTTGTCGATGTTGACCAGGGTCGAGCAGCAGTTGCGGCCGAAGATCGAGCAGGCGCAGCGTGCTTTGGTCCCGCCGATCAGCGATGAGAACATCCGGGCCCTGGTCACTGCCGGCGACGTGCGGGCGGCGTGGGACGAGTTGGCGCTGGCGGAGCAGCGCAAGATCATCAAGGCCGTCTTCGACGTGCGGGTGCAGCGGACCGCCAACCGGGGCCAGAACGCCTTTGAGCCTGCGCGAGTCCTCGTTGCGCCACGGGTCTGATGACCGTGCCGCCGGTCATCGCCGCTGTTTTCGCAGGGCGCGGCGGACCACGGCTGCCTGCTCGGCGGTCATCGGCGGGAACCGCCGCGCCACCTCTGACGCGGCTTGCCGTAGGTTCGTCTGCAAGCTCGACACCGGCTCGGTGGCCTGCGCCGGCTCGTCTGGGCTCGCCGCCCTGGCCATGCCCGGCGATTGGTGCGCGGCACGGGCAAGAGACATCACGGCCGGTCCTCCGGCTCGGCCTTGCCCCCGCGGGGGAACTGTGCTTCGGCCTCTGCGCGGCGGTGGACGTCGGCGATGACGAACGCGACGAACTCCTCGTCGCGGTTGACGATCGGTGTCTCGGGTTGGGCGGGTTGGGGTTCTTCGCCGGGCCAGATCGTTTGGCGGGTGGGGCGGTCGCGGTCCAGGCGGGTGCCGGACAGCGCGACCCACTCGCGCAGGCGAACCTGTGCTGCGTGGAAGTCGGCGAGCCAGCCGATCGGGGCGGAGGCGTGCTGGGCGGGGTCGTAGGCGCCGAGCCAGTGCAGGTGCAGCGCGGACAGCTCCCAGACCAGCTCGGGGTGGCGGTGCCACGCCGGCGGGAAGACCGAGGCCGGCAGGCCGAACTCGTGGCGCAGCCAGTCGACCCACTCGTTGAGCGCGAGCCACTCGTACTCGGCGTCCTCGGCGGTCAGGGTGCGCCAGTTGACCGGGTGCGGCAGCTCCATGTCCTGGCCGGCTTGGGCCGTGATCTGCTCGGGCTCCAGATCCTCGGTGTCCGGGTCGTTGTCCTGGTCGTAGGGGCGGTAGCTCGGTGGTTCGGGAGGTTGGCTGCTCATGGTCGCTTGCTCTCCTGCGCGTTGGGCACCGGCGGGTCCGGTGCGCTACTGCGCAGGTGCGAGACGGCTCCCCAGCGACCGGCCGGGCTGATCGGCTCCCGCCGAGTTGCGCAGGCGGGGTAGAGGCAATGCCGTTTTACGTAAGCCGGAGCCGGCTTCTGCTCCAGGTAGAAAGGAGGGGCCAGCCAAGAGTCGATCCAGGCTTTCGCAGCTCGTCCCTTGCGGGCGCGAGGTTGCTACCGGCGAGACACTCGGATCGCGAACAAAGCGCTAGCCGCTTCCCGTTCAGGGGACAGAACGCTTGCCCACGTCAGAGCCGTGTCCCGCCGCGGGCATCGCGAGGAGACATGGCGCTCGGCTATACCTGTCATATGAAGTTCGCGCGCCACCGGTCCGTGGCTTGCATCATCGGAATTGGCCTCACTTTGAGTGCCTGTGGAGGCACGCATGCTGCCGTGCGTGGTGCGCCTGTCGAGCGCCGAACCACGACCGCGCGGACAGAAGTGGTCGGCTCTGGCCCGTGCCGTATCTCTCGCGTCGCCGCCTCGGAACCGGCTGGACAGCTTGTTCCTGGAACGCCGAGAGCGATGACGCTGTGCCGCTATGCAGGTCTGGTCTACCGGTCACGGCTTATCGGCTTCGCGTACGTCCGACGCGATTCAGTTATTGAACGGTTGACACGCGAGCTCAATGCGCTTCCACCCGTGCCTGAAGGTACGTTCAATTGCCCAAATGGAAACGGCTCTGAAGCCGCAGTGGTTCTAAGGTACGCACACGAGCGACCCATGCTGATCAAGATCCAGCTCTCCGGGTGTCCTGTGGCGGTCAGAGGAGCAATCAGCCGATGGGGGCTAGGCCCTCCCGGAGAACAGCTCATCTCCGACCTTGAACGGCTCATGCCATGTCGCGGCGTCGAGTCGAGGGGGGCTTCGCGCCCGTGCTCGCCATCCGTAGTTGTGGCCGGCGGGCCGGTGTTACTGCCGTAGGCTGTTCGACATGCGCCGTGGTATTGCTGCCGTCGCCGTCCTCGCGATCCTCGCGTCCGGGTGCGGCAAGGCGGCGACTCTGACGGCACCGTCTGCGAAGACACCCCTCTCCGTTCCCGCATCCTCGCGGCTATGTCCACCGAGCGACGCTACGCCGCGCCCCCTCCTCCTCAGCAAGACCCCAACCGACGTGCTCGTACCGGGACACCCCACCGGGGCACTCATCTGCCGCTACTGGGGCACGTCGGGCCGCATACCGGAACCTGAAGACGAACGTGCCCGGATCCCGGACGGTGAACACGGGCACACTGTCTACACGATCGCGGGAGCGCGCCGCGTGGTGCGCCAGGACGTCACGAGCTACCTCGCCAGCGAGCTGGATGCACTACGGCCAATCGGCCCGCACCCTAACTGCGACGAGGTACTCGGTGGACGTTCCGAGCTGATCGTCTTTTACTATCGAGGCGGCGGCGAAACGAGAGTCATTTTCTACGTCGAAGGCTGCGTTGCGGTGCGCAACGGCCGGACCGCCCGCTACGGACTTGGAATGGGGCACGGGAACGGCGAAAGTCACTGGGCAGACGAAGCATTGCTCTGATTCACCCACCCCCTCGCCACGCTCGTGCTTTGCGGGCTGAGCGAGCGTCTGAGCATCGGCCGCGCTCACTGGCGCAAAGGACGACTTGCAACAGTCTAGGCGCAGGCTCCGCCGACTACTGCTTTGCCATAACGAAAGGAGCAGTCTGGGCTGCACCCTGAGACGTCTGCCACCATGAAACCTGTGCTGGGAGTTCCGCGGGCGGCCACTGTGCTCGCGACCATAGTGGTCGCGGCCACTGCGGGCGGGACGATGGTCGCGCTTGGCGACGCCGAAGAAGCATCGTCGCAGTCAACAGCTATGCGGGTTCGGATCGCTGCGCAGGCGGCCGAATCGGCGCTGGGACTAGTCAAGCCGGCGCAAGGCTGGACCCGTCTGCCGACCGTTCCTCTACGTGAGCGCCGGCTGATCGGCTCGCGCGCAGTGGAAAGCGGCAACCTGAGCCACGAAGAACGCGCGAAGCTAGAGGCGCACGCGACGCTCTGGGTCACGAGGTCGACACCACGAGCCATCCTGGCCTACGTCCGCTCGCGGCTGCCGCACGATGCGAAAGCGCAGGGGGAATCGACCGCGGGCACCTCGCCCCGGCCCGTGGGCCCGCCCGGCCCGAATACGCTCTCGGAAATCCAGCGCCACGAGAAAGTCGAATTCTGGAGTCAAGAATTCACGCTTCCCCCGGCCAGCGACGTGTTGCGTAGTCGAGCGCTGACCGTCTATATCGCACGGGCGACAGGCGGTCGGTTCGTGATTCGCTTGGAAGGTCGCGCCGTGTGGGAGGGGGTCCGGCCCAGCTACTCGCTCCTCGGCACGAACGTTCATGTGATCACGATCACCAACACCTTCCCAGCGAAGCGCAACGTCGGCCCGAGCTCGGCGATCATCTCTAACCCCTCCCTCGTGCAAGAACTGGTCGCGCTCGTCAACTCGATCCCGGTCTTCGAAGACAAAGGCGCAGAGTTCAGTTGTCCATCCGAGAAGCCGGAAACCGAGAAGCCGGAAACTATGGCCGCAGGCAATTTCGTGTTGACGTTCGCTGAACAGCCCACTGCGGTCGCGCTCGCGACTCTCGAAGGCCAACCCTACGCCTGCGGCGAGAGCTTCCTGCCAACCATCTCCGTGCCGGGGCATCCCCCGCTCGAACTCGACGTAGAACCAGCCCTCGTCAAGATGATCAACAGGATTGCCGGCCTGCACCTACCGCAAGGCTGAATGAGCCCCCTACGAGTGGGGCTCAAGGAAGGTTTCGCTCGCCTCGCCGCTCGCCGCTCGCCGCTCGCCGCTCGCCGCGCTACCGCCTTCGCCATCGAGCGAGCGTCCCGGCGGCGGTTGCGCGGACGCTCGCGTTGGATGACGAGCAGAGCCAAGCCGACGCCCGACGCTGCGCTCGCTCCCCCACGCCAAGCAGCAGCCTGCGGTATTCGCGACCTAGAGGCTCACGCCGGGCGTCTTGCGCGGCTGGCGTGCCTGGCGTGCGGCGGGGACGAAGCTCGGTGGCGTTGGGCGCTCGGCTGGCGCCGGCGCGGCGGGAGGCGGATGCTGGGCGTGGAGCGTCTGCACGGTGAGCCGGGCCTCGAGCGGCTCCTCTGGTGGGTCCTTGAGGACCGGTTCGGTGGCGTCGTTGAGTTCGGCGAGCTGCGCCTCGACGTCGGCGAGGTGCCGCTCGCCATCGTGGAGGGTCTCGGCGTGGCGGAATGGCTGGCCGATGCGCTGGCCGGCGTCGGCGATGGTCTGTTGCGCGGCGGCCAGGTCTTCGCGGGCGCCAGCGAGCAGGGTGGGGATGCCGGAGACGCGGTTCTCGATGCGTTGGATGAGCCCGACCTGGCCGTCGAGCAGAGCGTCGCTGTCGATCCTGAAGGTGCTGCGGGGTACGCCGTCGAGCGTGATCTCGGCTTCCAGGCCGCCCATGCCGGGGCGCACAGCGAGCTGGATCTCAAAGCCGCTGATCTGGCCGATCGGCCCGTAGTCGCGTTTGGTGTAGCGCGGCGCGTGCTTCAGGCCCGTGCTGTTCGCCCAGCGCGCGAGCGCGGCTGCGGCCTGCACGCGCGAGTCGTAGCTGCGGTCGTGGAGCTGGATGCGGAAGCGCTCGCCGCTGGTGTCGATCACCCGCGGCAGCGCAGCCTCCAGGCCGGCGATCTCGGTGGCGGCACGCTCGGCGGCATGTTGAGCTTCGCGTCGAGTGTGGGTGAGCATGTGCTCGTTGCGCTGGTAGGCGCGCTCCAGCCGCCGCAGCCGCGTGACCTCGTTGGAGAGCGTGGAGTGCTCCAAGAGCAAGGGGTTGCCGGATGAGATGGCCTTGGCCTCTGCCGCGGAGAGTGCGCTGGAGTCGATCTCCTCGATCTCGCGGCTGTCGAGCCGGCCGCGCATGAGCTGTGCGATGAACGTCGCCTTGCGCTCGACGCCCTGCCACATGTAGCTGTCGAAGGACCGCTCGGTGACGAACCGTACGATCGCGACCTCCGTGTTCTGGTTGCCCTGCCGCATGATCCTGCCCTCGCGTTGCGCGATGTCGGAGGGCCGCCACGGGCAGTCCAGGTGATACAGAGCGACGGCGCGGGCTTGGACGTTGGTGCCGACGCCCATCTTCTGAGTGCTGCCGATCAGCACCGCGATGTGCCCGGCGCGCGCGGCGGCGAACATGCGGGCCTTCTCGACGTCGGTCTTGGCTTCGTGCATGAAGCGGACCCGCTCGCCGGGCATCCCGCGGGCGACGAGTTGCAGGTGCAGCTCGTCGTAGGCGTTCCAGCGGTCCGGGTTCGGCGTGCCGATGTCCGAGAACACCAGCTGCAACGCGCCGCGGATCGGTGAGGGCTCGCCGGTGATCGTGTCGAGGTACTCGTTCTCGCGGGTCCGCTCCCAGACTCGGTGGATGGCGTCGGCGGCGGCGTCGACCTTCGTCGGTCCGGACGGGCCGTCCGCGAGGACCATGCGAATGTCCAGGGCGGCCTTGCGGCCATCGGTGGAGATCGTGAGCATGTTGTCCTCGCTCGGGTTGACCCGCTTGGCCGCGACCGCGTCGGCGCGCTCGCCGAGGTGCTCGATGAACTGCTCAAGCTCCACGGTCGGCTGCACCGCCACGGTCGCCGGTGCGCGCTGCCCGTCCTCGCGCACAGCCAAATCCGGGGTGGGTAGGCGCAGGTCGGCGGCGGTCTTCACGTCGGCGAACACGGACCACATGCGCAGCATCTCGGGGACGTTGGAGAACTTCGCGAAGCGGGTCTTCATGCGGAAGCTGTTGTCGCCGGCCGGGGCCATCTCCATCTGCGTGACGGTCTGCCCGAACGTGGCGGCCCAGGCGTCGAACGCGCCGATCCCGGCGTTCTCCAACAGGTCGGGGCGCAGGTAGCGCTGCATCACGTACGCCTCGGTCACGCTGTTCGCGATCGGGGTCGCCGTGGCGCCGGTGACTACCCGCTCGCGGCCTTGTGAGCGCAGGTACTCCAGCTTCATGTGCAGGTCTGAGGCGCGCTCGGAGCCCTCGATCGCGGCGTCGCGGATGTTGGAGTCGGTGGCGAGGTTCTTGTACATGTGCAGCTCATCGACGATTACGTAGTCGATCCCGGTGTCCTCGAAGTAGACGCCGCGGTCGCGGGCCTGGTCGGTACGGGTCTTGACCTTGTTCTCCAGCGCCAGCAGCTTGCGCTCGATCCGCTTGACGCTCATCCGCTGCTCGCCCTTGGCGTCGGCGAGCACCCGCCGAACGTCATCCACCTGTCCTTGGATGTAGGCGGCCTGGGTCTCGGCGCGCAGCGGGATCTTCGCGAACGCACCCTGGGTCATCACGATCGCGTCCCACTCGTTCGCGGCGACGCGCGCGACGAGGAGCCGGCGCTTCTCGGCGGTGAGATCTTGGCTTGAGGCGGCGAGGATGCGCGCCCGCGGGTAGATCTGCAACCACTCCCGGCCGAACTGCTCCAGCATGTGATTCGGCACGACGACCACGGGCTTTGCGATGAGTCCCATCCGGCGCATCTCCATCGCGCCGATGATCATCTCGGCGGTCTTGCCGGCGCCGACGTCGTGGAACAGGCCGGCGGCGGGCTCGGCGATCATCCGCGCGACCGCTGCCCGCTGATGTTCCCTGGGGGTGAAGCTGGCGGCCATGCCGGGCAGTGACAGGTACTCCCCGGCGCCGGTGTAGTCGCGCAGCACGATGCTGTTGAACCGGCGGTTGTACTCGTCAACCAGCGCCTTGGCGCGGGCGGGGTCCTCCCACACCCACTCGCCGAAGCGCTCCTGGAGGGCATCGGCCTTCTCCTGCGCGGCGGTCGTCTCCATCGGGTTCAGCACGCGACGGGTTTTGCCGTCGGCGTCCTCGTACTCGTCGTAGACCAGCAGCGTGCGCTGCTCCATCAGCGCCTGCGCGATATCAGGAGCCGGCCGGCGTGCGGTGCCCCACTCGCTGCTGGACAGGATGCCTTGCCGGCCGCCGCGGACCTCCCACATGCCCGCCAGCGGGTTCTCCACCCGCACCTCCTCGGAGCGCAGCAGCTCACACAGGAACTCCTCGTGAACCTGCTCGCTGATCCATACCGCGCCGAGCCGGGCCGCGATGTCCTCCACGCCCAGGTCGGCCGGGAGCACGTCGGTGAGCGCGTCGACGTTGGCCTGGAATGTCGGGTCCTGCGCCGCGTGGGCGCGGGCGCTCTGTAGCTTGGCGCGCACGTCACCGGACAGGTAGGCGGGAGCGTGGACGAGCTCGCCGCTGTCAGGGTCGGTGAACACCATCCCGGCCAGCGCGGCGCGGGCCTCGGGCTCTCCCATTCCGAGCAGGTCGGCGACCAGCGGCAGGTCGATGCGGCCGATGCGGTCCAGGCTGACCGCGATCGCGTCCGCCGGGCTCTCCACGCCCTGAACCTCGGCTCGGGGTGCGACGACACGGCGGGTCATGATCGCCGCCGGCACCGCGGTCTGGTCTTCCTCGTCGAACTGCTCCAACGCCAGCACCAGCGGCCCGAACGGGTCGGCCCGCAACAGCCGGATCGGCGTGGGCGCGACCCGCGCGTAGGTCGGCTCGCCCGTGTCGTTGGTGCGGCCGGTCGGCCGCAGCCTGTAGCGGTTCAACGGCCCGTGCGCCCCGACGTAGCGCTGGTAGTCGCGCATCAGCGTCGCGCGCGCGACGGTGATCTCCTCGGTGTCATCGACGCTCGCCGCCTCCAGACCCAGCAGCCGGGTGGCGTCGTCGCGCAGCCCCAATAGGGCGCGCAGCTCGCGCGCAGCCGACTTTGGGACCTGGAGCCGCTCCAGCTCGCCTGCGGCGACCGTAGCGAAGCCGCCGCCCTGCGCGACGACGATCGTGCCGTCCCAGCGCTCCGGCGGCGAGGGCGCGAGCGCCGCGCGGCGTGCCTCTTGACCCGGCGTCCGGTCGCTCATCACCAGCCCCTCACGGCGCGCGGCCACGGCGATCCGGTCGAGCGTGCCGGCCAGCTCGTCCTCGAGATCGTCGAGGTTCCCGGTGATCGTGAGCGTGTCCGCGCCGTGCATCCCGCGGCTGATGCCGATCTGGCCGAGCATGTACTCGGGGTGAGCGTCGAAGTAGGCGTTGAGCTTCATCGGCCTGCCGTCCACGGTGATCGGCACGACGGTCTCCCACTGCTCGCCGGCCGGCGGCCGATCCGGTTCGCGGCGGCGGAGGATCAACAGGTCAGTGACCACATCGCTGCCGGCGGCGCGGCGGTGCGCGCCGGTCGGCAGGCGGACCGCGCCGAGCAGGTCGGCCAGCTCGGCCATCTCCCGCCGGGCGCCGGGGTTCTGCGCGTCCATCGTGTAATGCGAGGTCAGGACCGCCATCAGCCCGCCCGGCCGCGTCAAGGCAAGGGACTTGAGGATGAAGTGGTTGTGCATCGACTGGCGCGTGCCGTTGTGTACCGGGTCGTGCAGGGTCACGTTCCCGAACGGCACGTTGCCGATCGCCGCATCAAACGTGCCCTCGGTCAGGCGGGTGTCGGCGAACGACTCGGCCCGGATACTCGCCTGCGGGTAGATGGCGGCGGAGATCGAGGCGGTGAGCGGGTCAAGCTCCACGCCGGTCATCTGCGCTGCCTCGGTCGCGAGGCCGATGAAGGTGCCGGCGCCGCTGCCCGGCTCCAATACCGTCCCGTGCTCGAAGCCGAGGGCTTGCATGGTGCGCCACATCTGCCGCGCGATCAGCGGATCGGTGTAGTGCGCGTTGATCGTCGTCCTGGCCGCGGCGTCCCACTCCGCATCGGAGAGCAGGCCGCGCAGCTCGGCCCGCTCGGCGCTCCAGTCGTCCTTCGCGTTGTCAAAGACGTCCGGGATCGCACCCCAGCTCGACCAGCGCGCCAGCACCCGTTGCTCGTCCACGCTCGCCTGACGGTCCTCGCCGGCCAGGGCGCGGGCGAGCCGGATCGCGGCGAGGTTCGCCTGGAAGCGCGCCTTGCGTCCTTTAGGCGCGAGGTCGTCCTGGGAGGCCGGGACGAACCTGGCGGCCGGCTCTAGGCTTGGCGCAGCTCGCGCAGGAAGCGGATCGTCGCCGCCTCGGAAAGCGCCGCCGGGTTGGCCTGCATGTACTCCCTCGGCGGCTCGCTCGCCGCCAGCTCCAAAAGGAAGTCGACGCTCAGCGCCCAGGTCCTCGCCATGTCTTCCAGCTCGGCGGTCGAGGGCATCGAGTCGGGGTGGTCCTGGATGCGCTCGGCCCAGCTGATCAGGTTCTCGTCGGAGGGCCGGGTCTGCTCCCACTCCTCGCGGGCCTGATCCAGCGCCAGCTCCGGGTCCTTGATCCACACCAGCTCTGCCATCACGATCTCCTCCGCTGTCCGCCTCGCGCTCTGAAGCCGGGCGACCTTCTCCAGAAAGGTCTCCTGCGAGGAGTCTACCCCGGCCAATGTCGCCGTCAGCGCGTCCACCTGCGCCTGCACCTGGAGGCCCAGGTCCGTGAAGAACCGGGTCGGGTCCCCCAACGCCGCCGTCCGACTCGGCGCGTAGCTCTCCCAATGGCGCTGCGCGATCACCCCGTAGCGGTTCATCCCCATCCTCTCGCTCGTTGCCTTGCTCGGTGCCGGCCGCGTCTGCGGGCGACCCGGCCTGCCGGCTGGCGGCGATCTGCTCCTCCGCGGCGGTCGGGCTCAGCCCCCACAGGTCCAGCTCCAACTGGCCGGACGCTTCGCGGCCCATGCTCGCCTTCTCCTATCGGCCAGTCGCGCAAGCGGCCGGGGTCAGAAGCCGAGAACGTCAGACGCCGCGGCCACCACAGACTGGCTTGCGAGCTCGCGCGTGCCGTTCCGGCTGGCCGCGTCCCGCTCGGCGGCCGGTGTGTCCCGCTCGCTGCTGCGGGCGCGGCGCTCGACGTGGTAGGTGGTGATGTTCGGGTCGTGCGCGACGCGTTTGGTCACGAACTGCTCATCGGTGCGCTCCTGCCCGTCGACGACGCGGGTGTAGTCGCGCACGTAGCCTTGGGCGAGGAAGTCATCGCCCTTGCGGAACCGCTCCGCCGACAGCTCCGCACCTTTGCCGAACTGGATCAGGTCATGGAAGCTCGGTTCCAGCTCGGTGAAGCTGCCGTTCTCCTCACGGCGGTAGTGGTTGATCCCGATCCGGGCGTAGAAGCGCGCCTGGCCGTCGTCGTTGAATGTGATCTTCGGGTCGCTGGCGATGAACCCGTTGATCGACTGTGAGGTCTTGAGCGCCACGGCTACCTCCATCTCTCATGTCGGTTTTCAAGCGCCGGCAGATCGGCGCCCTACCGGGCAGGTACGCGACAGCTCCCGAACGGCGCGAACCGGGCGAACGGACGCTGTGGGTCAGGCAGCGACGCGCAGGGTTCGCTCGAGGAGGCGGCGCTGCTCGGTGAGCTGGGCGGCGTCCCGGCGGCCGGTCCAGGGGCACAGGTCCGCGAGGATCGGCGGGGCGGCGCGCAACAGGACGGTCCCGAGACCGAACGGCATCGTCCGCAGCGCGTCCGGGGCCAGGATCGGCACCCGGCGGATCGAGCGCTGATGGGAACGGCCGCCGCCGGCGTCGATCGTGGTCGAGTGGGTGGCCTCGTCGCGCTCCCCGATCAGGGTGGAGAGGTCTTGCAGGTCGCGGCTGTGCGAAGCGCCGCCGAGGATGACCTTCACGATCGCGGCGTCCCAGATCGCCGCGGCCTGGTTCTCGCCCCACTTCTGCCGAGCTTGGGCGAGTGATTGGAGCACGGTGAGGGTGGTAATGCCGGTGCCGCCACCCTCCGCCATGAGCGTCGGCAGGCTGGGCAGGGGTCCGAGGTTGCCGATCTCGTCCAATGCCAGCAGCAGCGGCGGGTCCAAGCGGGCGGCGGGTGAGCGGGCCGCCCGGCGGCGTGCCGTCTCGGTCAGGTCCTCGATGAACGCCGCCACCAACGCCGCGGACGCCCCGGCCCCGGCGCCGGTCGCCAGCAGGTACAGGGTGCCGTGCTCGCTCAGGAACGCCTCGGGATCGAAGTCCTCCCCGGCTCGCGGCATCACAGCGTCCAGGACACGCGGATCGGCCAGCGCGTTGAACGCCAGGCCGACGCCCTGCCAGATCGAGTCGCGGGTGCGGGGATCTGAGTCGATCATCGACCCCAGCGAGTCCGCCCATCCCTCCGCCGCGCCAGGGCTGCTTTGCAGCATGTGGACGGCATCAGCCGCGGCGGTCGGGCTGAGCGCCCACTGATACAGGGTGCGCGCGTCGCGACCGTCCAGCGCCGCGGCGTGCAACAGCGCCTGGATAGCCGCGGCGGTCTTGCCCTCCCAGAAGCCCCCGCCCTCAACGCCGCCGGAGCCAAGGCCCGTGCCGGCTGCCAGGCCAACGGCGCGGATCATCGCCGTCAGCGGGTCCTCACAGCCCCGCACCGGCGACCAGCGAAGCCCGGCCGGCAGCCCTGGCGCGAGACGTTGTGGGTCGAACACCGCGACCGGCCCGTGCCGCTGGCGGGCGGTGAGGGTCACCGTCAGGTTGTCCGGGCGGGTCGAAGTCGTCACGACCGAGCCGGGAGCGTCGAGGATCGCGTTGATGACGATATGCAGCCCCTTCCCGGACCGCGGCGGGCCGATCAAAAGCATCGAGTCCTCCACGCTGGCCCACACCTCACGGCCCTTCGCCCGGCCCAACAGGTACCCGACCTGCGAGGGGGCCGGCTTGTGCAGAGACGGGCGCAGGCTCGCCGCCCGGCCGCGCAACGCCCGGCCCGACGCGACTTCCCCGATCTCCGCTGCACTGGCGAGCCCGGCCCGCCGCCGGGGGTCCTCGCCGGAGCGCTGCGAGCGCACGAGCCGGACGACGAGCCAGCAGACCAGGCCGGCCGCGGTCAGCAGACCAGCGAGCACGACCCAATAGGCGAACGGGCTCAGCCCTGGCGCCCGCAACGCCAGCGCGGGTCGTGTCGGGTGAGCAAGCACGTTGAGCCCGGCGCCGAGGTTGCCGGCCGGCTGCTTGGCGCCGGTGAGCCACGCGGCGATCGTGCCTGCGACGCGCAGAAGCCCGGCGAGCACACCCAGCGCGGCGACCACGCCGAGACCGACGTTGATCGCGGTGTCGTTGACTGGCGCTGCCTGCCGGCTCACCGCCGCCACCGGCCCGGCTTCGCGTGCGGGATTCTGCGGCCGCGTACCGTCCGGCGCGACGCCACGCCGAACAGGATCAGCTCGTCGAGGCGGCGGGGCTTGGTCGGTGCGGCGAGCAGGCAGACGGTGCCGTCCGCGTCGGCGCGGATGCTCGTCGTAAGCACCGCGACCTGAACCGTCTCTCCGGGCGCGAACCCTTCGGCGCGCAGCACCGGCTCGCGAGCGGTACTACCCGCGTCCTTTTCTTGGCGTGGTGCGGGCCGGCGGCGCGGGGGTTGGAGGATGTCGGCGTAGCTGGTTCCGTCGGGCTCGTGGATCTCGACCCGCACCGGGCCGTCTGCCGCCTCGGCGACGCTGGCCAGCACACCACCCAGCTGCCCCCCCTCGACGGGTCCGTCGGGGTGTTCGATGCCGTCCACGCGCACGCGAGCCCGTCCGCTCTCATCGACGGTGACGAGCACCTGCGCCAACACGACCGGCACGACGCTGACCGTCTGCTGCTCGGGGTCTGGACGGGGCGCGCGACGCGCGAGGCGCATCAGCTCGTCCTCATCCGGGCCGTGGTGTCAAAGACCGACAACTCAGCCGGGTGAAGCTGGTGCTGCACGACGAAGGAGCGGTCCTTGATCCGCCACAACCCTTGCCCGGTGCCCAACTGCGGGAGCATCTTCTGCTCGGTCCCGGTCAGGTTCAGCATCGCCGCGGTCGAGCCGAGCTGGTCGGACTCCTGGCGGTAGATGATCCGGGTCTCGGCGTTCGCCAACAGCGACGCCGCCAGGGCGTGCTCGGCGGTGCCCTGGTCGCCCACGTTGTCCAGGTCGCTGAGCTTGTGGAAGATCAGCATGTTCGCGATCCCGTAGTGCCGCGCCAGCCGCCAGTGAGCGTCCATCCGCCGCAACAAGGCGGGGTGTTGCATGAGCTGCCACGCCTCGTCGTAGATGACCCACCGCTGCCCACCGTTGGGGTCCAGCAGGGCGGACTCCATCCACGCCGAGGCGCACGTCATCAGCACGGAGATCAGGGCGTTGTTCTCCGCCACCCGCGACAGGTCCAAGCTGACCATCGGCAGGTCCGGGTCGAACGCCACCGTGCTCGGCCCGTCGAAGATGCCAGCCAAATCACCGGCGACGAGGCGGCGCAGGGCGTGCCCGACGAACCGTCCGTCCTCCGCCAACCTTGGGTCCGCGTCGGTGTCGGGGTGCAGGATGCGCTCGACGACCATCGGCAGGATCGGTGTCCGCGATGCTGCGACGGTGGCCGCCAGGGCGATGTCGACGGCCGTGTGCTCGACCGGCGAGAGCGGCCGGCCCAACACGGTTTCGCTCAGCGCGCCGATCAGGTCCCGGCGGCGGGCGGTGACGATCGCCGCCCACTCCACGTCTGAGACGCCGAAGGGTCGCCGGCCGGCATCCAGCGGGTTCAGGCGGGTGGTCAGGCCGTGGCCGAGCACGATTGCCTGTCCGCCGACCGCGCGCGCGACCGCGGTGTGCTCGCCCTTCGGGTCTCCCGGCACATACACCCGGCGGCCAAAGCCGATCGAGCGGGTGTATAGCGACTTCGCCAGCGCCGACTTCCCCGCGCCGACGATCCCGGCGAGCACGACGTTGGGCGCGGTAATGAGTCCGCGCCCATACAGGACCCAGGGGTCATAGACGAAGCTGCCGCCGGAGTAGAGGTCCTGGCCGACGAACACGCCGTCGCCACCCAGGCCACCCTCGGCGAGAAACGGGTAGGCGCCGGCGAGGGTGGCGGAGGTGTCCTGGTGGGCGGGGAGCCGCAACCGTCGCCACGCCCGCAACGCCGCGCGGCCCGGCTCCCCGCTGCGAGGCAGGTACGCGGTCGCTGCCCGCTCGGCACGTTGCGCCTCCGCCAGGGCGCGGGCCTGCGCCTTGCGCTCCGCGGCATCAGCCGCGTAGGCGTGTGCCGCGGCCCGGCGGGCCGCGCGTCGGCTGCGGCGGTGCTGCCCGGCGCGGCCGACGAGCACCGTCGAATACAGCCTCTTCTCAGGACGTGGACTCATCAGCGGCCCGCTCCTTTCGCGGCAGATCGACGTGTCTGCCGGTCAGGTGCGCCGAGCCCGCCTGTTCAGCGGCCGAGCGGGTCGGTGCTTCGGCTTGGTGCGGTGTCGGTGCCGAACGCCGACGCGGGGGCGAGCCGGCCGGGCTGGCGGCGGCCGTCGTCCCGATGGGCTGGGGTCGCGGGCGGCTGCCAGGCGATCCGGCCGTTGTGGTTGAACGCCTCGTTCAGCGCCCCGTGCGCTTGCTGCACCCGGCCGGCCGCGTCACGCAGATACTCACTGGCCGCCACCGCGTCCCGGCGGCCGGCCTGACGGTCGCCGTCGTCGGTGGCGGCGTACTCCGTGTTCCGGTCATGCCAATCGGCGAGCTGGTCCAGGGATTGCTGAAGCGAGGCAAGCGCCGCGGACAGCGACCCCAGCACTCGGTATGTGTCGCCAGGATCGGTGAGGACACGGCTGGCGTGGGCCAGGCCCCGCAGCGCCTCGACCGCCTCGTCGGCGTCAACGGCCGGGTTGTCGAAGGTCGCCATCGTTCACGCTCCCTGCCTCATGCCGGTCAGGTGCGCGGCCGGCGCCGCCAGCGCTCGCCTACAGGCCGCGGCAGAGCGGCAGCGCTGCGGCCGTGAACGCCTGCGCCTGTTGGCCGACGAGGCGCCGCGTCTCACACGAGGCTTGGATGGCGGCCTGCTCGACCCCGGCGACCGCCGCGTCCAGCTCGGCCACGCCAGGGGCTGAGATCGCGATCAGCCCGACGTAGCGCAGTACGCCGTGCCCGGCGATCAGGTCGGCCTCCTGGGCGAGCACGTCGCGGTACTCGGCGGTCTGCTCGGCGTCCTCGATCTGGCCGATCCTGGCGCGCTGCGTCGCGTCGGAGAGATAGCCGGTCTTCTTCCGGCGAATGTCGCGGGCGGCCACATCGGCGCGTACCGGGTAACACAGCAGCGTGAACGCGCGGCGCACCCCGGAGGACAGCAGGATCGGGGCGAGAAAGCCGGGATATACCTGGGAGCGCGGCCACTCGCTGATCCACAGCACCGCGTGAAACGCCGAGTCCGAGCGCAGCCGATCCCAGGTCTCCTCGACAGCGACCGGCCCCGCGCTGGCCAGCTCCCGGCCGAGCTCGCTGCGCTCAAGGGTGGACGCGACCGCCGGGTCATAGGCGGAGCGCAACAGGACCGCCAGCTCGCCGGGGCCATACCAGCCGCCTGGGGTCAAGTCCGCCGCGCGCAGCGCCGTGCTCAGCGTGAGCATCTCGCCGCGCAGCACCGCGGCGGCGCCGCGCATCCCATGCCCGGCCGCGCGGATCGCCCGACCCGCGGCCTTCATGTCCAGCGTCAGCGAGAGCGTGGTCTCGTGGCGTTCGGCGGTCGGTCCGGCGCGGTCGATCAGCTCGTGATAGGTGCGCGCGACCCAGGAGCCGTCGTCGGTGCCGTGCGCCGCCCACCACTGCTCAAGCCCAGTGCCCGTGTCGGGGACCGTGCGCTCGAGCACCTGCAAGCGGGCGATCCGCCCCGACCGGCACACCGTCGACAGTACACGCCCCCAAGCAGTGACGCGGCGCTGCTGCTCGCCGGGATCGAGCAGCACGAAGCTCGGGTGGGTGACCTCGACCACAGCGGTCAGCGTCGCCCGGTGCGGGTCATGGACCATGACCGCCCCCGTCTCGGGGTCGAGGTACTGCCGCAACGCCGCCGCATCACCGGGCAACGCCAGCGTGCCCGCCGGCCTGGGCTTGGTGACCCGCGAGCGATACACGGTCTGTCCGGCCGCGGTGCGCCAGGCCCAATGCCCGGCCAACGGCAGCCACTCGATCGCCTTGCGCCCGCCGACCGGAACCCACACCAGCACCGCGCACAACCCGCACACCGGAACGGCCAGCAGGAGCCCCTCCCCGCCGGCGGAGTAGAGCGATCCGATCAGCGTGCCCGCCCCAACCCCGAGCACGCTCACCTGCGCCAAATCCAGGCCGAGCAGCAAGCCCCGGCGGGCAAGCCGGGAGAACTTCACCGCCATCAACTTCCGCCCACCATCGCTCTCCTGCCCGGCCATCACGACCCCTCGCCCGAGAGATCACTCCCCGGCGCCCCAGCCGGCGGTGGTGGCATCCTCGGCGCAGCAGGCGGAAGGGCATTTGGTGTCGGCCCGGCAGGCGGCTCGCTCGCCGCGGGGGGCGATGGGGTGCTCGCCGCGGGACCGGGTTGCGACGGTCGCGGCGGCGATTGCGCCGACGCCGACGGGCTGGGCTGCCCTGGCACCGGAGGAGGCGTGGCGCGGCCGGCAGCGTCGGGAGTCTGTGTGCTGGTCTGTCCGGCGGCTTTCTGCCCGGCGTCGGCGTGCTGCTCGGCTGAGCGTGCGACCGCTCGACCAGCCGCCGGCCCGGCCTTGCCAGCCGAAGCGAGCGCCTGCGCGCCAGCGACCGCGGCAAACCCCAGCGGGCCGGCGGCCGCACCGCCTCCAGCGCCCGCCGCGACGCCCGCGCCCTGGCTGGCGCCGTCCGCGGCCCCGCCGGCGGACGGCCCGCCGTGCTGGCCGCCTGGAGTACCCCCACCGCCAGACCCGCCCGTACCGCCGTCCTCGCCGCCATCGGACGTGCCGCCGCCGAGGATCTTGCGCACCGAGCCCAGACGTGACGCGACGGGAGCCGGGACCGGCCGGTTGACGGCTTGCTTGGCCTCGGACTCTGCGCCCATCGCGTGAGACAGGTCAAAGCCGATGAAGGAGATGAACTTGTAGGCCATGTAGGGGGCAAACGCGGCGATGAACATGAGCACGATCCCCGCCACCGGATTCGCGATCGAGGACAGATCGAGGTCGATCGGGGCGTTCATCTGGTTGATCGCGACCAGGAAGATCACGACCACGACCAGCTTGGAGACGATCAGCGCGACCACGAAGCTCGCCCACTTCGAGAACCAGCCGCGCGCCGCGTCCCACGACTGGCCGGACAGCGCGAAGGGCGCGAGTACGACCGCGACCAGCAGCAACGACTTGCGGATCAGCAAGCTGAACCAGACGATCGCCGCGCCGGTGATCGCCAGGCAGCCCAGGAAGATGATGATCACCGCGCCCGCGCCGGGCGCCGCGACGCTGATCGCGCCGATCCCGGCGGCGAGCGCCGCGATCTTGCCGCCCATCTCGGCCAGCGTGTTGCCGCTCGCTTGGATGATCCCGACGCACAGCTCGTCCGTGATCTCCAACGCCAACCCCGTCACCGTCACTACCAGGAAGGAGCCGAGCACCGACTTCGCCAACCCGATCGCCGCCCGATGCAGCGCGCCGGGGTCGCGGTGGATCAGCCCAGTGATCAGCTGGAGGCTGAAGAACAGCAGCATCAGGAAGATCGCGACGCCGAACAAGACGTCGTAGACCTTCAGGTAGTTGGGTTCGGTGACATTGACCAGCGTCGTCGAGTTGAACAGCTGCCACACACCCTTGAACATCCACTCCGCGGCGTTACCGACGCCTTCGGCGATCCAGTCAAACGGCGCGGAGATCACCGAGGAGGCGGCTTTGCCGGCGGCGTGGCAGACGGTCGAGACGACCGGGATATCGCAGACACCCACGACGAACGCTCCTTTCTCTGCACTCGAAGCCGGGGCTCAGACGCCCTGGCCGACGTTCCAGAAGAAGTTGATGAACGCCACCGCGCCGCCGGTGATGACCGCCGCGCCGCACGCGACCAGCACGCCCGTCTTGCCGCGCGTGGCCAGATGCGGGTTTGACGAATGCGACCCGAAACCCCACACGACCGCGGCCACGACCAGCGCCAGCACGGACAGGATCAAGCCGACGGTCATGACCGCGCCGACGATCGTGCGCAGCGCGTCGATGCCGGGCAAGCCGGTGGAGTTGGGCGTGATATCGATGTCGGCCAACACCAGGGCGGACCGGTCAAGGACGGCGCTCAGGCCGCTCGTGACGGGGGTAAGGACAGCAGTCATCGCTCGGGACTCCCTTGCAGCAGAGGACCCGCACGCCACCGGCGCAAGCCCGGTTCGCTGGCGGGGTTCACACCACAGGTGCGCGCCCCGCACCCCTTCCCGCCCCCCGCGGGCGTAGACCGGCGAGCGCTCAGAGGGTGGGGCCGATGTGCAGCAGGAAGTTGATCCAGGCGATCCCAGCGCCGTCCAGGACAGCGGCGCCGACCGCGACCAGCAGCCCGGCACGGGCCTTGCCGGCAGCGTGGTAGTTACCGTTCGAGGAGCAGACCGCCCACGCGGCGGCGCAAACGACGATCATCAATACCGCGACGACCAGCACAATCGTCATCAGCGCGCCGATCACACTTTCAAGCTGGCCGGCGCCGGCGACACCATTGAGGTTCGGGTACACGCCGGTCGCAGCGATAGAGACGCTCAACGGCGCATGGATCGATGACAGGTCGCTCACGCCCGTCAGGTGCGCCACCCCACCAACCGGGACGGGTCAGCCGAGGCGGCGGACGGTCGCGATCTGTCCGGCGAACTCCGACAGGGTGCCGTAGCCGACGTTCTGCCCCGTCTCCGGGGCTTGGAAGATGCGCTCGCCGCCGAGGTAGATGACGACGTGGTGCGGCACCGTTTCGCCGGGGTAGGTGTAGAAGATCAAATCGCCGGGCTGCTTATCGGCCCACGAGACCGCTTGGCTTTCGTTGACCTGGTCGCCGGTGTAGTGCAGCAGCCGGATCGCGCCGCCGGAGGCTTGGTAGGCGGCGTACATCACCAGCCCGGAGCAGTCGAACCCCGGCCCCTGCCCGTCGGTTGCCTGCCCGGACGGTCCGGTGTAGGTGCCGCCGCCCCACACGTAGGGCAGGCCGATCTCCTTCTCCGCCGCGGCGATGAACCTTCCCGCGAACCCCGGCGGCAGGTTCGCCGGCGTCGTGGTGGCGGTCGGGCATTGCGCGCCGGCTTCGCCGGACAGGGTCAGGCCGGTGAGCGTGGCGGCGATCTTTTCGGCGACTGGCTGGTTGACCGCGTAGCGTTCCGGGTATTCGGAGACCTCGACCGCCTGCGCGGCGGCACCGAGGGAGAGCTGCTGCCAGCCCGTGATGTCGAGCAGCCCGGCGGGCGAGCCGTGGTTGGGGCCGTCCGCGCCGCCGTAGAAGGCGCGGGCCGACCACACCGGGTCCATCAGCTGCGCGACCGTGCCCCACCCGTCCGGTGGTTGCATCTGAAACAGGCCCAGCGAGTCGTGATCGCTGCCATCCCCGTCGTTCGGGTAGCTGGCTGATTCGGGGTAGGCGCTGGTGTTCGCCAGGACCCGCAGCGTGGACTCGGTGAGCGCTGCCATCAGCGCGATCAACTGGCCGTTCTCGTCGATCCCCTCCGTGTTGCCGACCGCGATGATCGCCGCGGCGTCCTCCAACTGGGTGTGATCCAAGGTGAGCGTCTGCCCGTCCGCATTGGTCGCGGTCAAGCTCGACGGGACGGCGCCGCTGAGCGACAGCGACGCACCCGAGACGCCCGCGCCTTCCTGTCCCGCGGTGGTGCAGGCGGCGTCGGTGATCGCCGGGGCAAACAGCACCGCCAGCGCCACCAGCCCAACGCCGGGGCCGAGAAACACCAGCGCCGCGAGCATCCCGATCAGCGCCTTGCGGAGCATCAGAAGGCCGCCCGGCTACTGGAGGGGATCGTCCAGCTGGGAGAGGCGCAGCGTGTGACAGCGCGAGAACGCCGGGCTGCACGCCTCGAAGATCGTGAAGCTCACCGAGTTGCTGGTTGCCGCCGGCTGCCCGTAGAAGACGCCGGTGCGGCGCCGGACGCCGGTGATCGTGATCGCGGTCGTCCCCGGCCGCAGCTGGCCGTGCGCCTGCGCCAACGCCTCGCCCCACAGCGACGGCACTGTCGCGCTCGTGATCCTCAACTGCTGCGCGACCTGCATCGTGGCCAGCTGCGTCCACTGTTCGCTGGTCGGCTCGTAGCCGGCGAGGTCTTCGATCAGACCGGGGAGTTCTTCCCCGGAGGGGTCCGCGTCGGCGAGCACCGGGGCGGTGTAATCCGACGAGCTGTACCCCGAGGTCGTTGACCAGTCGAACAGCGCCGCCGCGACTGCCTCGGCATAGACGACCGGGTCATCGGTCCGCGGTAGCACCGCTGGACCCTGCCCAGCGGTGCTCGAGGAGCTCGACGAGCTGCCGGGAGCAGTGGCGTTGGCTCTGCTCGTCGGGCGGCCGGGGCCACGGATGAGCCCGTAGACGCCGACGCCGAGCGTCACCAGCACGATCAGAGAAGCGACAGCGATAAGGACGATCAGGCGGCGGTCAACGGCAGGCACGGTCACTCCCAGGCGGATCGAACGGCACGGATGGGTCCCCGACCAGGTACGCGACCTGTGCCCCGCGGTGGTGTCCGCCTAGCAGGCGGCGTGTGACGGTCGATCCGTGGCGCGCGCCTGGCGGCCGTCGGCGTGTCGTGCCGCGGCGATGGCCTGGATGAAGGCGCTGCTGCCGTCGCGGTTGGCGCACAGCCGTTGCCACTGCTCCTCGGTCAGCGCGGCGGCGATCTCACCTGGGTCGTAGTGCTGCCACCAACCGTCCAGCTCCTGCACGGTGGCCAGGAACGCTCGCAGCCCGTACCGCTTGGCCGCCACCAGCCGCAGCCCCGTACCGGCGGTCCCACCGCTCTCGTTGGCTGCGTCGGTGTTCCTCGACGCCTCGTCGGTGGGCGCGGGGGTGCTACTGGCGCGAACGATCGCCGCTCGGGCGGCCTGGACGGTCAGGTAGTGGCCGTTGACCGTCTCGTCGGCGTCCATCCCCTCCAGCTCGCGACGCGCGATCTCGCGCAGCCGCTCGGGGCTCGCCGGGTCCTCGGCCAGGCGTTTCACCTCGGCGACGTGCTCCAGTGACCACGAGGAGTCCTTTCCGGTGATCGCCCGTGCGGCTTGGCGTCGCGCCGCGCCGGCTGCAACAGTGGCGGTGCCGGCCGGCGCCCGCGGTGGTGCAGAATCTGCATCACCGTCAACTGCGCGCCCGCGCCGTGGGTTGCGCTGGCCGGTGAAGCGGGTGGCCTGCTGGCGGCGGGCGGCATCGGCGGCGTAGAGCTGCTTGAGCTCCGCGTACAGCGCCGCGGCCTCGGTCGGGGTGAACGGCTTGCGGACCGTGTTCTCGTGCTGCTCGGCCAACACCTCCGCCAGCCGCGAGGAGATCTTGGAGGTCACCCATACCTTCACCAGCGTCCAGCCAAGTCGCTTGACGGCAGCGAGCCGGCGGGCGCCGCAGACCAGGGTGCCGTCAGGGGTGATCGTGATCGGCTGCAACAAGCCGACCGCCTGGATCGAGGCGCACAGCTCGTCCAGGTCGCCGAGGTCGCGGCGGAACCGGCCGGCCACCCGGATCGACTCGACCGTCCGGTCGAGTTCCACGCCGCCGCCGCTACTCACTGGCCACACTCCCTGGAGGCAGGCTGTGGGGGTTCGGGCGGCAGGCGAGCACGGCTCGCACCAGCTGGTTGTCGTCGAGCAGGTCCCGGACGCTCTCGCCCAACAGCAGCCGTGTCAGCACCCCCTTGCGGGTCGGGCGTCCCGGCTGCGGGCGGCCGCCCAACAGCACGCCGAGCAGTCCCGTCCAGGTGGCCCGCTCGATGTCGAGCTGGGCGCGGATCGCGGTGTCACGGCGCAGCGTCTCATAGGCGGCGGCGATGCTTCCGGCGTCCGCCAGGCGAGCCGCGACGTACTCCACCACCGCGCCGGCCACCATCTCCGGCCAGCCAAGAACCGTCAACAAGAGCACCGTTTCGGCGATCACCGGCTCGGCCTCGGGCTCCTCGTCCACGTCGACGAGGGACGCGGCGGTGAGAGTCTCGACGAGCTCGCCAGTCCGCAGCGGCATCTCTCGCTGCTCGTGCTGCTCGCGTCGAGCCCTCGCGGTCGAGGTCAGGTGCCGCTCGGCGTGGTTCTCCGCGGAGAGACTGATCTGCACCGCGCGGGTGAGCACCGCCCACGGGTCCGCGGCGCGGCGTACCCCATCGTGGGTCATCGCCAGGAACGCCGCGGTGCCGGCCTCGCCAGGGTCGCGATGCCAACTGCGCGCCAGCGGCGCGTACCGCTCGATCGTGTACGCCAACAACGCGCTCGCCTCCGGGTCCTCCCGCCACGCCCCCGGACCAGCGGCGTGCAGCCGTTGTAGCAGCGCGCGCAACCCGGCCGAGCTGGCGAACGCCGGCTCGGAACCCGCCGGCCTGACGGCCGGGGAGAGAGAAACGCGATGCGAGTTGACGGGCATGGCACCTGTCTGTCGCGCCAACCGCCGCCGTACCCCCCAACACCATTTGGGATCGCGATCCGCAGGTGTCGGGTAATTGGGATCGTCCGGGTTGACGGGCATGACACCCATAGGTACGCGCCCCGCCCCAACGCGCCCCCCCCTAACATCCGTCCATAGGCATCAGCTCGTCACCGACCGCTCGGCCGCGGGAAGCGCCGGGGCGCGATCGGGCTTCAACCAGCGGCCCACCGTGGAGGGATGCACCCCCAGCCGCGCCGCGATCTCGCGGTTCGTCATCGACGTTTGCGCCCGCAGTCGCAGCGCCTCGCCGACCGACCCGCCCTCATCCACCCGATTCACTCTCGCCGGCCGTCCTGGGCGACGCGCCGCGACCGGTGTTCCTGTCCTCGCCCTCGCTGCTGGGACGGGGGCCGGGGGGTGAGTCAGCTCGACCGTCAGATGGGTGATCGCGACCAGCACCACCGGCGGGACCGCCGCCACCAGCGCCGCCAGCACCGACGGCACGCGCGCGTCGACGGCAACCACCGCGTGACTGGCGTTGGCCAGTACCGAGATGCACGCGCCCGCCAACAACAACGTCCACGCGTAGCGCACGGCCCGCCGGTCCCATCCGCCGCCGCTCATCGCCACGACCGAGACCGTGGCCACGACGATCACGCCGTCCACGATCAGCGGCCACACCCACGCCCGATCCGGCGCGATCCCGCACCGGCGAGCCAGCTCAGACAGCGAGGTGAACGACAGCCAGAACGCGCCGAGCGCGATCAACACCGTCCCGGCCACCGCCACGGCCAGCACCAGCCGCTCAGCTCGCCGCCGCCGCCCGGCTCGCCCCGGAAGTAGCGCGTCCGAGCCGTTCATGGTGCCAGCCGGTAGGAGACTTCTGCCGTCTGGGCAGGGCGGCGGCCGAGCGTGCGGAAGGCAGAGGTGAGGGTCGCCTCGATCTCCCGCTCGCCCAGACCCGTACGGGCAGCCGCAGCTCCCAACACATGGCGGGCCTCATCCTCCGCAACGCCAGCCTCAGCCTGACGGCACGCCGCCCAGAACAATGCACGGTTGCGGTTGCCCTCCGGCTGGAGCTCAAGCCACGCCGCCAGCCGCTGCCCAGACCGTCCAGCCCGATCCACTCCAGATCGCACACGCGGGCGGAGCGGAGCAGGAGCAAGCAGCCGGCGCAGCGCCCCGGCATCGAGCGGATGGGGGTCATGGCCAGTCGCGAGCAGCGCGTAGCCGCGCCGCCGGCCATCGCCGGCGAGCACCCGCGAGGGCGGGCCGATCACGTACCCGCCCGCGCCGCGGAAGTCCACATGCGCGCGCGGCAGCGCCCACGACGCCCGGCCGCGATCCTCCGCGCCTGGGAAGTACAGATGCAGGCCGCCCGACGGGCTACGGACCAGCGCGGCCCACCCATCGACCAGTCTCGCCTGCCGTGCCCGACGTAGCGCCGGGAACCCCGACCCGGACCGATGCACGTCAACGTCGAGCACGTCGAACCCGTCGGGCCGGCCGGTCGGCACGCCGATGTTCGCCTCTGGCCAACGCCGCCACCACCGCGCGATTCGCTGCGGATCAGCGCTCGCCTCAGTGAACCCGTGGCGGGTCAACGGCCGCTTCGTGCCCGGCACGCACGGAAACACCGCCACTCCAGCCGCCGCATACGCCGCCGCGGCCTGTGCCAGCGACAGTCGCGCGGCCTTCGCGAGCACCGTCAGCTTCGCCTCACGAACCTCGCGGTACTCATCGACTGTCGTCCTACGTGGCGCCATCGTCGTCTCTCCTGACCCGCACGAACCGCCGACAGGCGGAGTGTCGAAGGCCAGGTGCGCAAGACGAGCCCGGCCACGAGCCACATCCCCCAGCACGTCAACTCGCAGCGATAGCAACAGCTCCAGTGAAGCCAGCGCGCTACCCCAGGCGACGCGCTCGCGATGCTGAGATCCGCGCCGCCCGTCTGCCGCTCGAATCACCCTGCCGCCGGTGCTGAGCCCTGACCTCCCATACGGCTCACACGTCTTGCATCACGAGGTCAACCCGGTATCCCCGGCGCACCTGGCAGGCGTGACCGTCTCGATGCGAATCATGTCCGCCGGCGATGGCTACCGCTACCTGCTCGCCTCGGTCGCCGCCGGCGACGGGCATCGTTCGCTGAGGACTCCGCTGACCGACTACTACACACAGACCGGCTCGCCGCCCGGCTACTGGCTCGGCGCCGGGATCGCGGGGCTCGGCACCGACGAGCGCCAAGTCGATGCCGGCGCCACGATCAGCGAGCAGCATCTGCGGCGACTGCTGGGCCAGGGCCGCGACCCGATCACCGGCGCCCCGCTCGGCCTGCCCTACTACCACCGGGCCACGGTGAAGGAGCGCGTCGCGACGCGGATCGACCAGCTCGACCAGGATCTGCGCCCGACCGAGCGGGCGGCCGCGGTCGAGCAGATCGAGACCGAGGAGCGCGAGCGCGGCACCCGCCGAGTCGTCGCGGGCTATGACTTCACGTTCTCGGTGCCCAAGAGCGTCTCCGCCCTGTGGGCCGTAGCCGACGCGGCAACCGAGGCGCGGATCGTGCAAGCACACCACACGGCAATCGACGAGGTGGTCGCGCTCATGGAGCGCGAGCTTGCAGCCACCAGGGTCGGGCACAACGGCGTTGCGCAAGTCGCTACCCGCGGGCTGATCGCAACCTGCTACGACCACTACGACTCGCGTGCAGCCGACCCGCAACTGCACACCCACGTCGTGATCGCAAACAAGGTGCAAGGCGAGGACGGCAAGTGGCGTGCGCTGGACGGCCGGCCGATGCACGCCGCCGTGGTTGCGCTTTCCGAGCATTACAACGCTCTGCTCGCCGACCAGCTCACTCGCAGTCTCGGCGTTGCCTTCGAGCAACGCAACCGCGGAGCGGATCGCAACCCCGCATGGGAGATCGCCGGCGTGCCCGACGAGCTGCTGGCCGAGTTCTCCTCCCGCAGCGCGGCGATCGACGCCGAGAAGGACAAGCTCATCGCCGCCTACGTCGCCGAGCATCGGCGCCAGCCGAACACGACGACGATCCTGCGATTGCGCCAGCAGGCCACGCTCTCGACGCGGCCCGAGAAGACCCTGTACTCGCTGGCGGAGCTGACCGAGCAGTGGCGCCGCCGCGCCGGCTCAGTGCTGGGGCAGGACGCCCACACCTGGGCAGAGCACCTGCTCGCCTCCAGCGGTGAGCCCTCGCCGCTCATCCGCGCGCAGGACGTGACGCTCGAAGACATCGCCTCCGTCGGACAGGCCGTGGTCGAACGGGTGCAGGCGAAGCGATCGACATGGCGACGCTGGAACCTTCAGGCCGAGGCGTCGCGGCAGACGATGGGCCTACGATTCGCCACCACCACCGACCGCGAAACGCTCGTCGGACTGATCGCCGACGCCGCCGAGGCCGCTTCGCTGCGGCTCACCCCGCCCGAGCTGACCGTTGCGCCGGCCGCATTCACCCGCGCGGACCGCTCCAGCGTGTTTCGTCCCCGCCACGCGACCCTCTACACCTCCGCGACGCTGCTGGCCGCCGAGGACCGACTGCTCGACCTCGCCCGCACACCGACCGGCCCGGCGCTCGAGGCCAAGGTACTCGTCGGTGTCACCGCCGGCCGGGACGAGCGGGGGCGTGTCCTCTCCGCCGATCAGCAGAGCGTGGTCGAGCGGATCGCCACCTCCGGCCGCACGCTGGACCTGCTCGTCGGCCCGGCCGGCGCAGGCAAGACCCTGGCATTGGGGGCGCTGCGCCGCGCCTGGGAGAGAAGCTACGGGCCGGGGAGCGTGATCGGCCTCGCTCCGTCTGCCGCCGCGGCCGAGGTGCTGGCCGGCGAGATCGGCATCCCGACCGAGAACACCGCCAAGTGGGTCCACGAGCACACCCACGATCGCTGGAACCTCGCGGCGGGGCAGTTGGTGATCGTCGATGAGGCGTCCTTGGCGGGCACCGCAACGCTTGAGCTGCTCGCCACCCACGCCGCCCAAGCCGGCGCGAAGGTCCTGTTGGCCGGCGACTGGGCGCAGCTCGCCGCGATCGACGCGGGCGGCACGTTCGGGATGCTCGTCCGCGACCGCAACAACCAGCCCGACAATGACCCAGCGCCGGAGCTAGCCGACGTCCGCCGCTTCCAAAGCGAGTGGGAGAAGGCCGCCTCGCTGCGCCTGCGCCAAGGCGACACCGACGTGATCGACCTCTACGACCAGCACGGCCGCATCGTCGACGGCGAGCACGACCAGATCCTCGACGCCGCCTACCACGCCTGGCAAGCCGACACCGCCGCAGGCCGCGCAAGCATCCTGATCGCCGAGACCAGCGACACCGTGATTGCTCTGAACAACCGCGCACGGGCCGATCGGGTGCTCGCCGGGCAGGTCAGCCCCCGCGGTGCGGGCCTCCACGACGGCACCGTGGCCGGCCAGGGCGACATCATCGTCACTCGTCGCAACGAACGGCGGCATAGCACCGGTAAGGGCTGGGTGAAGAACGGCGACCAATGGACCGTCCTTCACGCCCACGCCGATGGGAGCCTGACCGTCCGCCGCCAGGGTGCTCGCGGGCGGCGGGGAAGGGTCACGCTCCCCGCCGGCTACGTCGCCGAGCACGTCGAGCTCGGCTACGCGATCACCGCCCACCGAGCCCAGGGCGCGACCGTCGACACCGCGCACCTGCTCGTCCACTCCTCCTCGATGACCAGGGAGGCGTTCTACGTCGCCATGACCCGCGGCCGGCGGACCAACACAGCGTATGTCGCAACCGACGAGGCGCACCTGGAGGCCCACCAGCACACCCCCGGCTTCCAGGCCGGGCAGGTCACGGCACGCTCGATCCTCTACGGCGTTCTGCAACACGAGGGTGCCGAACGCTCCGCGCACGAGACGATCGCCACCGAGCAGGACGCCTGGACGAGTATCGGCCAGCTCGCCGCGGAGTACGAGACGATCGCCCAGGCCGCCCAACACGACCGATTCGCCGCCACCGTCTACAGCAGCGGCCTTGACGCTGAGCAGGTTCAGGCGATCACCGGCGCGGAGTCTTTCGGCTCGCTTGTGGCACAGCTTCGTCGTATGGAGGCCGACGGGTACGAGCCGGACCGGAGCCTTGCTCGGGTCGTGCGGGCCGGCAGGCTCGACGGCGCCGAAGACCCCGCCGCCGTCCTTCAAGCCCGCCTGGCGAAGCTCACCGCCGCACGCGCCGGTGGCACCCGACAACGCCAGCGTCCCCGCTACCTCGCCGGGCTCATCCCCCAAGCCACCGGACCGATGCCCGCCGAAATGCGCCGGACGCTGAGCGAACTCGGCGGCCTGATCGAACAACGCGCCGACGCGCTCACCGAACACGCCATCCAGAACAACCAGCCGTGGGTAGCGAGCCTCGGCACGACGCCGAGCGACCCGGCACGACGTGCCACCTGGCAACAGCAGATCCGGACCGTCGCGGCGTATCGGGACCGCTACCGCCTCAGCGGAACCGACCCGCTCGGCCAAGCGCAGAGCAGCCAGGGCCAGCGCCTCGACCACCAGCGCGCCGCGCTCGCCGCCCGCCGAGCCCAAGCCGCGGCCACCCAGAGCGTCGCGCGCCAGCGCACGCGAGAGCAGCAAATCGACACCGGCCGCGACCTCGGCCGATAACCCACAGGACACTTGAGGCACGCGACGTTCTGCTCTAAAACGTCAGTTGGGACAGTAAACGCGTCGCCGCCGGGCGGCGGAAGGATGGACAATCATGGAGCTAACGAAGGACACCAAGCTTGAGGGCCTCGATCTCGAGGACGCGACGGTGCGGCGTGAAATCCGGGATCTGCTGCCGGCGATCGCGCAGAACGAGCTAGTGCCTGGGGCGCCGGTCGAGCAGGGCTTGATCGAGGAGCTGGTCGGCGAAGACCAGCCTCGCACCGTGGGCAGGCTTCTGGTCTTGATCGCCACCGAGTTGGTCGTGGATCATGCGCTGGTCGAGGTAGATGTCAGCGCCGTCCGTCTGATCCCCACGAATGGGGATTCCGGTCGCGCGCGGCTTGTGTTTTGGCTTGGACGAGCGGACTGGACCGTTGCCGTCGCGATGGGCGCGGCCGCCGAGCTGCCGCGAACCGGGACCGATGAGGAGATCGCGTTCGATGTGGGCGTCGGCTTTGACCCCAGGGAATGGCTGTGCGAATCGTCGACGCGCCGCTGGCTTCACGACTGGTATGTCGACTATCACGTCGAGCACTGGCTGCCGTCACCCGAGCAGCTCGCCCGCGTCCAACAGCAACTGACGGACTTGCAGCACTACGCAGCCTTCGTGTACGCATCCCAACTGCTCCCCGCAGACCCGGCTGACGCGACGGGGCAGGCGGCAAGGATCGCGGCGGCGGGCGGTCCCTTGGCATGGGCTGAGGCCGAATGGGACCAATCTTCAGATCGGCTCGAACTGATCCTCGCCTCCGACGGCTCCGATGACCGCGACCGCGTACTCGCCGAGCTCACCGCCTGCGCTCAGCGAGCGCTGGACGCGGCGCACCCGCCGCCGGCCTGACGGGCTCCAATAGAGCTATCAGAGCCAAGCCGGCGCGTCCGGGCTGCTCAGTCGCTTGCGCTCAGCTCACCGACGAGCTGGATCAGGCTGCGCTTGCTGGCCGGGCTGAGCGGTTGCGCGCGGATCGCTCCCCGGATGTCGAGGGGCGCGGCTTCGCGTCCTGTCAGGAGATAGTCGGCGGTGACGCCGAGCGTGCGGCTGAGCGCGAGCAGCGTCTCCAGCGATGGCCTGGCATCTTCGCGCTCGAGTTGGGAGATGTGCTGGGGCGTGACGTCGAC
>Ga0182012_10001048_pt1 | contig 30630 bp, 23 predicted proteins | sample 612S2SmetaG_FD_120486 | JGI IMG/M metagenome (GOLD analysis project Ga0182012, IMG submission 120486) | Permafrost microbial communities from Stordalen Mire, Sweden - 612S2S metaG | ecosystem: Environmental > Terrestrial > Soil > Wetlands > Permafrost | place: Sweden: Stordalen | collected...
AATGCCGGGATAAACGAGAATAAGGCGAGCCGAGGGGCTCGCCTTACGGTGATTACAGCAGTCTGAAGCTGACTTCTACTTGCGCCGTTACAGCTACAGGGCGGCCACCCTTCATACCGGGGCGGAAGCGCCATTTCATTACCGCTTCTATCGCTTTTTGGTCGAGGCCCAAACCCAGGGGTCGGACAACTTTAATGTCGCGTGGCAACCCATTCGCGTCAACGACGATCGATAGCAATACACTGCCGGAGTACTTGGCTTTACGAGCCTCTTCTGAATACTCAGGCTCAATCTTAGAAATCAGTACAGGAGCAGAAACGTCGCCACCTATACGATAAGCGCCGCCACTCATGCCATGGCCTTCACCGGGGCCGTAACCGTCTCCATGGCCGTTGCCAATGCCTGTTCCAGACCCATTACCGAGGCTGCTTTCGTCCATTTTGCTGAGCGGATCGCCATACTGATCCGCAGTAATTTGAGGGGCAGGGGCAGTGATCGTCGGAACCATCGGCAGTTTGGGCTCAGGAATCGACATCGTAGGAGCGACAAACTGCTTCTTGGCGAATTTCGGTGCTTCACCGTGGCTGGCAGGCTTCAGGTCCTTCATGCCCCCTCCACCGCCAGCCTTGTCCGCAGCCTTCGGAAGTTTGGGCTTGTACTCTTGTACCGGAGTGAAATAAAGGTCGGTAATCTGCTTGGCCTTTTTCTGTACTATGGGCGCTTGAAAAGCAACCAGTAGAAGGACGACAACGCCCGCGTGAATCAGAACCGACATTACGCCTGAGCGCCCCTGACCATCGCCATAGGCACCCCAGATTTCCTGAACCTCCACAGCCTTCGAGGTGATTTCCAGGGGCGGGAGCTTGGGCGGATTGATCCAATCCTTTATATTGCCAACGAGAGACTTGAACCAAGGCTGTTCGATGCGACCGAAGTCGCCCAGCTCAGAATCATCAACCGGCCGCGAAGTCAACTCCAGCGGCGGGAGCTTTGGAGGGTTCAGTGCCTCACCAATACTTTTGAAGATAGACTTATACCAAGGCAGCTCGATGTTGGTGTCCATCAGGAGCTTGACGTCTGGTTGACCTGTTGTTGGCTCCATAGTGTTCTGCTCAGCGGCTTCCTTTTCTATCATGCTTATCAAAGACACACACTCCGCTCATTGACTTTTCGATTATCACACTACATTCATTGGTAGGACGCGATACCGAAAATCACAGTTGCAAAGAATATTGCCGCTCCGTTAATAACCGGTACCACTAGTCTACCCAATCCAAGCGGCAAACGGGGCCGCAAAGCTCATCGCGATCTCTTATCGGGAACATTCCCGAAATTTCTACAGAGGCTCATCTAACAGAAACTGCCTAGTAGCCGACCACATCTCATCGAGTACGTCCGTCAGTTCGTGGCCGGACCTGAATTCCATAAGACGAATATTTTCATGAGCCGTTGCAAACCTTCTGGACTGGCCAACCGGCACAAGTGGATCGTCCACCCCATGAAAAATCAAACCCCCTTGGCGAACATCCGGGAAACCTTCGTAGCGGGAGGCATCCTCCATGAGGTCAAAGGCTAGAGGCATTTCTTTACCTTCCCCATAATGAAAGATGGGAATTGAGCCGTTTTCTCTCCATTGACGGAGCTTTTCTCTACCGAATTCCATAGTCCAAAGGTCGAAAAAACCAAAAGCGGGAGCGAGCATGATCAGCTTCTCAATTCTTGGGTTGCGCGTCGCGCTGAGTGCCGCCAAGTAACCGCCAAGGCTTGAACCGATCAGAATGGCAGGAGCTTGGGCAATTAATGAATCGACAATTTTCAACTGCCCGGTTATGGTGAGATGCTCGAAATCGCCTGCGGCCAGATCCGGAATTTCAACGGTGAACCCTTCGTGAGATAACTTCTTGGCAAAAAACTGCGCTTTGCGCGATTTAGGACTTGAGGCAAATCCATGCAGGTATATGACGCGACGCGATGGCAAGATTTCATTGTAGAAGCTGGCGAATCGGCTAGAATCTTGTTGAGCCTGGCGCACTGAGTTTACAGGCTGCCGGGTGGCCGTGAGAATTTTTGGGGCGATGCGGTAGTTTAGTGTGTTGGGTTCCGCATGGCGCGGCTCATGCCAGCCAGCGCACCTGGGAGCACAGGAGAATAGACATTTAAATGCCCGTAGCAGAAAAAGTTAAGCAGATTATTGTTGAACAGCTTGGTGTGGATGAAAACCAGGTTGAGCCAAGCGCATCGTTTGTTGACGATCTAGGCGCGGACTCGCTGGACATCGTAGAGCTCGTCATGGCTTTTGAAGAGGAGTTCAAAGTAGAAATTCCGGATGAAGATGCCGAAAAGATCAAGACTGTGAAAGACGCCATCGACTACATCGAGTCGAAAAAGAAATAAGTTTCTGCCTTGTCAATGGCGCAGAGAAGAGTAGTTGTAACGGGCGTTGGGCTGATTTCCTCGGTAGGTAACGGGACCGAAGAATGTTGGTCAGCCTTGCAGCGCGGTGATAGCGGAATTGGCGCTATTACACAATTCGATTCCAAGGACTACGCTTGCCGGATTGCGGGCGAAGTGAAAGGTTTCGACCCGCTCACCTACGTCGAAAAAAAAGACGTAAAGAAGATGGGTCGCTTCATTCAATTTGCGATGGCCGCAAGTGAGTTCGCCGTCAAGGCGGCGCGGCTTGAAGTGACCGAAGAAGATTCCGAAAACGTGGGGGTCTACATCGGCAGCGGTATCGGCGCGTTTGAAGTGATTGAGCGGGAGCACAAAATCCTGCTCGAGCGCGGGCCTAGCCGCATTTCGCCATTTTTTATCCCTTCAGTGATTGTTAATTTGGCGAGTGGCTACGTTTCCATCCGCTATAACGCCAAAGGACCGAACTCAGCGACTGCCACTGCGTGTACTACCAGTGCGCACTCGATCGGTGATTCGTTCCGGTTGATTCAGCATGGTTACGCGGATGCAATGATTTGTGGCGGCAGCGAAGCATGTATCACACCGATGGGCGTAGGCGGTTTTGCGGCGATGCGCGCTCTCTCAACGCGCAACGATGAACCAAAGCGCGCCTCTCGCCCGTGGGATAAAGAGCGCGACGGATTTGTAGTGGGTGAGGGCGCCGGCGTTTTGGTTCTGGAAGAATTGGAAAGGGCGCGCAAACGGCAAGCTCCTATTCTGGCCGAAATCGTTGGCTACGGCATGAGCGCCGATGCGCATCACATTACGGCGCCGCCGGAAGACGGCAACGGCGGCTATCGGGTGATGCGGAATGCGCTGAAGGATGCAGGCATTGAGCCTACTCGGATCCAATACATTAACGCGCATGGCACTTCAACGGGTTTGGGCGACAAAGCAGAAACGCTGGCAATCAAGCGCACGTTCGGCGAGCACGTGGCCAAACTGGCTGTTAGCTCAACCAAGTCGATGACGGGTCATTTATTGGGAGGCGCTGGCGGTTTGGAAGCAGGCATCACAGTGCTCGCCATTCGCGACCGTATCGCTCCGCCTACCATGAACTACGAATTTCCGGACCCGGAATGCGATTTAGACTACGTGCCAAACAAGCCGCGCCCACTCGATATCGAATACGCTCTTTCGAATAGTTTCGGGTTCGGCGGAACGAACGGCTGTTTGATTTTCAAGCGCTTTGAGCAGTAGCGCGAAGCTGCAATTTATGGCTCTACTAAGGCCTTGCGCATCGGCGTATCCTTGCCGGAATTCAACACTTTAATATTGTTGATGACTTGAGCCGCACCTGAGGTCCGCGCCATTCTTGTGGCAGCGCCCTTATGTTGGGCGACAGCCGTATTGCCTTCCCAAGTCACCGTACCGTGCTGCACATGGAAACGGAACCCATCTTTGCCGATTTTTGATTTCGTCAGCTTGGTGCGAATGGCAGCTTCCAACTGTGCGTCGCTGGCGGTGGGACGCGTCAGACCAGCGACTGGCGGCACTTTAGCGGGCGCGGCCGCTGCGAAGCCGGGGAAAGCACTGGCGAGAGCCATCGATAGGATCTGAGTAATTAGAAAAACGCGAATTCTAGACATCTCGGCAAGATAGTGGACGAAGAGGCATATAATTCGCACATGGATTCCAACAGTCGTAGAGAATTTTTGCGTTCTGCCAGCCGGGTAGCTTCGTCGGGCGCGCTGGCGATGACAGCCGCCTCTTATTCGCGAGTCTTGGGCGCGAACGACCGGATCAATCTGGGCCTGATCGGCGCAGGTGACCGCGGCAACCACGTGATGAGCCTCTTTCAGAGCCGCCCCGAAATACATGTCACAGCGGTATGTGACGCTTGGGGCGAAAGAGTTGAATCAACTCGCCAGAAGGCTCCGGGTTCAGCCGGTTTCGCCGACTACCGCAAGCTTCTCGAAACCAATCCGCTGGATGCGGTCCTGATCGCGACACCGGATCACTGGCACACGACAATTGCGGTGGCCGCGCTTTCGGCTGGCAAAGATGTGTACGTTGAGAAGCCGCTGACGCGTACACCCGAAGAGGGGCCGCTGATCGTGAAAGCCGCAAGAGAGAACAACCGCATTTGCCAGGTTGGTATGCAGCAACGGTCTGGTTCGCATTATCGGGCCGCGAAAGAGAAGTATTTCGATACCGGCCGGTTGGGCGCGATCACGCTGGCGCGAACCTGGTGGTACGGCAATAGCTGGCATTTGCGCAAAGCACCTGCTTCGCTCAGAACCAAACCAGCCGATCTGGATTGGGCACGTTTCGTTGGTCCCGTGAAGTGGCGCGATTATGATCCGCAACAGTTTTATAACTGGCGCGCCTATCTGGATTTCGGCGGCGGCCAAGTGACCGATCTGTTTACCCATTGGATTGATGTGGTGCACATGTTCATGGGCAAGGAGATTCCCTGCTCTGCCAACGCCACCGGCGGCGTGTATCACTATCGCGACGGCCGGACTGCGCCCGACACGATCAACGTCAACTTGGAATATCCCGATCCAAATCCATTCACCGCAACATTTGAAGCCACGCTTGTTCCCGGCATCAAGGGCGAGGCGCTGGAAATGTGCGGCACCGAAGGCCGCCTTTGGATTGATCGGAGCCGCTACGAGTTTTACCCAGTAAACGCTAAAGAGCCGACTGATGTAATGAAGACGGTGCAAATAGAAGGAAGCCACGACCCGCTGACACAAGAGCACGTGAATAACTTCCTGGAATGCATGCGGAATCGCCAGCTTCCGAACGGCGACGTTTTGATTGGACATCGCTCGGCGCAGGCTTCACATCTCGGCAACATTTCGTACGTGGAACGTCGGCGCATCGATTTTGATGTGACACGAGAGCAAATACTGCCGTTTTAGTTCCGCAACCGGTTTCTAATTGTTTTCGGCGGCGGCGCTGCTTTTTTATTCGCTTTGCTACCAACGCTTGAGATCTTTGATTGTTGTGTACCTTCGCCTGCATATCCGCGTGTTGGGTAGTGAAGCCGAGGTGCGCCGGTCCCGGTTAATGTGATGGTCTGGGGCGAACCCGCGCCATCGTCCGTGATGCTTAGTGTGGCCGATTCGCTTCCCGCCGCCGACGGCGTAAACGTAACGGCTATTGGACATTTCGCGCCTGCCGCGAGTGTGGCGGGGCAGGCAGTTGAAACATGAAACTGAGCCGAATTATTGCCGCTAAGCCAAACGCTAAGAATGTTGAGCGGATAACTGCCTGTGTTTGAAAGAACCACATTCTGCGGTGGGCTCGTCTCGCCGAGGATGGTTACGAAGTTCAACGCGGTGCTGCTTAAAGAGACAATTCCGCTATCGCCGGTTCCGCTGACCGATAGCGTTTGTGGAGACCCGGCTACGGAGTCGCTGATCGTCAACACGGCGTTGCGCACCCCGGTAGCGCTCGGTGAGAAAGTGATTGAGATAGTGCAAGCCGCCCCAGCACTCAACGACAACGAGCAGGTGGATGAGAGCTGAAAATCACTGGCTTCCGAGCCCGAAAGCCAAATACTTGAGATGCTGAACGAGCTGCTTCCGGTATTCGACAAAGTCACAGTCTGCGCTTTGCTGGTCATGCCAATCGCTTGACCGGTGAAGGTTAAGGAGGACGCGCTCAGAGTTGCGACTGGCGCTCCACCTGCCAACCCTGTTCCCGATAAGTTGACGGTCTTGACAGTCGATGTATTTAGCGAGTTCGTGGTCAGACCCATCGTTCCATTTGCGGGGCCGGATTGGGAAGGCTCGAAGACAACCGCAATACTGCAACTCGACCCGGCAGTTAGGGCAGTTGCTGCAGCACAGTCAGACGCGCCACTGGTGCTTTGCGTAAAATTTCCCGTGAACGCAATCGCGCTTAGATTTAGGGTCTGATTCCCGATACTCACGGGCGAGACAAGCAGCGCTGGGCTTATGGCGCCCATTGGCTCGGAAGCCAGCACAACCGGCCAAGCGGCAACAGACACCTGGCGTACAACGTTGTTCCCGTAATCAGCAATGTAGAGATTGCCGCTCTCGTCCAACGTGACGCTTGTTGGGTTGCTGAGAAATGCGACTGTCGGATCGCCGCCATCGCCGTAGTATCCCGTTGAGCCGCGACCAGCGATCGTCGTGATCTTCTGCGAACTCGCGCTCACCAGGCGAATCGCGTTATTGCCATAGTCCGCAATGTACAGGTTGCCCGCCGCATCCACCGCAATGCCTTGCGGAGAAGCGAGCATGGCGGCTGTGGCCAAACCCGCATCGCCACTATAGCCCCAGGTTCCGTTCCCAGCCACAGCGGTAATCACGCCCGACGTTGCATCCACCCGCCGGATCAAATTATCTCCGGCATCGGCGATAAAAGTGTTTCCTGCGGAGTCAATCGTGACAGCCGTTGGATAGTCCAGTTGAGCGCTCGTCGCAGCGCCGCCGTCACCTAAGCCATCGCTTCCCGCGTTCGTGCCGCCACCCGCGAACACCGAAATGATGCCGCTGGACGCAGTGACTGCCCTCACGCGATTGTGATAAGTGTCGGCTATATAAAGGTTTCCTGAAGGATCAACAGCTACACTTTGCGGCCCAGAAAGAATGGCGCTCGTTGCTGGCCCGCCGTCACCTAACCCGTCGGCTTGAGATGCCGTGGTTCCGCCACCAGCAACGGTTGTAATGACTCGCGTGATCGCGTCAACTCTGCGTATAAGATTGTTGCCTTGGTCGGCGATGTACAAATTTCCGGCGGAGTCCACTGCAAGGCCGGTGGGCGTGTTCAGCGTAGCGCTGGTCGCGGGGCCGCCGTCGCCACTGTAGCCATTGCTACCATTCCCCGCAACGGTACTTACGTTGCCCGACGAAATGACAATCTTGCGGATGACCCCGTTCACCGAATCCGCGACGTAGACGGCGTTGGCACTGCCATCGAGCGCCACGCACTGCGGATTGCGAAACATAGCGTTCGCCGGATTCGAAGAATCTTCATAGCCCCAAGTCCCGTTGCCAGCGGTGGTCGAGATGACTCCCGGATACAACGCTAGGAGTGGCGATAGGCCCACGCCATGAAGAATCGTGGTAGCCAGAATCGCGCCCGAGCCATTCTGAGCGGTAACGGCATCTTCACGGATCCCTGGCCGGCTGGGTGCAAAGCTGATGGCGATGGTACAGGTTGTTGTGGTCGCGCCTACTAAGCAAACGGGCGAGACGACCCGAAAATCCCTACCCCAGGCCAACGCGAAAGTTGGGGCAGCAGAAAGCCCGGTAAATGAATAGGTTAGAGTCGCGGATGCCGGTGCGGCCCCAACGGCCACTTGTCCAAAATCTTGTAGTGCGGCGCAGGCGCACTCACAAGCCAGAATGAGGCAAACGGCAATTCGCGCTAACACGCGGAGTTGAGCAGGGCGTCGTGAATGGATAGCCACTCAGGGGTATGATCGGCGCTCCGCCACTATTCCGTTAGGGAGAACAGGAGGAGAAGGTGATGGGTCGATACAGCTGCAACTGACCTAGTCCGTGTATCGCTTCTCGATAAGCAACCGCAATTTTTTGTTGCCCTCGGACAGCGCCATGATGTCGTCAAACGAAAAGGCGGAGCCGTCGCCACCGTTCGTATCAGGTCATAATCCTATTGTCTATCGTTCGAGTAGCGTCGCGTTGCTTCCGGTCGCAAGATTTGCTTGGCAGCGCGCCTATCAGAAGACACACGTAGGGTGCTGTCTTTTGTGGCTTGGTTTGCGGCGGCGTGATTTGGAGCGGGTTTTATGCTGCTTTGTTCATTTTCCTCCGCTGTTCGGCGGTCAAAAAGGGTGGAAATTGCGTGTACGGCGTGGATGCGCCGGTGGGATTAGAGGCGGCAAAAGGCGAAGAATCGGCGCATTTTGCGGAACGGAATAAGGCTTCTTGTTCCTTGGCGATCGCGTTATTGAGTGCGAATTCATGTTTGGATTGTTGGAGTTGGAGACGCTGGAGGGCTAAATCGTGCATCGCTTCCCAACGAAGAGACTTGGCGCGTTCTTTAGCGAAGGCTTCGACGTTCTTGAGCGCGCGTTGATAAGCGCGGGTGGCTTGGGTGAGGTAGCGATCTGAGAGAGCGATGCGTTTGAATTCGTTCTCGGTCCATTTGGAGGGGTCGGGTTCCTTTGAGTGGACATCGGTTTCGATAGCGCGTTGGGCGCGTTGGCGGCGCCAGAGCATCCAGCGACCGTGCGCAAGATCTTCAACGAGATGCTGCTCTTCGGGGTTGGAGGGTTGGAAGTGGGTAATGAGAGTGTCGGTGAGGTTGAGGAAATCTTCGAGTCGCTCGCCGGCGACGATGAGGTTTGTTGAGGTGCCGTGATGGACAGCGGCGTTTTGATTTGACATATAGACAGAGAAACTCCTTTTCGCTACGAGTTTCGGATGAGGGCGTGCGGGGGAAGGTGGGAATTGCCGGTAAGTTATTGAGGGGAAACAGAATTTTGTTGGTGCGATTTTGGGAATGGTTTACGGGTTCCACTTCTTTGGGGTCGTCAGACAAAATATCCGTGTGTATCCTAAGAAGCATGGAAGTTCATTTCACGCCTGAACAGGAAGCGCAGATCTTAGAGGCGGCGCGGGCCACGGGTACGGATGCCGAACGTCTAGTTGTGGAGGTGGCATTGCAGTTCGCCGACGACGCTAAGTGCCGAGCCGCGGTCCTAGAAGCCAAGGCGTTCGCCGACCGAGGTGAGTTCATCGAGGAAGATGAAATGGACGCACGGTTCGAAGAGATGCTCCGGTCATAATGCGCATATCGATTCGGATCTACCTCGAATCCGCGCCCGCACGCCCCTCATCCCAAACTGACAGCTAAAAGGAGTTTCTAACCGATGACTAAGCCGGACGCCGCCGTCTCCAGTGGCCAGCAGCACTACGCCAGTTCCCGGCCCTGCGTTTCCGGCACTCTTGCAGCAGCCAACGCCGCAAGCGCAAACGCTATGCCGCATGAAGCAAATCCCCAGCCTAAGCCATGCTTCTCGCCAATCGCGCCAATCACGAAAGGCGCTAAAGAACTAATGCCACGCGCGGTGTTATAGGAGAGTCCCAATGCAGTGGCGCGAATCGCAGTGGGAAACAACTCGCTCCCTAACAATGCCGAGCCAACGAAAAATCCCGTGCCGAAGAACGCGGTAATCGAAGCGGTCAACAGAATCAATCCGGGCTGGCGCGCGAGGGCAAAGGGAGGCACCGCCAGCGCGGCCAAAACTAAATACAAAATGACCGCGCGCTTGCGGCCGAACTTATCTGAAATGGCGCCAAACAATAGGTACCCCGGGAACATGCCGCACACATTCAAAATGACTAGAAACGAGGTCAAATCCATCATTCCGAAATCGCGGCCGCCGCGCGAAGCTGGCAGTGCCAAATACGCCGGCATCCAGGTAAACAGCCCCCACCAGGCGAACATGCCAAACACGTTCATCAACAGCAAGCCAAGCAAGTTCGGCATGGCTGCGCGCCAGAGCAGGCGTTTCTCTTCCGCGGATGCGGGCGCTGCCTGCGAGCGCTGCCAAATCTCGGGCTCGGGAACGCCTTTCTGAATCCAGAACGTGATCAACGCGGGAAAGACCCCCACGAAGAAGACCCAGCGCCATGTCGCACGCGCCAGAACAAAATTAGCTACCAGTGCTGCGAGAGCATAACCGATGGCCCAACTGCTTTGTACAATCGCCAGCGCGCGGCCACGCCAGTAGCTAGGCCAGGTTTCAGCTACCAACGTTGCGCCCGCATTCCACTCGCCGCCCATGCCCAAGCCCAACAGAAACCGAAAGCACGCCAGCATGGTGATGCTGGTGGAAAAGCCGCAGGCAAAGGTAAAGAGCGAATATGTAAGAATGCTTAAGCTCAGCATGCGGCGGCGGCCCAACCGGTCGGCGAAAAAGCCAAACAGAAAGCTGCCCACTGCGGAGGCGATCAGCGTGAGGGTATTCAAAAGGCCGGCGGTGGTCTTATTCATACCGAACTCGCGCATCAGGGTCGCAAGGACGATCGAATAGAGCATGACGTCGAAGGAATCGAGCATCCAACCCAACCCCGCAGCCACCACCGTTCGGCGTTGCGCGGAGGAAGTGTTGCTCCAGCGGAAAGGCAAAGCTATTGAAGTGTCCAAGACATAGGATAAAGAATGCGTATTGCGATTGATACGGGAGGCACGTTTACCGACTGCGTCTATTGGGAAGGCAAGGCCCTGCGGGTTCTGAAGGTGCGCTCCACGCCCGCGAATCCAGGGGGAGCGGTGTTAGAGGCCGTCAAGCAGATTGCCGGCCGGACCGAAGCCGAAGTTCGGCATGGCACCACAGTAGGCACCAACGCGCTACTCGAACGCAAGGGCGCGCGGGTCGCCTTTGTTACTACTGAGGGCTTTGAAGATGCCATCGCGATTGGGCGCCAAGCCCGGCCAACGCTGTACGATCTCTTCTTTAAAAAGGAAGAACCGCTCGCGCCGAAAGATTTGCGCTTCGGCGTTGCTGAACGCATTGCCGCCGATGGCAGCATGTTGTTCAAAGTTTCCGATGCGGAGTTGACTCGCTTGCGCGACGCTGTGCAGAAAGCCGCGCCGGAAGCTATTGCCGTGTCTCTGCTTTTTGGCTTCGCGAATCCGGCCAATGAGAAGGCTGTGGCTGCTACTCTTGCTCAAATCGGCGTGCCGGTTTCGGTCTCGCACGAAATTCTGCCCGAGTTTCGAGAGTACGAGCGCGGGTCGACCGTGCTGATCAACGCCTATCTCGCGCCTAAAATGCAGAGCTATTTGACTGCCTTAGACGCAGGTTTGAGAGCGCGCGGCTCTAGCTTGTTTGTTATGCAATCGTCTGGCGGAATCACGAGCGCAGCGGTGGCGGCACGTGAGCCCGTGCGCACGATTCTTTCTGGGCCAGCGGGCGGAGTTGTTGGCGCGGCGCATGTGGCGAAGGTGGCGGGCTTTCCGCGCATCCTCACTTTCGACATGGGAGGCACGTCGACCGATGTGGCTTTGCTGACGGCTGATGGTGGCCTCCGCACTACGTCCGAATATCAGATTCTCGGAATGCCGGTGGCGGTGCCGATGCTCGACATTCACACTGTTGGCGCGGGCGGCGGATCGCTCGCTAGTTTCGATCGCGGCGGTGCGCTGAAGGTTGGTCCGCAATCAGCGGGTGCTGATCCTGGTCCGATTTGTTATGGCAAGGGTGAGTTACCGGCCGTCACCGACGCGAATCTTCTACTGGGTCGCATTGAGCCGGATGGCTTCCTGGGTGGCGGCATGAAGCTGGACGAAGCTCGCACGCGTGAGTTTATGACTCGCGCTATGGGCACGTTACCCAACGTGGAAAGCTTTGCCGAAGGCATCGTGCGGGTAGTGGACGCGAATATGGTGCAAGCCCTTCGCAAGATCTCGGTTGAGCAAGGGCACGACCCGCGAGATTTCGTTCTGGTGAGCTTCGGCGGTGCGGGTCCGTTGCATCTGTGCGCGCTGGCGAAGGCGTTGAGGATCCCCAAAGTTCTGGTGCCTCGTATGCCGGGAGCTTTATCTGCTTATGGGATTTTGATTTCAGATGTTGTGCGAGATACATCACGAACGGTGATGCTCAGCCCGGGGGATGAAAAGCTCGCGGCGCACTTCGCTGAATTGGGAGAAGGCGAGCGCTCACTTGATCTGCGCTATGAGGGCCAGGGCTACGAGTTGAACGTGCCTTGGTCTGGCGATTTCGTGGCGCGCTTCCACGAAGTTCACCGCCAGCGCTATGGCTATTCCGATAGCAAGCGGCCAATAGAGATTGTGAACGTACGCGTGAGGACCATCCAAACCACCAGCCGTGAAGAAGAGACGAGCGAGCCTTTGCAAGCGGGGAATGGAGAGCAAGCGGTGAAGCGGCTGAAGCAGATTTATTTTGATGGCGCATGGCAGACTGGCAAGGTGTATGCCCGCGATCTGCTCAAGGCTGGCGATACTTTTCCGGGGCCGGCGGTGATTGTTGAGTACAGCGCGACGACTTTCGTTGAACCTGGCGCCAAGGTGAGTGTAGACGGCTTCCGCAATTTAGTGATTGAACTATGACCGACCCTATCGAGCTCGCAATTTTCAAGAGCACCTTCCACTCGATTGCGGAAGAAATGGGAAGCGCGCTACGCCGCACAGCGTTTTCGCCGAACATCAAAGAACGGCGCGATTATTCGAGCGCGGTTTTCGATCGCCATGGCCAGGTTATCGCAATGGGAGACGATATGCCCGTGCATCTGGGGTCGATGCCGATGTCAGTACGAGCAGCGCTCGATAAGTTGACTCTCGGGCCTGGCGACATCGCGATTTTGAACGATCCCTATGACGGCGGTACACACCTGCCGGACATCACGCTAGTGGTGCCGGTGTTCGTAGCGGCTAGCGAGACTCCTGCGTTCTTTGTGGCCAATCGCGCGCATCATGCCGATGTGGGTGGCATGTATCCGGGCTCCATGGGCCTGTGCCGTGAGATCTACCAGGAAGGCATTCGTATACCTCCGCTGAAGTTAGACGATAGCGTGTTGAAGCTGATACTCAACAACGTGCGGACGCCGCGTGAACGAGAGGGCGATCTCACTGCTCAAATTGGCGGATGCCGCATTGGAGTTGAACGCGTGGAAGAGTTGGTGGCCAAGTACGGCTTGGCGCGAGTGGAAGCTAACGCCGCTGCGCTACTTGATCATTCCGAGGAGTTGATCCGCGCTGAGTTGGCCGCGCTTCCCGAGGGCTCATATCAAGCCGAAGACTTTCTGGATGACGACGGCATCACCTCCGAACCAGTTCGCATACGGGTCACGATCACGACGAATCCTCACGAGCGAAAACTGCGCGTCGATTTCACGGGCTCGGCACCACAAGTGACTGGGAGTTTGAACGCTGTCGCGGCCATTAGTTATTCAGCCACTTTCTATGTGTTGCGCTGTCTGTTGCCGGAAGAAGCCGCGCCAACGGCAGGGTTGATGCGGCCGGTAGAATTGGTCCTCCCGCAAGGAACCATCGTAAATGCCAAGCCTCCGGCAGCGGTGGCGGGCGGCAATGTCGAAACTTCCCAGCGCATTGTCGATACGCTTCTCAAAGCCTTCGCGCAGATTTTGCCTAAACGCATCCCGGCCGCGAGTTCGGGAACTATGAATAATCTCACCATCGGTGGCATCGATCCACGCAATGGCCAACCATACGCGTATTACGAAACCATCGCCGGCGGTACTGGCGGCCGTCCTAGTGGCGATGGCATATCGGGTATTCACACACACATGACGAACTCGCTCAACACGCCGGTCGAAGCTCTCGAATATGCCTATCCGTTTCGCGTGCGCCGTTATGGTTATCGAACCAATTCGGGCGGCGCCGGGAGGTTCCGTGGAGGCGACGGCTTAGTCCGTGAGATCGAACTGTTAGGCGCGGCGCAGGTGACAATTCTGGCTGACCGTCGCGTATTCGGACCCTATGGGTTGAACGGCGGGGCAGACGGGGCAAAAGGCCAGAGCACGTTGGTAGGCGCCAAGCAGGAGAGATCGCTCCCTGGTAAGTGCAATCTACAGGCGAGCGCTGGCGATGTAGTGAAAATAGAAACACCGGGTGGCGGAGGATGGGGAACGAATGAATAGACGAGATTTTGCCAAGAGCGCAGCGTTTTTGGCCGCAGGTTCACTGTTAGAAGGCGCTGCCGCAAAGAAGCCGGTTCGCGCCTATGTGGGCACTTACAGTTCTCCACAGGGAGCCGAGGGCAGCAAGGGTCGCGGCAGCGGCATCTACCTGTTTGATATGGATCAGACCAGCGGGGCACTCACCCAGCGTCTCGTTTTCAATGACGACTCGAACCCCTCTTGGATCGCTCTCAATAAGGCACGCACGCATCTCTATGCGGCGAATGAGACCGAGGCGGGGGCAGTCAGTGCATTCTCCATCGGCACGAATGGAGAGTTGAGCCTGCTCAATCGTGCGAGCTCTGGAGGCGCAGGTCCCGCGCATCTTAGCTTGCATCCTTCGGAGAAGTTCTTATTCGTCGCGAATTACGCGGGTGGATCGGTAGCGGTTCTGCCGATTCTTGGGGACGGGAAGGTAGGCGAACCAGTAGACATTCAAAAACATACCGGCACCGTTGGACCGGCAAAAGCAGCGAGCGGACCAGCGGGCAGCTTTGCCATTAGCGGTCATGATAAACCGCACGGCCACATGATTGAGTCAGATCCGATGGGCCACTTCGTGTTAGCTGCGGACCTTGGATTAGACGAAATTCTAATCTACAAATTCGACCAGGCAACGGGCAAACTGACTCCCAATAATCCCACTGGCTTCAAGTTGCCACCCGGCGATGGTCCAAGACATTTCGCCTTTCACCTGAACCGCCACTGGTTCTATACCTTGCAAGAAGAGAGCTCAACGCTTGTCGTCTGTGACTATGACTCGGCGCGCGGTGTTCTGAAGGAGAAACAGAAGATCTCCACGCTGCCTAGAGATTTCGCTGGCACAAACTTCACTTCCGAGATTGTGATGTCTCCCGACTACCGATTTGTTTACGTGGCCAATCGATTGCACGACAGCATTGCGTGGTTTGCGATTGGCAACGACGGCAAACTTATGTGGATGGGCGAAGAGTGGACGCGCGGAGATTATCCTCGCAGCTTCACCATCGAACCAACGGGCAACTTCCTCTATTCCTGCAATCAGCGAAGCGACGCTATCGCCTGTTTCCGGCGCGATAAGAAGAGCGGATCTCTCGGGTTTACCGGCCAGTACACCGCTGTTGGGACGCCTGCGATTATCCGCTTCGTCTGAAGACCGCTTTAAAAAACCACTCGGCGTGCAAACTTCACAGCCGGGTTGTCAAACAACTGGGAGATGACGGAATCGGGTACGGGCGAATCCGTCTCCACAATGGAGATGGCCGTTAACGGCTTGTTGTTCTTGCGCGATGATTCATCCTGCCGCCCTAGGGCGAAGCTGGCCACGTTGACGCCATTCTTACCGAGGCATGTGCCGAAGAAGCCAATTACGCCCGGAACATCGTCGTTCCGCGAATACATCAAATTGCCTCCGAGCGTGGCCTCGCAAGAGATGTTCTCGACCTGGAGGAGTCTCGGCTTATCGAGTACCACCGCGCCCAACACTGGGAAATTACCTGATTCGGTATCGATCTCAATCCGGATGGAATCCATTTGAGCCACACCAGGCTCGCGTTGTTCCACCACCCGGAACCCACGCTGGGTAGCAATTTGCATCGCATTCACTACGTTGGCGCGATATTCCAACGACCGCGAAAGCACTCCAGCCAGGCCGGCATTTCGCAGGATCTGAGTATTTTGATCGGCCAGCCGACCGTAATAGGTGAAGCGAACGGTCTGCGGATTGCCCACAATGATGTTGCTCAGAAACTGTCCGAGGCGCTCGGCTAAATCTACATAGGGCCGAAGCGCGGCGTATTGGTCGGCGGTCATCGCGGGCATGTTGACCGCGTTCAAAGCCACACCGCTTTTCAAATATTCGATCATCTGCTCGACAATGCGAATACCCACTATTTCCTGGGCTTCTTCAGTCGACCCGGCGATGTGCGGCGTGGCAACGATGGTCTCAAGCGTGAAAAGAGGATTTTGCTCTGGCGGCTCTTTCAAGAATACGTCCAACGCTGCGCCAGCCACTTTGCCGCTCGTAATGGCGGCATGCAAATCGCCTTCGTCTACCAATTCGCCGCGGGCGCAGTTCACAATTCGCACACCTGTCTTCATCTTGGCGAATGCCGCAGCGTTCATCATCTTCTCAGTCTCAGGTGTGTGGGCAACGTGCAGCGTGATGTAGTCGCTCTGCTTGTAAAGCTCTTCGAGCGAAACCAGGTCTACGCCGATGTCGCGCGCAGCGAGAGGGCTCACATAGGGATCGTGACCTATGACTCGCATTTCAAATGGCTTAGAGCGCTTGACCACCTCTCGACCAATGCTTCCCAGGCCAATAATGCCCAAAGTTTTTCCGCGCAGTTCATTGCCTAGAAACTTCTTCTTCTCCCACTTCCCTGCCTTGGTGGAGAAACTGGCTTGCGGAATCGCGCGCGCCATAGAAAGCATGAGCGCCAGGGTGTGCTCCGCTACCGAAATAGCATTTCCGCCCGGCGTATTCATAACAAGCACACCAGCCTCGGTAGCCGATGGGAGGTCGACGTTATCAACGCCAACTCCAGCGCGCCCAATCACTCGCAGTTTGGGAGCAGCCTGCAATACCTCTTTCGTTACTTTGACAGCGCTCCTTACAACCAAGGCGTCGCAATCAGCAAGGTGAGGCTGATATGTTTTGGGATCGGCGATAACCACATCCCAGCCAGTTTGCGCGTGCAGTAATTCAATGGCCGCGGGAGCGAGCGGCTCGGCAACAAGTATTTTCATATTTTCGATTCAAGCTCACGTTTGCTAATTCGAGCTTGAGAACTGCTGCGACACGGTGCTGCTCTGGCCATTCACAGTTGTACCTGTAACCGTCAGAGTGTGGACATCGTTCGACAAGTATGTTGTGTCGAGGACGAAGTTCCAGCCTACGTTCGGGCAATCTGGCCCGACCGATGTGCTGGTGCAAACGTCAGGCCGGGGCCCGCCGTAGATCGCGTTGCCGAACGGTATACCATCGACGGCAATCGAAACAGATTTGATATGCGCGTATTGGTCGAGGATCCAACCGCCGAAAGCATTCGCGCCGACGTACGGCGTTTGCACAGCGCCGTTGGGAGTATCGATGATGATGACCATTGGGTTAGCGGGCGCCGTCCAGTTCGCCACCGTGAACGCGACCGACGCCGTACTATGAGTGCCGTCGGCGGCAGTGGAAAGAACATCCATAGTGTGGGCGCCGTCTGTCAGCAATGTAGTGTCGAGCGCATACGTCCACCCAACATTCGGACAGTCGGGGCTGACCGTCGTACTTGTGCAAACATCAGGTCGCGACTTGCCGTAGGCCGCGGTACCCACTGGAACTCCGTCGATACTGATCGCTACAGAAATGATGTGAGCTGAAGGACTATACGCCGAACCGCTGGTTAAAGCGATACCAGAGTAGGAGTGTGTGGTTGGGTTCGGCAAATCGATGTTCGTCATAGCCGCGCCACCTGAATTCGAAATCATGAAAGCAGTTCCCACAGTTCCGCGCTGACCCGTTGTAGTAGTCGCAGTTACTTCAAGGTTGTGGGAGCCATTAGCGATCTTCGTCGTATCGAGCGTATAGGTCCACCCAACATTGGGACAACCGGGACGGCTTGGGAATTCAGAGCATACGTCTGGACGCGCACCACCGTAGACCGCCGTTCCGTTCACCACGCCATCGACCGAGATAGTGACTACTGAAATCGCTTGGTTATCACTCAGCGCCCAGCCGCCAATGGCTGCTTGGCCTGCGAGAGTACTATTTCCTGAAGTGCTCGGAGTATCAATGTTCACCCGCAATTTGTTTGAGCCGGTATTGGTATTGCCAATCGTTATCGTTCTGGTGAAGGTGTAGGCTTGGCCTGCTGCTGGCGTGGCGGTCACCGCAAGGGTATGGGTCCCGTCGGAGAACTGAGTGGTATCGAAGCTTCCGTTGAAGCCGACATTGGGACATCCGGGCGGATTTGAGAAGGCCGTACAAACGTCGTTTCTAACACCGCCATAGGTCAGGTTACCCAAAGAAACGCCGTCTACAGATAGAGAAACGTTGTAAATGTTGGTGAACGGGTCAACAGCCCAACCACCCACCGTAGCAGTGCCGCTCAAGGTACCGGAAGAGGTGCTGGGCGTATCGATGGAAATACTCGGACCAGTGCTAGTTGTGGAGGTCACTCCGTTATTCACGACAAAAGTATTTAGAGCGCTAAATTGCTGCCCGTTAGCCGCGATCGCGGTAATAGTAAACGTGTGTGTTCCATTTCCTAACCGTGTAAGATCGGCAAGATAACTCCAGCCGACATTCGGGCAGCCCGGTCGACCTGGATATTCGCCTGCCGCACAGACATCCGCCCTTGGTGCGCCGTACACGACGTTAGCGCCGTTGATGGGGGTGCCGTCGATAGAACCTGTAAAGGAAGTAATGAGGGCGCTATCGTTCACCGCCCAGCCTGAGAAATTGATCAAGCCGTGGTAAACCTCGTTACCGGTGCCGGAAGGCAAATCGATATTCACGTGCGTTGGATAGTTGGCGTAGTTGTTGCTGACCGTAACATTGTGAACAGCGGAGGTGTAACGGCCTCCCGCTGAATCAGTGACGGTTACTTGGAAGGTATGGACCCCATTGCCGATTCCAGTAGTATCGATCACTCCAGTAAATCCAACATTCGGGCAACCGATACCGCCTGCAATCGCGGCACAAGCGTCGGGGCGTGCGCCGCCGTAACCAGCGTTCCCATACGAAATACCGTCTACGAGCATAGTCGCCGTTTGAATGGGCGCCTTAGTATCGAGAGCCCAGCCACCAACAAAAATCGAACCGCTAACCGTGGTGTCTGCCCCTGGCGAATCAATATTCATGAAGATCGCAGGGGTACTCACTGTGCCTGGCGGCGGCGGAGGAGTGGTTACCGGGTTGCCTACCGCCACGTAGACAGTATTGCTAATAAAGGCGTTCTGCGCAATATAGGTTGGCGTGATGCTGAGCGGCGTGAGGCTGGTGGGCACAATCAGGCCGACTTGATAAATACCATATGATCCGTTGGGCAAACCGGCGTAAATGACTTGGGCCGTGGACCCACCCATGGTTGCCGCTACGAAATTAGGAGCGTAAACCGTATTCAAACTACTACCCGGGAAAGGCACGCCGGTATCGAGAGTGATGTTGTTCGCGTTAGCATCAACTATTGCGCCCAAACCAGCCGTCGAGATGTAAATCAACTCGCCAGGGACGGCGGGATTACCCGGGTATATGGGCGTTCCTGGTTGTACCGCGCAGCAAGTACTAGGGTTGTACGCGGTTAAGGTTACAGAAGCGCCGGTGCTGGTTGAAGTACCCACGGATATGCCGTTACCACCAGAGAATGGCCCCAATCGAGCGGTCAATACCACGCGCGTGAAGGCGCCTCCCACCGAGGCAATCACATTCGGATCTCCCGCACCCGCATTAATTGCGTTGATCAGCGACTGCGTGATGCTAGTTAAAGTGTCGGTACTCACAACGGTGTAGGTATAACTGTTGCTCCCGATTGTGATGGTTGCTGTGTCCTTGGCACTCACCGAGCCGTCTACCGAGACCACAGCCGTTGGATTTCCGGGTTGGTGAAAAGCCATAGAAGCCGGCCACGGGCGGGTCTGTCGTGGATATTCCGGCGCGTTGAAAATGCCAGGATTCGCCGGTGCTATGTAAACGGGCGTCGCGTTCGTTACGGTGACCGATCCATTGTTGTGAACGGTTCGAACGTAGACACTAGTGCTGTTGCGATCTCCGAAGAAATACGGAATCTGGCCAACGATTTGCGTCGGAGTAACTTTTAGCAGCGGCGAAGCAATGCCATCTAAGTACACTTGCACTCCAGCCAAAGTATTGGGCAAGCGGCCTGACAGTTGAGCAGTTGCGCTGCTGTCGCTGAACGTAACTCCTGGCGGTGCATTTATCTCAACCAATGCGCCTGGTGACGCTGTTGCAGCATTACCAGCGGAGAGGTAGCTACCTGAAGCGGTGGCAACAACATTCGCGGTATTCGATGTGCTGGCGGCTAAAGTAATGGTGTCATAACCCAAGTTTGTTTGAAGAGAACTCAAGTAAATCGTCCCCGTTCCGGCGCCTGCAAAACTGGCTGTCACATTGGGATCGGATGCGTTGATCATTTTCACCAATGCTCTGGCAATACCATCGAGCGTATCGGAGCTTTTCTCCGTGTACATGTAGGCAGTGCCTTGGATGGTAATGGTGGCAGTGTCATTGGCCGTGATTTTTCCCCCAGCGGCAAGAGTTAACGCAACCGTGCCCTCTTGACGAACGATCTCACTCGCCCAATTCACAACAGGGACGATTTTGGCGGTGGGGTCAGATGCACTCGGTACGAGCGAATCGCCGGCCGTAAAAATGAGGATCCGCCGATTGAACGGGTCTGCCACATAGAGATTCGTTCCATCCCAGGCGAGCGAAGTGGGAGAGGGAGTTGTATCAACGGCGCCCGTGTTATCGATTTGTGTGCTAACGATGCTAATTGATTGGCTGGTGATCTCGTCGGTGGTGAAGCTGATTTGCCCCAGGACGTTGTCCGCGGCCACTCCGTTCGTAGTCGGAATGTGGTTGTAAATCAGGACACGATCATTGCCACCGTCGGCGATAAACAGGCGCGTTCCGTCAGACAAAGCGAAACGCGGGTAGTTCAAACCATAAGCGCACGGCGCGTTAGTGGTAACGTTGGTGGCCACGGTGGGGCAAACCGTAGGGTTATTCGCTGTTGATCCAATAAAGTCCGCTTGACCGACAACCACGTCAGCATTCTGATAGGTGGTGGGCGTGGTGGTATTCCAGATCAGCACGCGGTTAAACCCAAGATCAGCGACGAAAACATGGCTGTTGTCAACGGTGACGGCGACAGGATTCAGCAGCTGATTGGCAGCGGCAGGTGGTCCCACTTTTGAAGGCGTCGGACCGTTGGCATGCATGAAATCGGGCTGTCCTAAAACTACGTCCGGCGCCTGATTATTGGTTTTTGGAAAGGTATTCCAGATCAAGACGCGGTAATTCTGCGTGTCGGCCACGTAGAGCCGGTTATTTTGAATCCAAACTCCCTGTGGACCGCGCATGGCGGTCGCGGTGACTACACCTAATTGCTGCTGCTGCACAGTTTTAAAATCCGGTTGGCCCAGGACCAAGTCGGGATTCTGATTATTCTTCGTAGGGAGGGAATTCCAGATCAGTACTCGATTATTGTCGGTGTCGGCGACTGCTAGGCGAATACCGTCCGACGCAACGGCGGTTGCATTGTTGAACCAAGCGTGTTCCGGGGTGGATGAACTTGCTGGATCAGTGGTGCCGTTTATACCGTTATAGAAGCCGGTAACCGGAGAACTGGAGCCACTAGGAATGAAGGTGGGCGGAAGAAACGTATCCTGCCCCAAAGTCAAACTCATCGCAGTGCCGCACACGAAGCAATAGGGCTGGCCGAAGAGCGCGGTATCCTGCGTCAGATCGACGTAGGGATTCGGAATTAAAGTGGTGTCGAAAACAACCACGCGGTTATCTTGCGGCGTGGCGGCTATACGGTTTGAATCCGCTACGTAGAGCCTATTGCCAGCCCAAGCTATGCCACTGGCTCCGCCTAACACTTGCTGCGATGGATTGGAATCGCCTTTAGTGAATGTAATCTGTCCGACCACGGCCCGCGCGGCCTGTCCATTCTGGAAGGGCTTCTGCGCGAACAAGGCGGAGGCAAACAAAAAGAGAAACGAAATCGTTCGGTACTGTCTAAGCAATTGGACCCCAAATCAAGGCATTTATAAATGTCAGGCGCGTGCCGCCGGAAATCGGCTTAATCATTCGAAAAAAAACCGGCGAACACAGTTATACGGAGCGCTGAACCCGCCAAAATAGCTTCAGTATAACAGCGCTAGGGACGTTGTCTGCCGCGCGGCGGTTGCACGAAAGCGTTTCGACGGCCCGGGGATCGGGCTCCCAAGCGAACACGGAAGCGTACAATAAGGGCGATGCCCATTCTTGATCAAGTACAGAAAGATATCGTTACCGCCATGAAAGCAAAGGACGAAAACCGTCTGGGCGCTTTGCGCATGGTGAAGACCGCACTCAAGAAGCATGAGATCGATTCCATGAAGCCGCTGGACGAAGCAGCCGAGATGGCCGTGATGAACACGCTGCTGAAACAGCGCCGTGAATCCGCCGACTTGTTTCGCAAAGGCGGCCGTGAAGAGCTGGCCGTGAAGGAAGAGAGCGAGATCGGAATTATTGAATCCTATCTGCCAGGCGTTCCAACTACAGAAGAGCTAGATGCCGCGGTGGGCGCGGCGCTGGCGGAAACCGGAGCGAATTCGGCAAAACAGATGGGGTTGGTGATGAAGGCCGCGCAGGCAAAGCTGGCAGGCAAGCGAGTGGATGGCAAAGTGTTGAGCGAACTGGTAAAAGCGCGGCTTGGTTAGTTCGAATTCCGGCGGAGTTCCCCAACAATTTCGGCCGCGATGCTGAGCGCAATTTCGGCAGGCGTTTGGGCGCCGATTGAAATACCGGGTTTCGTTCGCACACCAGCTAGCATGTCTGTGCGAATTCCTTTTAAACCCAGACCCTGCAAGACCTCCTGCGATCGCTTTTTATTAGCGACAAGTGCAATGTAGGGAATTTGCATTGAAACCGCTTGTTCGAGCGCTTCTTCGTCAAAGCGACCCATGCTAGCGACGACACAAAACCGCCGCTCAACAGGTGTGAGCAGACTGAAATCCATAGTGTGCAGGACACAGTTGGCTTCTGGCAGATCGGCTAATTTAAGGAGCGGATCTACCACCGTAACGCGCAAATTTAACAGCCGGGCAAACTTCACTAATTCCGCCGCTACACCTTCGCGGCCCACGATGATCAGGTCTGCCGCATCGGACAAGCTTTTCCCGTCGCTCTCCATGGGAGTGACACGCAATGAACCGCTAGCGTAAGTCTGACTTAAACGATCGAGATCATGTGGACGGTCCGCATCGAGCAATATGCCGGGATCATCCACTTCCAGCTTGCGGATATTTTCGAGATGATCTCCGAAGATCGCCCGGCACCCCAAGTCGCCTTTGAGTGCCGCAATTTCAGGAAACACGGAACGGTCTAGTAGCACTGGATTACCGCGAAAGCCACGGTAGAGAGGGATTAAAATTTGCGGTTTGTGCTTGGTGTAGTCGTCGATCAGTTGATTAAGGGTGGCGGCTTTAACAAGGGGCTGGTCAGCCAGTACGACGAGAGCCGCCTCTGACTGCGGGCCAAGTGCGGCAATACCTGTTTGCAGCGACGTGCCCATGCCATCAGCGAAAGCTTCGTTAATAACGATTCTCACCTTGGCGTTCGGTGTGATTTGCTGTTGAATTTCGTTGGCGGCGGAACCGAGCACCAGAACGATCTCTTCAACGTTCGAAGCAATTGCGTTCTCCAGCGTGTGCTGCAGAATTGGTTTTCCATCCAGCCGCAGGAGTTGCTTCTGGCTACCCATGCGGCTCGCCGAGCCGGCAGCTAAAACTATGGCAGAAACTTTCACTTAAACCGCGTCGGAGACGCTCGCCAAGTTGAAATCTGCCACAACCATGGCGGGCGCAATGGTGGAACCGCCCTCTGATCCCAAAGCCCGTGCCGACTTCGTCAGCCTCTTGGCATTCTGCAGGACGCGAACCGGACTTTCGTTCCAACGGAAATTAGTAACTGGATCAGTTACTTTACCGTTTTCGACAAGGAACACACCATCGCGAGTCAATCCAGTCAATTGCAGCGTTCGCTGTTGCAGGAATCGGATGTACCACAGACGAGTAATCAACAAACCTCTATCAACGGATTGAATCAGGTCTTCGAGCGAGTGATCCTGGCCGTCAAGAACCAGATCAGCCGGGCCAGGAGTTGGCTGCTTTCCGGCCTTGCTTGCCCAGAAACGGTCGTAGGAAAGATTCTTCACCACACCGTTTTCAATCCAGGTAATCTTGTCGGTTGGGAGTGAGCCTCCGCCACCTCCGCCGAAACCACCACGTCCGCCGCCGCCGGTCCAGGGCAAAGCGGGCAGCTTCGGGTTGAATGGATCGGTCCGCAAAGTGATGAATTCCGGGAAAAGCTTGTCACCTAGATGCGTGCCGCCTCCCTGCTTGCTGAGGAACGATTGGCCTTGCTCGGCTTGGCGTGCACCGAAACCGAATCCGAGAAATCCAATTAAGTCACTCGCGCCTGACGGTTCCAAGATCACTGTGTACTTGCCGGGATCGAGTTTGCGCTTGGCACCAGCGCCTCGCAGGCATTTCTCCGACGAGATTCGGCCAGCGGACTCGCCGTCAATATCTTTGAGAGAGACTGACGTTTGGGAAGCCCAACCGGAACTTGTGCCACCCTTGTTCCGCATGGTGTTTGAAAGGCTCGAATCGGTGAGCGTGTGATATCCAAACAACCCGGCTTTGTTCCCGATAGCAACGGCTCTGGCGGAACGTTCAATAAATCCAGCGGAAATCAACTGATTTTTGCGGGCGCAATCAATAATCGCTTTCACATGCGGAATCATTACGTCGCCGCGCGCCGATCCAGTAAACGCATCGTAATTATGCAATTCTGGATATTTCTGCTGGCCTAGAGCAGGGACGATTTCAGGATCAGGCCGCGATATTGCCGCAAGCCTTTCCGCTTCTTCAACGCTTTCTTTGAGCGACTCGTCTGTCAACTCGTTAGCGCCGGAACTCCCACGCCGCCCGTCTTCGGTGGTGCTCGAGATAGAGACACTTTGCTCCAGCACATATCCTGAAGTGGTGATGCCGTTATTTGCAAAGCGAATAAACGCGCTCTCTTCGGAGTTAACGCTAACATCGCATCCCGGCAGCTTCGAGTAACTCAACACTTTCTCAATTAAATTCTTAGCGTCCTGTTGGCTTAGCATCTGTGTCTCCTTTAATCCGTCAACAGAACGTTAATCTGCCTGAATCGACTAGGCGCACAACCGTGGCTCACCGCGTTAATCTGCTCGGGCTCTCCTTTGCCATCGTTGGGCGCGCCAAACTGTTGCCAGTAACTGGAACTTGCAATTCCATCACAGGCATGCCAGAAATCGGTCGTCTTCGATTGATAGGCTACTCGCGAGACCATTCCGCGCTTTTTACCTCCCCTAATCTCCCAGAACGCATCGCCTCCGAATTGAAAGTTATAACGCTGCTGATCGATGGAAAAGCTGCCGTCGCCCTCGATCAAGATGCCATCTTCTACTCCCGAAATCAGATCGTCGGGAGTTACGTTCTGCTCACCGGGCGCGAGCCACACATTGGGCATTCTTTGGAAAGGCACGCTCGACCACGAATCGGCGTAACAGCAGCCGCGCGATTCGTTTTCGCCTATCAAGTGAGCTTGGTCTCGAATTGTTTGATAGTGTTTGAAGACGCCTTTTTCGATGATCGGGAACTTTGTGGTGAGCACGCCGTCGTCGTCATATTTAACGGTGGCCAGCCCGCCTTTATTTGTGCGGTCGCCGAAGATATTTACCAGGTCGCTGCCGAAACTGAAGTTGCCCATTTTTTCGGTGGTTAGGAAGCTTGTGCCCGCAAAATTCGCCTCATAACCGAGTGCGCGATCTAACTCCGTTGAGTGACCAATGGACTCGTGAATGGTCAGCCACAAGTGACTAGGCATGAGAACTAGGTCTTTCTTGCCCGGCTTCACAGGAGGAGCGGTGAGAGCTTCTAAGACCTCCTCCCGAATTCTAGGTGCATTCTCTCCGAGGTTAGCTTTCGGGATCCACTCCCATCCAGCAGACTGCGGCTCAACCTTGTAGTTACGAGTGCGAGAAATGCCTTGATCCCGATCGATAGCCGTGGCAGCTAATCTGGGTGCGCTTTGAATGTTGTACTGCTGGATGGACGAGCCCTCTGTGGATGCAAAATATTTATCCTCACCACGAAATACCAGCGACCCATTCGCCGCGAACACTTTTGGATCTTTCTTGATGGCAGAGGCTGCGGAGTGAATCAGATCTAGCTTCTCGTCTACCGAAACCTCAAATGGATCTTTCTCGAACGGCGATACCCAGCGATCGACATAAGCTTTGGTTGGAGCTAATACCACGGGCGAGGCTTGTAACGCGGCATTCGCCTTAGCGACAATTACGGCCTCCCTGGTAATTCGCGCGATCTCCTCTGCAGTCACTATGGGCGAAGCGGCAAACCCCCATTGCCCATTCACAATTACTCGAACGCCGAAACCAAAGCTGTGCCGGTTGGTCACAATTGGCACTTCACTCGTCTTGTTGCTACCTCGCTCGGGAGAGAGCCGATATCCGGAGATCTGGTTACGGTAGCGGCCAATTCTTATGTCCGCGTAACTCGCCCCTTGTTTCCTTGCTTCCGCCAGTGCGACAGCGCCCAACTTCACAAGCTTCGGGTTTGGCTTAGAGCTGCTTTCCGTTGGAGATCCAAAAATCTCATTGGCCAACAGCATTGCAGCGCCACCGGCAGTAGCGCTCAAGAATGATCGCCGCGTGAGAGGACGTATTGCTTTGCTCATAGAATTGTTTCTTCAATGTGTAGCATACGCAAATCGTCGGCACGCGCGTGCGAAGCCCAATGCTACTGGTGCTGATCGGCGGTTAAAAACTTCGCAATCTGCTCATTCAGAAACTTGCCGTCGGCGGGATTGCTCGCAGCGCCCGCCGTGTGTCCCCATAAAGATGGGATTGGCATCAACAAAACTTTGGGAATGAAAGCCGCTTCGTAGCGCGCGTCCTCAAGCGGGAAATAAAGGTCGGTTTCGGAGGGCATGTAGAGGAGCGGGACCTTGATTGAACGAAGTGCGCGCTCAGTGTCGCCATTAAATCCGGGCGTGGTTCCCACGTCGTGTCTCTCCCAAGTGCGCATTTGCAGAATGATGTCGTTGGCATCGGCATTTGGAATAAAGTGAGTGCGCCGATTATTGAAGTACTCTTCAAACGTTGTTCCGGGCTTGGCTCCCGGCTTCCACAGCTCGCGCCGCCACCATTCCTGTGAATAGAGCCACCCCAGCCAAACCGTTCCAAACGCTTCTAGACCTTTGGTGGGTGGCGTTTTATAATCGCCGTTCTGGAAGGTTGGATCAGTCGTAATCGCCGCAATTTGTCCTTCCAAACGAACCACTCCATGCGGATAATTTTTGGCCGTGCCGGACGTTGCCACAATGCGATCCGCAAACTCGGGGTAACTCACCGCCCACTGAAATGCTTGTTCAGCGCCCATGGAGAAGCCGATAATCGCCCGCAAATGGGTGACCTTAAGATCCTCCGTCAACAGCTTGTGCACGGCCTCAACGTTATCTCTTATCGTCGTAACCGGGAAACGCGGCCCATGAAATGGCTCCGGTGTGTTACTGGGAGACGACGAACTGCCGTTGCCGAACAATTCCGTGGAAACCAAGAAGTACTTCGAGGTATCGAGAACATGGTCGGGCCCGATCAACCACTCATAGCCTCGGAATTTCGCCATATAGTGGGAGGGAAGCAAGATGGCATTATCTCTTGCAGCGTTGAGCTGGCCATAAGTGCCGTACACGACATGCGCCTCAGGCAATGTGACTCCACTTTCGGTGTGAAAGTTTGCAATCACATATTCGTGCCGCTCGCCCTTATCTGTTTGCGCGTTCAGTCTTGCCAAAATGAATAGCTGTAAAACGAGTAATGGAACAAGTGGGGCTCGCATATAGATGTTGAATTATCGCAAATACCCGCGTGGCAGGAATAATTGCAACCGGCCGGCCGCAGCTCGCATAATCGCGGTCGCTCTTCTGAACGTAACGCTGGCCCAAGCACAGAGTCCGAACTCTGTGAGGAACACGGCGAAGCTTGTGGGAGTTCTCTCGGAATTAAATGACTTGGAGAAGTTACCCACGAACCCAGATACCGGCGACCGATGGCAAACCCTTTGGCTGCATCAACGAATCTCGGAACAAGTTATGGCGGCCTCTCTTCAAGTTGACGCCACCATTGCCCAGATCGACAACGAAATCTCCCGCGCGAGCGAAATTCGCAGCTATCTGGCTGACCGCCGGGACCGCACCGTGAACCGCGCCAATTTGCTTAGCGTAATCATTGGCGGGGGCCTTGGCGCAACTAGTTCGGGCCTGCAACTTTCATCGACGCTAAATCGGCCCGCAGCTGGTGTCGGGATTGGCGCAGGCACAGCCTCTGCAAGTCTCGCGCTGTTGGGTATTCGCGCACAAAAAGGCGGAAATAGTCATTTCGACTTCCAGTCCAACATGCTCGCCGAGTTCTTTGATCGTCCAGTCCTACCTGATAGCCGGTACCCAACAACCATCTGGACATTTTTGAACGAGGCTCCTGGTTCAGACTCCACTGGAACCACTCGCAAGCAACAATTGCTGCAAACCTGGGTTGACGTGAAGCGTATCGATTCGCTTAGCAGTACCGCTAAAATCAACCGGCTTACCAGCCAACCATCACAATTGTTGAAACTCAGCATTGATGACTTTGAAGACAGAGCCGCCATGCTTCAAGACGTTCGGGCCAGGATCTCGTTTCTAAAACGCGATCTCGGAGCGCTCATAGCAGCGTTACTACCCTTGCACTAAGAGGTCATTTGGGCAGTATTGGGTATCCCTGCCAAACATACTCTAAGGCCTCCGCCAGAGTCTGCTGCTTGACGCTCCTGTCGGTGTGTCCGGCATTCTTCGCAAACACAAATTGATAGTGATAGCCCTTGGCAGCCAAAACCTTCGCCATATTCTCATTCGCAACCACCCAATCATGCATGTTGTCTCGCATGATGTTGGGGCTGAAATTATCTCTGTCTCCCACCTCCATCCAAATCCTTATTGGCTTTGCAGGACTATTGGGAATGAGATGTTCATGAAACTCCCACGCTCCGTGCGGAGTCTCGGGATTCGATGGCCATTGCTGATTCACATACGTGCCTGAGTAAGTCAACACTCGGTGGTAAAGCTCAGGGTGATACCAAGCCATGATCAAGGCGCACGATCCACCGGAACTGCCGCCCATAGTCGCACGTCCGTTCGGATCTTTGGTTAACTTGACGTTGTACTGCTTCTCGACTAACGGCAACACTTCCTTCTCTACGAACTCAGCATAGACACCCGACATGGTGTCGTACTCCAAGCCGCGTTCGCTCCCCTGGGCGTCTCCACTGCCGTTACCTATAGAGATGGCTATCATTACGGGCACACGATGCTCGGCAATCAAGTTATCCAAGACTGTAAATAATAGACGATCTGGCCCGTCGGCTCCGACAATTAAAGGCGCAGCCGTTCCAGGTACATATTGTTTCGGCACATATACGGCCACGTGGCGAGTGTAGGGCGCTGCATGGCTTGTAGTAACGATCAGCTTGGCAGGGTCGGCAGGGTCTGGCGTTCCAAAGGTGTTTGGCTGGCGAGCAATGCCAGGATAGATCTTGCTGTCGGTCGACTGCATATCGAACATGTATACCGTCCCCTGTGGAACCCCCTCCTTCACTGTCACCTCAGGCGCAGGATTGTGGGTGGGACCAAGAATAAAGTTGCCATCAGCAGTAGGCGAGGGATTCGTACCGTCTGGCAATTCAGTGGCCGTGACATAGCCCGGTGTGTGCGGATCGCGCGTGGGCGGAGTGGGCCGAGTCTGCGCCATAGCCGCGTGAAATCCACTTGCCGAACAAAACAAGAGTGTCCAACTAAGAAGACGAAGCATTGCAACTCCTTACACTGAGAAAATCATCCCCGATCTTAGCTCAAAGCCCCTTTGTCCAACTAAATCGGGCAGTCTGGCCTGATGTATACTCAGGAGTCTTGCGCCCCCATTGGAGAAACGATGCCCTTCGATACTGAGCAAAACACATTAGAGTCTGGAGTTCTGGTGATTGCCCTGTCAGGGACTATGACGATGGGCAATCAGCTGCAGCGGTTTGAATGGATGATTGAAGAGCTGACGAAAAACAATCAGAACAAGATTGTTTTCGATATGTCGAAGATCACTTACCTGGATAGTTCGGGCATTGGTGTTCTCGTGAAGTGCTCCGCCCTGATTCGAAACTCGGGCGGGAAGTTGAGGTTAGCTGGACTCAACGATCGGGTACTGGCAACTTTAAAGCTAGTTGGGCTGGATGAAGTTTTGCCTATCAACCCGACTATGGAAGAGGCCATTTCTGCACTCACCACCGGCGCGTAAGAGCCGAACTCAGAGTTGAACCAGGGAGATGCTTGCGTGGAGTCCGAGCGTTCAATTTCCTCAAGTTTCGAGTCAACCCTCGAGGCCGTAGATGCAGCGGAGGGAACTGTCCGCCGCTTCGCCCAGGATGCCGGATTCGACGAGGACTCCGTATACTTCATAGGCCTTGCGTCTCGCGAGATTCTGGTAAATGCTGTTGGACACGGGAACCGCTTCGATTCAAATAAGAAAGTCACACTGCGCCTTTCTCTGCGGGGTAACCGTTTAACCATCGAAGTGCTGGACGAAGGAGATGGCTTTCAACTCGATTCTGTGCCCGACCCTCGCCTGGAAGAAAACAGAGAGCGCCTGTCTGGACGGGGTATAGCGATGGCGGTTGGCATCATGGATGAGTTCTACGCTGAAAAGAACGTTCCCAACGGAACGCATATCCG
>Ga0182012_10001049_pt1 | contig 30609 bp, 25 predicted proteins | sample 612S2SmetaG_FD_120486 | JGI IMG/M metagenome (GOLD analysis project Ga0182012, IMG submission 120486) | Permafrost microbial communities from Stordalen Mire, Sweden - 612S2S metaG | ecosystem: Environmental > Terrestrial > Soil > Wetlands > Permafrost | place: Sweden: Stordalen | collected...
CGTTGCCAGTCCCACTGTCGACCCCGAGACCTTGACCGGCGTCATGAACGCGAACGGCGTGACGCGTCCCGTCCGGCCGACGTTGACCCGGATGTCGAGCAGCTTGGTCTGCACTTCCTGGGGAGGGTATTTGTAAGCGATCGCCCACCGCGGCGCCCGCGAGGTGGACCCCAGCCGGCGCTGCAGCGTCACATCGTCGATTTTGACGACGACACCGTCGATTTCGTGGGCGACGTCGTAGCGGTGCTCGCCCCAGTAGGTGATCCGCTCAAGGGCTCCGGCGACGCCGTCTACCCGGGTGGTGTGTTCGGAGACCGGCAGCCCCCAAGCCCCCAGCGCCAGATACGCGTCGTGCAGCGTTGCCGGTCGAAATCCTTCGATGTGTCCCAGCCCATGGCAGATCATCCGGAGCTTGCGGCGAGCGGTGACCGCGGGATCTTTCTGCCGAAGTGAGCCCGCGGCGCTGTTGCGTGGGTTGGCGAACGGCGTCTTGCCGTCTTCGACGAGTGCGGCATTGAGCGCTTCGAAGTCGGCTACCCGGAAGAACACCTCGCCGCGGACCTCGAGGACAGCAGGAATCGGATACGCCTCGCTGGCCGTCAGTCGCTCGGGGACGTCGTCAATGGTGCGCGCGTTGAGCGTGACGTCCTCGCCGGTGCGGCCGTCGCCCCGGGTGGCCGCCCGGACCAGCCGACCATCGCGGTAGACCAAAGCCAGAGCGACACCGTCGATCTTGAGCTCACACAGATACGGCACGTCGTTACCGACCTCAGCGTGGATGCGCGCTGCCCACACGTCGAATTCTTCAGTACTGAACACGTTGTCCAGGCTGAGCATCCGTTCCAAATGTTCGGCCGAGGTGAAATCAGTGGCGAATCCTGCGCCACCGACGAGCTGCGTGGGCGAATCGGGGGTGCGCAGTTCTGGATGCTGCTCCTCGAGTGCGGCAAGCCGACGCAGCAGCAGGTCGAATTCCGCGTCGGAGATGATGGGCGCGTCCCGCACGTAGTAGCGGAACTGGTGTTCGCGCACCTCGTCGGCCAGTTCACGCCAGAGACGGCGAACCTCGGGCGGGACGGGGTCGGCCTCTGGCGAACTCACCTTGGCAGGCTATCGGAGCGCACCGACACCGGCCTCGGCGCGATTGCGTATCGGGCTAAATGGCGTCCGGGTCTTCGGCGAACGCCTCGGCGGCCGTGCGGGCAAGCCCGATCGCGGCGCGGGCCCACTGCGGCGTCGCTGCGGCCAGACCACATGCCGGGGTGACGCCGACGCGGTCACGAAGTGCCGAGCGGCCGAAGCCGAGCCGGTCGGTCACCGCGACAACCGCGGCGGCTACTTCTTCGGCGGACGGCCGCTTCTCCGGAGCGGTTGCCGGGACCACGCCCAGCACAACGGTGCGACCCGAATCCACGAACTCTGCGATGCTCTCCAAATCCTCGGCGCGCAACGTGCCTGCGTCCACCGATACTCCACTAATGCCGCTGCGCTGCAACAGATCCCACGGTAAATTTGGAGCGCAGCAGTGCAGCAACACCTCAGCGCCCACGGTCGTGACGCAGGTGTCGATCAGCGCGCCGGCCACCGTTTCGTCGAGCGCGGCGACCGGCGACAGCGCGGTGACCCCGCTCAGCCGGCCGGCCAATGCAGTTGGCAGCAAAGGCTCGTCGAACTGCACCACCACCGGTGTGTCGAGTCGCCGGGCCAGCGTCGCGCGATGCGCTGCAACCCCTTCGGCCAGCGACGCCGCCAAGTCACGCACCGCAGCCGGGTCCGTGATCGCCCGGTGGCCGTTGGACAGCTCCAGCCCCGCGGCCAGCGTGATCGGACCGGTTGCCTGCACCTTCACCACGCGCCCGCCGCCGCGCAGGCCTGCCGTCTCCCACGCTTCTTCCAGCGCGTCTACGTCCTCGTCGAGCAAGCTGACGGCCCGGCGGGTCACCGCGCCGGGCCGCGCCACGATGCGGTAGCCACGTGGCACCGTGTCGATGGCTACATCGATCAGCAGCGCGCCGGCCCGCCCGAGCAAATCGGCGCCGACCCCCCTGGCCGGCAGCTCGACGATGTGGGCCAGCGCGCCTGCCAACTCGCCCACGACAACCTCGGCGGCCTGTCGCGCCGTGCTGCCCGGCCACGATCCGACGCCGCTGGCCTTTGCGAGAACACCAGCGAGAACACTCACCCGACAACCGTATTCGACATCACACCGCGCGGCGGTCACCGGGGGTGTGTGCCGCGGGGCTGCGCGGGTACCTTCAAGCAAAGAAGGGTGCGAACGGTGTGGCAGATGGCGAGATTGGCGCGGCCGCTGCTGTTGTGCGGCGCGGCGGTCTTGACGGCGGCGTGCACCCAGGTGGTAGGCGGCACGGCGGTCCCGGCGGCGGGCGTCACCCCAAGGCCGGGCGTCAATGGCGGCCTCGGTTTCAGCGTCAATGCGATCCTGCTGGATCAATCGCGCATGCGCGCTATCACCGGAGCCGGCGAGCACCTGACGATCATCCCGTCGATGGACGGCAACTACCCGGTGGACATCGACGCGCTCGCCCAGACCGCGCCGCGGGCATGCCAGTTCGTTTACGCCGAAACCGCGACCTTCGGGCGTGATTTCGCGGAGTTCCACAAGACCACATTCCAGGACCCGCCCGACGGCGGGCTGATCTCCGAGGGCGCCGCCGCCTATCGCGATATCGCCACGGCCGAAGGCGCCTTCGCAGCCCTGGTGTCGACAGTCGGGGACTGCGCGGCCGGTTCGCAGGGCGAACTGTATGTCGGCGAGTGGAATGCCGACGCCAACTCGCTGCGGGTCCGGCCCGGCGGCTGTGGACGCGATTACCGGGTGGTGTCGTCAGCCCTGTTGGAAGTCACCTTCTGCGGCTTTCCAGCATCAGTATCCGAGATCGTGATGACGAACATCGCCGCCAACATCCCGCATTAGCGCCCGGTTGAACTATTTCGAGGTGCTCGCGATGGTGGCGCTACCGAGCACCTCGTCACCCTTCGGGTCCGGACGGTAGAGCACCAACGTCTGGCCGCACGCCACACCACGCAGCGGGGTACGCACCCGCACGAAAAGCTCGTCGCCGATCAATTCGGCAACCGCGTCGGCGATTTCACCGTGCGCACGCACCTGTACAGCGCACTCGACGGGACCCGACGGAGCGGCTCCCGCGGTGAAGACCGGTGCCCGTCCCGTCAGCGCATTCACAGCCAGGTCGGCCGCATCGCCCACGTGAACGGTCGCTGTGTCGGCATCGATCGCCGTGACATAGCGCGGGCGGCCGTCGGGTCCCGGGCCGGCGATGCCCAGGCCTTTGCGCTGGCCGATGGTGAAACCGTGCACCCCGTCGTGTTCGGCCAGCACCGCGCCGTCCGTATCGACCACGGTCCCCCGGCGAACCGCGATGCGCTCGCCCAGAAAGGCGCGGGTGTTCCCCGACGGTATGAAGCAGATGTCATGGCTGTCGGGCTTGTCGGCAACCGCCAGGCCGCGACGAGCCGCCTCCGTGCGGATCTGCGGCTTTGGCGTGTCGCCGATGGGGAACGTGGCGTGGCGCAGCTGATCTGCGGTCAGCACGGCCAGCACATAGGACTGGTCCTTATCCCGGTCGATGGCGCGGCGCAGCCGCCCACCGGACAGCCGGGCATAGTGGCCGGTGGCCACCGTGTCGAATCCGAGCGCCAGAGCTCGCGCGGACAGGGCCGAAAATTTGATGCGCTGATTACACCGCACGCAGGGGTTGGGGGTTTCCCCGCGGGCGTAGGAAGACACGAAGTCGTCGATAACGTCTTCGGCGAACCTCTCCGCGAAATCCCATACGTAGAAAGGGATTCCTAGCACATCGGCAACGCGGCGTGCGTCCGAGGCGTCTTCTTTGGAACAGCAGCCACGCGAGCCGGTGCGCAACGCGCCGGGCGCCGACGACAGCGCCAAGTGCACGCCGACGACGTCGTGTCCCGCGTCGACCATGCGGGCGGCGGCGACCGATGAATCGACACCACCGCTCATCGCGGCAAGAACCTTCACCCGGACGCTCCCGCGGCGGCCAGGGCGGCGCGGCGGGCCCGCTCCACCGCCCCGGGAAGCACCTGCAGAACCGCGTCGACGTCCGCGCCACTGCTGTTGTGCCCCAACGACAAACGCAACGATCCGCGGGCGGTGGCGGCATCAGCGCCCATCGCCATCAGCACGTGCGAGGGCTGCGGAACGCCGGCCGTGCACGCCGATCCGGTCGAACACTCGATTCCATTGGCGTCCAACAGCATCAGCAGCGAATCGCCTTCACAGCCGCGGAACGTGAAGTGCGCATTGCCTGGAAGCCTGCGCGGGTCGCGGGCACCGTTGAAGCCGACATCTTCGACCTGCGCCAGCACACCCTCAACCAGACGATCCCGCAACACGCGCAGCCGCGCGCTGTTGGCCTCGAGTCCGTCCACCGCGAATTGAGCCGCCGTCGCCATTCCGACAGCACCGGCGACATCGGAAGTGCCGGAGCGGATGTCGCGCTCCTGCCCGCCGCCGTGCGACAGCGGCACGCAAGTGACATCTCGGCGCAGCAGCAAGGCGCCCACAGCCTGCGGACCGCCGAACTTGTGCGCAGTCACGCTCATCGCCGACAGCCCGCTGGCGCCGAACTCGACCGGCAGCTGTCCCACAGCCTGAACGGCGTCGCTGTGCATAGGGACAGCGAATTCGGCTGCAACGGCAGCAAGTTCGGCCGTCGGCATGACGGTGCCGACCTCGTTGTTAGCCCACATCACCGACACCAGCGCGACGTCGTCGTGGTTCTGCAGCGCTTCGCGGAGTGCGGCCGCCGAAACCGAGCCGTCGGCAGCGGTGGGCAGCCAGGTCACCTGAGCGCCTTCGTGTTCGACGAGCCAGTGCACCGAATCGAGCACCGCGTGGTGTTCCACTTCGCTGGTGACGATGCGCCGATGCCGCGGCTCCGCATCGCGGCGGGCCCAGTAGATCCCTTTGACGGCCAGGTTGTCGCTCTCGGTGCCGCCGGCGGTGAAGATCACCTCGGACGGACGCGCGCCCAGTTTGTCGGCGATCAGCTCACGGGATTCCTCGATCCGTCGCCGCGCCGTCCGGCCCGAAGCGTGCAGCGAGGAGGCATTGCCGACGGCGCCCAGCACAGCCGTCATCGCCTCGACGGCGGCGGGGTGCATCGGGGTGGTGGCAGCGTGATCCAGGTAGACCATGACGCGCACCAGGATACCGGCCAGCTCAGCGACGCTTCAGGCCGGAACGCGATCGGTGGCTTCGATTCCGGTGAAAATCGCTTGGGAGGCGCTGCTGCGCGTGGCCAATTGCGCCAACGCCGCGCTCAGGCGACCAGCGCGTGCCCTTGACCTGGGTGCTTTCCGGAATGCAGCGCGGCCTCCATCTGCACGGCGGCCTGGCAACGGACGGCCAGGGTCCGCCGATCAGTACCCGGCAGCTGCAGAGATTCGACGCGCACCCAGGCCACGGTGCGGCGTACGGCGAGCAGCCGTCCAACCGAGCGCATCAATGTGTCGTCGCCGACGAAGGCCGGCGCGGTCGACACCGTCCCGTCGATGTTGCGATACGTCAGCCGAATGGGCTGCACCGGACGCCCGGCGTCGATCGCGGCCTGGAACATTGCCGGGTAGAAGGGCCCGCGCCCTTGGTGGGATTGCCCGGTCAGACCACACCAGGTCGTGCCTTCCGGAAAGGCCACCACGGTCTGGCCTGCTCGCAGCCGGCGTGCGACAGCGTCCACCACGTCGGGCAGCCGCCGCAGACTGGAACGTTCGATCGGGATGATCTTCAAGATGCGGGCCACGATCCCGGTCGCAGTCCCGGTGAACATGTCGGCGCGGGCGACGAATGACCCTGGCAGCACCCCACCGATGGCGAAGACATCGAGCCAGGACATATGTGTGCTGACCACCAGCACTCCGGGCAGATTGCGGATGGGGCTGCCGGTGACCGTGATCCGAACGCCGAAACAGCGCAGCACCAACCGGCAATAGGCGCGCTGCACGTGCGTTCGGCCCGGCAGCGGCATCCCGAGCACCGGCAGTCCCGGCGCGAGCAGCAGCGCCAGCAAGACGCGCCGCGTCACCCGCAGATACACCAGGCACCGCCGTGACGGCGCAGCGTTGCCAACGCCCACACAGCTGATGTCGCACGAGGTGCGGGGTAGCCACGCGTGTCCGGTGACTGCGGGAGTGCTCACCGCGCGCCGCCAGCCATCGCACCCGCCATTTCGGAAGCAGCCGACACCGACCTCAGCCGTTTCAGATATCGGGTGTCTGCGTGCTGCTTATCCAGCAGCACGCAGAAGTCGCCGACGCCGAAGTCCGGATCGTGAGCGGGCTCGCCGCAGGCCTTGGCGCCCAGTCGGAGGTAGCCGCGCATGAGCGGCGGCACGGAAGGCCTGGGCGGCGGGGCGATATCGTCAATCCCCTTCCCATCGACGATCACGGGCCGGCGGGGGTGCACCCGGTACTGCGGCGGTGCGGCATGACGGCTCAGGACGAAGTCGCGGACCCCGCGGAGCTGGCTGCCCGGTGGTTCGCCCTCGGCTTCCCCACCTATCGGTACCGATACGCACCCGGTCACGTAGTCGTAGTCGTATCGGTCCAGGTAGGCCAGGATGCCCGCCCACATCAGCAGCACGACACCGCCGTTGCGGTGACCGTCACGCACCACGGCCCGTCCCATCTCCACCAAAGACGGCCTGAGCGAGTCGAATGCGCTGACGTCGAATTCTGTCGCGGTATAAAGCCCTCCCGCCGCGATGGCCCCCGCCGGCGGCAGCATCCGGTAACAACCCACCAGCTCACCGGTGTCGTCGTCGCGGACCAGCAGGTGGTCGCAAAACTCGTCGAACCGGTCCGCATCCCGATCAACCTCATCTGTCGCCGGAAGTGCGAACCCCGGCGTGCTGGTGAACACGTCGTAACGCAGTCGCTGCGCCGCCACGATGAGGCTGGGATCGGTGGACAGCAACAGGGAATAGCGCGGCCCGGCAGACGAGCCGGTCGCCGCGCCGTGGGGCTTCTCGCTGGGTATCAGGACAGAAGCAATGCTCATGGTGAACAACGTGACGCAGCCGATGAGCTAATCGGCGTCGGCGCTGTGACGTGTCGGTGCACGTCAGATGACGAAATGTCGAGAGTCGGGCGAGCAGACGTAAAAGCCCCCGACACGCCGTTGGCGTGAGGGGCTTTTAGGTCTGCTCGCCCAGGAAACTCAGCCCTTGCGGGCTTTGACCGCGTCGGTCAGCTGCGGAGCGACCTTGAACAGGTCACCCACGACGCCGTAGTCGGCGATCTCGAAGATAGGTGCCTCTTCGTCCTTGTTGACCGCGACGATGGTCTTGGAGGTCTGCATGCCCGCGCGGTGCTGGATGGCCCCGGAGATGCCCAGCGCAATGTAGAGCTGCGGCGACACGGTCTTGCCGGTCTGACCCACCTGGAACTGGCCGGGGTAGTAGCCGGAGTCCACCGCGGCACGCGAGGCGCCGACGGCGGCACCAAACGAGTCAGCCAGCGCCTCGATCACGCTGAAGTTCTCCGCGCTGCCGACGCCGCGGCCACCGGAGACCACGATGGAAGCCTCGGTCAGCTCTGGGCGGTCACCGGCGACCGCAGGCTCGCGGGCGGTGATCTTGGTGGCGTTCTCGGCGGGAGCCGGCACCTCCACGTTGACCTGCTCACCGGCACCGGCGGCCGGCTCGGCCTCGACGGCGCCCGCCCGCACGGTGATCACCGGGGTGTCGCCCTTGGCCTGGGCCTCCACGGTGAACGCGCCACCGAAGATGGAATGCACGCCTATGCCGCCCGCTTTGACCTCGACCACGTCGACCAGCAGACCGGATCCGATCCGGGCCGCGAGCCGTCCGGCGATCTCTTTGCCGTCGGCGGTGGCGGCCACCAGCACGGCGGCCGGAGCCGACGACTCGACCAGCGCAGCCAGCACATCGACCACCGGGGTGATCAAGTACTTGTCGACGGTGTCGGACTCGGCGACGTAGATCTTGGCGGCGCCCGCCGCCTTCAGCCCGTCCAACAGCGGCGCGGCCGTCCCCGGCGCACCGACCACGACGGCGGCCGGCTCGCCCAGCGCACGGGCGGCGGTGATCAATTCGGAGCTGACCTTCTTCAGCGCGCCATCAGCGTGCTCGACGAGCACCAATACTTCAGCCATGGGTTATATCGCCCTTCGTCAATCTGGGGTGCAAATGGGTTGGTCGGGAATGGTCGGACAAGCTCGGTCAGATGATTTTCTGGCCCACCAGGTACTGCACGATCTGCTTACCGCCCTCACCCTCGTCGGCGACCTTCTCACCCGCGGTCTTGGGCGGCTTCGGCGTCGACGACACCACGGTCGAACCGGCATTGGCCAGCCCGACCTCGTCGGCCTCCACGCCGATCTCAGCCAGGGTCAGCACCGTCACTTCTTTCTTCTTGGCGGCCATGATGCCTTTGAAGGACGGGAAGCGTGGCTCGTTGATCTTCTCGGTGACGCTGACCACCGCGGGCAGCGCCGCCTCCAGCGTGAAGACGCCGTCGTCGGTCTCGCGCTCACCGGTGACCTTGCCGCCCTCGAGCGACAATTTGCGCACGTGGGTGAGCTGCGGCAGGCCCAGGTACTCGGCGATGATGGCCGGCACAGCGCCGCCGACGCCGTCGGTGGCTTCGTTGCCGGCGATGACCAGCTCAGTGCCCTCGATGGTGCCCAGCGCACGCGCCAGCGCCCATCCGGTTTGGATGACGTCCGAGCCGTGCAAGCCGTCGTCCTTGAGGTGGACGGCCTTGTCTGCGCCCATGGACAGGGCCTTGCGGATCGCCTCGCTGGCACGCTCAGGGCCCGCGGTCAGCACGGTCACTGACCCCTCGACGCCGTTGGCGGCCTCTTTCTCCCGGATCTGCAGTGCCTCTTCCACGGCGCGCTCGTTGATCTCGTCCAGCACTGCGTCGGCGGCCTCGCGGTCGAGTGTCCAGTCGCCGTCGGCGAGCTTGCGCTCCGACCAGGTGTCTGGGACCTGCTTGATCAGAACCACGATGTTCGTCATGGGTGTGGTGTGTCCTCCTCGAAGGGATCCCGCAGGGGTGGACTACGGGACCTGGGTCAGGTATTCCGGCACCGCACAGCGATGTTACTAGCTGGTAACTTTGTACGGCCCGCTCCCCCACCATAGCGCGTCGTAGTGCAGGTTCTTTCGCCTGTCTCCCTCCCGCCGGCGGGCGTTACTCGCGCGCTCGGTTCGCGAATCCGACACTTCGCGTTAGCCTGCCTAGCAATGAGCGCATTCGTCCCCGAGCTTCCCCGCCGGATCCCCGACGACACCTCGTCAGGGGCCTCATCAGCCGAACCAGCGGTGTTGACGCTGACGGGCGAGCGCACCATCCCCGATCTCGACATCGAGAACTACTGGTTTCGCCGCCACCAGGTGGTGTACCAGCGGCTGGCGCCGCGCTGCGCGGGCCGCGAGGTGCTCGAGGCCGGCTGTGGCGAAGGTTACGGAGCCGACCTCATCGCCGGGGTCGCGCGCCGCGTCGTCGCGGTGGACTACGACGAGGCCGCGGTCGCCCACGTCCGCAGCCGCTACGCCAGGGTGCAGGTGATGCAGGCAAACCTGGCCCGGTTGCCGCTGCCCGACGCGTCGGTAGACGTCGTGGTGAATTTCCAGGTCATCGAGCACCTGTGGGACCAGGCCCAGTTCGTCAGCGAATGCGCCCGGGTGCTGCGGCCCTCGGGGTTGCTGATGGTGTCCACCCCCAACCGGATCACCTTCTCACCCGGCCGGGACACCCCGATCAACCCGTTTCACACGCGCGAGCTCAACGCCGACGAGCTGACCCAGCTGCTCCTGGACGCCGGTTTCTCGCAGGTGTCGATCAGTGGCCTGTTCCACGGTCCGCGACTGCGGGAGATGGATGGCCGCCATGGCGGCTCCATCATCGACGCGCAGATCGAGCGCGCGTTGGCCGACGCACCATGGCCGCCAGACCTGATTGCAGATGTCGCCTCGGTCACCACCGACGACTTCGACCTGATCGCCGCCGACCTGCGTGACATAGATGACAGCCTGGACCTCATCGCGGTCGCGGTGCGGCCGTGATCAGCATGGATTCAGCGGGAGGAGACCGGGTACCCGGTCTGTTCACGCTGGTTCTGCACACCCACCTGCCGTGGCTAGCGCACCACGGGCGCTGGCCGGTCGGCGAGGAATGGCTCTACCAGTCATGGTCGGCGGCCTACTTGCCGCTGTTTCGTGTGCTGCGAACTCTGGCCGACGAGGATCGGCACCGGCTGATCACGCTCGGGGTCACTCCGGTGGTGAACGCGCAGCTAGACGATCCGTATTGCCTCGACGGCATGCATCATTGGCTGGCCAACTGGCGGCTGCGCGCGGCGGAAGCCGCCACTGTGCGATCGGTTCCCAAAACGAAATCGGCCGGATACCCCTCGTGCACACCGGAAGCGTTGCGGACCTTCGGAGTTCGCGAATGCGCGGAGGCAGATCGGGCACTTGACGATTTCGAGATCCTGTGGCGGCACGGCGGCAGTCCGCTGCTGCGCAGCCTGGTCGACGCCGGGACGGTGGAGCTGCTCGGCGGCCCGTTGGCCCACCCATTCCAGCCGCTGCTGGCACCGCGGCTGCGTGAGTTCGCGCTGCGTGAAGGTCTGGCCGACGCACAGGCGCGCCTAGGGGCGCGAATAGGGCAAAGCCCGACCGGGATCTGGGCACCGGAATGCGCCTACGCCCCGGGTATGGAACACGACTACGCGGCCGCTGGGGTCACTCACTTCATGGTCGACGGCCCGTCGTTGCACGGCGACACGGCGCTGGGCCGGCCAGTCGGCGACACCGACGTGGTCGTGTTCGGGCGCGACCTGCAGGTCAGCTACCGGGTGTGGTCACCCAAGTCGGGCTACCCCGGGCATGCCGCCTACCGCGATTTCCACACCTACGACCACCTGACCGGGCTCAAGCCGGCCCGTGTCACCGGCCGAAATGTGCCGTCGGCGGCCAAGGCGTCCTACGATCCCGAGCGCGCCGACCACGCGGTGGACGTCCATGTCGCAGACTTCGTCGACGTGGTGCGCAATCGGCTGCTCGCCGAGTCCGAGCGCATCGGGCGGCCCGCTCACGTCGTCGCCGCCTTCGACACCGAACTGTTCGGCCATTGGTGGTACGAGGGGCCGACGTGGCTGCAGCGCGTGCTGCGGGCCTTGCCCGCCGCCGGCGTGCGGGTAGGCACCCTTAGCGACGCCATCAAACAGGGATTCGTCGGCCACTCTGTCGCGTTGCCGCCCAGCTCCTGGGGTTCCGGCAAAGACTGGCAAGTGTGGTCCGGAGACAAGGTGGCCGATCTGGTGCAGCTCAACAACGAAGTAGTCGATAACGCGCTGAGCACCGTCGACAAAGCGCTGGCGCAGACGGCGTCGCTGGACGGGCCGCTGCCCCGCGACCACGTCGCCGATCAAATACTGCGCGAGACACTGCTCACCGTGTCCAGCGACTGGCCGTTCATGGTGAGCAAGGACTCGGCCGCGGACTACGCCCGTTACCGCGCGCACCTGCATGCGCATGCCACCCGCGAGATCGCCGGAGCGCTGGCGTCGGGAAGGCGCGACAGCGCTCAGCGGCTCGCCGACGGCTGGAACCGGGCCGACGGTCTGTTCGGCGCACTGGATGCGCGGCGGCTGCCCCGATGAGGATCTCCCTTCTCGCAACGAGCGTGCGTGTCTGCACAGCGACACGCCGCCACCGACGGCATTTTGCGCACACTCGCAACCGGGGGGCCTAGGCACGCGTGAAAATCCTGATGGTGTCGTGGGAGTACCCACCGGTGGTGATCGGCGGACTCGGCCGGCACGTGCATCATCTGTCGACCGCGCTGGCCGCGGCCGGTCACGACGTCGTGGTCCTATCGCGGCGTCCGTCGGACACCGATCCGAGCACCCATCCGTCGTCCGACCAGATCAGCGGGGGTGTCCGGGTGATCGCGGCCGCACAGGATCCGCACGAGTTCACCTTCGGCAAAGACATGATGGCCTGGACTCTGGCGATGGGTCACTCGATGATCCGCGCCGGCCTGCCTCTCAAGAAATACGGCACCGACCGATCCTGGCGTCCCGACGTGGTACACGCGCACGACTGGCTAGTGGCCCATCCCGCCATTGCCCTAGCCCAAATCTACGACGTCCCAGTTGTTTCCACCATTCACGCGACTGAGGCCGGCCGGCATTCCGGCTGGGTTACCGGAGAGCTCAGCCGTCAGGTGCACGCGGTGGAGTCGTGGCTGGTGCGTGAATCCGATTCGCTGATCACGTGTTCGGCGTCGATGAGCGACGAGATCACCGAACTGTTCGGCCCCGGCCTGGCCGAGATCACCGTGATCCGCAACGGAATCGACGCGGCGCGTTGGCCGTTCGCAGAGCGTCGCCCGCGCACCGGCCCGGCCGAACTGCTCTACGTCGGGCGCCTGGAATACGAGAAGGGCGTGCACGACGTCATCGCCGCCCTGGCGCGGATCAGACGCACTCACCCGGGTACCACGCTGACCATCGCCGGGGAGGGCACCCAGCAGGACTGGCTCGTCGACGAGGCCCGTAAACACCGGGTAATCAAGGCAACTCGGTTCGTCGGGCACCTCGAACACAACGAACTACTAGCGGTGCTGCATCGGGCGGACGCGGCGGTGATGCCCAGTCACTACGAGCCGTTCGGGCTCGCTGCCCTGGAGGCCGCCGCGGCCGGCACCCCGCTGGTGACGTCGAACATCGGCGGTCTGGGCGAGGCGGTGATCAACGGGCAGACGGGGGTGTCGTGCCCGCCGCGCGACGTGTCGGGGCTGGCCGCGGCGGTGCGCACCGTGCTCGACGATCCGGAGGCCGCGCAGCGGCGTGCCCGCGCCGCCCGCGAGCGGCTCACCTCGGACTTCGATTGGCATACGGTGGCCAAAGAGACCGCACAGGTGTATCTGGCGGCCAAGCGCCGCGAGCGGCAGCCGCAACCACGGCTGCCCATCGTCGAGCACGCATTGCCAGACCGTTAGCTCTCAAGGGTTTCCGATACCTTCGATACCTTCGATACCAACCGCCTCGGCGCAGTACCGCCAGAGGCGCTCCAAGTCGCCGTCGCCGTTGCGAGTCAACCGAAGATAGTGCTCCGGGCGCGATCGCCGGTCGTGCCAGAAGCGGCCGGTCGGCGGTGCCGGATTGGTGGCCGCGAGCCACACGGCGGTGTCGGCTCCCGCTTCGGGCGTACGCAGTATCGGGCCGGTGAGGAGCCGAAACCCCGGCAGTGAGGTGGCCACCCCGGGCGTATCGGCCCAGCCGGGATGCATGGAGTACACGCTGACGTGCTGGGCCGCCCAGCGGCGGGCCAGTATCGGGGTGAGCGCTACCTGTATCCGTTTGGTTCGCGCGTAAGCGGTGGCACCTCGGTATCGCCCCTGGCGATATTCCGGGTCGTCGGCTGGCAGCGCTTGGGTGTACATCCCGCCCGAGGACATCAGGATTACCCGCGGATCGTCGGACTTGGCCAATATCGGCAGCAGCAGCTCGGTGAGCAATACCGGGCCCAGCACGTGAGTGGCCAAGGTCACCTCGTGCCCCTCGTCGGTCTCGGTCCGGGTGGCCGGCAACACCCCGGCGTTGTGGATCAGCACGTCCAGCGTCCGCACCCGGCCGGTCAGGTCGGCGGCGAAGGCGCGGACCGCGCCCAGATCGGACACATCGCACACTTCCACCCGCACGTCAGCGTCCGGGTCGGCCGCGACGATATCCTTGCGGGCCGACTCCCCACTCGCCCGGTCGCGCACGGTGAGCAAAACGGTCGCGCCCAGCCCGGCCAGGCCCGCGGCGATCGCCTTGCCGATGCCCCGATTCGCGCCGGTGACCAGCGCGGTCCGACCCTTCAGCGCACCCTGCTCCGGATCGTTCGCCCACCCCGTTTGCCGGAGCCGGTAGCCGACGCTGCTGTAGCCGGGCACGACGGCCCGATCCAGGGCTGTGTCGAGCAGAGACCGTATTCCGCGTTGAAGGCTCATGCACACCACTGTCCCCTACGTGCCCGGCTCCGCCGGTAACGTCGAGCGATGGGCATCGAATATTCCAGCGTGATCGACGCGCCTCGCGACGAGGTGTTCGCCTGGCACACAAGACCCGGCGCGTTCACCCGACTCTCGCCGCCCTGGTCACCGCTGCGGCTGATCTCCGAGGCTGATTCGCTCAAGGACGGACGAGCCGAACTCGCGCTGCCCGGCGGCCTGCGCTGGGTCGCCGCCCACCAGCCGGACGGCTACGACCCGCCGCGGCGTTTCGTCGACAGCATCAGCAGCGACGGGCTGGCGTCGTTGCCGGCACGCATCGCCGTCCGGTGGCGGCATACGCACGACTTCGAAGACCTCGGCGACAACCGGACCCGGGTCATCGACCGGGTGGAAACACCGGTACCCGGGTCGGCCTTGCGGTCGATGTTCGTCTACCGGCACCGACAGCTGGCCGACGATTTAGCCGCACACCGCCTGGCGGCCGAGCACGGTCTGGCTTCCTCGACCGTTGCCGTCACGGGGTCGTCGGGACTGGTCGGTTCGGCGTTGACCGCGTTTCTGCGCACGGGCGGCCATCGCGTCATCGAGCTGGTCCGCAGGACCGCGAAGGATGGCGATGAGCGACAGTGGAACCCCGACGACCCCGATCCAGAACTGCTCACCGGCGTCGACGCAGTAATCCATCTGGCGGGCGCCTCGATAGCAGGCCGGTTCACCGATGGCCACCGCCACGCCATCCGCGAAAGCCGAATCGGCCCCACCCGCCGGCTGGCCGAACTCCTGGAGCGCACCAGCGACCGGCCTGGCGTGCTGATCTCGGCTTCGGCGATCGGCTATTACGGATACGACCGCGGCGACGAAGCCCTCACCGAGGACAGCACTCGAGGCGACGGGTTTTTAGCCGACGTCGTCGCCGACTGGGAGGACGCGACCGAGCCGGCCGAGCTGGCCGGTGCGCGGGTGGTGCGGGTACGCACCGGCATCGTCCAATCGCCGCGCGGCGGCACGTTAAAACTGATGCGTCCGCTATTCAGCACCGGGCTGGGTGGCCGGCTGGGCACCGGCCGACAATGGCTGTCCTGGATCGGGATTGACGATCTGGTCGACGTGTATCACCGCGCGCTGTGGGACACCACACTGTCTGGACCCGTGAACGCGGTTGCCCCCCAACCGGTCCGCAATGCCGAGTACACCAAGACCCTCGCCCACGTCGTGCACCGGCCCGCCATTTTGCCGGTACCGTCCCTGGGGCCCCGGATTCTGCTGGGCGCGCAGGGCGCCCGCGAACTCGCCGCTGCCAGTCAACGGGTGATCCCGCAGAAGCTCAGCGAAGCGGGGCACCGGTTTCGCCAGCCTGACCTCGATCAGGCCCTGCGTCACCTGCTCGGGCGGGCTCAGCCGTCGAGCAGCGGGTAGCGCTGCAGGGTGCTCGACTTGGTGGGCGTCGACGGCAGTCGCCGGGCCGCCTCTCGCGCCGGGCGGGAACCGGCAACACGCACCGCTGCGCGAAGCACAGCCAGACCCGCGCGGGACTTGGGGTGAGCAAGCCTGGGCGCGCCCGGTGGAAGTTTCTGCGCGCGGTCGACCATCGGGCGCATCCGCGTCTGGTAGGCCCGTAACCCCTCGTCGATCCTGCTCGCCGACGTCAATTCACCGGCCAGGACGTAAGCCCCCGTCAGGGCTAATGTCGTTCCCATTCCGCTGACCGGGGTCGAACACCAGGCTGCGTCGCCGAGCAGAACAACGCGGCCACGAACCCAGTCCGGCGCGCGCACCTGAGTGAGGTCATCGAAGTACAACTCTCTGGTCGTGGCCAGCGCATCAAGGATGCGCGGAGCCTTCCACGCCACCCCGGCGAATTCGGCGCGCAAGGCGTCTCGCTGCCGGGCCGGCGTCATGCCCTCGTATTCTTTTGGCCTCGACAAGAATCCCAGCCCGACCCGGGTAGTGCCCACGTTGTCGGGTCGGATGGTAATCGAGCGCCCGCCAACCGCATTGAACCACGTCCACCATTGGTCGTCATCGGCGTGCCGGTCGATGCAACCGTAGGCGGTGTACAGGCCAAGACGGCGCATCGGCACCTGGCCGAACACCAATGTGCGAGTGCTCGATTGGGCTCCCTCGCTGACCACGAGCAGATCAAACCGTCGCCGCGTCCCACCGGCGAAGGTGACATCCACCTTGTCGCGGCGCTGGGTCACCTCGGCGATCTGCTCACCGAACTCGTAGTCAACGTCTGACGCTCCGGCATCCACCAGGATCGCCGAGAGCGCTCCGCGCAGTATTTCAAGTTGCGCGGTGGCCCCGCTGCTGTCGTCTTGACCGGCCGGAAACTCAGCCAGCACCACATCGCGATCGTCAACGAAACGGATACCGAGTTCGCCGGTTGTCTGTGCCAGCGCAACGCCTTCCAGACCCATCCGGCGCAGCACTTCGCGACCCGTCCCACGGACGTCCACGTTCTGACCGGCTCCTCGCAGCTTGGGGGCTCGTTCCACCACAGTGACCCGATGGCCGGCCCGCCGCAGCCAGAAAGCCAAAGCCGGACCGGCAATGCTGGCCCCCGAAACGAGCACATCCAAACGACTCACCATGCCATTTCCCTCGATACCGGTTTATACGCTCGGAGCCTGCGGCTGGTTGGCCGCATCGCGAACGGGTATGCCCACCGTGCACTCTGAGGGATGGGACGCCGGCGCGCAGCGGTGTGCCCGCACCGACTCCGGGTCCATCGAGGTCGGCAGTTCATGGCACAACGAGTCGAAGTATTCGGGTTCAGCACCGAAATGACCTACCCGCGCGAAGAAGCGTCGCAGCGCAGGAGAGCTTCGCTGGTGAAAAGTTGGCCAGCGACACGCATTGCGGCCATGTCTCGGCGGTAGCCTAGCTGGCCCGAGGCACCATCGTGACGGTCGGAGCTACCGGCGAGCGGCGCAGCGGGCGAGGCAGCGCTAATCCGTAGCCGTTGATACGCAGACTCAGCTTCAGCTCTGGACTCGCGGCGTTGCACTCAAGCCACTTGGCTAGCTCCACACGTTGGTGCTGCGCCGAGACTTGCGACAGGCCCAACACCCGCAACAAGGCTGATGCGGTAGTCGGATGCTGCGATTGCGCCTGCGCCGGCGCGGGTACCTGATGACGCATGTTGTTCCTTATCCGATGGCATCTCGTTGGCATCCGGTGCCGGCCGATGCGGGCCGAATACCCGCTTAAGGCGCTGCCAAACGGGCCAAACGCGGATGAACGCTAAGAAGGCGTCAAGGAGCTCGTCACCATGGGCGTCGCCCGAATAGGCTTAGCTACGGTGACGTGACCGTCGATCAGGTGCTGTGGCGTCACCCACAGTTCGCCGCAGAATTTGACGACAACGTCATTTACCGCGACGATCGGTTGCGCAGTACGTCCCAGCAGATCGCCCACGTCAGGTTGCTCCGGCTTCGGAGGTCGACGTGTGGCGAAGTTAACAATTATTAACAAATTTAATGTTTAAGTTATTTAATGGTGGTGAATTTTGAGACAGGCGGGCTCAACCCGAACCGCCGCAAGGAATCTGCTTTCCGCCAGAGGGGTGCCAGAGAGTGAATCTGAGCTTTTCGAGCCATGCGATGACTGACCTCGACAATGAGGCCGCGGTGGCAGCTTTGCATACACTTGCGCGCGAGCCCCTCGCACGGACGAGCCCGACTTTGCGGCCCGATGGCGACCAACCAGATACCTGGAGAGCCGGTTTGCGCCGGGCGGTGCTCGCCGACGTCGCCGGATTCGTCGCAGCGCGGTGCGCCGAAGCGTTCGGGCCGTCCGGCGTCGACGTGGCCAGTGACATCTTGATGGAGTTCGTCGAGGACGGCACGTGTCAGCGGTCGACGTTCATGTACTTGGGCTGGCTGTGCGGTGCACCGGCGAGTAGTGCGGCCTTGTCGGCGGCCGCCAGTTTGGAATTGCTTCAGGCGTTCGCCCTACTCCAAGGCGATGTGATGGACGATTCGCCGTTCAGGCGAGGCCGTCCCGCGGCGCACCTCCAATTCGCCAACTGGCATCGCGAGCGCGGATTGCCCGGCTCGGCCCGCCGGTTCGGCGAATCGGCCGCCACCCTGCTCGGCGATTTGTGCCTGATCTGGGCCGAGCAGATGCTGCGAGACAGCGGTCTGGACCGCAATGTTCTGCGGCGGGCCTGGCCACACTACGACGCCATGCGGACCGAACTTGCTGTGGGCCACTTCGCTGATCTCGCAACGGATGCGCGTGACCTATCCACACGCGGCCTACCCACAGTGGAGTCGGTGTTGGAGGTGGCCCGACTCAAGTCGGGCAATGACACGGTGCGCCGGCCTTTGGAGATCGGTGCGGCAATGGCCGGTTGCGATGAGGAGACCCTGGCCAGACTCGGCGATTTTGGCTCCGCTGTTGGTGAAGCGTTCCAGCTGCGCGACGATGTCCTTGGCGTGTTTGGATCGCCGGTTGCCACGGGCAAACTCATTGACGGGGACCTGCTCGAACGCAAGGCCACCAGTGTCGTGGTAGTCGCGCATCAATTGGCCGACGCGTCAACCCGTCGGCAACTCAGCGAGTTGATGAACAGTGACCGACTCGACGAGTCGGCTGTCCAGCAATGGCGAAACCTGATCCTGGCGACCGGAGCGGTGCATTGGATTGAGGAGCTGATCAACGACCGTGTCGCAACAGCACGAAAGGCGCTCGACGGCAGCCGAATTGACGACGTGATCATGGCGGGGCTAGTCGACATGGCCGGAGCGTCCACGCTGCTTGCCGCATGAGCGCGCAACGGTCGCGCTGATACGTAGGCTGCCAGGAGAAAGCTCCTTGCTGTGGGGAATGGCCTCGCTGGGTTTCGCCGAGGCCGCAGACATCGAAGGCTGTCCTGTCGACGCTGGCAGCGAACAGACAGCCCATGGGCTAGCATCATCGAGGTAGAGCGTCAAAAAAGGCTGAACAACGAGAAACTTCGCCGAATTCTGGCTGAAGGGCGGACCTTGTATCCAAGGTCGCAAATAAGCGCGCTGATACACAATGTGGTGTATCCCACTAAGGATGCGGGTATGTGACCATGCGGCAGCCTCAAAACGTAAAGCCCATCCGGGCTGACCTGCAAAAGAGCTTGTCGGCCGACTTGCGGGCACTCACAGCGCAGTCTGATCGCATCGGCCGCTACTTTGCTCGTCTGCATCACGTTAGCAACAGCGACTTCGATGCGCTGCTGCACATCATGGTGGCCGAAACTACCGGAAAACCTTTGACCTTGGCGCAGCTACGGCAGCGCATGGACATGTCGGCCGCTGCGGTTACCTACCTCGTCGATCGGATGATCGCCGCCGGCCACATCCGACGCGAAGCCGATCCCGACGACCGACGCAAGTGGTTGCTGCGGTATGAGGATTACGGCATGACGTTGGCATTCGCTTTCTTCACTCCCCTCGGCGCTCATGTCCGCTCGGCCCTGGCCCATTTGGACGAGGCGGATCTCGCTGGCGCCCACCGGGTTTTTGCGGCGATGATCGCCGGGATGTCGACATTTGAGGACGAGCTTCGCCGCGACTGCGTCAAAGCGTCAGCGGCCCAAAACACCTCGGAAGACCCAGCCGAACGCCCTGCAGCAGGCGCTGCTCGATCAGGGTTTTAACAGCCAATTCGTTGCGGCAGCGCCGGACTCGATCAAGCCCACAATGACCTTCCGGCGATCGTCCGGGTTCATCACCATTTCAGCTGACCCGCGACGACGCCTGATGTCTAAGGTGCTTAATCTGAGTCGACTGAGTCGACTGAAAGGCTTCGATTCTTGGGGTGGGACTGTATCGCGGCGACCGTGACGGGCCGACGTTCGTGGCTGCTCGGGTTGGGCTTTGTGCTGTTGGGCGTCGCCTTCATGGTGCTGATTGGCGGTAATCCTGCGGCAGGCACGTCGCCGCGGTCGGTGCCTTCGGACTCGGATTCCGCGAAGGTCGACGCGCTTGCCCGTCAGTTTCCCGGCGGCGACCGAGTGCCGCTGATCCTGGTTGTCAGCCGCCGCGACGGAACGGCACTGGACGCCGCCGATCTGGACGCCGCTGACGCCGCCTGCGACCGCGCGCAGGCTCTCACAAAGCCAGCCAAACCTGGCGCGGCCATGACACCGGCGACGGTGTCGGCCGACGGCAAGGCAGCCATCGGGGTGGTGACCGTCAGCGCCGACTTATCGGGTTTCGATCTCAATGACGAAGTCGCAGCGCTGCGCACCGCCGCTGACCAGGGGTTACCCGCGGGCCTTGCGGCCCACGTCACCGGAGGACCGGCCTTCGGCGCCGATATCGCCAACGCCTTCACCGGCGCCAACGTCACCTTGTTGGCGGTGACGGCGTCGGTGGTGGCGCTGCTGCTGATCACGACCTACCGGTCACCGGTGCTGTGGCTGGTACCGCTAGTGGTTATCGGATTCGCCGATCGGGTCTCGACGTCGGTGGGCACCGCAGTGGCGTCGCTGACCGGGCTGAGCTTCGACGGCGCCACCTCCGGGATCACCAGCGTGCTGGTTTTCGGGGCCGGCACCAATTACGCGCTGCTGTTGATTTCCCGCTACCGGCAAGAACTCGGTATGCATACCGAACATCGCGATGCCCTGCGCCGGGCAGTGCGCACGGCCGGGCCGGCCATCCTCGCCAGCAATGCCACCGTGGTGCTGGCATTGCTCACGCTGATCTTCGCTTCGACCCCCAGTACCCGCAGTCTGGGTGGGTTGGCGGCGTGTGGACTGATCGTTGCCGCGGCGTCTGTGCTGCTGCTGCTGCCGCCCCTGTTGGCAGTCTGCGGACGAAGACTGTTTTGGCCCTTCATCCCGCACGCCGGAGACGGCGCGGCGCTGGATTCGGGTGCCTGGCACCGCGTCGCCGAACAGGTGGCCCGGCGTCCCACACTGGTCGCAGGGGTCGCGATCGCGGTCCTGGCAGTCCTGGCAACCGGACTGATAGGAACCCGGATCGGGCTGACACAGACCGAGCAGTTCCGGGTCCGGGCGGATTCGGTGTCCGGTTACGACATCGTCGCCGCGCATTTTCCCGCCGGCCTGACCAATCCCACGCTGGTCGTGGCCTCCACCGCCGCGGCGCCGCAAGTGCAGCAGGCTATCGGCGCAACCCCGGGCGTGGTCTCGGTGACCTCGTCTGGCCAGGCAGCGATCGGATCGGCGAATTGGTCGAAGTGGTCTGTAGTGATAAACGCCCCGCCGGCATCGGATCAGGCATTTACAACGATTGCGGAGCTGCGGCATTCGACTGCGATCGTCTCCCCGGGCGCTCTGGTGGGCGGCCCTGATGCGCAGGGCCTCGACGCCCGTGACGCCGCCCGGCATGACCGGCTGCTGCTGATCCCGGCGATCCTGGCAGTGATCCTGGTCATCCTTTATGCGCTGCTCCGTTCGGTGCTCGCGCCGCCGACCCTGCTGGCCGCGACGATTCTCGGCGCGCTGGCCGCGCTCGGCCTCGGCGGCTGGGCGAGCGTGCATGTATTCGGGTTCCCGGCCTTGGATAACAGCACCCCTTTGCTCGCCTTCCTGTTTCTGGCGGCCCTCGGCGTGGACTACACCATCTTTCTGGTCACCCGCGCGCGTGAGGAGACTGCGCAGCACGGCGCGCGTGATGGCATGATCCGCGCCGTGTCGGCCACCGGCGGCGTAATCACCAGTGCGGGAATCGTTTTAGCCGCGGTCTTCTGCGTATTGGGAGTGTTGCCACTGATCGTGATGACGCAACTCGGTATCATCGTCGGGCTGGGCATCCTGCTTGACACCTTCATCGTTCGCACGCTTGTCATCCCCGCGCTGTTCGCCCTGATCGGTGATCGCATCTGGTGGCCAGCTAAGCTCACCGACCCCACTAGCGGAGGACACCGTGAATAGATCGATACTGGCCGCGACCACACTGGCCGTCGCAGCCGCAGCCGGCGCCGGAAGCATCGCCAACCCGGGCCGCGTTGCGTCCTGGTACACGCCGCTGCGCAAGCCGTCGTACCAGCCGCCCGGCGTGGTGTTCCCCGTAGTGTGGACTGCCCTCTACGGCGACATCGCAACCACGTCCGCGGTGGCCATCGACCGGTTCCGCGAGGCCGGACAACACGATAAGGCAAACCGCTTTGCCGCCGCGTTGGGCGTCAACCTGTTCCTCAACGCCGGCTGGAGTTGGCTTTTCTTCCGCTACCACAAACTCGGTGCATCCGCTCTGGGCGCGGCCGCATTGGCGGCCAGCAGCGCCGACCTGGTCAGGCGCACCGCCGGGGCCGACACCCGCGCGGGACTGGCGTTGTCGCCCTATGCGCTGTGGTGTGGCTTCGCGACCGTGCTGTCCACCCATATCTGGCGGCTGAATCGCTGAGTGGAGAGCACCGAATCATGGCTGCGCTGTTGTGGTTTCGTCGTGACCTGCGGTTAAGCGATCACCCGGCGCTGGCATCTGCATCTGGTATGGCCGGCCACGAGGAAGTGCTCGCCTGCTTTGTGCTCGATCCGCGACTGGAAGCGTCGTCGGGCCGGCGCCGCCTACAGTTTTTGGGCGACGCGCTGCGGCAACTGCGAGACGGCCTCGACGGGCGCTTACTCGTGACTCGCGGTAGGCCCGAAACGGAGATTCCCCGCATTGCCAGGGAAATCAGCGCGTCGTCGGTGCACATCTCGCAGGATTTCGCGCCGTTCGGGCAGCGCCGCGACGAACGGGTGCGTGCGGCGCTGGACTCGGTGCCGTTGGTGGCGACGGGGTCTCCGTACCTGGTTTCGCCGGGGCGGGTCACTAAGAACGACGGCTCCCCCTACCGTGTGTTCACACCGTTTTTCCGCAGCTGGCGCGAGGCCGGCTGGCGGGCGCCGGCGCAATCAGGCGCAGATTCCGCGCGCTGGATCGATCCGGCGCAGCTGCGGATAAAACAGTGCGAAATCCCCGGCCCCGGCCATGACGTTGCTAACGGCGAGGCGGCGGCGCTCAAGCAATGGAAGTCGTTCGTCGACAACGGATTGATGCGTTACGGCGAGGACCGTAACCGGCCCGACATCGAGGGCACCAGCCGGATGTCGGCGCACCTGAAGTTCGGCACAATCCATCCCCGAACCATGGTCGCCGACCTGGATCTCAGCGGCACCGGCGCACAAACCTATCTGCGGGAGTTGGCTTTTCGAGACTTTTACGCTGATGTGTTGCATCACTGGCCGGCCAGTGCCTGGCGCAACTGGAACAAGGATTTCGACGCCATCCACACCGACACCGGAGCCGAGGCGAAACGCCGCTTCCAATCCTGGAAAGCAGGCCAAACCGGGTTTCCGTTGGTCGACGCCGGGATGCGTCAATTGCTGGAGACCGGCTTCATGCACAACCGGGTGCGGATGATCGTCGCATCGTTTCTGGTCAAAGACCTTCATCTGCCGTGGCAGTGGGGTGCCGAATGGTTCCTGGATCAACTGGTTGACGGCGACATGTCCAGCAACCAACACGGGTGGCAGTGGTGCGCGGGATCCGGCACCGACGCCGCGCCGTATTTCCGGGTGTTCAATCCGACGACGCAGGCCGAGAAGTTCGATCCCTCAGGTGACTACATTCGCCGCTGGATCCCCGAATTAAGCGGCGTCGACGACGTCCATCTGCGAAAAGGTGAACGCCCGCAAGGGTATCCAGCACCTATCGTCGACCACAGCGCCGAACGGGCCGAAGCGCTGCGCCGCTATCAGAGCATGGGCTGACCGCGTATCAGCTGGGCAGTTTGCTCTTGATGGCGGCATCCTGCAGCCCAGCGACGGATTGCGCGAAGTCGGGTGGCACGGGGTCGTTGGGAGCGCTGCCGAATTCCAGCGTGACGAACGCCTTGCCCTCGGTGAACAGCAACACGGTCACCGCCTTGGACTTGTCCGGCGACGTCCCCGCCACCATTTGCCCCCCGCCGCCCACCGGAAACGGCTGCGGGTTTCCACCGATGACCGAGCTGCCGACCGAGGCCAGGGACCCATTCAGCGCGGTGGTCGCACCGGCGGCGTCCGGCAGGATCTGGACCGTATCGCCGATCCGGTTGGTGTCATCCTGATTTTTGAATTGCACCGCGGCCCCGGCCATCCCGCCGGGGTTTGCCACGGGCGGGTCCACGGGGGTGAAGACGTTCGGCGGCGCGCCGCTGATGTCGCTGCCCTGAATCAACAGGGTGGTGTAGTCGGTGGGCGCGGCCTGCGGTGATGTCGCCGACGTTGACGTTGCGGAGTCCGTGCTCGTCGAAGACGCTGCCCCCGACGAACCTGTGGCCGTCGACGGCGGCGACGAGGTCTTCGAAGTGCTGCAAGCCGGAACCAACGCACCCAGCACCGTAACCGCCGCCAGGCTCGCGATCGCGATCGCCGGTGTCTTCATCCACGTTCCTCTACTCGTTTGTTGTTGTCGCAACCGTGTCGGCCAAGGAAGTGCCCCACGTACGGTAACCGAGCCGTATCGCGGGCGTACTCGCGGCATGACGGTTCATGACCTTCCGCTGAAGCTGTATGGCGTGTCATCATCAGCCGACTCACAGCTGTCACCACAACACGGAGGCGATATGGCACGCACGATCGTCAGGACGTTGCTCGCGCCAGGAGCTGCCGCAATTCTGCTGGCGGGAGCCGGCGCCTGTTCGTTTTCTTTCGGGTCGTCGCACTCGGTGAGCAAGAGCGATGTCGCGAACCAGATCAGCAGCAAGATGACCGACGCCGCGGGCAACAAGCCCAGTTCGGTGACATGCCCCAATGACCTGGACGCAAAAGTCGGAGCTCAGCTGAACTGCACGATGCAAGTCAAAGACCAGACCTACGGCGTCAACGTGACCGTGACCAGCGTGAGCGGTAACGATGTGAAGTTCGACATGGTGGAGATGGTCGACAAAGGCAAGGTCGCCGAGCAGATCAGCGCCAAGATGACCGACGGCGCCGGAAACAAGCCCGACACCGTGACGTGCCCCAGCGACCTGCTCGCGAAGGTCGGAACGCAACTGACCTGCGAGACGAAGGTCAGCGGTACGACTTACCACGTCAACGTCACCGTGACCAGCGTTAACGGCAGCGACGTGAAATTCGACATGGTGGAAACGGTCGACAAAAGCCAGATCGCAGACCAGATCACCGCCAAGATGACCGACGCCGCCGGAAACAGGCCGGACGCGGTAACGTGCCCAAGCGACCTGCCCGGAAAGGTTGGGGCGCAGCTGAACTGCGAGATGAAGATCAAGGGTGCTACCTACAACGTGAACGTCACCGTGACCAGCGTTGACGGAAGCGGCGTCTTTTTCGACATGGCGGAGACCGTCGACAAGAACCAGGTCGCAAGCGAGGTCAGCGACAAACTCACACAGCAGGTGGGCCGCAAACCCGATTCGGTGACCTGCCCCGACAACTTGAAAGGGATCGAGGGCGCGACACTGCGGTGCGAGCTCACCGACGGCAACCAGCGTTATGGGGTGAATCTCACCGTGACCGGCGTCGACGCCGGAACCGTCGACTTCAACATCCAGGTCGACGATCAGCCGTCTTAGAACGCCTGGCTCAGTAAGATGCTTTCTTGCGTTCGATGTCGGCCAGGGCGGCGGCCATTTCAGCGCGCTGCGCGGCCGAGGTTTCCCAGGACAGCTGCCGGTTCTTCACCACTTTGGCGGGTGCGCCGACCGCGATCGAATAGTCAGGGATCACGCCGCGGACTACCGCATGCGATCCCAGCACGCAACCCCGTCCGATAGCTGTGCCACGCAGAATCGTCACCTTCGTGGCGATCCAGGTATCCGGTCCGATCCGGACCGGGGACTTGATAATGCCCTGGTCCTTGATCGGGACGTTGATGTCGTCCATCCGGTGGTCGAAATCGCAGACGTAGCACCAGTCAGCCATCAGCGATGAATCGCCGAACTCGACGTCGAGGTAGGCATTGATGACGTTGTCCCGGCCCAGTACCACCTTGTCGCCGAACCGCAGCGAGCCCTCGTGCGCCCGGATGGTGTTCTTGTCCCCGATGTGCACCCACCGGCCAATCTCCAGCTGCGCCAGCTCAGGTGTTGCGTGGATCTCGACGTCCTTGCCGATGAACACCATGCCTCGGGTGATGATGTGCGGATTGGCCAGCTTGAACTTCAGCAGCCGCCAATAGCGCACCAGGTACCACGGGGTGTACGCGCGGTTGGCCAGCACCCACTTCAGCGAGGCCAGCGTAAGGAACTTGGCCTGGCGTGGGTCCCGCAGCCGGTTTCCCCGCCAGCGGCGATGGAGCGGTGCGCCCCACATGGTCGTCATGGCCGGAGAGCCTACCGCGAGGCGCCACGCGATACTCTCACCTGTACTCGATCGCTGCTCTGCGAAAGGAAGACGTGCGCGCCCGCCGTCCCAGACATGCCCTTATGCTGCGGCGTTGGCTTTCGGCGGTTCTCGCGATTGGGCTCACGATCGGGCTCAGTGGTTGCGGGAACACCGACTCGTGGGTTGACGCGTCGCCCGCGCAGGGCTGGCCTGCGCAATACGGCGACGCTGCCAACAGTAGCTACACCACCATCAGCGGCGCCGCCAAGTTGTCGCTGCAGTGGACGCGGTCGGTCAAAGGAAGCTTGGCAGCCGGCCCGGCGCTGAGCTCGCGCAGTTATCTCGCCCTGAATGCGCAGACCCCGGCCGGATGTTCGCTGATGGAATGGGAGAACAACGACAACGGCCGGCAACGCTGGTGTGTGCGGCTGTTCCAGGGCGGCGGCTTCGGCGGTCCGTTGTTCGACGGCTTCGACAACCTTTACGTCGGCCAGCCGGGAGCGATCCTCTCCTTTCCCACGACCCAGTGGACGCGCTGGCGGCAGCCCGTGATCGGAATGCCTTCCACCCCGAGGTTTCTCGGCAACGGACAGCTGCTCGTCACCACGCACCTGGGACAGGTGCTGGTTTTCGACGCTCACCGCGGCGTGGTGGTCGGCAGTCCTCTGGACTTGGTGGAAGGCGTCGACCCCACCGATGCGTCGCGCGGGTTGGCCGATTGCGCTCCGGCCCGGCCGGGCTGCCCGGTCGCGGCCGCCCCTGCTTTCGCGGCGGTCAACGGGACGGTGGTGCTGGGCATCTGGCAGCCGGGCGCACCGGCGGCGGGGCTGACTGGGCTGAAGTACCACCCCGGGCAGACGCCCCTGCTCACCCGCGAGTGGACCAGCGACGCCGTCAGCGACGGTGTCATTGCCAGCCCGGTCCTGTCCGCCGACGGATCGACCGTGTACGTCAACGGCCGCGACCAACGGCTGTGGGCACTGCACGCCGCTGACGGGAAAGTGAAGTGGTCGGTGCCGCTGGCGTTCCTGGCCCAGACACCGCCGGCGGTTACCCCGCAAGGCCTGATCGTGTCCGGCGGCGGCCCCGACACCCGGCTGGCGGCTTTCAAGGATGTCGGCGATCATGCCGAGCAGGTGTGGCGCCGCGACGACGTGACTCCGCTGTCGGCGTCGAGCCTGGCCGGCACCGGCGTCGGCTACACGGTGATCTCACGCGGTGATCAAGGATCGAGTCCACCCGCGGACGGCGCGCCCGGAATGTCGGTGCTGATCTTCGATCCGGCCAGCGGCCAGACGCTCAACGCCTATCCGCTGCCCGCGGCCACCGGGTATCCCCTCGGGGTGTCGATTGGCAACGATCGACAAGTGGTGGCCACCACCAGCGACGGTCAGGTGTACGGCTTCGGGCCCGCGTGAGTTGACAACCCACCGTTAGACAGCGAGCGGCGGGATGGCGTTGCGCGGCACCGAAGCTTGGGCGGGACCGGCCAGCGCCGACAACATCTCGCCCGGCGCGAAATAGAAGATCAACTGGTCGTCGGTAATGGCGAAATTCTGGTAGTGAGACGGGTCCAGGCCGGTCGACGGCAATATCGCCGCACCCATCACGCTCTGATGTGCCAGTTCGCGCTGAACGATCGGGAAAATGCTGTCCAACGGCGTAGTGCCAGGTTGGAATAGGTTGTCGAAGGTGATGGGTTGGTTGGTGCCCAGGTTCCAGTTGAACGCCTTGTACCAGTTGGACGGATGTGATCCGCCGAGGTCCTGGAAGAACTTGAGCACAACGCTGCGGGTGCGTGGTGGTGTGCCGGAGCTGTGTTGTTCGGTGCTGGCGTCCAATTGGTAGGGCTGGTCGCGCCCTCCGGACCCTGGCGCAACGCCCTGTGCAACATTGACGAATCCGTCGCGGTTTTGCGTGATGTAGTCGATCAGTGCCTGTTCGTCCGGATAGTCGGCAGGAAACGTGAGGTTGAGCATGTACCTCTGGCTTCCAGCGCCCACGTGGCACATCTGAGCGGCCTCGACGGTGCCCCCCAGGCCGGCACAGGAAAGCGGCGCGGCGGAAGCCGGCCAGCCCAGCAAGACGGCCGGAGCCAGCACCGCAGCCGCGATCAGAAAACGCATCGTCGAAGTGTCCTCGCAGACCGATAGGCGGGAGCGCCAGTACGCCCAGGGAAAGCGCCCAAGTCAGCGTACCTGGGCACTATCGGGAGGCAGTGCACACGAATACCGTCGCGTGACTGGCCGGCCCGGAGCCCAAGCGGGTGATGACCGCCGACAGCGCCCGACTGCCGCGCAACCGCAGCCGTCGGCGTAGCGCGTCGGGGTCGACGTGGATACCGCGGACCAGGATCTCGAGCGCCCCGCAGTCGGCCGCCGCCAACGCCTGCCGGAGCCGGCGCTCATCGAAGGCCAGCTGCTCGAGCACCTCGAAGCCCCGGATTGCCGACGGCAGCCGATTCCCGGACAGGTAGGCGATGTCGGGGTCAAGTTGCCACAGGCCATGCCGCGCCGCGTAGTGGCGCACCAGCCCGGCCCGGACCACGGCGCCGTCCGGATCGATGATCCATCGCCCGGCGGGCCGCACCGGGCAGTCGTCGGGTTCGTTATCCGTGATCTGGGCGCGCTGATCGCCCTCGTCGAGAATGCTGGCCCGACGGCGCACACCCGGCTCGGCCAAACCGGCCGACCACAGGCACGCTTCCCGGACCGCACCGCGATATGACGTCACCTCGATCTCGCCGTCGAAGCCGAAGCGCTTCACTTGATCGAAATCTATTCCGGGAGAGCATTTTACGACGAAGTGCCGGTCACGGTAGCTGTCCATCAACTGACCCAGGCCCGGCTGGTAGTCCTCGGCACGCAACTGGCGCCGCCCGCCGCGGCGACGCGCTGGATCGACGACGACCACCGCGTCGCGGCTCACCGGATGCAGCGCGTCGGCACGGCAAAGGTCGGCGGCCGGCCCCAGGTTGTGACGCGCCATCGCCAGCCGGACCGGGTCGATATCACTGCCCAGCGCACGGGCACCGTAGCCGCGCAGTGCGGCCACTTCGGTGCCGATCGAACACGTCGCATCGTGCACCATCGGAAGCGAAGCAGCGGCCAGCCGCCGGGCCCGGTGCCGGGCAACTGGCGCTGCCGTCGCCTGCTGCAACGCCTCGTCGGTGAACAGCCAGTTCGAAACCACGAAATCCGGGCCAAGCCGGTCCAGTTTGTCAGCAGCGCGGCGGCGTAGCAGCGTCGTCTCCACCAGCACCGGTGCGCGGTCGCCGAATCGGGCGCGCGCTGCGGAGGTATCGGCAATCCGGGTGGTGTCGGTCAGCCGGTATTCAGCCACCGCGTCAAGCGCCGCGGTGCCCGATGCCGACCGTAGGTAACGGACGTCGTCCGTGCTGAAGGTAAGGCCAGTAACGACACTGCTCAGGACGGCTTAACTCCGGTGATCATCAGGTTGTAGAACCAGCCCTTGGGCACTACATGCCGCCACACTGTAGTGTCCATCCAGCTCAGCGCCTTCCAGCCACCGAATGCGAACCGCGCCCAACGCCAGCTCAGCAGCCCGGGCGGTAGCGTCGCTTCGAATGTGCGCACCGGCCACCCGAACATCGCGGCGGTGAACTCCTCGCTGGCGGTACGAACTTGCACGGCGCCGGCGTTGGTCGCCATCCGTTCCAAGTCGTTCGGGCCGAAAGTGTGTAGGTCGACCACCCACTCCAGCGCTGCCGCCCGGGAATTCTCGTCGATCTCGGCCTGCGGACGCCGCCAGCCGCCCAGTCCTGGCAACTTCACTGCTCGAATGGTGACATTCCACGTCAGATTCGCCAGCCCACGGGCGTAGCCATTGCCGACCGTGGTCGGCTCGCCGGCGAACACGAACCGGCCGCCCGGCTTGAGCACCCGGATCACCTCGCGCAGCGACAGCTCAACGTCGGGAATGTGATGCAGCACGGCATGCCCCACCACCAAGTCGAAGGTGTTGTCGTCGTAGGGGATGCCCTCGGCGTCGGCAACCCGGCCGTCGATGTCCAGCCCCAACGACTGCCCGTTGCGGGTGGCGACCTTGACCATGCCGGGTGAGAGGTCGGTGACCGACCCGCGCCGGGCAACTCCGGCCTGGATCAGGTTGAGCAGGAAGAACCCGGTTCCGCAGCCCAGTTCCAGGGCGCGGTCGTAGGGCAGTTCGGCGAGAACGTCATCGGGGACGATGGCGTCGAACCGGCCCCGGGCGTAGTCGACGCAACGCTGGTCGTAGGAGATCGACCATTTGTCGTCGTAGCTCTCTGCTTCCCAGTCGTGGTA
>Ga0182012_10001050_pt1 | contig 30604 bp, 29 predicted proteins | sample 612S2SmetaG_FD_120486 | JGI IMG/M metagenome (GOLD analysis project Ga0182012, IMG submission 120486) | Permafrost microbial communities from Stordalen Mire, Sweden - 612S2S metaG | ecosystem: Environmental > Terrestrial > Soil > Wetlands > Permafrost | place: Sweden: Stordalen | collected...
TCGATGGTTTACCCGGTGCTGCTGGTGCTGGTCGGCCTGGCCGCCGTGCTGGTGCTGATCACGTTTGTGGTGCCGCGTTTTGCGTCCGTCTTCGAAGACTCGCACATGCAGATCCCGGTGCCGACCTTGGTCATGCTGGAGGCCAGCAAGATCATCACGGAATGGTGGTGGGTCGCGGCCCTGGCGATTGCCGGCTTCATTGTCGGGTTCCGGTTTTATATCCGCTCCGCCGCGGGCCGCAACTGGTGGGATACGGGCCGGCTGCGTGTACCGCTGCTGGGGGACGTGCTCCGCAAGATGGAGACTTCCCGTTTCGCGCGCGCCATGAGCACGCTGGTGGCGAACAGCGTCCCCCTGGTACAGGCCATCAACATCGCGGCCGGCATCCTCAATAACGTTTCCTTCACCAGGGCGCTGAAGGAAGTGGCCCAGGGCGTGAAGCACGGGGAAGGAATCGCGGGTCCGGTGCGCCGGTCGAAGGTGTTTCCGCCGCTCGCCGCGCACCTGCTTACGGTAGGCGAGGAAACCGGTAAACTGGACGCCATGTTCGCGCGAATGGCCGACATTTATGAATCTGAAACGCGCGCGGGTATCAAGCGGTTCACGGCATTATTCGAGCCGCTGGTGATACTGGTGATGGGCGTCATGGTGGGTGCGCTAATTTTGAGTCTGTTGCTGGCCATCACCAGCATCAACGATGTCGCCATTTAGGAGAGCTGATATGGATTTGGAACGAAACAGGAAGCGGCAGGCGGGCGTCACGCTCATCGAGATGCTGGTGGTACTGGCGATCATTGGGCTTTTCGCCGCATTAGTGGGCCCGCGAATGTTCCGGCGGGCGGATGAGGCCAAAGTGACGGCGGCCAAGGCGCAGATGAATTCTTTTTCGACGGCGCTGGGCGCCTATAAATTGGATACCAGCCAGTTTCCGAGCACCGACCAGGGCCTGAATGCGCTGCGTGTGAAACCGGAAGGGCTCGACCAATGGAATGGTCCTTACCTTCCTAAAGACATTCCGCCAGATCCGTGGGGCCGTCCTTACCTCTATAAGTACCCGGGCGAGCACGGCGATGAGCCGGACATTATCTCCTATGGCGCCGACGGCCAGCCGGGCGGCGATGGCATCAACGCCGACATCCTGAGTTGGAAGTGACCAGCCTGAGAAGAGGAATCACGCTCATCGAAATGATGATCGTCATGGGCATAATCGGCCTGATCGCGGCGATCACATTTCCGGCGGTGAATTCCGGCTTGGACGGCATCCGCCTGCGCTCGGCGTCGGATTCCGTGGCGTCGTTTCTGGATGCGGCCATGAATCGCGCCGAACGGCGGCAACAGGTGGTGGAGATTGTCATCAATCCGAAGCAGAATCGCATGGCGGCGTATTCCACCGAGGCAGGCTATTCGCGAACTCTCCAGATGCCGCAAGGTGTGTCGATTCTGGGTGAAGATGAGCGCCGTTATATCGTGATGCCGGGCGGAGCGTTTCCGAAGTTCGCGATCGACCTCACCAATAGCCGCGGCTTGTACAGGCACATCGTGGTGGATGCCATCACCGGGAGCCCGCGAATTTCATGAGGAAGGGTTTCACGCTGCTCGAAGTATTGGTGGCCACGTTGATCATGGGACTGGCTGTGACCGGGATGATGACGGCGCTGAGCACATCCATGCGGAATGCGGCGCGCCTGACGGACCACGATCGCATGGCCATGCTGGCGCGCGCCCGCATGGATGAACTGCTGGTGGATCGGACGCTGCCACTGGAGGCGGAATTCGATGGCGGCTTTGACCCCCAGGTAACGGGCGGGGAGCAGGCCGGATACCACGTGGCCATGAGCGTTTTTGAAGCGCCTCCGCAAACGCCGCCGTTGACCCCGGTGCTGCAGCGTATTGTGCTGCACGTGTGGTGGAAGCAGGGAGAAAAGCAGCATGGGTTCGACTTGGAAGCGTTCCGGAGATCGGTGATTCCGGCGGCGCCTTTATGAGCCCCGTCACAAGCCGGAGGCCCGCCGCCGGCTTCACGCTCATCGAAGTCCTGATCTCGATCAGCCTGCTCGGCATGCTCTCCACCGGGATGCTGCTGGCCATTCGGATCGCTCTCAACTCGCAGCGGAAGGCCACTGCCAAGCTGATGGAGAACCGGCGCGTGATGGGTTCCGAGCGCGCGGTGGAAGAGGAACTGAACAGCTTCATGCCGCAGATGGCCATATTGGGCAACGGGCAGAAAGTGCCCTTCTTCGACGGGGAAGCGCAAAGCATGCGATTTGTCTCTTCGTACTCGCTGAACCAGGCGCATCGCGGGTTGCCGCAGTTGCTTGAGTTTGCCGTGATTCCGGGGGATACCGGCGGGTTTCGATTGATCGTGAATGAGTGGCCGTACCGCGGCCCAAGCATGGCGGGCGCGTTCATTGCCGGGGTGGAGACCGGCAAAGATGGCCAGATGCACACGGTATTCAACCCCGTCGCCGTGGGCGCCAACTCCTTTGTGCTGGCGGATCGCTTGGCTTACTGTAATCTGCTCTATCTCCAATACATTCCGCAGGATCACCAGTGGATCTGGCGGCCGGATTGGGAGAGCCAGAAATGGCCCGTGGCGATCCGCATTGAAATGGCTCCGATGGATGGCGCGGGGAACGGAGCGAAGTTGCACCCGATGACGATCACTGCCGAGATCCACGCCGCCCGCGATATGGCGATGCAATACCATGACTAACCTCCGGCGAGGAAGCGCGCTGATGGCGGTATTGTGGCTGTCGGCGGCACTCACCGCCATTGCCTTCAGCGTGGCGCTTATGGTGCGCGGGGAAACGGAACGCGTTGCCACGGGTGAGGAAAATGTCCGAGCCTATTACCTGGCGCAGGGAGCCATTCAAAGAGCGATTCTCTACATGCAGTGGGCGCCGTCGGCTGGCCAACCGGACGGCTCGAATCCCTACTTCGTTACCGGCCAGGCCCAGATGCTTCTGAATTTCCCGTCCGGCCAGGCGGTGGTGGACGTGATTCCGGAAGCCGCCAAACTGGATTTGAACAACGCCGACCCGGTGGTGCTGGCGAACCTGATGATGGCTCTGGGCGCATCTCCGGACCAGGCGCAGTTGATCGCCGCGGGCATTGCCGACTGGCGCCAGGGGAACGGACCGGGCCAGTTGACCGACTTCGACCAATACTATCTTTCCCAGTCACCGTCTTTTCACGCCCCGCATGCGTCATTTCAGGAGGTTGAGGAGCTTTTGAATCTGCAAGGGATGACGCCGGAACTGTTTTACGGAACGTGGGTGCGGCAAGGCGAAGGCGCGGAAAGCCGCTTGGTGCCGCGCGTGGGGGTGCGCAACTGTGTTTCGGTATTCGGTTCTCTTTCCAGTTTCGACGCCGGTTGGGTGCAACCCGCCGTGCTGGCTGCGACTGGAGCAAGTGCCGACGATATTCAGGCGGTGCTCGCCTTCCAGCAATCGTCCCCCGTGCATTCGCCACAGCAGCTTTCCGAGTTTACGGCGCAGGACCCGGCGCTCGCGAGCCATCTGTCGCTCGCGACTCACACGATCTACACGCTGCGCGCAACCGCTCGTCTGCGGCGCCCGGATGGATCTTATTCCGATCTGACGCGGACCGTATCGGCGCTGGTGAAGTTGCGGCCTGTAGGCACTGAAGCGACGTTCCACATCCTGAGGTGGTATGACCGCGGCTGAGGCGGCGCCGGTCGTTGCGACCGCGGAAGGGCGGGAGAAACGTTCCGGCTGGCGCGCCTACGCGGCCTTTGGAACTGGCGTCGCGATTGAGATTCTGGGCGATTCGCTAGAGGTGGCGCTGGTGCGCGTCCGTCCGGGCGGCCCGGAACTGTTGCGGCGCAAGACCATCGGTCGATACCACGAAAGGCCCGCCGCCGAATGGTCCAACGAGTTCCGGGAATGCGTGAAGGGGCACGATCCGTCGGGCGTAACCGTTCTGCTGCCGAGGCGCGACCTGATTGTCAGGCATGTGCTGCTACCCAGCGTGTCGCGGCGCGAAATGGCCGCGGCGCTGGCATTGCGGCTGCGTGCGCTGCATCCATTTGGGGATGATGACGTGGCCTGGTGCTGGGCCGCGGTTGAAGGCGGGGCGCTGGTGGGCATTACGCGGCAGAGCCTGCTGGGCAAGTACGAATCGCTCTTCGCCGAAGCGGGCATTCCGGTGGCGAGTTTCACCTGCTCCGCTTCCGTGCTGCATTCCGCGTTGCGGCTCTTCGGACGCCCGGCCAGGCCGTTCCTCGGGATCACGGAAACTACACCTGGCGTCGTCGAGGCCTACGGCGAGAACGCGCAATCGGTGATCTTTACCGGAGAATTCTCGAGCGCGGCGCGAGCGGTCTCGGTGGGTGCGGCGGAGTTGCGTTTGCCCTCGAATCTGGATCCTTGCGATTTGATGTCGGTGCTTCCCCGCCAGGACCGCGAAGGCTCGGTAATGAGCCGCCCAGTGGTCTACGCGGCGGCGATCGGCGCGGCCTGCCCGCTCCTCGTACGTCCGGCGAATTTTCTGCCGCCAGAGCGCAGGGCGGGGCAGTCACGGATCTGGCTGATCCCGACCGGTATACTCGTGTTGCTTCTGGTGCTGGCTACCATTGCCATCTTTGCCGTGGGCCCTTACCGCCAGCGACGCTATATCCAGGCGCTGGCGCAGGAGATCTCGCGAGTGCAGCCTGTCGCGCAGAAATCGACGGCGCTCGATGGCAGAATCGTTCACGAGCGCGAGCAGATTCAGACTCTCGACAGTTTCCGCGGACGTTCCCACGAAGATTTTGAAGTGCTCAACGAACTGACCCGGTTGCTGCCGCCACCGACCTGGGCGTCGGTGGTGGAAGTCTATCCGGACTACGTGGTGATTTCGGGCGAAGCGGAGCAGGCCGCGCCGCTTCTGAAGATCATCGACAGTTCGCAAATGTTCCATAACTCGGAGTTCACCAATTCCGTGGTGCGGGCGGGCAGCAACGAGCTGTTCCGGATCAAGACCTACCGGAGGCGCAAGTGAACTTGTCAACCCGGAATTTGATCATGCTGGGCGCCTTCGTGCTGGGCGTGGCGGGGGTAATTATCGATCGCTCCTCCGATACCACGCCGCAGATTGTCTCTGTGACCGATTCCCCAACGCTGCTCGAAAGCCGCTTGGCCAAACTACGCAAAACGGCTTCCATGGTTCCCGAAAAAAGCGCGGCCTTGCAGAGCGTGGATACCGTCTTGAAGACCCGCGAGAAGGGCATAATGGCGTTCAACACCGCGGCCCAGGCGCAGGCGCATCTGATGGAAGTGATTCGGCGCATTGCCATTGCGAACAAGATCGACGCGCGCGGTGGCGACTTCTCTCCGCCTGCGTTGCTGGGTACGGATTACGGACAGGTGGCGGTCTCGGTGACGTTTGAGAGCACCATCGATTCGTTCGTCAATTTTCTAGCGGATCTTTCCAAAGAGACGGAGCTGATCGCGCCCGCGGAAGTCCATATCTCAGTCGGCAACGCCAAGAACAAGACCGTGAACGTGCGTGTGACTCTCGCCGGAGTGGTTCCGAAGAAGCTGGTGCCCGAGAAGAAGAACATGATGGCGTTATGAAGAGAAATCTGATCCTGCTGAATGTGCTGCTGGTGGGTCTGATCGTGGCTGCCGGGTGGAAGGTGCAAGGCGAGTGGGCGGCGCAGAAGGAACACGAAGACCAGATCCGGAAGGCCAAGGTGACGCCCCCGCCGGTGCCGGCGGTTTCGATTCCGGCCGCGCCGCCGCCCGTGGTGGCGGCGAGCTACAGCGATATCGCGAACAAGATGCTGTTCAGTAAAGAGCGCAATCCGAACATTGTGGTGGTGGTGGTCGAGAAGCCCAAGCCACCCATGCCTCCGCTGCCGATATTGCATGGCGTGATGGGCCTGCCGAGCGGCATGCTGGCGTTGATGAGCGCCGATGCAAAATCGCCGAGCAAGGGCGTGAAGGTAGGGGATACGGTAGGCGCATTCGAACTGGCGGATTTGACGCGTGACGAGATTTCTTTGAAGTGGGAAGACAAAACGGTCACGAAAAGCGTCTCAGAGATGATCTACCACGGTTTGGAAGTGGCGGAAAAGGCGCCGCCCGCGAGCGCGCCGCCAAGCGCGTCGTCGGGGTCGTCTATCGTGAGCGCGCCGGCTGCGCAGGGTCCCGGAAAACCGGGTGTGCAGTCCGTGGGTGAGCAGGATGTCAAGACGTGTACGCCCGGTGACAACTCGCCGAACGGAACGGTGGCGGATGGCTACCGGAAGGTTTTGATACCGAACCCGTTTGGAAGTTCATGCCACTGGGAACTGGTCAAGTAAGGAAAAAGGATCGCAAAAATGAAAATGATTTTGGTGTTGGCTATCGCTGCCGGGTCGATTTTTGTTCAAGGCTCGTTCGCGCAAACAGTTACCTCGGCGCAGTCGCCGCCCGTCAAGAAGAAAGCCAAGGTGGCCAGCGCGCCATTGGTGATTCCGAAGACGGCCGTCGATCAGGGCGACGGGTCTTTCCGGTATGTGGACCCGAAAGGGACCGCCTGGATTTACCGTCAAACCCCGTTCGGATTGAGCCGTTCTCTCGAATCGGCAGTAGGGCAGCCAGCGGGCAAGACGCCGTTTGGCCAGTCGAAGAGCCAGGCCGCGGCGATTGCCGCCGTGACCAGCGCGCAAGCCTCGGCAAAAGAGAGCGATGACCCGAACGCAAAAGTAACCGCGGTTGCGAAGGGCGAGAGCATCGAGTTCTCGCGTCCCTCGCCGTTCGGAGTGATTCGGTGGCAGAAGAGCAAGAACGACCTGACGGCGGATGAACAGAAGATCTGGGCGCGCGTGCAACCGAAGGGAAACCAGTAGAAGTGTTCCGTTTTTTCCCCAGCGCGGTTACCCTGTGTTTTTTCGTGTCGCTCGCTGGGGCACAAGTGAAGCCGCCGGCGCCGCCGCCCGACCGGCCACAAGTTCCGATCCGGTCGGGAACCGAAACCCAGCCCGCCGTAACGCCCGCGGCTACAACAGCACCGGCTGAAACGCCTGCCCCGGCTCCCCGGGCGAAACCGGCCAGCGTTCCTCCGGGGCTCAACCTCACCAATGCTTCGCTGGTGGAGGTGATTGACATCCTGGCGCGCGATCTGAAGATCAACTACATTCTGGATCCCAAAGTAACCGGAAAAGTGACCATCAACACCTACGGCGAATTGCGCGCGGTGGACCTGCGCAATCTTCTCGAAACCATCCTGCGGATGAACGGTTACGCCATGGTGCAGGTGGGCAACCTCTACCGGATTGTGCCCTCGGCCGAAGCCGCGCGTCTACCGGTAGAACCTTCCTCCGATTCGAAAAACCTGAGCGACAGCGAACAGCCGGTGCTGAATCTGATCTTCCTGAAGTACGTCACCTCGGCCGAGATGGCTAAGCTTCTCGATCCCTTTCTGGGTGAGGGCTACAAGATGGTGGCCTATGATCCGGCAAACCTTCTCATTATTCAGGACAATGCGCGCAACATGAAGCGCACCTTGGAACTGATCTCCATGTTCGATGCGGAGTCCATGGCGGGGCAGCGCGTGCAAGCCTTTCAGGTAGTCAACGGGCGCCCCAGCGATCTGGCGAAAGATCTGGATGTGCTGTTCAAGGCTTACGCGTTTTCAGAGAAAAACGCGGCGGTGAAATTCATCCCGATCGACCGCATCAGCACGCTGATTGCGGTGGTTTCGAATCCGGCTGCATTCGGAGAAGTGAAGCGCTGGATCGACAAGTTGGATGTTCCGGTGAAGCTGACTTCCGGTGCGATCGATAATCACGTTTACAAGCTGAAGTATGGACGAGCCGAGATTCTGGGCAACGTGGTGGCGCAGCTTTATGGAACCAGTGTTCCCGGCGGGAACTCGGGCTACGGGCTGCAAGGCTACGGCGGCGGAACCGGCTTGTTGACGGGCAGGGGCGGGCAGGGTCCCGCGGGATTTGGCGGCACGGGCGGCGGGTATGGAAACGGCGGAGGGTCGATGTTTGGGTCTACCAATTCCGGGCAGTCGAGCGGGTTTGGCGCGGGCAATTACGGTGGAAGCAACTCCGGCGCGATTGGTACCGCTGGTGCGCAGTTTCCTTCCACCACGTCCGGGACTGCAGCGGCGGGAACTCCGCCGACCGGCGGCACACCCTTCGGTGAAGTAGCCGCCGGGACGGATCAGACGGGGCAATATCTTGCGCCGTCTGCCAGGAGCGGAGTTCCCGGTGCGCCTAGAATTATCCCTAATCCGTACGACAATACTTTGCTTGTACAGGGGACGCCGCAACAGTGGGAATCGATTCTGCACCTGTTGGAGCAGATTGATGTGCCGCCGCGCCAGGTTTTGATTGACGCGAAAATCTATGAAGTGGATTTGACGGGCCAGTTGCAATATGGCGTGGAGGCCAGTTTACAGGCTAAGGACACCGCCAACCGCCAGCTATTGGGTGGCTTCAACGGTTTGGCCAGCACCACGGCAGGCATTTTGGCGCCTACGGCTTCCGGAGCCACTTTCACCGCCGGTATGTTGGTGGGCCATTCACGTGAGCTGCTGGCGGCGGTCAATTTGTATGAGCAGAGAAGCCAGGCACGTTCGATTTCATCGCCGCAGTTGATCGCCACCGACAGTATTCCCGCGTCGATCACGGTGGGACAGGAGATTCCAACGCTTTCGGCGACGTCGGTTTCGACGGGACTGGGCGGCTCGACAACGTCGGCCGTATCGACCGTGGGAACCGGCGTAAACCTGAACGTGATCGCCCGGGTGAATTCGAGCGGAGTGGTCACGTTGGTGGTGGATCAGGACGTCAGCGCGCCTACCACCACAAGCTTCAGCGACATTAGTTCTCCGTCCTTCAACCGGCGGAACGTGACTACGCAAGTGACCCTCGAGGACGGCGACACCATCGCGATCGGCGGAATCATCATGTCGTCCAACAGCGTGACCAACACCGGCATCCCGGTCCTCGACAGAATCCCCTACATCGGCGGTTTGTTCGGGAACAAGGCCATCAGCACCACGCGCACGGAGCTGATCATTTTCCTCACCCCGCATGTCATCTATGACACGACGCAGATTACCGATGCGACGGAAGAATTACGAAATAGGATGCGAGATCTGAAGAAAGACATGAAGTGAGGGGTTGGTAGCATAGGTTCTTAGAACCTGCCTTGGCTTCTGCTCTTTTGATTCGGGGCGCGCGTCAACTGCTTACGTTGCGCGGCCCTGGCGGACCCCGTCGCGGGCCTGCCCTGCAAGATCTCCATCTGATTCCGGATGGCGCGGTGCTGATCCGGAACGGCGTGATTGAAGATGTCGGTCCTGGGCGGCGAGTCGAGAGCCTGGCCGCGGCTCGGGACGCTGACGTGATCGATGCGACAGGCCGCGTGGTAATGCCGGCTTTTGTCGATGTCGAAACGTCGCTGGTGCATGCGCATCCGTCACCCGAGACGTTGAACCGGTTGCTTTCGGCTTCCGGTGCTTCCGTTGATCCGTACAGCCTTCCACCCGATGCGCCGCGTGACGCACTGGAAGATAGCGCCAAATTGCTTGCGGGGCTTTCGTCGAATACCCTGAGGCGTCGTAGTGCCGGAATCATGCGCCGGATGGCGCGTTATGGAACGGGCACGGTTGAGTCGCGCGCTGGTTATGCGTTGGGCGAAAGCGACATTCTCAAAGTGCTGCGGGTCCAAAACGAACATCGCGATGCGCCGGTGGATTTGATTTCGACGCTGCTGCTGAAACAGACGGCGGGCGCCGATCCGGTAGAGTGGGTGCGCTGGGTGACGGAAGAACTTCTGGCCAAGGTACGCAAACGCCGCCTGGCGAAATTCATCGATCTTGAATATGACCGGGAAGCGATTCCGCCGCCGCTTCTGATGCGAATTTTCTATGCAGCTTCTGAACTGGGGTTTGGGTTGAAGTTACATAGTGAGCATCTCGCGTTGACCAGCGCGGTGTCGACAGCGGTTCGATGGGGGGCACTTTCCGTAGCCAATTTCCGGAGCGTTACCGACGAAGACATCCAGATGCTGGCGGCTTCCTCCACTTTGGCTGTGTTCAAGCCGGGCTATCTGCTTCAGGCGGGGCTTTCCTATCCGGCGCCTTTCCGGCGCATGATGGAAGCGGGAGTCATTCCGGCAATGGGAAGCAGTTACCACGCCGAATTGAGTTCCGGCTACAACATGCAGCTCATGCTGATGCTCGCTTGCCGCCTATATCAGATGACTCCCGAAGAAGCGATTAGTTCAGCGACGATCAACGCGGCCTTCGCGATCGGTGCCGAGGAATCGGTAGGCTCAATCGAATGCGGCAAGCAAGCCGATGTCCTGATATTGAGTATTTCGGATTATCGCGAAGTGGCTTATTACTCCGGAGTAAACATGGTGGAGACGATGGTGAAGCGAGGCCAGTTACTGGACGACCGGGATGCCGTCATTGATTGAGTGCGTGGCGAACTTCTCGGAAGGGCGCGACATTGAAACCATTGAGGCATTGGCCGATGCGGCGGATTCGGTTGACGGAGCGGCGCTGCTCGACCGGACGTCCGATGTGGACCATAACCGCACGGTGCTGACCATCGCGGGAAATCCGGCAGCCGTGGCGGAAGCTGCTTTTCGCGCGGTGGGGATGGCGGTGGCACGCATCATTCTGCCTGCGCACGAGGGCGTTCATCCGCGGATCGGAGCGGCGGACGTGGTCCCTTTTGTACCGCTCGCGAACAGTTCCATGGAGGAATGCGCGCGCATTGCGACGGATGTGGCCGCACGCTGCTGGGACGAGTTGCGATTGCCTGCTTTTCTCTATGAAGCCGCGGCTCGCAACGCGAGCCGGGCCCGGTTGGAGGTGCTCCGTTCCACGAAGTTCCGCGGAGCCCCTGATTTCGGGGATGGGCGGCACGCGACGGCGGGCGCCGTGATTGTCGGGGCCCGGAAGGTCCTGGTGGCCTGGAACATCAATCTCGATTCGCAGGATTTGCAGGTGGCGCGGGAAATCGCGCGGGCCGTTCGCGAATCCGGCGGCGGGTTGCAATGCGTGAAGGCGTTGGGACTGGAATTGCGATCGCGGCGACAGGTGCAGGTTTCGATTAACCTGACAGATTTTGAAGTGACGCCGATTCAAGTCGTGTTCGAGCGCGTTCGTGAAGAGGCGCGCCGCAGGAGTGTGGCGATTGCGGGAAGCGAGTTGATCGGCTTGATTCCGCACCGGGCGCTTGAGGCAGCGCGTGGGTTTGATTTGCGGTGGCTGGTTGGCGAGCGGATCTGGGACTTCGTGCTGGAGGGCAGGATCAGGAGGCTCGAAACTAAATAGGATCAACGCGCCGGCATCACTCCGGGAATGCTCAATCGAATTCGGTAGACACTCGTGCTGGCCGTAATATAGAGCATCTTGGCGTCGCTCTCTCCCCATGTCAGATTACCCACGGTTTCCGGAACCGGGATGGTTGCGAGATGTTTGCCTGCGGCTGAAATGATCCAGACTCCGCCCGGTCCTGCACCGTAAAGATTGCCCTCCGTATCCACCTTGATACCGTCCGGGCCGCCCGGCGCCTTGTCGCCGCTGGCGTCGAGGAGCAGCGTGCCATTCCCAACCGAACCATCCGCCGCCACGCTGTAGCGCATCCATACTCTTCTCCCCGAATCGGAAACGTAGAGGATCTTTTCGTCCGGCGAAAACGCGATTCCATTGGGTCGAGGCAAGTCGCGGATCAGCAATTGCAATCCCTTGCGGTCCGGCGACGACCCCGCCTTTTGCCGCGCCGCGTTCGGAATCCGGTACACGCCGTTGATGCGCAATTCCTTCTCCGGATCCTTGTCGTCCTGCGTGCGGAGACCGTAAGGAGGATCGGTGAAGTACAGCGAGCCGTCCGACTTGTAAACAAGGTCGTTCGGGCTGCTGAGGCGCTTGCCCTCGAACGTATCGGCCAGGACGGTGATTTGGGCCGACGGGTTCAGCGATTCCAGCCGCCACACGTTGCGGCGCGCGTGACCCGCGACGGTGAGTCTGCCGTTTGCATCGAGCGTCATGCCGTTCGAGCCGGGCTCGGGTCCATTGTAGGGCGCGGTGCCTGTATATCCACTAGGATGAATGAAAACGGAGGCACCGGCTCCCGCCGTCCATTTCACAATGTTATTCGCGGGAATCTCCGCGAAGAAAAGAGCTCCCCCGTGTGTCCAGACCGGCCCTTCGGTCCACTTATTAAACCCGGTGACGACGCGCTCGAGGTGCGCCTTTTCGGGAATGATTCGGTTTGCGGCGGCATCGAACCGGCGAACTTCCTGCGCTTGCGCCGCTACGCAGACCACCGGAATCGCCACGGCTGCGAGAAAACTGATTGCTTTCATTTCAGTGCCATTCTATAACTCTGCTACTCTCAAGGCACCATGTCAGCCATCAACGGAGATAAAGCGCGCTTCCATCGCGAGAAAAAAGCCAAGCGCGCCCGCAAGCAACGCAGCCGGTTGTTACGCAAGAAAATCGATGCGTTGACTCCTGTTGCGCCGGCCGTCGTGCCAGTCTAGTGCTGTCGTGGGCTTCGGCCCGCGCGGTATGAAGCGCATCCTCGTCATCGGAGCAACCGGCAGAGTGGGTCGCCAGGTTATCGCTCAACTGCCGGCCGCTGGCGTCAAAGTCCGAGCGCTTGCCCGGAACCCGCAAATTCACCGGAAGAGGCGCGGGGCGAGCCGCTTTCTTTCATGCCTGCGCCTATCGTGAATATGCTCCTCGACGCCTGGGCTGCGGCAATCGGTCAACCTGCTCCCGTCACCTCTACCTTCGCGGAAATAACCGGAGCGCCGCCGCGAACGTTCCGCGATTGGGCGACTGACCACGCGGCTGAGTTTCTGGCCTGACCCTCAAGCCCAGGAATAGCCGCTCTTTGAGAGTGGCAAACTGCGAATTCGTTTCCCCGTCGCGGCGAAAATTGCGTTCGTCACAGCCGGAATCACTGGCGGCAGCGCCGGTTCGCCCAAACCCGTGGGGGCATTATCCGTCTTGACGAAATGCACTTCAATTTGCGGGGTCTGGCGAATCCGTAACAACTGGTGTTTGTCGTAATTGCCCTGCACCACCGCGCCGCCTTCCAGCGTAATCTCCTGAGTCATCATCTCGGAAAGGCCGTCGATAACGCCGCCCTGCACCTGCGCTTCCGCGCCGCTCGGATTGATAATCTGGCTGCCCACGTCGCCACACACCCAGACCCTATTCACCTTCAACTTATTAGCGGCTACCGTAACTTCCGCCACGTGCGCGAAGTAACCCTGGAAGCTGTAATGAAAAGCCACGCCCAGCGCCGTCCCCGCTGGCAGGGTCCGCTTGCCCCATCCGGATTTCTCCGCCACCAGATCCAGCACGCCGCGCATGCGCTTCACGTTGTATCCTGGTTTCGTTTCTTCGCCCAGCAGCGTCTGCCGGAATACCAGCGGATCTTGACCAGCCGCGTGCGCCATCTCGTCGATGAAGCTCTGCATAACAAAACATTGCGAATTCGCGCCCGGCGCCCGCAACGCGCCTGTCTTGATTTCGAGCGGCATCACGGAGGAATACATCGCGAAATTCGAAACGAACCCGGAAGGAAACTCTCCTGGCCCGATTCCCGCCGATGACGAAAAATGCTCGCCGTCACCGTAGCTGACGAAGTGGTTTTGCCACGCGATTAACTTACCCTGCGTGTCCACTCCACCCTTGAGATAGTGGAAGCCGCCGGGACGGTAGTAGTCATGCTGCATATCGTCCTCGCGCGTCCACAACAGCTTCACCGGCACACCCACGACTTTCGCGATGGCCGCCACTTCAACCATGTAATCGTTATTCAACCCGCGTCCGAAAGATCCACCGGCGCGCAGCAGGTGAATGGTGATGTCGTCTTCCTTCATCCCCAGCGTCTTGGCCACAAACTGGCGCCCCCGTGCGGGTAGTTGGCTGGTGGTCCAAATCTCCAGCTTGCCATCCTGATAGTGCGCGCTACAGTTGCGCGGCTCCAGAGGCGCATGCGAAATGAAGGGGTACGAATACGCCGCTTCCACGGTCTTCGCGGCCGCTTTCAGACCGTCGTCCACGTTGCCGTCGTTCTTGAGCGTACGCTGCGGCTTCTGCTTCGATAGTTCGTCTGCGCGCCTCGCGAACTCAGCGGTGCTTTGCGATGCCGCCGGGCCGTTATCCCACTTCACGACCAGCTTCTTACGGGCGGTTTGAGCGTCCCACCAGGTGTCCGCGACGATGGCGACTCCAGGTTCCAGCCCCGGTTCGCCATCCAGTACCGGACCCATTTTTACCTGTCCCTCGACCACGAACGCATGCTTCACACCCGGCATCTTCTTGATGTCGTCCAGGTTCGCGCTCACTACTCTTCCGCCGAACACAGGGCACTTCTGATATGAAGCGAACAGCATTCCCGGCGTGGTGAAATCGATTCCAAAAATGGGCTTCCCGCTGGTGATATCGGGGACGTCAACACCGATTGTCGATTGGCCGATGATCTTGAACGACGCCGCCTCTTTGAACTTGATGGCGCTCAGGTCCGGGACAGGCATGGTGGCCGCGGCGGCCGCCAGTTCACCATAACCCAGCGAACGGTCGGTTGCGCGATGGTAAACGCGACCCTTTGATGCGAAGCATTCGGACTCCGGCACGCCCCACTTCCTGGCCGCGGCTGCAATCAGCATCATGCGTCCCGCTGCGCCCATCTGCCGCATGGGCACCCAGTTATTCGAAGCGGCGCGGCTGCCTCCCGTGGTCTGTGCGCCGTATTGCGCTCCCAGGTCGGCCTGCTCCACCTTCACCGACCTCCAATCCACTTCGAGTTCTTCGGCGATCAGCATGGGAAGCATGGTCTTGATTCCCTGGCCGATCTCCGGATTGCGCGAGACCAGCGTGACCGTGCCATCGGCGGCAATGCGAATGAAAGTGTTGGGATCAAGCGGCGCCTGGTTGGGCGGTTGTTGAGCGAGAGCTTTCGTGCCGAAACCCAGCAGCATTCCGCCGCCGGTGACCGCGCTGACACTGAGGAAGGATCTTCGTGAGACAGTCATCGTTTACACCTTCCCCTGTCCGGCCGCCTGATGGATGGCTTGCCGCACACGCAAATAAGTGCCGCAGCGGCACAGATTCCCGTTCATCGCCGAATCGATCTGGTCGTCGGTCGGCTTGGGATGTTTCGCGAGCAGGGCGGCGGCGGACATGATCTGGCCAGCCTGGCAATAGCCGCATTGAGGAACATCGATCTGCTGCCATGCGACCTGCAAGGGGTGCTGGCCGTTAGGAGACAAACCTTCGATGGTGGTGATCTTCTGGTTCGCTGCCGCCGAAATCGGTGTCAGGCAGGAGCGCACGGCTTGCCCGGCCAGATGGACCGTGCATGCGCCGCACTGCCCGATCCCGCAGCCATATTTGGTTCCGTGGAGATTGAGAACGTCGCGAAGCACCCAGAGGAGCGGGGTATCGGGCGTCGCGTCTACCGTGGTGGACCGTCCGTTAATCGTAAGCTGAGTGGCCATTGAGCCTCCGTTCCTTTATGATAGCTACACTGGAGTCAGTGCTGGTCACCTTAGAAACAAAGCCCGCTCGTCCCAACTGGCTGCGTGCTCCCGCTCCAATCGGCGCCCGGTACCGGGAAATCAAATCGCTGGTCACCGATCTCAACCTGCATACGGTGTGCGAGAGCGCTGCATGCCCAAACGTGGGCGAATGTTGGAATCGCGGCACGGCCACGTTCATGATTCTGGGGAATGTCTGCACCCGGCGCTGCGGCTTTTGTGCGGTTCAGAAAGGTGCTCCGCTGGCTGTGGATTACGATGAGCCGCGGCGCGTGGCCGAAGCCGTGGCGCAAATGGGACTGCGCTACGCGGTGGTGACAAGCGTGAATCGGGACGACCGCAAAGACGGCGGCGCGGAGTTATTTGCGTTCACGATTCGGGCCATTCGCGAGCGCGTTCCCGGATGCAAGGTGGAAGTCCTGGTGCCCGATTTCCAGGGGCGGCATGAGGCCATGGAAATTGTGATGAGCGCCCGTCCCGATGTCCTGAATCACAACACGGAGACCGTTCCGCGCCTCTACCGGCAGGTACGTTTGGGCGCGCGGTACGACCGTTCCCTGGATATGCTGGCGTATGCCAAGTCGCTTTCCCCGGAGACCCCAGTGAAGTCCGGCTTGATGTTAGGACTTGGCGAGAGGATGGATGAGGTGCGTAGCGTGATGCGCGATCTGCATGCGCACAGCGTGGATATTTTGACTCTGGGGCAGTATCTGCGGCCATCGCCCAAGCACTTGCCGATTGTTCGCTATGTGGCCCCGCATGAGTTTGCAGAGTTACGCGATGAGGGCCTGGCGATGGGGTTTGCGCGTGTAGAAGCGGGTCCGCTAGTTCGCAGTTCTTATCATGCGAGTGAAGCCGTCGAATCGGTATACACAATCCATGGCGTTTAGTGAGCCGAGCCGGGCATGACGGACCAACAGTTATACATCGCCCTCGGCGCTCCGATCCTGTTCAACGGCGTCCTGCTGACCGTGTCCTCTACATCAACGCGAAGCTGGACGGAATGATGCACCTGATGAACGAGCGCTTCAAGGGGATTGACGCCCGCCTCGATGGCATGAACCAGCGATTTGATGACTTGCGCGATCTCTGGCGCGCCGAACTGCACCGCGTTGAAGAGGTTCTCGGCGCGCGCCTGAAGCACCTCGAAGAGAGATAAATCCTCCTCACCTACTCGCGTCGTAGCGCCTGCATCGGATCGATTAATGCCGCCCTCCGCGCAGGAAGATACCCAGCCGCAAGCGCAACAGCTCCGAGGATTCCAACGGCAAGCATGATCATCACCGGATCGTGAGGCGCAAGGTCGTACAGCATGCTCGCGATCAGCTTCGCCAAAGCCAGCGCCCCCGCGACGCCAATTGTCAGCCCCACGGCGCACAGGATGGCAACTTCACCCATAACCAGCCAGACTACGTTCGATCTGTCTGCACCCAAGGCCATCCGCAAACCAATCTCGCTAGTACGGCGAGTGACTGCCTGCGCCAGCACGCCGTAGATTCCGACAGCCGACAACAAGGCCGCGAGACCGCCCAGGAACGCAGAGACCAACGCCATCACACGGTCTTCCCTCAGGAAGCGGTTCTCGTGCTCCTCAAGCGTCTCAATCAATATCGGATATTGTCTGCCCATCCCGTCCACGGCTCGCCGAACGGCCGGCTCAATGGCGCGCGGATCGCCTGTGAATCGTAGGTCCGCGTTCAAACCGTAGTCCGGGTTCTGCGGCATCGGCTCAAACACGGCCAAGGGGCGATTGCTTTTCAGGCTCCACAAACTTGCGTCGCTTACCACTCCTACTAGGGTGAAGTCTCGCTTGTCGCCATCGGGATCTAACGTGATTCGCTGACCTGCAACAAATCCTTTCGGAAAGAACTTCCGCGCGAAACTCTGGGACACAATTCCAACGCGCGGACTGCGTTCATCGTCGCCCCACGTGAAGTCGCGACCCTCGACAATCCGCATTCCGACCTCATCGAAGAAGCCGGGACTCACCACACCGGCTAACACTTTAGCGTTCACTCCTGAAGGGAAAGCAACTCCTGTTTTGTATTCCCCATAAGTCCCCGGCCCCATACTGGAGTAACTGACGGATTCGATTCCCGGAATGCTCGACAAACGCTTTTCGAGCTCGCGATAGTAAGCTACCTGGCTCGAAATCACCGGGTCACGAAGCCCTGGCTTGCCGGTCAGCAAAACCGTAAGGATCCCGCTGCGATTGAACCCAGGATTGAAACTCTGGAGCTTTAGAGTGCTGCGAACGAACAGCGCCGCTCCGATGACCAGCACGAGAGATAAGGCAAGCTGCGCGCTAACCAGCAGGCGAGTCATTCGCCGCGATCCTCCGCGTACCGTTCGGGAATTCTGGCCAAGCGCCCCGGCGGGATGCGGCAAACCCCACACAGGCGCGAGTCCGAACAGTGCGCTCGTGAGAACCGTGACGGCCAGCGTGAAGAGCAGAACCCGCAGATCCGGATCTGTATTCAGAGCAACAGGAATCAATGCTCGCCACAGCATCCGTTCCAGAAAACGCGCCGCGTAGGTTGCAATCAAAACGCCGAGACCAGCCCCCGCCAGCGACAAAATCAGACTCTCCACCAGCAATTGCCGGCCGATTTGCCAACGGCTCGCGCCCAGAGAAAGGCGCACTCCGAACTCGTGTTGCCGGGCCGCCGCCCGCGCCAACATCAGATTGGCCAGGTTCACGCAGGCCACCAGAAGCAAAACTCCCACCAGCGCCATCAGTACACGCAAAGGAACACGGAGGCGGTCCCGTTGAAAGGAAAACCCACGATCCGCTTGCTCCAACACGGGTTTACCCTGAAGGAATTTACTGCGCTGTTGCGCGTTCAGCGATGGCGGAATCGTCTCGGCCAGAAAGCGCGGCCACAGCGCCTCCAACTGCGCGCGCGCCATCTCGATGGTCACGCCCGGCTTCAACCGTCCGATGGCTTGCTCGAACCAAAAGTTGCGCTGGTCCATTCCGGCGAGCCTGCCGCTGTAACCCATCGGGGCGGTTAATTCGGTCTGCCCATCGATGTAGAGGCCCGAGAATTCAGGCGGCGTCACCCCAATGATGGTGACCGGGTTGGCATCGATATGCATGGTCTTCCCGATCACGCTCGGGTCTCGACCGAACCGCTGAGTCCAACACCGGTAATCGAGCACAGCGACCTTTTCCGCCCAACCCTGCTCCAGTCGGACATCCTGAGGGCCAAATAGTCTTCCCAGCAGAGGCTTCACGCCGAGCGTGGCGTAGTATTCGCCGCTCACGTTGTTCATGCCGCCCTCGTACCAGACGCCGTTGGCCTCCATGTTGGTGACGCCGCCGCCCATCCATGCAAAGACGCCAGTGAAAACGGTCTGTTCGCGGCGGATTGCCTTGAACATCTCAAGAGACAGGGATCGATTATCGACGGACCGGTCCGGGCCCGTCATGCCTATGGAAACGAGTTCGTACGGTTCGGGAACAGGAAGAGCACGCAGCATCAGTGCGTTGATGAGGCTGAAAATGGCCGTGTTCGCGCCGATGCCGAGGGCCAGGGACAGAACGGCGACGCCGGCTACTAGCGGCGATTTGCGGAGCATTCGCCACGAGTAAGACAGGTCGCGCCAGATCATTTTCCGACTTCGAGAATGACGAACGAGCCGGGAACCATCTTCCCTCTCGCGTAACTACCTGGCGGCGGGGGCGTTGGCGGCGGCGTAAATTCCGCACCAATCAGGATCACCTGATTGGTTTTCGTATCCACCGTCATCGTTCTCGCGCGCGGCATGGTCTTCACCGTCTGCTCGACCACGAAGTCAGTCGGACTATTTTCTTTGATCACAGATAGCGTGCCTTCTCCATTCGAGCTAAAGGCTTCCATGGTGTTGGGGTTAAACCCGCCGCCATCCGTTCCGGAACCGATGGGCAGGGAAGTGATTACTTTCCCGCTATCGGCGTTGACAATCGCCATGGTCGCCGGCTCGTGACAGGTGGCGAACAGGATGTGATTCTTCGCGTCCAAACCCAATCCGCCCGGGCCACCGCACTTCCCGGTGAGATCGAATCGTTTGGTAACGGAAAGAGTCTTCGCGTCTACCTCCGCGATGCTGTCCTTATTTTCTATATCCACCCAGATGCGCCCGTGTCCGTCGGTGGCGGCCTGCTCGGGCGCTCCACCCAAATCCACCGTGCCCACGATGGAACCGTCCTTCGTATCGATCACAGTGGCGTTGGGCGCGGAGTGGCTGAATATCCAAACCCGCTGATTGAAGGGATCGAACATGATCCCGTCGGGGTTGCCTTTCACCTCAATGGTCTTGATGGTTGCGAGCGTACTGGAATCGAACATCACCACGGGCTTGCTGCTGACGAAGCCGTGATGCGATTTCGGGTCCACGGCGGCGCCGTGCGCGTTGGCATTGGGGATCTCGCCCGCCGGTTCCAGCGTGTCCAGATTGAAGACCGTGATTCGTGGACCGGTTTGGCCGGAGCGCGGGATGTAGAGACGGCGTCCATCCACGTCCGCATACACATAGTCGTAACCGCCGTCGCCACCGGCTTTGACGGTTTTCACTACTTTATACGAGCCTTCCTGCGCAAATGCCGCGCAGGCGGAGAGCACGATGACAGCGGCGGAAACGAAACGTTTCATAGGTTAGGGCTTTCTTTTGTTGAGATAGAGGACGTACGCAACCATCTTCTTCACTTGAGGATCGGGAAGACCGGATGCGGGCATTTCCGTGCTTGGGATTCCGTTCTTGATGACGTCGAAAAGTTGCGCAGCCCCGTGATGCCGCAGCTTGCCCTTGAGGCTTGCGCCAATGCCCCCTTCACCGTCCGCGCCGTGGCATTGCGCGCACTTCAGCCGGTAAAGGCGCGCGGCTGTCGCGTCGGGGCCATCGGCGAATGCGCGGGTCGTGGAACCCGCAAGGAAGGACCCCAACAAAATTACCAGAAGTAAGTTTTTCATGCAAACTCCGTAGTATCTCACGACCGCTAGGCCGTTAGCTTTTGAAGCTGTTCTCGCATCTGTACGGTTTCAGTCTCATCGAGCGCCTGGCCGGCGCGGGTGACGTAGAAAACGTCGATGGCTTTGCGGCCTTCTGTGTCGATGAGTACGGTTTCAATATTGCAGCCACTCTCGGAGAAAAACCGCGAGAGGCTATAGAGCAGGCCGGGCCGGTCTTCGGCCGTGATCTCAAACAGGGTTGCGTTGGGCGAGGCGTCGTTGTCGGCGGCGACGCGCGGCGGCTGGCGGGCGGTGGTCCGGGGCCGTGCGCGCCCTTGCAGCAATTCCGCTACATTCCTGCGCTTCGCCACCGCGTCCTCAATGAAAGCTTCCAGGCGGACGAGTTCGCCGGGGTTCAGTTCGAGCGTGCGGATGGGGTCGTCAAAAGAGAAGGTGTTGATTGTCCAGTCCCGATCGTTGATAAAAACTTCCGCGCGCAGAATGTTCATGCCGAAACTGGCCAGCGCGCCGGCGATATCGGCCATCAGGAACGGACGGTCGGGCGTGACCACCGTGAGTCGATAGGGAGCGCCCTCTCGTTTGATGGCCACCGTGCGGCCTTCCCTTTCCATGTTGTGATGTTCGGCGATCTGCTCAGCGGTGTTGGTCAGGAGATAGCGGGCGGGCAGGCCTTCGGCGGCCAGATCGGTTTGCAGCCCGAGCGTCAAATGGCGTGAAGTGGCCACGTAGAGACGCCACAGCAGCGTGGTACGCCAGGGTGTAAGAGCACCCGGATGCACCGCGCTGATATCGCAATAAGTGAGCGCGGTGAGCAGTTTCAATCGCTCGGATGTTCCCACGGCCGCGGCGAGGGTGGCGGCGGTGGCGGGGTCGGCCGGGTCCCGCGTGGTCATCAGCCGCGACATTTCGAGGTGGGCGCGAATCAGGAACAGGACGGTCTCGAGCTGCGTGGCCGGTATGCCTGTGCCTTTCAGCGCGCGCTCGGCAATCTCGACCGAAGCTTCGGCGTGATGCTCCGACGGCACGCCTTTTCCGCTGTCGTGGAAAAGAAGCGCGATGAGAAGCAGAGCGTAGTCCGGAGTTTCGCGCGCCACTTCGCCAAACTGGTTGTTCTCCTTCCGCAATTGAATGGCTGAGGTGACCGCCACCAGCGTGTGTTCATCCACCGTGTAGCGATGATAGAAATCGCGGATCACCAGGGAATCGATACCCGCAAGCTCCGGAAAAATATTGAGCAGGAAACCGGTGTCGTGCATGGCGCGCAAAGCTTCAGAGGCGTACGGCAGTTCGACAATGGCGGAGAGTTCCTGCCATGTGATGGAAACCGGATTCCCGAAATGCCCGATGCGATCTTCGGCGTCGGTCGAGAGGGGCAAACCGTGGCGGGCGATGAATTCGAAGATGCGCAGGAATTGATGGGGATCGGCCGTCGGGGCACGGAAATAGATGCGGCCGTTTACCACCGAAAAATCGGAGTTCGAAAGCCGTGCGGCGCGATCGCGAAAAGCGGCGAGCAGGGAACTGCGGCGCGCTTCCAATTCGTCCAGCCGGCGGAGGCAGGCCTGGTGGAGCGGCCTCGCTTCGCGATACCAGGCGCCCATCAGATCGGAGGGATCGGGAAATTGCAGAATGCGGGCGCACTCATCCTGCATCAGGAAGTTGAGGACATTCTGATCGCGGCCGGCGGCCAGATGCAACGCGGTGCGGATTTCGGCGATGAGATCGTGGGCGGGAACAGGGATGGAAACCTGGCTGAGTTTGGCCAGCCAGCGGAGAACCTGCAAATCGCGCAGACCGCCCGGCGCGTCTTTGACATTGGGCTCCAGGTGGTAGACCGTGTTGCCGAACCTGGCATGGCGCTCGCGGGTGATGCGGGCCAGCGCGGGGGCCAGTTGTTCCCGGCGCGGATCGCGGAGCTTTTCAAACAGGGCGGCGTCGCCGGCCAAAATGCGGCGGTCCAGCAGGCTGATGCTTAGCTCGATGTTGAGGTCGTCCACCTCGTTGCACTCTTCCACCGTGTGGACGGACTGGCTGACGCGCATGCCCGCATCCCAAAGCGCGCGGAGAAAAGGAGCGAGCGGCTCGCGCAGATCGGTTCGCGAACTGACAATCAACAGATCCACGTCGGAGCACGGAAACAGCTCCCGCCGCCCATAGCCGCCGACCGCGCAGAGGGCGCACCCGGTGAGTGACGGCCAAAGCGACAGGACCTGCTCATCGATCAGGCTGGTGCGTTCCAGAAGCCTGCGGGATGCGTTTCTTGGCGCGGGTTCAGGCGGCAGGCTCGACGACGACGGCAGTGCCATAAGCCAATACTTCGGTGATTCCCTGCATGATCTCATTGGCGTCATAGCGAAAAGCGATCACGGCATTGGCGCCCATCTGGCCGGCGTGCTCCAGCATGAGTTCGTATGCTTCCTGCCGGGCGCGTTCGCACAGCTCGGTGTACACCGTGATATTTCCCCCGACCAGGGCCTGCAATCCGCCGGCGATGTTGCCCAGCACGGAACGCGAACGGACGGTGATGCCGCGGACAATGCCGAGTGTGTTCTTCACGCGAAAGTGTTCGAGCTGATTGGAGGTGGTCACCATCCAGGGAGCGGGAGCTTCATAAGCCATAGGTCATACTGTATCTCTTCATACCAGTTTTTTCAAATTTCCTCGAAAATGCTTCGCTCGCTATACTAAAACGGGTGTATGAGTCCGGTCGCACTGCCGCGCAAACAGTCGATTCTCGGTGTCGGAATCAGCGCCACCCATTATGGGCAGGTTGCCGATATCTGTAGCGAGTGGGTGAATGAGAGGCGGCGCGCGAGCCTGCAAATCCCGGCACGGATGGTGACGGTGACTTCTGTGCACGGCATTATTACGGGCTATTTTGAACCAGCGTTTCGCGATATTGTGAATTCCGCGGACCTGGCCACACCGGACGGCATGCCCGTGGTTTGGGCGATGCGTTCGTTCGGCGTATTGGGACAGACGCGCGTCTACGGACCCGATCTGATGATGGCCCTATGCGAGCGCGCGGCGGTTGAGGGGCAGCGCTTCTTCTTCTACGGCGCACGCCAGGAGACTTTGGACACGTTGTCCAAACGGCTTCTGGAGAAGTTTCCGGGGTTGCAGATCCGCGGCATGATTTCGCCGCCCTTTCGCGCACTGACGACAGAGGAAGACGAGCAGTTCGTGAGGCAGATCATCGATTCCGGGGCGGACGTGGTGTTCGTAGGCCTAAGCACCCCGAAGCAGGAGCGCTGGATGATGGAGCACCGCAGCCGTCTTCCGGGCCTGGCACTGTTTGGTGTGGGCGCGGCTTTCGATTTCCATGCGGGCCGCGTGGAGCAGGCTCCGCGATGGATGCAGCGCTCGGGACTCGAATGGTTCTTCCGGCTGACTCGCGAACCCAGCCGGTTGTGGAAGCGGTATCTGTTGATTACCACGGTGTTTCCGCCGCTTTGGGCCATGCAGAAGCTGCGTATTTTGCGTTTTCAATCAGGGGAGAACTAAGTTCATGTCGAAGAGAATACTGGTCACCGGAGCGGGCGGGTTTATTGGTCATCATCTGGTAAAGCACCTGACGTCGCAGGGCTACTGGGTTCGTGGGGTGGACCTGAAGCGGCCCGAATACGAGCCCACGACGGCGCACGACTTTCAGCTTCTGGACCTGCGGCGCTGGGACAATTGCCTGCAGGCCACGGCTGGAATCGACGAGGTGTATGCGCTGGCGGCGGAGATGGGCGGCATCGGTTTCATCGAATCGAACAAAGCCGTGATTGTCCGCGACAGCACCATGATCAACATGCATACCATCGAAGCTGCGCGGGTCAACGGCGCGAGCCGTTTTCTATTCACTTCCAGCGCGTGCGTGTATCCCGGCTATCGCCAGCGTGACACGAACGCGACGCCGCTGAAAGAAGAAGACGCGTATCCCGCGGATGCCGAAGACGGGTATGGGTGGGAGAAGCTTTATATGGAGCGGACATGCCGGCATTACCGCGAGGATTTCGGCCTGGAGACGCGCGTGGCGCGCTTCCACAATATCTTCGGTCCGCTGGGCACATACGACGGAGGCCGTGAAAAGTCGCCCGCCGCGATCTGCCGCAAGCTCGCACTGGTTGAAGATGGCGGGACGATCGAAGTGTGGGGCGACGGACTGCAAACCCGATCGTACTGCTATGTGGCCGATTGCGTGGAGGCGATTTTCCGGCTGATGAATTCCGACTTCCCGCATCCTTTGAACGTGGGACAGGACCGGCTAATTTCCATCAATGAGCTAGTGGATATGGTGGCAAAGATCGCCGGCAAGAAGGTTCACCGGACACACGATCTGACTGCGCCGCAAGGCGTGCGCGGCCGCAACAGCGATAACTCGAAATTGCGGGAAGTGCTGAAGTGGGAGCCGCAGGTTTCGCTGGAAGAAGGGATCGCGAGAACCTATGAGTTCATCTGCACTCAGCTTGAAGCCGCGGGCAGACTTCCGGCGAGAGACTTCGCAAGAGCCTAGTGACGAACACATGCTCAACGAGGAACTGATTCCGGCGACCAGCAATCGGGTTTTGCGATCCCTGGCGCTGCGCACCGGAACCACGGCGCGCGACGCTTTCACCGCGGCTCCCGCGCAGATCGATAACGGCGATGAAGCGCTCTATTCCGACCGGTCGGGCACCTACACGAAAGGCCTTTTGCAATCGGGCGTCGGCCTGGTGGACGCCGCCGCGTATCAATCGTTCAAGACGGCGTTGAGCAGCGGCGCCCCAGCGGATTTCGAGAAGATCATTCTCGGCGGCCCGCGCACGCTGAATGGACCGCAAGCCGGCCTGGCGTTTTATCTGGACTGCCTGGACGCCAGTCAGTTTACCGCGCCGCCCGCACCCGCGCTGGCCAGTGAGGCGTACGCGACGGAACTGGTGGAGCTGTATTGGGCCTCTCTGCTGAGGGACGTCGCGTTCACGAGTTATTCAACCTGTGCCGAGGCCGCGCAGGCGGCTACCGAATTGTCGTCGCTATCTGAGTATGCGGGCCCCCGCAACAGCGCCAATCAAGTCACGCCAGAGCTCTTATTTCGAGGCGGGTTCGCCGGTGAGACGATTGGACCGTATGTCTCGCAGCTTCTGCTGCAGCCGACAGCGTTGGGATCACTGCCGATCGCCCAGCAATATGTCACCAACCAGGCGGGTATTGACTTCATGACCGAGCCAGGCGAGTTCCTGCAGGTGCAGAACGGCATAGGGACGGGGAAGAGCCTCACGCCGGGCGCGGCGCTTTACCTGCATGACGGGCGCGGGTTCGCCGCTTACACACACGATGACGTTCTGTATCAGTCCTATTTCATGGCGTACCTGGTGTTGAACACGTTGAACGGGGGCAACCCTGCGCCTTTGAACCCCGGCAATCCCTATAACGGCTCCAAAACGCAAAATGGCTTCGGCACGATGGGTCAACCGGATATTGCAGTCACTTTGGCGGCGGTGGCGGCTGAAGCGATCAAGGCAGTCTGGTACCAGAAGTGGTGGGTGCATCTGCGCCACCGTCCGGAATCCGGTGGCGGGATTGTGTATCTGATGAAAACCGGAAAGGGCGGAACAATCGAGGGGCGGGTGAGCCAGACGGTTTTGCAGTCGCAAGCAGTGGCGAGCAGTTTCGCGGCGAACGCCAGCTATTTTCTTTCGCAGGCGTTCCCGGAGGGTTCGCCGACTCATCCGGCCTACCCCACCGGTCATGGCGCGGTGGCCGGGGCCTGCATCACCGTTCTGAAGTTCTTCTTCGATGGAACATTCGCTGTGCCGGAACCCCTGATGCCGTCAGCCGATGGGACCTTGACCGCGCCCTACGCGGCGGCTTCCGGTGAGCCGCCGCTGACGGTGAATGGCGAGTTGCATAAGCTGGCGCATAACATCAGCTTCGGCCATGGTATCCATGCGGGGATCCACTGGCGCAGCGATACAGATACCTCGATGCAGTTGGGCGAGGCGGTGGCGCTGAGCTACCTGCGGGACCGCGCCCACACCTATAACGAGCACTTCAGCATCTCGCTGACGAAGCTGGATGGGTTGATCGCAACGATCACCAATCCATAAACCTCTTACGCGATGGTGAGCATGCCCGGTTTGGTGGCCATGCGCGCTCCTCCGGGCACCGGCGCCAACCCGAAGACCTGATCGACGGTCATCGGCGGTTTGTCGAAATGCCCCGCATGTTCCCAACGGTTCGGGAAGAAGACCTTGATGCCGCTGAACTGCAGGAAGGGGTAGGTCTTGCGATCGGTCATCAGGTTGTATTTCCTGACCTTTTCTTCGGGGCTTCCCAGGCCATCGGCATCGATCACCAGTTCCACGTTGGCGAAGTCCCTCAAAGTTGACTTGTCCTGGATCATAAAGGGCACTCCATCGTGCACGGCCGGGTCCCCGAACTGGTGTACGATCAGGATCTTCCGAGTCTTGAGCTTCTGCGCCCCTACGTACCCGCTGAGCATGTCCTGCACCGCATTGATTTGCGCCGCGGTTACCGTCCCGATGGGAATTCCGGGATCGCTGTGTCCTCTAACCACATGAAACTCAGGGTCTAGCGCGACATGGACGTTGTCGTATTTCAGGTATCCCCGATCCATCATCCGCTGCACCTGCGCGACGGGATCGGACTGCCCCAACTGAGTGTCCAGTATGACGGTCCAACCGCGGTCGGCGGCTGGCTTGATGTACCGCGCCACGAGGTCGTCTTCCAACTGGTCCAGATATTCGAGACATGCGCCTTTCCCGGTACACGGAACGGCCAGGGCATAGATGAGGTGAATGCCGACTACGACTCCCTTGCCGCCGTTCGCCGCCTTGATCTGTTTGATCCAGGTCCCTGTGCCGGCGGCCATCTGACCCATATTGCTATAAGATCCCAGACGGCCCAGAATGGGGGCTCGGCCAAATCCGCGCCCGTATATTGTGAAGAGTGTATTGGTCTCGAGCAAACCAGACGGTTTGTCGGGCACAGGAACGGACCCAAGGTGGCTGATTGATACCAATGTCAACACAGCGGCAATCGTAAGTTTCTTCACATCGGATCTGTGAGCAACCTGCTGGCCAATCACCGCCGGCGACGACGGGTACCATATGACATGCTCTCCCGTCGCAGTTGGCTCTCCGGCTCCGCCGCTGTCATCACCACGTCCGCCCTAAAGGGCTCTCCCCAGAGTCTCAAAAACCGGACCTCCGAGGCGAGACCCATCACCATCGCCGAGCGTCTGGCGCGGATCGCGCGCGCCCAGAAACTGATGCAGGAAAACAGCATCGACGCCATCACCCTGATCGGCGGCACGTCACTGGTTTACTTTTCCGGGATCCGCTGGTGGAATAGCGAACGGCTGTTCGTGATGATCATTCCGCGGCGGGGCGAACCGTTCTTCGTGTCACCGGCGTTCGAGGAAGATCGCGCGCGTGAGCAGATCACGGCCGGCCTCGGGCCAGACCGCCGCCAGGTATTCACCTGGCAGGAAGACGACAGCCCTTATGAGCGCGTGGCGTTCGGCCTGAAAGAGCGCGGCGTTTCGACCGGCCACATCGGCATCGAGGAACGCGTCACGTTCGTCTTTGTGGACGGCATCGCGAAAGCTTTGCCGGCGGCGACGGTGACGAGCGCAACCCCGGTGACGGCGGGCTGCCGCATGATCAAGAGCGCGCATGAGATCGATCTGATGCGCCTCGCCAATGCGGCTACGCTCGAAGCGTACGAATGGTCGTGGCGGCAGTTGAAAGACGGCATGACGCAACGCGAGTTCGGCGCGCTCATCTCGGCCGCTTACCAGCAACTGGGCTTCCCCGGCGAAGCGAGTGTGATGGTGGGCGCGTCTTCAGCGCTGCCCCATGGCTCCGCGCAGCCGCAGATCATCCGCGAAGGGCAGATCATTCTGATCGACGATGGATGCACGGTGGAAGGCTATCAATCGGACATCAGCCGCAGCTTTGTTCTGGGAAAACCCACCGACAAGATGCGGCGCGTTTTCGACATTGTTCATCAGGCGCAATCGGCGGCGTTGAAGACCGCGCGGCCCGGCGTGGCGGCGGGCGATGTGGATGCGGCGGCGCGCAACGTGATCACAGCGGCCGGATATGGGCCGGACTACAAGTACTTCACGCACCGGGTGGGCCACGGAATCGGCATGGATGGCCACGAATGGCCTTACCTGGTTCGCGGGAACAAGCTGCTGCTTGCGCCGAATATGACTTTCAGCGACGAACCGGGGATCTATATCCCCGGTGAATTCGGCATCCGGCTGGAAGACGACATGCATATCACCGAAAACGGCGCGGAACTGTTCACGCCACAGAGCGCTTCGCTAGAGCATCCGTTCGCGACTTGAACCGGTGCTTGTCAATGCCCAGCGACCGTATTTTCGATTCGAGCGTGGAAGCGGGCAGCCCCAGCCGCGCCGCCGCGCCGCGCTCTCCGGCCACGCGGCCACGGGAGTGGGAGAGTGCGGCCTCGATCATGTCGCGCTCCTGATCGCGCAGGGCGTTTCCAGAGAGTCCGTTTCCCGCGGCGGCGCTGCCGCGCATGTCGCCCGCTCCGTCGAACGCCCTTACCAGCGTTGGAGCGGGTGACACCAGCGCCTGCGGATCTACCCGGAGGACGGCATCCTCCGCCAGAATGACGGCTCGCTCCACCACGTTCTGGAGTTCGCGGATATTGCCCGGCCACGCGTACCTGAGGAACAGATCCATGGTGGCGCGCTCGACTTCGCGAATGCGCCGGCCGATTCTGGTGGAATACCGATTGACGAATGATTCCACCAGGCGGGGAATGTCCTCGCGCCGGTCGCGCAGCGGCGGCACTTCGATGGGAAACACATTCAGCCGGTAGTAGAGATCGTTGCGGAAAGAACCATCGGCGATGGATTGCTGCAGGTTCCGGTTGGTGGCGGCGATGAGCCGCGCATCCGTCCTGATGGTCTGCGTGCCGCCCAGCCGCTCAAATTCGTGTTCCTGCAGCACGCGCAAGAGGGCCACCTGCACGTCCGCCGGCACTTCGCCAATTTCGTCCATGAAGAGCGAACTGCCGGCGGCCATCTCGAAGCGGCCGATGCGCCGCTGCACCGCGCCCGTGAAAGCGCCGCGTTCATGACCGAATAACTCGGACGCGATGAGCGCTTCGGGGAGTGCCGCGCAGTTCACTTTCACCAGGTTCTTCTTCGAGCGCGACGAACGCGCATGAATGGCCCTGGCGACGAGCTCTTTCCCGGTTCCCGTCTCGCCGAAAATCAAGACGGTGGAATCGGTAGGCGCCACTTTATCGATGGCTTCGCGGACGCGCCGGATCGCTTTGGAATCGCCCAGCATTTCATCGGCTTCGCCGACATCGGCGATGCGCTGCCGCAGCAGGACGTTTTCCGCCTGCAGCCGGTCGGTCAGTCGCTGGATTTGCGAGTACGCGAGAGAATTTGAAAGCGCCGTCGCCACGATGCCGGACACATCGCCGAACAGATTCACTTCTTCTTCAGTAAAGCTATCGGCCACCCGGCGGCTGATGGAAAGCGCGCCGATCAGGTGGTCGCGCACGCTGAGGGGACAGAGGACGTAGGCCGTTACGCCGAAATCGATCAGCTTCTCTTCCATGTCGAACCGGATCTTGTCCCTGGTCAAATGGTTCACGACGTACGGGCGGCCGAGCCGCGCGGCATGCTCCAGGTTGGTGCCCGCCAGCGGCTTTACCGTGGGCATGCGGCTCTCGATTTCCCCTCGCGTCATGTTGACGGCCCGGGCCGCAATGTCGGCGAACGTATCGCCTTCCTGACGGGGAAAGCCATCGATATGGATCGACCGGGTCTGTACCTTGCCTTCTTCCACGGTGAGCAGGACCAGGCAGTCCAGGGCCGCGAGCGGCTTCAGGGCCGTGGCGATGGCATCGGTGACGTCGGCCAGTTCCAGCGGCGCGTTCACAATCCGAGAGATTTCGAGCAGGAGCCGGTAGCGATCTTCATGCGAAGCGATTTCGAGTTCGGCCATGACTCACATTTTACGCGTCATTTCGATTCTGCAAAATAAGCCTCCTTCCAGGCGGCTGGTTTTGTTCCACTAATGCGGTTCTCCGAGGATGTGCGGAACGAACCCAACTCCGGCATTTTCGCCTGACCGTTCAAAGTTACTTTTCCGCAAA
>Ga0182012_10001051_pt1 | contig 30604 bp, 25 predicted proteins | sample 612S2SmetaG_FD_120486 | JGI IMG/M metagenome (GOLD analysis project Ga0182012, IMG submission 120486) | Permafrost microbial communities from Stordalen Mire, Sweden - 612S2S metaG | ecosystem: Environmental > Terrestrial > Soil > Wetlands > Permafrost | place: Sweden: Stordalen | collected...
GAGGAGAGCGAGAAGACGGCGGGAATGCTTGCGCTGGTGCGCTCGCGTCCTCCTTCGCCAAAGCTTCCGCCGCCGCTAAAGCTTCCGCCGCCGCTAAAGCTTCCGCCGCCGCTAAAGCTTCCGCCGCCGCTAAAGCTATGGCGGACGGGATGGCGGACGGGATGGCGGACGACTCGTCTGACTCGTCGGGGTCCGGGGCGGGCCAACTGGCGGCGGGACGCCGCCGCGCTACAGCAGGCGGGACGCCCGCCGCTACAGGGGCTGCCGGTGGCGGCGGACGGGGGCGTCCGCCGGGCACCCGAGGCGGGCGCGCTCCCCAATTTCTTAAAGGCGAGAGCGCGTCCTTACGGTATTTCCATGGCGGCGGTGTATTCGCCCAACCGGGCGGCGCGGTTGCATTGGGCGCGATGAAGGAGGGCGTGCTGGGCGGCTTTCACGTTGGCGGCCTGGCCACGCCAAAGCTCCAACGCCGGCTGCTGAATGGCGCGGGCAAACGAGAAGGACAGCGCCCAGGGCAGTTGCGGTTTGAACCGCAAAATCATCAAGTTCAGACGCGCCGAGGCCAGCTCGGCGGACTGGCCGCCGGACAAAAAGGCAACGCCCGGAACGGCGGCGGGGACGGTTCGCCACAGACACTTCACCGTGAGGTTGGCCACCTCCTCCAAATCTGTTTCCTCCTCCGGCGGACGGTCGGTCAATCTCACCTGATATTGCTGTTCCCCGACGCCCACCTCCTGGACTTCCTGGTGCGGGGGACAGGTCAACCCCGGCAGCACCATATTGGGCTTGAGAATCATGCCCTCGAGCAGCACGCGCTGACCATTGAGCTGGATAAAAACAGCGCGGAGAACTTCTTCGGTGACGACGCGGCAACGCTCCAACGTATGGCCACCGTCCATGAGCACTTCCGGTTCGACGATGGGAACCAGCCCGGCTTCCTGACAGAGGGCGGCGTAGCGGGCGAGCGCATGCGCATTGGCGTCAATACAACTCCGGCTGGGAAGCCCCTCGCCGATGACGAACACGGCGCGCCACTTGGCGAAGCGCGCCCCCATTTGAAAATACTCCGCCAGCCGTTCGCGCAATCCGTCCAAGCCCCCGGTTATTTTCTCACCGGGATGAGCGGCCAGATCCGTGGTGCCGGCATCCACCTTGATGCCGGGAATGATGCCGGCAGCGGCCAGAATTTTTAGAAAGGGCGTGCCGTCGGGCGTTTGCTGACGGATGGTCTCGTCGTAAAGGATCACGCCGCTGATGCTCTCCGCCAGACCGGGCGTGGTGACAATCAACTCGCGATAAGCGCGCCGGGCTTCCACCGTTTGAGGAATGCCGAGTTTGGCGAAGCGCTTATGGCAGGTCGGGTTGCTTTCATCCATTGCCAGCAGCCCTTTGCCGCCGGCGAACAGCGCCTGGGCGGTGTCAGTTAATTTTTGCACATTCATCAGCACGATTTCGGCGGGTACGAGGCCGGTCAGCCATTCACCAGTTCATCCACCCAGTAACCTTGGCGATGGTAATGGCCATGCAGTTCCATTTCATAATCCCGGGTGATCAGAGCTGCGCCGGTATATTCCGGTGATTGCTTAATGGTTTCGCGATCAAGATTGACGAAGACCTTCAACTCGCCCCAACTAACGCGTTCAATCCATTGCGGCGAAACCAAAACCTGTTTGCCCGCCCACCAATTTGTCGTATCAATTACCAGATAGCGAATCGCCCACGTCTCATCGTCAATAATGAAATCCGCAACGTGGCCGATTTCCCCGTCCAGCGCCTGGATGTGATGACCCGTCACATCCCCAGTGCTGCGCAAATGGGGATCGCCCACAACCTCACGATGAACGGAGACTTTTCCGCCGGGCAGGGATGAGCCGAGCGGCGGGATTGCCAGGCCGCCAAGCGGTTCAACTCCAGCGCGCGGAGGGCCCGGGTAAACGGATTCTCCCCAAATGCGCGGGCCGCTCCAATAATTCGGCCAGCCGTAATAACTGTAATACTGCGTTTCATACTGCCGGGAGACCGGTTGGTCGCGGTTCAGCGACGGACTTTCTTCAATCTGCTTTTTGGTCAAATCCACCGGGAGGACTTGTTCCGCATCGTTGGCGGGACTCAAAGCATGGGGCGAAATCAGAACCAACCGGCAGCTCAACCAGCCTCCGGTGTTGGCGACCAGGTAGCGCACCGTCCAATTCTCGTCATCGAAATAGAACTCTTTGGCTTTGCCGATGTCGCCATCGCGCGCCCGGAGGGTGAAACTTTTGAATTTTTTGGCTTGGATCAGCATAATTGTTTTTGCGTTGTTTGCGTTTCGTTTTTGTTTGCCGGGCGCCATTCGCCGGACGGCGTTTCGACAAATCAATCGCGCCGTTACCGGGCCGAACAGAACATGGGCTCAATTTTGCGCCGGTGCAGACGGCATTGCCATGGGGTGAAACCCGGATAGGGATGCTTCAGGTTTGGAAAGTGGCGCCGGTTTTCCGGCCAGGGGTCATGGGGTTGGCCAGTCATGACGCCAGTTGGTTTCCTTCATTTGGATATCGAAATGGGCAGCCGCTTTGTGAATATTGGCGAACGCGAGATCCTTTTCGCCATCCGTGACGTCGCCGACCTGATTAAATCTCGCCATCGCATCGCGGACATGGGCGGCGTCCGTCATCGGCTCTTTGCGGGCATGGGGAAACGCGAAGGCCGTGTCGGGCAGCAAACTTTTCCCGGCGGCAGACAGCCGGCCGGGCGGGGCCGGGCCAGGTGGTTTCCAAGTGGCTTCGATCCGCGTTTTAGCTTTCATGGCGCCGGTGGGGAGGCAAATTCCGGTTAGGTTTAGCGCCCGGCATCAAACAGTGAGGAGCCGAGATCCATTTGGGTTTCGCGTTCAATTCCTCCCAACGGCCGGGCCGCCGCCGCCTCGTTGGGCAATGGCGCCGCCCCACCTTCGCCGGGGAGCGGGTCCCCCACTTTGCAGGGCCAAGTGGCTTCAAGCAACTTTTGGGTTTGGTCAAGTGATGATTCGTTTTGTTTCATAAAGTCTCCATCCAACTAGGCCGCTTTCTGTTCATCCACAACTTCGGCATCAACAACCGGCCCCTCGCGCGTTTTATCGTTGTTGGGGACAGGCTCCCCTTCGGATTGCTGGCCAGGCTGAGCACCGGTGTGATGCCCGCCTTGGCGGGCTGTTTCGGCGGCTGTCTTGTATAATTCCGCCGAGACCGCCTGCCAGGTTTCGTTCAATTTGTCGGCGACCGTCTTGATGGCCGCAACGTCCGCGCCTTTGAGCGCCGCCTTTACCAGGCTGGTGGCGGCTTCAAGTTTGCCCTGGTCGCCGGCGGAGATTTTGTCCGCGTTGTCCTTCATTAATCTTTCCGTGCGATAAACCGCGCTGTCCGCCTCGTTGCGGGTTTCCAGTTCCTCCTTGCTCTTCCGATCTTCTTCGGCATGGAGCTCGCCATCCTGGCGCATCTTTTCGATTTCGTCCTTGGAAAGGCCGCTGCTGGCGGTGATGGTGATTTTCTGTTCCTTGCCGGTGCCCAGGTTTTTGGCGCTGACATGCAGGATGCCGTTGGCATCAATGTCAAAGCTGACTTCGATTTGCGGCAGGCCCCGGGGGGCGGGCGGAATGTCATCAAGATTGAACTTGCCGATGGTCTTGCTGTCCTTGGCGAACTGACGTTCACCCTGCAAGACGTGGATTTCCACACCGGGCTGGTTGTCGGACGCGGTGGAAAAGGTCTGCGCCTTGCGGGTCGGGATGGTCGTGTTGCGTTCGATCACCTTGGTAAACACCCCGCCCAGAGTCTCAATGCCGAGCGACAGCGGCGTGACATCCAGCAACACCACATCCTTGACCTCGCCTTTGAGCACGCCGGCCTGGATGGCGGCGCCAATCGCGACGACTTCGTCCGGATTGACGCCCTGGTGCGGCGGCTTGTTCACCAGCGTATGCGCGGTTTCAACGACGCGCGGCATGCGGGTCATGCCGCCCACGAGGACGAGCTCATCAATCTTGGCCGCTTCGATGCCGGCGTCCTTCAGGCACGCCTTCACCGGCGCGATGGTGCGCTCGAACAATTTGTCCGTGATTTGCTCCATCTTGGCGCGCGTGAGGGTCTTTTGGAAGTGTTTGGGCCCGCTGGCGTCCGCCGTGATAAAGGGCAGATTGAGGTCGTAGGTCGTCGCGCTGGACAAGGCGATCTTGGCTTTCTCGGCCTCTTCCTTGATGCGCTGGAGCGCGTCGGGTTGCTGGCGGAGATCCATGCCGGATTCCTTTTTGAACTCAGCGAGAATCCAGTCCATCAGCAGATTGTCCCAATCGTCGCCGCCGAGATGCGTGTCGCCGTTGGTGGCCTTGACTTGAAACACGCCGTCGCCGATTTCGAGCACGGAAATATCAAAGGTGCCACCACCCAGATCATACACGGCAATTTTCTCGTCCTTCTTTTTATCAAGCCCATAGGCGAGCGACGCCGCCGTTGGTTCGTTGATGATGCGAAGAACTTCCAGACCGGCGATCTTGCCGGCGTCCTTGGTGGCCTGACGTTGGGAGTCGTTAAAATAGGCCGGCACCGTGATGACGGCCTGCGTGATTTTTTCCCCGAGCCGCGTTTCAGCATCGGCTTTCAGTTTGGAAAGAATCATGGCCGAAATTTCCGGCGGCGAGAACCGCTTCGCCTGGCCGCCGATTTGGACTTCCACGGCGACATCGCCATTGGCGGCTTTCACAACTTTATAGGGCACCCGCTTGATTTCCTCCTGCACCTCGTCAAACTTGCGGCCCATGAAGCGCTTGATGGAATAAATTGTGTTGCGCGAGTTGGTGACGGCCTGGCGCTTGGCGGCGTCACCCACGAGCCGGTCGCCTGTTTTGGTGAACGCGACGACCGAAGGAGTGGTCCGTTTCCCTTCGGAGTTTTCCAAAACCGAGGGTTCGCCGCCCTCGATGACCGCCATGCAGGAGTTCGTGGTGCCCAAATCAATGCCGATTGTTTTTGCCATAATCTTCGAATACTGGTTTCAATTTTTGCGCCGCCGGTGCGCCTGGCGGTTTAGGTGGAGTCAGATTACATTGCGCACCATATTCTTCATATGGGGTGAAACCCGGTGCTCAGTTTCAGGTCGGTGCCGGAGCCTCGTAAATGGGAGTGGGAACCACGGGTTGCAATGGAACGGAAGCCGCAAAGCGCCGGGTGAAGCTGGCGTTCAAAAACTGTTGAACAGGCGGATCTGGGTTGATTTTGGCCTCGTCGGGTGTGCCGATCGCGAAAAAGCGGCCTTCCCCCAGCACCGCGAGGTGATCGGCGATGGCGGAAGCCGGCTTGCGATCAGGCGACCCCCCAGCGAGGCGGCGTGGTCACGCGGTCTTCCGCGAATGGAAGGGGGATTCCGCCGACAATTGCTGCCACAAGCGTTCCTCGGCTTTGCCAACGTGGGCGGGAACTTGGATGGAAACGGTGGCGTAAAGGTCCCCCCGTGTGCCGCCACCAGCGGGCAGACCTTTGCCGCGGACCCGAAGTTGATGTCCCTGCTGGGTGCCGGCGGGAATTTTGAGGGTGATGGTTCCTTCAAGCGTGGGCACTGGAACCGTGGTTCCCAGCACGGCCTCCCAAGGGGCCAGATCCAGAGGACACACCAAATCGGCGCCGCGCACCTGCCAGTCCGGGTGTTGCGCATAACGCACCCGCAGATAAATGTCGCCGGAATTTCCGCCCCCCTCGCCCTCGCCCCCTTTGCCCGGGACCCGGATGGATTGCCCGGCCTGAACTCCCATCGGAATGCGGACATGGTAGGTTTCCGTCTCCACCTGTCCGGAGCGGGCGTTGGTTCGGCGCACCGAAATATCGCGCATGGCCCCTTTGAGCACTTCATCCAGCGTGATGAGAATGTCGCCGCGAATGTCCTGGCCCCGCGCGGCGGCCGCAGATTCCCCAGCCCCGCTTGCTTCCGCATCCCCGTCGAAGGGCGAACCGCCGCGGGAACGGCCGGCATGGCCGCCGAAAAACTGCTCGAAAAAATCGCTGAAACCGGTGCCTTCGAATTGGAATTCATCGGGTCCGCCCCGCGTGGCCGGCCCGGCGGAACGGCCACCACTCCGGCCCGGCGCCGGCCGCGGCGGCGCGCCAGTTTTCCAATCAGCGCCGAGCTGATCAAATTTCCGGCGGCTCTCCGGATTGCTCAAGACCTCGTTGGCCTCGTTGATCGCCTTGAATTTTTCCTCCGCCGATTTTTTGTCCTTGGCAACGTCCGGGTGATATTTGCGCGCCAGCGTGCGGAAGGCCTTCCTGATTTCCTCGTCCGTCGCCCTGGGCGACACGCCAAGCACCTGGTAATAATCTTTAAATTCAACGGCCATGGCGGGCGGGCGGGGAAGCCGTCAGGTCGTTCACCACGACTTTGGCCGGGCGGACCATCTTTGCGCCCCGGCGATAGCCGCGCTGGGCGACTTCAAGGATGGCGCGGTCGGGTTGGGCCGGGTCGTGACCTTGCGAAAGCGCTTCATGCAGATGCGGGTCAAACGCCTGGCCGGCGATTTCCTCGCTTTCGACGCCGTGCTGGCGGAGCAATTGTTGCAGTTGTTTCAACGTCATCTCCACCCCTTGATGAAACTGCGCGGAGTCCCGCGACGCCCCGGCGGCCAACGCCCGTTCGAGATTGTCAATGACCGGCAACAGTTCGACGATGAACGACTCCTTTTGGGCGGCGGCGCGGCTCTCGCTTTCCTGCCGGGTGCGCCGCTTGAAATTTTCAAAGTCGGCGGCCAGCCGCAGGTGCTGTTCTTTTTGCCCGGCGAGCTCCCCGCGCAAGGCGTCGGTTTCGGAGCAAATGGGCTCGAGGGCGGGGGCGTCCACGTCCGGCCGGGCCGGGGGCGGGGCTTCAGGTACGGTGCTCATAGACGGCGTCCCCGACTCACTTGCAACTGCAAGCCGCCGAGGATTCCCGGATGGCGGCTTCAACCACTTCGCGGGTTTCGCCGGTGAGCTTTTGAATTCGACCGACCAGTTCTTCCTGCCGGCCTTCAGTGTAACGGAGATCATTGTCCGTGAGCTTGGCCCATTTCTGTTTCAACTTGCCCTTGGTGATATTCCAGTCGCCTTTGATTTCAAGTGTGGTCATTTGATTTTATTTTGGTTTTGGTTTGGTGGTTATCCGTCAATCGGACGGGAAAGTGTTTTTATTTGCGCGCCCAGCTCAGCCACCGGACCCAGGGGAACGGGACGATGGCCAGGCGGGCCCGCCCCTTCCATTGAGATGAGCCAAGTTTCATTTTCCACGCTGGGAGCATTCTAACCCAACCCCTTGCGGGCGCCATGGGGTGAAACCCGACCATGGGTCAACCGGCAACGCCAACCACACTCAGGGCGCGAGCGCCGCCGCGCCAGCAAAACGCCCGGCGCGTCAATCTGCGGGGGCTTGGCGGGCCTGGTTGGGGGCATGTTGCCGAAAGCCAAAAACGGCAAAAACAGCACGCATTCCATCAATCGGGCATACGAAATACCCAACAATTGCATTGGTTTCAACGTTGCAGTGCCCGGGGACGGGCACACTCCGGGGCTTGGGCAACACGCCTTTGGGCGGCCTGCCATTTATTTCTGGTCAGAGAGGCGGCGAAAAACCACGGGCAGCAAATCGGGCAGATCCTCGGCAATCAGGCCGGGGCCGAACTCGGCCGCCGCGGCGCCATGCAGCCACACGGCGGCGGAGGCGGCGAGGAACGGCTCCATGCCTTGCACCAGGAGCCCCAGCACGATGCCGCCGAGCACATCGCCGGCCCCCGCGGTGGCCAAGGCGGGGGGCGCGTTGCGGTTGATGACCGACCGGCCATCCGGGGCGGTGATCACCGTGTCAGCGCCCTTGAGAATAATAACGGCGCCGCTGCGGCGGGCGGCGGCGCGCGTGCGGGTCAATTTGTCGCCCGCCACGTCGAACAGCCGACGGAACTCGCCCTCGTGCGGCGTGAGCACGCAGGGACCTTTGATCGCCTGATCCAACGTCAGCGGATCGTCCGCGAAGGTCGTGAGCGCATCGGCGTCCAGCACCGTGGGGCGACCGGTCTCGAGCATGGCGAGGACCCGGGCACGGGTTTCCTCGCCGGTTCCCGAACCAGGGCCGATGAGGAATGCCTTGTAATGCGCGTCGTCCAGGAGACATTCGAAATCTTCCGGCACCGCCAGCGGTTGAACCATGATGCTGGTCAAGGCCGCCGCATAGACCGGCAGGGCGACGGAGGAAACCGCGATGGTGGTGAGTCCGGCGCCGGCGCGCGCCGCCGCCCGCGCCGCCAGCCGGGCGGCCCCGGTCATGGGATACCCACCCGAGATCAGGGCGTGACCCCGCGTATATTTGTTTCCCTCGTCCTGGGGCCGCGGGAGATGCTCCCGCCAGAGGCACGGATCATTCTCGAAGGTGTCGGGGGAAATCTGCTCAAGCACGGCGGAAGAGATGCCAATGTCGGCGACGACCACCTCGCCACACAGCCGCCGGCCCGGCAACAACAGATGCCCCGGCTTTTTGCGAAAAAACGTGACGGTCAGGACGGCGGCAACCGCACCCAGTGCTTCGCCGGTATCGCCCATCAGGCCGCTGGGAACATCAATGGCAATGATCGGCAAGCGCCGACTTGCCGCCGCAGACAAGATTGCCACAACCGGCTCCGCCAGCGCGCGGCTGAGCCCCGCCCCGAACAGTGCATCCACGACCAGGGCGGCTCCGTCGAGCGCGTCCGGAACCAATTGCTGAACGCCGCCCCGCCACAACTCCGCGTGATGCCGCGCCGGGCCGGCGAGCTGGTCACGGTGACCGAGCAAGGCGACGCGAACCGACCAGCCCGCCTCGGCAAGATGCCGGGCGACCACGAAACCGTCGCCGCCATTGTTGCCGGGGCCGCACAACACAATTACGGGGCGGGCCGACCAACGAAGTTGAATCTCCCGCGCAACGGCCAGGCCGGCATTTTCCATCAACACGATGGCCGGCGTGCCGGCAGCCACCGTCAGCCGATCCGCTTCGCCCATCCGGCGGACATCCAGTAATGCGGTTTGAAGGTTCATGATATTTCACCCTACCGAAATGCCGAGAATTTTGCCAATTAAAGCGGTCACAGTCATGGCCAGGGCGCCACCAATGGTAACTCGCAACGCGGCCGGTCCGAGCGGCGCGCCGCCGAGGTGACCCCCAAACGCGCCCAGCGCCGCGAGGCTCACGAGCGAGAACGCCGCGATCAAGGGAATACGCAGCGCCACCGGCGCGACCAGCAACGCCACAATTGGAACCACGGCGAAGGAGGCAAAACTGGCGGCCGATATCCAGGCCGCCTGCAACGGACGCGCGAGCGAAGCCTGGTCAATTCCGAGTTCATCGCGCATGTGCGCCCCCAACCGGTCATGCGCGCTGAGTTGTTCGGCGACTTTCAGGGCGAGTTCTTTGTCCAGGCCGCGCTTTTCATAAATCAGCGCCAGCTCCTGTAATTCGGCTTCCGGCTCGGACGCCAGCTCGTGCGTTTCCAGCCCGATGTCCGCCTGCTCCGCATCGCGCTGGGAGCTGACCGAAACATATTCGCCGACGGCCATGGACATCGCTCCGGCGACCAACCCCGCCACACCGGCGACCAAGACGGTCGCTTTCGAAGTGGAGGCCGCCGCGACCCCGATCATCAGGCTCGCGGTGGAAACAATGGCATCGTCTGATCCGAGCACGGCGGCGCGCAACCATCCGACCCGCCCGCTCCGGTGCCTTTCCACTTGTTTCGTCTTCATGTCCCCAGCGGAACGATCAGATTACCGGGGCCATCCGCGGTAACGAACCTCGCTTCATCCACCCGGTTTTTACCGGAGATGATGCTCATGGGGTTGTGGTCGCTGATTTGTCCAAATCGGCTTCAACATTGATAAGGACATCCACATTGTTGCCGACGGCGCCTTGATCGGCCGCGATGCCATAATCGCGCCGGTCCAGCGTGAGCGTGGCTTCCCAACCGGAAATCGCCGCGCCATTCATGCCTGGACCAAAACCCAGCGACTTGACCTTGAGCACGACCTCCTTCGCCACATTCTTCATCGTGAGAACGCCGGTGACGGCGTAGGCGCGGTCGCCGGTGTTTTGCCAGGCGCTGCTCTTGAAGGTCATCACCGGGAATTGCGCGGCGGCAAAGAAATTGGTCGAGCGCAAGTCGTCGTCGCGCATCTTGGTGTTGGTGGTGATGCTGGGCACTTCAATGACCGCCTCGACCGTGCTTTTTTCAAGGTGATCGCGATCCACGACGAGGGTCCCTTTCACCTTGCTGAAATAACCGGGCACTTTGGTAAAAAAATGCGCGACGGAGAATCCAACCCAGGTATGCACCGGGTCAATGTTGTAGGTTTCGATGGCGGCCCGGGCGGACGAGAGCGAGCCGAGGGCAAGGGTGGCGACGACCAGGGCGATGAGGGAACGGGACTTGGAAGCATTCATTCAGATTGATATGTATATTGCTTGGTTGATGGAATTTATTATTTTTCCTTCGGAAAATCGGCGCCGCGGGCAGTTGCTTCCACCGCGGAAAAATCTTGGCGCAGCTCCTCGAGGCCGGCCATAGCCCCTTCGAAGGCATTGTTACCCAGCAACAGATGGCGGGGCGGTCGCGGGGACGCCACCGCCGCGATGATGGCCTGCGCGGCGCGAACCGGGTCGCCGGGCTGCCGGCCCGAATCGGCGCGAATCTCCCGGCGCCACTCGCCGGCCGTTTTCGCGTAGTCAGCAATTTGGATTTTGCTTTCATGCGCTGACCGGCCGGCCCAGTCAGTGCGGAAGCCGCTGGGCTCAACGACCATGACGTGGAGGCCCAGCGGTTCGACTTCCTGCAACAGCGCCCCGGACAAACCTTCGACGGCAAACTTGGTCGCATTGTAAAATCCCAGCGCCGGCGCGGAACGCAGCCCGGCGAGGGAGGAGATATTGACGATGCAGCCGGTGCGCCGCCGGCGCATGCCCGGCAGCACCGCTTGAATCATCCGGCTGAGGCCGAACACATTAATCTCGAACATCCGGCGCACTTCGCTCTCCTCGCCTTCTTCGATGGCCGCGAAATAGCCGATGCCCGCGTTATTCACGAGCACGTCAATGCCGCCAAACCTTTCCGTGGCCGCTTTGATGGCCGCGTCAATCTGGCCTTGATCGGTGACATCAAGTTTGAGGACCAAAGCGTCGCCATGGGCCGCCAGCGCTTCCACCGACTCCGGTTTGCGCGCCGTGACGACCGTGCCAAAACCCCTCGCCAGCGTCTGGGCGGCCAATTCGCGTCCGAAGCCGGTTGAACAGCCGGTGATAAACCAAACGGGTTTCCCGGGGTTTGAGGATTTTTTATTTGTTAAGGTCATGGAAATAATATTTTCCAAGCGATGTCTCCAATGGCCGGTTGCTGATTTCCTTGAATTTCTTAAGGCCTTTGCCGGTGGCGGGATTCACGCTTTGGTAACTCATCAAGGAAAGTGTAGCCGGCGGCGGGGGCGGGAGACATGGGGTGTTCACCCCATAGAGGGAGATCGTCACGCTTGCGGAGACCATTCATCCGGTTCAGGTTTCGGTTGCTGCCGTTCGTCTCAGCACACGATGCACGGTTTCGCCCAAGATACGTGCGCTGCTGGGCTTGCTGAGTATTTCCTGGAAACCAAGCGCCCGCGCCTTGTCGGGCGTCAACACGCCACTGTAACCGGTCGTGATGATGATACGCAGGCATGGCTCCAAGAGCAGCAACTGGGCGCCAAGTTTGGCACCATCCATGCCGGGCATGGTCAAATCCGTAATGACCAGGTCAAACTCCCCGGGATGGTCGCGCACCGCGGTGATGGCTTCGGACGGGCTGGTTTTGATGGTCACAACATAGCCCAGCCGTTCGAGTATCTTCTTTCCAAGGCCAGCGAGGGCGGCTTCATCGTCCACGAATAATATGTGTTCGCCCCGGCCCTGCGGAATGGGTGTGGGCTCGATCGTTTCTGTGACCAGGTCGGTTTCAATCACCGGGAAATACAAGTGAAACGTGGCGCCTTCCCCCGGCTGGCTGCAAACCGAAACGCACCCGTCATGGCTTTTCATGATGCCATCCACGACGGCCAGCCCAAGTCCAGTGCCTTCGCCGGCCCCCTTGGTCGTAAAAAACGGCTCAAAGATATGTTCCTGCGTGGCGCGATCCATGCCGCAACCCGTGTCGCTCACCGATAAACGCACGTACCGCCCCGGCTGGAGGTCAGGATGGATTCCGGCAAAATCCGGATCGGCTTCGATGACACTCATTTCGACTTTCAGCGTTCCAAGTTGTTCGCGCATGGCGTGCCAGGCGTTGGTGCCGAGATTCATCATCACCTGATGAATGGCCGTGGCGTTGGCCAGCACGGAGGGGGTTTCCGTCAGCTCCGTTTGAATACGGATGGTCGAGGGCAAACTGGCGCGCAGGAGTTTTAGCGCCTCCAGCACCACATGATTTAATTTTACGGCCTCGCGATCCGGCTTGTTTTGGCGGCTGAAGGTGAGAATTTGATTGATCAAATCCGCCGCGCGCTGGCTGGCCTGCGATATATCGTCCAGATATTCAAGGACCGACGGGTTGTTGGTGGATTCCAGTTTGGCCAGATAAAGACCGCCGGTAATGGCGGCGAGGATGTTGTTGAAATCATGGGCGATGCCGCCGGCCAACAGGCCGATGGATTCCATTTTTTGCGCCTGCTGAAATCTTAATTCCATTTTCCGACGCTCGGTGATGTCGCGCGCCACTTTCGACACGCCGATGACCGTGCCGGTGAAGTCCCGGATGGGGGAGATGCTGACGGAAACATCAATCAGTTTACCCGCCTTGGTTTGGCGCTGAGTTTCAAAATGCTCCACCCTTTCGCCCAACCTGATTCTCGCCAAGATATAATCCTCTTCCCCTGCCCGCTGGGCGGGAATTATCCGCAAGATGGAAGTCCCCATTATTTCGCCGGCCAGATAGCCAAAAATCTTCTCCGCGCCCCGGTTCCAACTGGTCACATTTCCATTCAAGTCTTTGCCGATGATGGCGTCGTCCGATGATTCGACAATGGCCCGCAATAAGTTTGACGTGGCCTCCGCCTGCTTGCGATTGGTGATGTCGCGGATGTTGCATTGGATCACTTTCTTATCGCCGGCCTGATAGACGTTGCTGACAAACTCCACGGCGATATGGCGGCGATCCTTCGTTTTGAGCGGCAGATCTTCATAGCGGACATATCCGTGTTTCTGCACCCGTTCCAGCATGGCTTGGTTGTTGACAATATCGTGGAACGGGCTGAGTTCCCCGACGGTTTTGCCGACCATTTCAGCATGGGAATATCCCAGCAGCTTAACCACGAAAGGATTCACATCGGTGATGCGCCCCGTGTCCACGTCCAGAATCAGAATGCCATCCTGCGCCGCCTCGAACAGACGGCGGTAACTGAGTTCCGAAGTGCGAAGCGCCTGCTCCATGGTCTTCGTATTGGTTTGCTGGGTCTGGGTGGCCGCCTGCGTCTTCCGCGTTTTGTCTTGTTCCGCCTGCGTCTCGGCCTGCTCGAGGCGCGTCCTGGCTTGCGCCGACTGCGTTTCCGCCTGGGCCGTCCTGGTGTTGGCTTGTTCAGAATCCGTGGCGGCCTGGGTTGCGCCGGTGGTGGCTTGTTCGGCGCGCGTCTTCGCCTGCTCGGTGCGCGCGGCCTCGTAAGTCACTCTCTCGTTTTCGTGGTCGCGGCTCATACGCTGGTCCCCATTGCCTTATTTCCAGCGCCTGTTTGGCCGTGAATTGGAATAATATTTAAAGTCATGGCTTCAGCTTAAGACGAAAAATGCGTTTGAGACATGGGGTGTTCACCCTAAACGCGGTTGTGGGGTGCCTTTAATAGATTACCGCGAACTCATCGACCAGCCCCAGTAGCGCGGGCACAGTATTTTAGGCAGGTCCGGACAGTCGTGCGAGCTTCACGTCGGAGTCACCTGGAACGCGGCATGCGCTTTCATAGCGGTACGATCATTGCTTCCCGCAACCTGGCGGCGGCAGCGGGGCAGGCGAAGACCGCCCTCATCAACGCAACAGCCGGACCTGCGAGATCGCCCGCCGCCGCCAGCGCGAATGCCCGGTTGAGGGTTTTGTCAGGATTGAAATCGTCTCAGAAAACGGCTTGCCCCTCTTCGGCGGTTGGCATCGGCAAACAGATAGCGGTCATATTTCGAGGATGATTGCGCTCTCAGATGGTATGACGAGCGGAGTCAGGGGATGAGCCTCAAGCAAGAGTGGCGAGCGCTTTTTTTGTAAAGCCGACCAATTCGGAGGAACGTCCTTCACGAATTTTCCGCGCCCAGCCCGCGTCCGCCAGCAAGGCGCGACCCACGGCGACCAAATCGAAGTCTCGCCGGTCGAAACGCCGCAGGAGTTCATCCAAAGAACTTGGGGTAGAGGTTTCCCCTTTGAAGGCATCCAGAAAGTCGCCCGAAAGACCGACGGACCCGACCGTAATGCTCGGTTTTCCGGTCAGCTTTTTGGCCCAGCCTGCGAAATTTAAATCCGAACCTGCAAACTCAGGCTCCCAGTACCGCCGTTGCGAGCAATGGAAGAGGTCGACGCCAGCCCCGGCCAGCGGGACCAGCCATTGTTCCATTGCTTCCGGGGTGGCCGCCAGTTTGGCCGTGTAATCTTGGAGTTTCCATTGGGAGAGCCGGAGAATAATCGCAAAATCCGGTCCCACGCCCGCGCGGACGGCGCGAATTATTTCCAAGGCAAAACGGGAGCGTTCCACGAGACTCTTGCCGCCGTAAGAATCGGTGCGCTGGTTGGTGGGCTTCCAGAAGAACTGATCAATTAAATAGCCATGCGCGCCGTGAATTTCGACGGCATCAAATCCCAGAGCTTTGGCATCCACGGCCGCTTGAGCGAACGCCCGGATCGTGGCGGCAATGTCCGGTTCCGTCATCGCCACCCCGCCAATCTTGCCGGGCGCCACCAGTCCCGAAGGCCCTTCAAAGGGAGCCGGCGGAATCCAGCCGCCGTCCTTGGGTGCGACCACGCCCATATGCCATAGCTGCGGAGCCATGACGCCGCCGGCGGCATGCACCCCGGCAATCACCTGTTTCCAACCGGCAAGGGCCGGCGGGCCATCAAAGCGGGGTATGTCCGGATCATTCGAGGAGGCCGGCCGGTTCACCACCGTTCCCTCCGAGATAATCAACCCGACTTCCCCGGTGGCGCGGCGGACATAATACTCGGCCACGTTGGAGCCGGGCACTCCACCGGGAGAAAACGAGCGCGTCATGGGTGCCATGACGATCCGGTTTGCGAGGCGAAGGGACTTGAGGTGAAAGGGCTGAAACAACGGCTGGACGGCGGCGGTCATTTATCAATCCCCTCTTCCACGGCCAGCTTGATGATGAGCGACCACGGCAGCATAAAATACTTGCCGGAACTTTTGCTCCTAACGACCGGGTTTCGGCTGATCTTCCCCAAATAAACCTCGTAAAACTTTCCCGGAGCGCCGCCGTCCTCCCATAAAAATTCCAGCTCTTGATCCAGCACCGCCGTGTCTGTTGCGCAATGACAGGCGGCCAGGAACGAGGGGCTTAATTGCTCGGGAGCCGCCGACTGTTCCGTCAGTTTCTCCTCACAGACAGTTTTGTCCAATCCCGCACCGTGAGAAAGGGTCCGGCCGGTCCGCGACGGGTGCGTCCCGGTTTGAGTTTCAAAGGGGTTATCCATAATCAGGTGTGTCTAAGGCCAGCAACGACGGCAAGGTCATTCATCTTCTGCAAATAGAATTGCACAATGGAGCGGTTAGGGGCCATGGGGTATTACCCCCACCCGAAGCCTAAGGCTATCAACAAAGTCGGAACGTGAGCAAACGCTACGCCGGGTGGGGCCCCAGCCTGCAAGCCGGGCACAGGGAGGAGATCGCTGGACGACAAACCCGAAGGGCCGGGGTACGAGGCGGTGGCCGGATGTGGGGACGAGCCGTCCCCACCCCGACTTTGTCGGCAGCCTTGCCCCGAAGCGGGGGCGCCAAAGAAAAAGTTCGTTACACCCGGCGGAAACAGCCATACCCTGATGGCCAACCGATGTTTGGGAATCAGCAACATATTGGGGACAAGCACGATCATCCACGGGGGCGGATGAACCGGCGCCGATTCATCACGCTCGCCACGCTGGCCACCGGCGCCTGGGCCGGCGCGCCATTGTATGCGCAGGAAAGCGCGGCCAGCTTTCGGCTGACGCTGGGAGGCACCGCGCAGAAGGCGGTGCCGGTTGATTATCTGGGCTTCAGTTGTGAGACCTCGCAACTGGCGGACCCCACTTACTTTGCGGCGGACAACCACCAACTGGTCGCGCTGTACCAGACGCTGGCCTCCGAAGGCATTTTACGGCTGGGCGGCAACTCCAGTGAGTTTTGCTGGTGGAAAACATCGGCGGCCGGCCAACCGCCGGAATTGCCGGCTTCCGCCCACGGGGCGGACAACTGGATGCCGCATTCGTTCACGGCGATTGAACCGGTGGCGGTGGACCGGCTGGCGGACTTTTTGGAGGCGACGGGCTGGAAGGCAATCTATGGTTTGAACCTCGGCACGGGCTCGCCGGAACGGGACGCGGAAGAAGCCACCTATGTCGCCCGGAAGCTGGGCAAACGGCTGCTCTGTTTTCAAATCGGCAATGAACCGGAATTTTACCGCGACACCAACAACCGGCTGCGCGCCGCGGACTGGAATTTCGACCAATATCTCGCGCAATGGATGACGTTCGCCAAAGCGGTCATCGCCCGGGTGCCGGAAGCGCGGTTCGGCGGGCCGGACATTGGTTCGAACGCCCAGTGGGTCACCCGTTTTGCGCGGGAAGCCCCGCTCCTGCTGCCTGGCCGGATTGTGACGTGCAGCGGACATTATTACGTCATGGGGCCGCCGGACAATCCCGGCGTCACCGCCCAGCGGTTGCTCGCCCCGGACCGCAATGTGGACCGGGAAGTGCCGCGCATCATCAGCGTGGCCGCAGAAACGCACTTGGTCTATCGGATGACCGAGGGCAACTCCTGTTACCGGGGCGGCAAGCCGGGGGTGAGCAACGCCTTTTGTTCGGCGCTCTGGGCGGCGGATTACCTGCTCAAATTGGCGAGCTTTGGGTGTGCGGGCGTGAATCTGCATGGCGGTGGTGCGGGGGTCATTCGCGGTTCACTCGGCGGCCATCTGCCGGGAGAAAAACTTTCACCCGATGGCGCCGCCATTGCGGCGGAGGGCAGCTTTTACACGCCCATTGCCGGCAGTCGCGAAACCGGCTTCAAAGCCCGGCCGGTCTTCTATGGCATGAAGCTGGCTGGAACCTTGGCCGGGGGTAAAATGCGGCCGGTGAGTTTTGACCAGGCACCGGCCAATGCCACCGCCTGGGCGGCGGACATGCCGGACGGCGGCACGCGCCTGGTTTTGATCAACAAAGATGCCGGTCAGAAATTGCAGATTTCCATCCCTTCGGCCCATGGGGCAAAACTGTGGCGGTTGGAGGCTCCGGGATTGACGGCCACTTCGGCGGTGACGCTGGCGGGGACGGAGATCATTTCCGGGAAAACTTGGCGTCCGTCCATGGAGGAGCACCTCGCCGGCAGAAATCAGGAATTGAAGTTTGAACTGGAGCCGGGATCCGCCGCCGCCCTGTTCGTCAACGGCAGAATTTAGTCTGCCAAGCGATTTACCAAGAACGATCCGGCGGGGAGCACCGGCAACCTTGCCGCAGAACCTCTTTCAATTTTCTGACAGGCTCCCAGGCCCCACGCTTCCGCCGAAGAAGCAATCTTTGGTCACCGCCGATAGTGATCGTCACCGACCTTCTCCATCCAATCCACGGCTTTGCCGTTGAGTTGTTCCTGAATGGCGATGTGCGTCATGGCCGTGGTTGGCGCCGCGCCATGCCAGTGCTTTTCGCCCGGCGGGAACCAAATCACATCGCCGGGATGGATTTCCTCCACCGGACCGCCCTCCCGCTGGGCCCAGCCGCAACCGGCGGTGACCACCAAGGTCTGCCCCAGCGGATGGGTGTGCCAGGCCGTCCGCGCACCGGGCTCAAACGTGACGATGGCGCCGGTGACCCGCGCCGGATCGCCGCCCTTGAAGGGCGAGTCAATGCGCACGGTGCCGGTAAACCAATCCGCCGGCCCGGGGGCGGACGGTTGGGAGCCAACTTTGATGATGTTCATATGAATTGTTTTTTGCCGCTTGATTTCTTCCGTTGAATTCAAGCTGGGAGAACCATAACACACACGGGGCTGTCAGTCACACCCGGAGTTGCCCAACCGGTTCCGACACAAGGCCGATTCAAGAACCCGCGAAAACCGGGGCGCGGGCGGCTCGTCCCAGTGTTTTCAATGTTATCAAACAAACGATGGGGACGAGCCGTTCTCACCCCGGTCCTTGAATCCGCCCTGAGGCGGGTGCTAAAGCGGGATTATAAGCTTGCCTTTGATCTGAAATCGTGCGAACAAGACACCGCACGGGACGCGGCCGGTTGGCGCTCAAACGCGGCGTTTTCCGCCAGTCCCGGCCCATGAATGGTCTGGAGAGATGGCTGAGTGGTTTAAGGCACACGCCTGGAAAGCGTGCGTAGGTAACACTACCGGGGGTTCGAATCCCCCTCTCTCCGCCATACCTGAACGGGCGGCTCAGCCCCGCACTTGGCCGTTGCCCCGGCCCAGCCACTTGTAGGTCGTCAGTTCCTCCAAGCCCATCGGGCCGCGCGCGCCAATCTTGTCCGTGCTGATGCCGATCTCCGCGCCCATGCCAAATTCCCCGCCGTCCGTGAACCGCGTGGAGGCGTTCCAATATACCGTGGCCGAATCCACTTCCGCCAGGAACTGTTGCGCGTGCGCTTCGTTGCGGGTGACAATGCTGTCCGAATGCGCCGAGCCGTAATGGTTAATGTGGTCAATCGCGGCCTTCACCCCGTCCACCACGCGCACATTCAGAATGTAATCGTTGTATTCGGTGAAAAAATCCTGGTCGGCGGCGGCCTTCAACGGCAGCGTGCCGGGCGCCAGCCGCGCGGTCAAAATGGCCAAGCTGGCGGCGTCGCACCGCAATTCCACTTTTTTGGCGGCCAACCGGCGGGCAAATTGCGGCAGGAAAGTCTCCGCCACCGCCGCGTGGACCAGCAGGGTTTCCATGGCGTTGCAGACGCCGGGCCGCTGGAGCTTGGCGTTGAGGCCGATGGCCTCCGCCATGGCCAAATCCGCCTCCGCATCCACATAGACATGGCACACGCCCTTGTAATGCTTGATAACGGGCACCTTGCTGCATTCCGCCACCGCGCGGATGAGGCTCTCGCCGCCGCGGGGCATGCACAGGTCAACATACTGGGTCAAGGAGAGCAACACCGGGATGGCCTCGCGATCGGGGGTGGGCACCACCTGGATGGCGTGGGGGACGCCGGACTCCCGTTCAACGACCTGCACCAGCAGGTCGCCGATGAACCGGTTGGAATGAAGCGCCTCCTTGCCCCCGCGCAAAATGGTGGCGTTGCCGGATTTGAAACAGAGGCTGGCCGCGTCCGCCGTCACGTTGGGGCGCGATTCATAGATGATGACCACCACGCCAATCGGAGTGCTGATCTTCTGCAGCTTCAAGCCGTTGGGCCGCACCCGCTCGTCCAATATCCGGCCGACGGGGTCCGGCAGGGCGGCCACTTCGCGCAGGCCTTTCGCCATGCCGGCAATGCGCTTGGCGTCCAGTTTCAGCCGGTCCAGCAGGGCGGCGGAAAGGCCGCCGGCCGCCCCGGCGGCCATGTCCTGTTCATTGGCGGCCTGCAGGGCGGCGAGGGCGGCGGGGGCTTCCAGCGCTTCCGCCATCCGGAGGAGACAGGCGTTTTTCTGCGCCGTCGTCAATTGCCCCAGGGCGCGCGACGCCGTCCGGGCCTGCCGGGCGAGCTGCGTCATGTCTGCCAATAAACTCATGCCGGTTAAGATACCGCAAATCTTCCCGGGGGAAAGCCGGGAAATTGCCCGGCCGGGGCCCCCCGGGAGGGGACAGCGCGCCACGCTGTCCCCGGCGCCGGTCGGAGCGTCAGGCGACGAAACCGAATCACCGCCCACGCCCAGCCCACCACAATCCTTCCGCCCGCTTTCGCGCGGGCGGGACGGCGCAGCGCGCCGTCCCCACCTTAGCCGTAACCATGCAGTAGAAACGCAGTGTTTGTTTGGTCTTTTTGCGTAAGGACGTCGTCGTGAGGCGCTTCCAGATCCATGAAGGATATGCTGCGCACCTCACTCCTCGCCTTACGCAAAAATCCACGGCGCAACCACTTGCGTTTCGATTGCCTGGTTACGGCTCAGAAGTGAAAACTGACGTTCAGCTTGAACAGCACCGCCGCGGCGAGTTGATTGCCGGTGAAATGCTGCCACACGGGCACTTCCACGTCCGCATAAATGGTGGCCGGATGAATGTGAAACTCAAGGCCCGGCGAAAGCAGCAGACGCTGGTAACCTGAGTTCGGCTGCCCGAGGGTCGCCGGAGGGTCGGAGGCATTGATGCCACCGGAGGCATTGGCACCGCTGTCGCTCCCCCGGAAGGAAAAGATGGCTTGGGCCAGCGGTGAGACATGGACCCGACCCCACGACCAGCCCTGATATTGTATCCCTGCGGCCGAATCCAGTTCCCAGCCCGGATCATACTCGTCCTGCGAGCCAACCGGCAGATCCAATTCGCCTTGCGCGAACCAGCCCCAATGTTCGTTGCCCGCCACATGGCCGCGATGGAACCCGCCCAGCAACAGGTCCGTGCTCCCGGAGCCGATTTCGCTGTCGCGATCCACGTCACCCCACGGGTCGTTATGCGTGAAATTGCCCGTGGGCAGCCGCAGCCCGAATTCCAGCCCGCTGGACAAGTCCTCGGAAAACCCGGTGTAGATTGCGTGGAGGCGCAGGTCGCCCAGCGCATCCCACTTGAGCGTGGTCAGCGCATTGCCCGAGGGACCGCCGAGCGTTTTGAAGGTGCGATAGTCATAAGGAATCTCCGCGCTGACCCCCCAACTGTGGTTAAACATGTATTGGAACCCCACGATGGTGAAGTCCGTCTTGATGTCTTTGTCGCCATTGTTGGCGGCCGGCGCCTGCGCGGAGCCGCTCCAGTTGTGGTCTTGATTCTGGTAATCATATTGCAGATACGCCATGCCGCCGGAGCCGCTGGGGAGCATCGAACTGCCGCCCACGTCAAACACCCCGCAGCCGCACGCGCACGCCCAGCCCACACTGGGCAGCATTACACCGGCTGACACCGACCAAACCGTCACCGCTTTCACATTCAAAAATTTCATAACAAAAAGGTTGATTAAAGGTCAAATTGCGGGCCAGCGGCACACGCCGCCACCCCAGGTTAAAAGGAAAACACCAATGCCCGCACCTTCCGACGCAGGCCACGAACACCACGGCAGGATCAGACGGGCTGGACGCGTGGCGGCGGCGTCGGTGGTTTCACCGGGACAGGCGCGGCAAAGGTGTCGGCGGCGGTGAGGAGTTGGAAGGTGGCGGGGGGGTACACAGCCACGTCGGCCGCCAGCGGGGGAAACTCGATTCGTTTCAGGGCCGGGGGGAATTCGGCCTTCTTTTCGGCTTTTTTGGCGGCGGCAATGGCCAGGCACAGTTTGCAGGGGTGCCGTCCGTCGAAGGTCTGCGTCACCGCCTCCGTCAAAGATTCGCACTGCAGATGGCCGGTCAGCATCGTCGTCCACGCCACGGATTGCAACAGCACCCAATGCCCCCCGGTGGCCGCCAGCAGCGCCACGATCAGGAACAGGTTGCCGATCCGCTTGAACATGCCGGCAGTCTATGGCTAATTCCGATGATTTCAAGGGTTAATTGGGAGATTTCCGGCCCCCGGGCCGGCCTTGGGCCTGTCCCCGAAAGTGGAGGCCCAACATCGCAGGGTCCAGACCGCCATACGATAAACGTCGTATGGTCATTGTAAGAATACGCCATACGTCGTATGGCCAGAACCACGGGTTACGCGTAGAGTGGAGATGCAGCACAAGTGGAAGCAACCGTGCATTCCATTTTTAAATCAACATCAACCATCGAAACACATGACATTAAAACCCATAATCAGTTACATTTTCCAACAGGCTCCGCGCCTGGCGCCGCCGCAGGCGTTGAAAAATCGACCGTGGGGAACTCCGGCCCAGAAACTGGCGGCGGTGCTCCTCGCCGGGTCAGTCGCCGCGACGACGGCCTTCGGGCAGGTGATGGTCATTTGGAATGGTGCGGGCGACGGGACCAACTTCGATGCGGCGGCGAATTATGGCGGCACTTTGCCCAGCACCGGGGCCACCAACTCGGCCACGTTTAACGGGGTCGAGGCCGGCAATTTGGTCCTGAACTACAGCACCGGCAACTTTGCCAGCGGTTCGGGTTCCTCGGGGATTAACATCATTCTAACGGCGAGTCAAACCGGTTCGGTGTCCATTGACAATCGCAGCGGCAAGAGTTCGCCGAATATTGCCATTGACAACATCACGAACAACAGCCCGGGGGGCGGGCTCCAATTGGGCAGTGACACCGTGATCATGAATTATGCCGGCCGGCCGGCCGGCACCGTTCATGCCTTGCAGAATAACTCGACCGCCGACTGCTCCATCGGGGCCGGGTTCCACATGGTCGCCGGTGGCGGCAACGCCTACACGATGGATTTCTCGGGCACGGGAAATTGGGATGTGCATTCGTATCTGGTGACGGACAACACGCCCGCCAACAACACCACCATTGAGGTGGACGGTCCGGGCACGTTGAATTGGAATCCGATCAACCCCCTGAACATCGGCACGGCCAACAGCATTGCGACCATCAACATCACGGGCGGCACGTTAAATCTCACCCATCCCCACCCCAAGCTGCTCGCGCAAGCGATCACCGACAACGGCACTTTCGTTTTCAACTCGGTCGGGCAGGCGCAGACGCTCTCGGGCGTCATTTCCGGCACGGGCTCACTGGTCAACAGCAACGGCACGCTCACGCTGTCCGGCGCGAGCACCTATTCGGGCAACACCGTGCTTGCCGGCGGTGAGGTGTACGTGGCGCACGCCGAAACCCCCGGGACGAGCGGCCCCATGGGCACGGGGACCATCCTATTCACCGGCGGCACGCTGGGATACAACACCATCAATCAATATGATTATTCTCCGCGCTTCAGCACGGCCGACAATCAGCCCTTTAACATTGACACCGCCGGGCAAAGCGTGACCTTTACCTACCCGCTGGCGGGCAACGGAAGTTCGCTGACGAAACTCAATTCCGGGACCCTCACGCTGGCCGCACAGAACACCTACACGGGGAACACCACCATCAGCGCCGGCGAAATCTTGTTTGCCAGCTCGGGCACCCTGTCCGGCACCGGCAACATCACCGTGGGCAACAGCACCATTCTGGGGGTCACGGAAAACGGCAGCCAAATCACGCCGGGCACGCTGACCGTGGGGACCACCGGCAGCGCCACGCTGGCCTACTACAATGTCAACAGCACGACGGCGGCGCCTTTGGCGGCGGGCACGGTTTCCGCCGGCGGCCCGATCTTGATCAACATCTACAGCGGGATATTCAACAACAACACAACCTATCCGTTGATCTCGTGGTCCAGCGGACCGGCCCCGGCGGTCACGCTGGGGACCTTGACCGGCGCGGGCGGCGTCCTGGTGACAAACGGCAACTCCATCGCCCTGAAAGTCACCTCGCTGGCGTATGTCTGGACCGGCTTGAACAACGACGGCAATTGGGACACGAGCACGCCGAACAACTGGAAAGTCAACGGGGTGGCCAAAGTCTTCGCCAACGGCGGCACCGCCTTGTTTGACGACACCGCCTCCGGCCCCACCACCATCACCGTTAATTCCCTGGTTTCACCGGGGAGTGTGACCTTTAATGCCAGCGTCCAGTATTACACCGTCTACGAGGACAATGCCATCGGCGGCCCCGGCGGGCTGACGGACAACGGCGGCAATCCGGTGACTTTGATCGGCGGCGTCAACACCTACACCGGTCCCACAACGTTCGGCGCGGGCATGTTAACCGTCGGCGTCCTGGCGAATGGCGGGACCGCCAGCGACATCGGCGCGGCGGACAACACCGCCGGCAGTTGGGTTTTCAATGGCGGCGCGTTGCAATACACGGGCGGGGGGGTGACCATCGACCACCTGTTCACGCTCGGCACCGCCGGCGGCACGGTGGACGACGAAAGCGGGAACCAATTGTGGCTGAACAACACTGGCCCGATCGCCCTGAGCGGCACCGGGGCGCGCACGCTGACGTTGACGGGCGACGGCTCCACGGATGAGCTGGATGCTGCGCTGGGCGACAACGGCGGGGCAACCGCGCTCACCAAGAATGGCCCGGGCACCTGGCTATTGACCGGAACCAACAGTTATTCCGGGGTGACCACAATCGCCAGCGGCAAATTGCAGGTGGGTAACGGCGGGGCGACAGGTTCCATCGGGAGCGGCGCGGTCGTTGATCACGGCACGCTTGATTTCAACCTGACGACCACCGTGACCAACGGCGCGGTCTCGGGCGTCGGCTCGGTGATCAACGACGGCCCGGGCACGGTGATTCTGGCCGGGAACAATACCTATTCCGGCGGCACGACGATCAATCAAGGTACGCTGCAAATTGGCAACGGCGGGGCGTCCGGCATCGCCGACAATGGCATCAAGGACAACGGAACCCTGATCATCGATACGCCGAGCATTATAACGTTAAGCGGTTATATTTTGACGATCAATGGGACCGGTAATGTGATTGTGCGCCCGGGTTCGTTCTTGAAATCCATCAGCGGGAACACCTACACCGGCTGGACGGAAATTGATCCGGGCGGCACCTTCCAGCCGGCCGATGGCAATGCGGGCTCGCTGTCCTCGCCTTTGATGACCAACAACGGCACGCTGTTCATGACCCGCCAGGATCCCGGCGTGTTCATGTACAGCGGGCAGATCGTGGGCTCGGGCAAGGTGGTGAAGGAAAACAACAACCAGAACAGCGGCGATGTGACGCTGGCCGGCATCGGCAACAGCTACACCGGCGGCACTTGGATTGCCGGCGGCGGAATCATCCTCGGCGACGGAACCAACGCGGGCGCCGGCTGGTTGCTGGGCAACATCATTTTCACCAACACCGCCACGGCCTATACCAGCAACGACCGGTATCTTAACTTTAACATGGTGGATGCCACCTACACCGTTACGAATAATATCATCTCCAATGTAACGGATGGATCTTCCACCGCCAATTCGGGATCGGTGTCGCAACTGGGCACCAACACCTTGATATTTATTGGCAACAATAATTATCCGGCCGGCACGACCATCACCAACGGCGGCACGCTGCAGGTCGGCAACGGCGGGACGAGCGGTTCCGTCGGCTCCGGCGCGGTGACGGACAACGGCACGTTTGCCTTCAGCCGCGCGGACAACGTGACCTTTGGCAACGTCATCAGCGGCACCGGTTCATTCCTGCAACTGGGGCCGGGCAGCCTGACGTTGACCGGCGCGAACACCTATACCGGCTCCACCACGGTCAGCAACGGCACCTTGGTGCTCAGCGGCCCGGCGCTCTCGGTGGGCGGCAATTTGAACCTCGAAGGCGGCACGCTGGTTTCGGGCGGAGTTGGCGCGCTGGTGACCAACACCGTCGCGGGCAACATGGAAGTTGATGCGGGAACGCTCGTCGTCAACCTGAACACGTCGGTGGCACAGTCGAACACCTTCTTCAACGTCACCGGCACCGTCAACAGCACGGGCGGGACGTTGCAAGTGAACAATGTCGGCCCGAACCTGGCGGTGGGGCAGACGTTCACGCTGTTTAACAAGCCCTGGCAGAGCGCCGCGGGGCTGACGATCACCGGCGCGGGGGCGACCTGGCAAAACAACCTGGCGGGGAACGGTTCCATCACCGTGGTGACGTACACCCCGCCGGTGAACACGAACGCCGCGACGGCGAATTTCAAGGTTGTGGCCGGGGCGGGCAACACGCTGACGTTCACCTGGGCGGCGGACCACCAGGGCTGGCAGTTGTACACGAACAGCGTGGGGCTGACCTCGCCGGGCAACTGGTTCCCGGTGGCGGGTTCGTCCAACACCACCACCGAAACGATCACGAACAACCTGACGCAGCCGCACGTGTTCTTCCAACTGCGCTATCCGTGAGCATTTGAACAGGTTGTGGGACCTGTTCTGGTCAACGCGGGGTGCCGGCCATTGGGTTGCCGGCACCCCGTCATTTTTGACGACAAACCAAACCCGTTGAACGGATGAGGCGGCCGCCCTTGGGAAACTGGCGGCCGACCCTGGTTAAATGAACGATTAGTCCTTTGCCACTATGAAAATGAAACTGTTTAAAACGCGGAACGCTTCCGGCTTCACCTTGATTGAACTGTTGGTGGTAATTGCCATCATCGCCATTCTGGCGGCCATGTTGCTGCCGGCGCTGGCGAGCGCCAAGGAAAAGGCCAAACGCATGCAGTGCTTGAACAATTTGCGGCAGATCGCCCTGGGCGCGAGCATTTACGCCGGGGACTTTCAGGACAAGGTTCCGCCCGTCAACACGGCCGGTGACGGCGTCGACAGCAATTTCATCACGGACGCGTTGGACGTCAACGTGGTGGCGGCCGTCAATTCCATCCTCAAGCTCCAGACCAATGTCGCCTCGATTTGGGTCTGCCCCAACCGGGCCAACACGCCGTCCCCCGGGCTGCCCAGCTATGACGGCACCACCCAGATGTATATAGGTTACAGCTATTTTGGCGGGATGAAAGAATGGGAGTTGCCGACCGGCGCCATTATCAGTCCGGCCTATAGTCCGGTGAAGCTGGGCCTGGCGAAAGCCTATTGGGCCCTGGGGTCTGATTCCAACTACAAGGTGGGGACCCAGTGGGCGGGCCAGGTGGCCGGCGGCGGGGCGTATGCCTTCGAATACGGCAATATTCCGCCGCACCCGACGAAGTCACCCAGCGGCAACCCCGCGGGCGGCAATGAGGTGTTTACGGATGGCTCGGCCAAATGGTGCCAGTTCGCCACCATGTATCAGTTCAACAGCTACGCCGGCGCCATCGGCAATGTGTCGGCCTACTGGTATCAAGCCTCGACGGATTTTAGCCCCACCTTGCTCGCCGCCCTGCCCTCCTTAAAATGACGTGATCACGCCGGCCAACTCCGGCGGGACCGGATGAGGTCAGCGTGTCGTTCCGGCGTTGCCCCGGGGATATTTTGTGGGTTATGATGCCGGAGTCATGCCTCATGGATCTCATCCGGCACCCGGCCGGCCGCAGCGGTGGTGGCGGCGCGTGGCAGGTCAAAGCCTGCGGGCGCTGTTGATTTTGGTCTGGCTGGCCGCAGGGCCGGGCGCCGCCACCGGGGCGGCCGCCTTGACGGTGACCAATTTGCAGCAATTGGCCCAGGCGGTGGGTGCCACGCGGCGCGTGGTTTGCGATGTCCGCCTGGAAGCGACAGTTTGCGCCGCCAGCCGGGCCGAAGTGGGAGCCGTCATCGTGCAGGATGATACCGGCGTGGAACTGCTGGAATTGGGCGATTTCGCGCCCCCGCTGCAACCGGGCGACCACATTCAACTGGCTGGAGAACATTGCCTGGTGCGGCAGCGCGAAACCGGCCTGGAGATCAGCGCCGCCCCCGTGGTGGACGACGACGGCGCTCATCCGATGAAAGAGGCGGACGGGGCGGTGACGCTGACCGCCGGGTATCATCCGCTCCGGCTGGATTGGTTCAATTCCGTGGCCGCCTACGGATTGGAATTGTATTGCACCGGTCCTCAAATTCCCCGGCACCGGGTACCCGCCTCCGATTTTTGGCACGATCCCACCAACGCCCCGGGGGGCGCCTTGGTTTATGCCCCCGGCCTGCAGGTGGCCGCCCGCCTGGGTTATTGGGACGCGGTCCCCGATTTTAACCTGTTGCCTGTGGTGGCGGCCGGGTTCGTCCCGGACCTGGACCTGGGTTTTTGCCCCCAGATCGAATATGTCGGCCTCCGGTTCACCGGCTTTTTTCGCGCCCCCCGTGATGGCACCTACCAATTTGAGCTCCGTTCCGACGACGGGGCCCTGCTCTTCATTGACCCCCAAACACCGGTGGTCCGGGTGTTGCGGCAGGCCGATCCACCGGTGCCGGCCGGGGCCCTGGCCGGTCAGGAGATGCCCGACCCCGGCCGCGGCAGTTGGGTTTCGGTGGAGGGCCGGATCAGCTTTGTTAGCGCCGCCGGCGTGGGGCTGCGCTTTGAACTGCTCACCGGCACCGGGCGGTTGCAGGTGCGGGTGGCGGACGCCCGGGGATGGGATCCGGCCAGGCTCTTGCAGGCGCGCATTCGCGCCCGGGGACTGGGCCGCGGGGTTGGGACGCTGGATGGCAAACAGGTGCTGGGGCGGCTGATGGTGGCAGGCACCAATGATTTGCAGATTCTGGAAGCGCCGCCCGCCACCGGATCCACGCCCGCGCGGCTGACCGCGGCGGAACAAGTTCAACGCCTGAGCCGCGAGGAGGCGGAACGTCAACTGCCGGTGCGGATCCGCGGGGTGGTGACGAGTTCCGCCCCCCGGAGTTATGGGATGCTGACCGTGCAGGATGACACCCGTGGCATCTTTGTCCGGATCAGCGCCATTTCCAACAACATTGTGCCGGTCTTTGGTGAATTATGGGAGGTGGCCGGCCACACGATGCCCGGCGATTTTGCCCCGATCATCTATGCCGAGGAGCTCAAGCCCATGGGACCGGGCCAGTTGCCCGAACCGGTGCGTCCCACCTGGGAGCAGTTGGTCAACGGCAGCCTGGACGTGCAATGGGCCGAAATCCAAGGCGGGGTCACCATGGTGTTCTCCAATCAACTCACCCTCGTCCTGCCCGAAGGCCGCCTGCAGGTGCAGCTCGACCGGCAATATGAAACGGCGCTGCGGCCGTTTCTTAACTGTCATGTGCGGATTCGCGGCACACTGTATGCCGTGTGGGACAGGGAATCCCATGAAGTCCGTCCCGGACAGATCCGGATGCTCAATGCCACCATCACCATTGACGACCCCGTCCCGCAGGATGCGTTTGATGCGCCCTTGAAAACCGCGCGCGAGCTGCTGCATTTTGATGTGCAGGAAGCCAATTTTCGGAGGGTCAAGGTGCAGGGCCAGGTGATTTATGCCGACCCCCGGCAACTGTATCTGATGGACGGAAAAGCCGGCTTGCGGGTCTTGCCCGCGGAAATGCCGGGGCTGCAAGCCGGTGATTTGGTGGAGGCGGCGGGGTATCCGGAAATCAGCGGCTTGTCACCGGTGCTGCGCGAGGCCGCGATCCGCAAAACCGGGGCGGTCGCCCTGCCGGTCGCACCGTCGGTGGCGGAGGCGGACCTGTTTCAGGCCACCAATGATGCCACCCGCGTGCGGCTGACCGGCGAATTCCTCGGCTGGCATACGGAGGCCGGTTTGATGGTGTTGGAAATGAAAGCGGGCCGGGCTTTGTTTGCCGCCCGGCTGGCCAATGGGGGCGGGGACCGGTCCGCCTGGCGGCCCGGCAGCCGGCTGGCGTTGACCGGGGTCTGCGTGGGCCAAATCCGCAGCGGGCCAACCGGCCCGGAAATGGAGAGCTTCGAGTTGTTACTCAATTCGCCGGGCGATGTCCGGGTGCTCACCCGGCCGTCCTGGTGGACCTTGCCCCGCCTGCTCGGTTTGGTGGCCGTTTTGCTGATGATTCTGGCCCTCGCCTTTGTCTGGATTACGCAACTGCACCGCCAGGTGGAACAGCGCACCCGTTTGCTGCAGCGCGAAATCGCCGGACGCGAAATCGCCGAACGCCAGCGGGCGCTGGAAGCCGAACGTTCCCGCATCGCCCGGGATCTGCACGATGACCTGGGTTCAAGCCTGACCGAGATTGGCGCGCTTGCCAGCTCGGGGGTGCGCACTTTGCCGCCGGCGGAGGACAAATCCGCCGGCCTTTTCCGGGCCATCAGCAACCAGACCCGGTCGCTGATCGGCGCCTTGGACGTGATTGTCTGGGCGGTGGATCCGGAGGAAAACTCCCTGCAATCGCTGGCGGATTATTTGAGCGGTTATGCCCGGGAATACCTGGAACATTCCGGCGTCGCCTGTCGTTTCCGGATCCCGATGGCGTTGCCGGAGGTCACGCTGGTGGGCCGCGTCCGCCACGACTTGTTTCTGGCCATCAAGGAGGCCTTGCATAATGTCGTCCAGCACTCCGAAGCCACGGAAGTGGAGTTTCACCTGGCGGTGACGGAGGCGGGGTTGGAAATTGTCGTGGCCGACAACGGTCGCGGGTTTGAGCCGCAACCCGGTGGCGGCCACGGCTTGAAAAATTTGCCGGCCCGGCTCGCGCAAATGGGTGGCGGTTGCGAGGTCATCTCCAGTCCGGGCCGGGGCACGCAGGTCAACATCCGGCTTCCGCTCCCGCCGGCCGCCGGCCTGCGGGGGAGCTGACATACGAGCTTTGTCCGATGGCCACCCCGGGCCATTTGGGGTACATTGGCCGTCAACAACTCAGGGCGCAGCTTTTCTGCTTGGTAAGTAATTGCCATTGGTTGGGTTAGCATTTTGTGCGGGACAAGCCCCTGAAAAGTTTTTACGCTGTGGGGCATGGAAAAAAGCAAAACGCGCTTCCGCC